>JAABUK010002617.1_pt1 | contig 32046 bp, 52 predicted proteins | sample 5559141 | NCBI WGS metagenome assembly JAABUK01 (sample SAMN10711869, study PRJNA513367) | rock metagenome | isolation source: Antarctica rocks | place: Antarctica: Victoria Land, Pudding Butte nord | collected 2016-01-03 | reverse complement strand
AGTGACGCAAGTCGCTGCAGCCCCAAAGAAGTCCAACACACAACTAGCTGCAGAAGCTGCTTTAGTTCCAACACATGCAATGGCATCATTGTCATCAGCATCAGCTTCAAACAGATCCTCATCCAGCGCTGCTAGCATGATCTCTGGGTAATTTGTTGGTTGTCACTGTAATCGCTGCCAGCTTATTGGCCTTCATCCATTACTTGTTAGTGGCCTGCACAAGTCTTGGGTTTCTCCTATGTTAGGTGCTTATGTGTCAGTTGCAAGTGTATGCTGCACTCAAATGCTGTGTTGGATGGTGTTGTCGCATCCACAAACTGTCAAGTCAGCCTTCAAACAAAACGCTTTGGGCTGTGCAGAGTTGCATCGATGTTGGGAGAGCAGCAGAGCCTAGTTGCTGATGTGTTCCGAGGAGCTAGTTTCCTTGCTCAAGTGGTGTGTGGCAGTGCTGGGGTTGCAGTGCCTGGTCTATCTGCCATTGCCAAACTGCTGCAGAAGCTGGATGTGTTGATGTCTCAAGCTGCAGCATCTGATGTAAGCTAAGGCTTCCTCCAGCTTTTGTGGATCATTTATGTGGTTGTACGGCCTGGAACTCCAATGCCTTTGTATCACTAAAACGGTATCACGTCAAGCCTGCCTGAAGCACTCTCAAGTCTAAGCTGGTCAAGCTTGATGCTGCAAGTTGCCATCAGCAATTTATCTGATCTGATCTGATTACTCAGTCAGTCATGTCAATGAGCGCAAACATACCTCAGATCCGATGGTTTTATTGTGTGCTGCATGCACATGCTGTACTGTCATGCTGACATGCCGCTGAATCAAGCTGCAGTTGCTACTGGTCACTATTTGAAGCTAGGCATTGACTAGGTTTTGCCAAGCATTGACTTCTGCATGCAATGTGCCAGGCAATTCATGTCAGACTTGGCAAGCTGGCAAAGTCTCTGACTGTCTTGCTGGAGAGTGTTGTTCCATCAGCCAGCATTCAGGCCAAGCAGCCAGCTGTTGTGGCACTATTAGAAAGGATGAGGTATGTGCACTTTCAAGTGGCAAGCTAGCAGCCATCGAAGCAGGACTTGTTCTTCACTAAGCTGATGCACAAGCTGTCATGTTGCTTCTGTTGCTCCAGCATATATTTGTGCCTTGGAATTGGTCGCCCTTGCCGTCTGTTGTAAAGCATGATACGCACACATGCACACAGCAACACAGCTACCCTGCATGGGTATGTACATGCAACACTGCCCAATGCTGCTGATCAATTCAACCAACAAACTCAGGGAATGGCTGGCGAGTGTAATTTACTTTGTGGAGGAGGACTGCAAGCCTCGCAATTTCAGAAGCCTCTTCAAGACTATCAATGCTCAGAAACGCTTTGCCAGAGCAATTGCAATATCAGATGAATTTGATGATCTGAAAACAAACATGCAAGTGAGGTTGCTCATCTTGGCCCAATGACAAGACAGTCGGCTTGGCACATGATGACTACACACATATCAACTAACGCATTAGGCTTGCTATATGGCATAAGTTGCGTCCACTTGCACCGCACAAGCAGCTGCGTTTCTGTATCAAGACTTGCTTGTGTTGCCTCGTGACTGTTTGTTGAGAAATGTCTGTTGCCCAACACATAATGTACTCCTGGAAAGGCTCCAGCAGGGATGACGGGACAAACTGCAAGTCAGCCTGCCAGGCTATTGTACGTTCATAAGTGACGAAAAGACCTTTGGATAATTTGCAGGCAGCGGGGTTTGCTGTTGGTGTTCACATCAGTCGACAGGTGGATGCAGTCCAGCAATCTATTGCTGCTCTGCAAGCACAAGGCAATGCTCAGATGGCAGCAACAGACAGGGTGCTTCAGATGGTGGATCAACTGACTGCTGAAGGCCGCCTGCCAGATGCTCTGAAGGTACATTAGGCTGGCCTCAATCCAGTTGTCCTAAGATTGCATGCCTCTGTTGTTGAGCAAGAGCTGTACTTAAGCTGTATAGTCATGACTGCAGAGTGCTGATTGTCATAGACACATACATTCTATACAGTGATCTGTCATATAACGATGTGCTGAGTTTCTGCCAACCAGCCACTGTAGTACAGCCTGCCTATTTTGTATTTGCTATATAAACTGCAGGCAAAATCGGACAGGCTGATGTCCAAGTCGCCATTGGCTGAGGGAGAACAGGAGAAGTTGATTGCCCAGGTTTGTTTTGGGAGTTGTGTTGACATGCTCGAACCTTGAGGCTTGTTGCGCATGCCACTGTGTTCACTGCCATGCATGCAATCTTCTCTCATATCAGCTGTTTCACAGCCCAACATGATCAAGCTGCCTGCAATTTGCTGATGCAAATATACAGTTATTCATGACATTTCTCTGAGGATTGTAATCTCAAGGAAAGTACTCGCGATCCTCCTAGCAAGGTAACGGGTGCGACTGCCAATTCTGGCCCACATCCTGCGCCGCATTGGAAGTCAGCTGGGAATTGCTCCAGGACAGCTTGACATTGCTTGCTTTGCTCTGGAGTTGTGTTAGAGACCCTTTGTCAAGTCGTATGTGGTGTTGCAGCTGCTTTTTGAGCTGGAGCGGCTGGAGCTGGGATCAGGTGAGCAAAGCGCAAAGCCAGCGCCTAGACCTGCCAGGTATGCAGCCCTCAGGCCATTGCTTGCAGTCATACTGCTTTGCTTGCTGGATTCAGAGCTCGGTCTAGCTATGATTGCTTCCCTTCAGCTGATTGCTTGACGTTTGTCCCCGTGTATCGGCAACAGCTATTCTTCATTTGTGTGTACAATCTTTATGTGGTGGCTGCTCTATAGGAAGTCCTTGGATGATCAGTGCACTGCACATGCCAGGAACAGCACCAAAAGGTTTTGGTGGCTGTCACCATAACGATGATGATGCATGCCATGTGGTGGCGACACCCCAATTTTGGATTCTTTGTGTGAAAGCAATGTCTGTATGGTGCATATCACTACAGATTGCAATCAAGACCATGTTTCGATGTCATAACTTTGCTGACTTGACCCTCTACACAACAACGCCTGCCCTGTGAACATGACGCAAAATGTCGAATGACATATATCGTGTTCACTTTGGTGACGCTGTAGCATTTGCAGGATGACCAATGATGACGAGTGGGCCAACTGTGGCATCTGTTGTCAAGCATATACTGTGGAGGGTGTGCACATGCCGCGTATGCTACCTTGCAGGCAAGCTGGTCCATTGAGCATGAAATGGGCTGTCAGAGCACAGTGTGTAATTAGTTTTAAATGCTTGACAGATGAGCATGTTGGCTGTGGATCTAACAAAGTGTAATTGGCTTCTGCAAGGTGTCCTGCTGCAGCATCACCAGCAGCTTTCTGCTGAGTTCCTAAGGCTTTGCAATGTATGCTTGCACACGTCAGAGCGCAATGAGCATATGTGCATGCAACATTTATGCTCACATTCGTTTTGGCAACAGATGCACACACAAAAAAGTGATTGTTGCACCTTGCAATCACGAGGTTTGCACGCAGTGCATCACTGCAATGTTTGATGGGCATGAAGTCCAATGCCCATTCTGTCGAGACAAGTTTGCTCCTCGACTTGCACCTGGCAATGGGGCAGCTGTACCTGCAACCGGATTTCCAGCTGCCCGTAGATTGATACAACATCTCCAAAAGGTACTTCATGCAAACTGTGAGATTGCAGTGCCCTTCAATATTTGCTCAATTCTTGTACTTCATTGTCTGCTGCATTTCATGGTCTCTTGTTGTGAAAGCTGAAAGCAACATGTCCTGACAAGCAAGGAGTAGCGTGAGCATTGTTGTTTGTGATCTTGCTCTCATAGCAAGTCAGTCATCTTCATGATATTGCTGCAATTGCTGTAAGCTCAAACACTCGCTGTATGATTTATTATACCCTGTCAACATAATGGACATCACACCTTGCTTGTGCCAAATCTGGAAATTGGTTGGTTTCAGGATTGCTGTTGTGATCTCTGCTGATACCATCATCTTAGCAGTCAGCACCCTGCTGTGCATCAAAGCACTCATTCCATAAGTGCATGAAGCATGCTGGAGAGCCGCAATTGAGTTCATACCTTTGCCAGCTTCTATGCGTTGGCTTTTGGTTATGATCGTTAGAGCATGTCCTTCATCCGTTCAACTTCCTCCTATTGCCAGGATCAGATTGCATGATATGCATGTATGCCAATTGCTACACCTAGATGCCATTGCTCCACCAGCATCATACCCATTTTGTCTGGCTTCACTGTGCGCCACGCACAGGATAGACTGTCATGACTCCTTGCAGTACATGAATGGCATTCTTCCATCGCCTACAAGCAGATTCAAGCGGTTTGTCAAGAAATTTCTGCAGGTGGGGCCATCTGTACAACATTGTCGGTCAGATCGCAATCCGCACATTGATATGCGGCTTGAATTCGAATGCAGGTAGGGGACCCTGGCATGGGTGTTGCACTCCCCCAAGCCCCTCCGGCAGCGCAGGCCCCCTCTGCCAAGCCTCAAGCAGCTGCCTTCTCTGTGCCAACGGGTGCCCAGCCTCCCTCTGCCAAGCCCAAAGCAGCTGCCTGGATTGTCCCTTTGGAAGCCCAGCCCCCCTTTTCCAAGCCCCCCTTTCCCAAGGCCCCCTTTCCCAAAGCAGCTGCCAGTGGCACGAAAAAGGCAGATGCAGACAAGACTACTGCCCAGCCAACGCAGGCAGCTGCTGTGCAAAGTGGTGCTGAAGCTGCAAAGCAGGCTATCATTGGCAAGCTACTCCAGACATCATTAGAGAGCGCTGAAGCTCAAGGCATGTCACACATTATCACATTCCATAATGTGTATTGGAGTACATGTATGCTTGCATACCGTCAACTTGTTCCAAAACTGTCTTTCATATCAACTGTGTGTCAGGCAAGCGCATCTTGGCTGTCCCATTTGCATTGACAACAATAAGCTGTGGTGACTGTGGAAACGCACTACTGCAGCAAGTAGCATACAACGAGCACTGAACAAGCAGACGATGCCAGCATGTGTCATGACGGATGTGCAATGTCAACTTTTCTGCATGCAGGACACCAATGCCCGGGCTCCATTCCGGAAGCAGAAGCCCTGTCCCCGGCTGATGCCAAAGCCGCAAAGGCACTCATAAATATCTTAGGGCAGTACCCAGTCCAAGCCCTATTCAGTAATTCCTGGCAACTCAGGGAATCTGCCCTGCTGTACATAGAGGAGGTGCTGCAAGGGGCTGATGGTGGCGTTAAAGACCATCAAAGGGACTTTTTTGAAGCCCTGTCCACGCCCCTGCTGATAAGTTTGCGATCTTACATTGCAGGTGTCTTCCATGCAGCTGTACAGGTATATTGCTAGTGTGACTTGTAGTATGACTACAGCATTTCGTGCCATTTGTTGCTGCCTTGTGGTCCTTTTACATGTCATGGCATTGTACATGGCATGCAAGCAGTATCATGTATATGGGAGCCTAAATGTAATTGCACACAATGAAAACCGTTTTTTGTTGGCAGTGTTGACACCGTCCACTGTACGCTATTAGGCACCACCGAACAATCACATTTGGCAGCATGCTGGCGTGCACGACAGTTACAGTCCTGCCTATGTAGCCTGAGCTGCTTGCAGCAGCCCCTTATGAGCGAAGACCAGGCTCAGCTGCAATTTCAGGCATATAACTGATGGTTTGCGTGGAGGCTCCCCCAAGTGACAATGTAGCAATTGTGGCATTTTGCAGGTATGATGAGGCTGCGGGTTGATAACTCAACACTATGCATGAATATTTTCACTGATACAGGCAGCTCACACACTCTGCACGTTGGGCTTCTTGCAAAAACTCAAACAACACATGAAACTATGCATAGGTGTTGAGAGCCCTCATAGAGAACTGCGCATCAGGCGCTGGCAGCCGCAATGTCAATGCCCTGGTGACAGACATCCTGCCAATCTTGCTGAACAAGCTCGGAGACAGCAACAGACGCATCAGGGATTCCAGCTCAGACACTATTCTGTGGCTGGCCCAAAGGCGGGAAGTGGACATGCCAGGCATGCTGCTGGCTTTTTGTGACCCTGTCACCACCCAAGCTGCTTGGCGGAATGTTGCGGGAAGATTGCAGCTTTTGGAAACCCTCATACCCCAGTTTGGGGTCAGCGAAGGGGGAGGGAGGGGGTTCCAGCTGAAAACCCTGATGAAATTTGTGGGCAGTGTCTGTAATAGTGCAAATGCGGAAGTCAGGAGCCAAGCCATCAAAGTCACCATTTTGCTGTTCAACATGGTATGCCTTCAGCAAGGCAAACATGCGCTGCAACCACACCACCTGCATCAACCACCCATGGGTGTTCTCGGCATGCGTACATGGACTCAGCTTGACAAGAAGCTATCAGCTGGGTCACGCTCAGCATATAGTACGTGCTTAGCTGTCCTGTGGTGCTGAGTGACCATGGCGCAAAGCATACTAACAACCGTCACTGTGTATGTGATGCTGACACAAAGTGTGGTCCATCCTTTGTTGCTGCTCGTGCTGTGCGTCAGCAAGCAATTGCAGTATTTGTATCTTCTCACTTGGCAGCAAGTCTGTATGACTCATGAGGCTTGCTAGAACAGATCCCTGTTTGCGTGACTCCATGCAGCACATGCATGCATGTATGGCTGCCTTTGATCAGACACAGCTATACGCTTAATTGAAGGTGGGGCCATCTGTACAGCATCATTTACCGTATGATCTCAATCCCCACATCAAGGACCGGCTTGAAGATGAGATGAAGGCAGGAGGCCCTGGCAGGGGCAGGCGATCCCCCTAAGCACCCCCGGCAGCCTCTGCCTGGCATCTACTCGGTATGCCAAATGCTGGTTGATTTTGATAATGTAATACTAACACAACATAGCGAACTTGCAATGAAGAACTATGCACTGACAGGAAAAACTCTGAAGACAGTCAACACCTGCCTGTTGCCCCGTGCAAGCCTAACAGATCAGCATGAGTATGTGAGTACGACATTAGTGTCATGAGCCTTTGCACATTCACTGGTTGCCATTCTGATGTTGCTTTGCTATGCGGCAACTAGCGCGTCACATTTCTGCACAATGTTATGTCACAGTAGTCAGCTTGTGAAACATAAGTGCATTGTCTGACCAGTCACGAATTCAACTACCGTAGATTATATCTTTTGTACAGGGACAAGATGATAATGCCAGGGCATTGTTTCAGAGAGCATACGACATACACAAAAGGATGGATCAAACCACCCCGTGGTGTCAGCTTTGATCGAGGTTGCTGGGATGACGGACTTTTAGCTGGTGTAACGCATATTGCAGATGACAAAACTCACCACACGTCAAACAAAGCACGAACTTTGTGCTTGTCGTCTCTTGACTTTAACGCAACATTGCAGTTGCTGAAGGAAAGCCAGAGTTCCATGCTGCACTGTCAGTAAGTCAGTGTGTCACATGCAGTATGAATGGAAATGTTGAAGTTCACACAATAATTGAACAGCTTACCTGGTGCAAGAAGATGAAGCGGCGTTATATGGCAACAGATTGTATACGCGCCGAGTCATCTGCGCAATCTGGAGAGGGGTGCACATGATCGCACATCGTCGAAACTTTTAAATCAGTGCTGCCCAAGTCTTCGGTTCTGCATTCGCCAACGCGCACAGCAGTACACCAGCTTTGCAGCCTGATCACCACCAAAGTCACGTCTCTGCTCGTGCTAGACCAGACACCGCTTGCAGAGCGTGTACTGCATGGTGCTTCCAAAGCAACATTTGTAACATGCCGAGGGTATGTCGACGGTGGCAGCCGGAGTTTTCTATTGCAGCGTTGTGGTTGCCTTCTGGTTTTCCTGTGGTATCGGAGCAAACGATGTTGCAAACAGGTGAACTCCGCCTTGCAAGCTGTACATGCCATCATGGCATGCGTACTCAGATTATCAACGCTGCAGTTTTGGTACGTCAGTTGGGAGCGGGGCTCTCACGTTGCGACGTGCAGTCCTCGTTGCTTCAATCTGCGAGTTATCTGGGGCTGTCACTCTTGGAAGAGGGGTAAGTCCCCTTGCGCCTCAAATGCTTACTTTTTGAATGTGTCGAAAAGCTAGCTGTGCCCGTCTTGGTTTCATGTGCTTCATCTTGTCCAGTGGCGTAGGTGTCAGATACGATAGTGCGTCAGATTTCTCACCTGGATGAAGCAGGATGCTGGAACTGCACCTCTGCCGGCAGCCCAGGCGCAATGCTTTTTATGCTTGGTAAGCACTTTGATCTTCAGAATGTTGCTGTTGATGTAAGCTTGTAAATCTGTACGCTCCCAAGCCATTTATGATTGAAGCATCCAGTTTCTTTTGCAGCACTTGCTACACAACAGACAACAGCACATTGCACAACAGCACTAGTACAACAGACTAGCATGTCCTGATGTGCTCCTTGCTTTGTAGCATCATCTACATGTTTCGTGACTGCAGGTATGGCCTGTGCCCTGTTGTCTGGGATGCTATTCATGCTGTCAGCAACATTCTTTGGCATGCCAGTGTCCACCACACATGCCATTGTGGGGGCAGTTCTTGGAATGACAGTGGTGGGTGCTGGCACTGCCTGTGTCAGCTGGGGCTACCCTGGCCTGCTTACAATTGTTGCCAGCTGGTTTGTGTCCCCGCTCCTTGCCGGTATACTACCTGCAGCAATGCATCTTGCCATACAGATGATTGTTTTCAAGGTAACCTCCACATAGCACCAAGCAATGTGCAAATCTGCATATACTCTTGTCAGCTTTTGCAAACGATGCAAGTCCAGCTGCTGCAGAGACTTGTGATGTTCTGAACTATGCCTGTGATTTGTGGCTGTCCCACTCAATTTGAGGGTGATGAAGCTTGAACACTCATACACATGATGAAGCATGGCAGCAATGTATGAGAGTCGTATCTTCTTGTCATGTTACAGCATGTCTATGAACACACATGTGGCTAAGAGCTGCCCAGCATATTCATGGACACATGTGTGTTCGTGATTTTGTAGGAAAAGATGCAAGACTGTTATGTGTGATGTACAGGCTAACAATCCGTTCAAGGTGGCAATGAGATCACTGCCACTGCTGTATGGTGCTTCTGTGGCCGTTGTGCTGTCGCTGGTCCTCATCAAAGCAGAGCCAACACATGCATGGCCAGCCTGGCTCACAGCTGTGGTCACCCTTGCAATAGCTGTGGCAGTTGTTGTAGTAGTGCAGCTCCTGCTGGTGCCACAGCTGCGGCAGAAGATCCACAGCCAGGGGCCAGGCAGGGTCGGATCTGCCCCATCTAATTTGACTGGGAGGGAGGCAGCTGTGTCACCAGAGCCAAAGATATCTGTCTTGTGAGCACAACTCAGACTGAGATATCTGTCCTGTGTGCTTGTGAGTGACCATACTTTGCCCCTCCATGCCTGTGAGTGACCACAAATTGCACTTGCGTGCCTGTGCGTGACCGATACCATGCACTTGCGTGCTTGTGAGTGATCATACCTTGCACATGCATGCGCAAATTGCTGCTGGCCAGCACAAGCTTTCACCAACAGACACACAGTCATCACCTCATTGCCACATGCCGTTGCACATGGAGCCCTCAGCTTTGCCCTACGCCACATCTGCTGCTTTGCATCATGGTCTGGCATTGAGCCCCAAAAACACAGCATTCTGCTGAACTGGTCAGTGCTGCCAATCAATCATCACCTCAGCCTTGGGCACGCTTCCTCATGGGATCAACCAACTGTATCATGTCATGGGCTGCATGGCTGCACCTGTCCGGGATAGCTGTCTCATGCTTGTTGACTTTGCATTGTCCTTGCAAAGGCTTGATCTGATCTGGTTGGATCAGGGTCTAAGCTGTCATGATGAATGAGAAGTAATATCATGGCATCAGTGTGCATGCTGTGCAGGCCTTATGAGCCTGGCTTGAATTCTGATGGCAGTGAACTGACCGGACTCCTTCAGGAGGATCGCCAGCAACGCACCACCACTGATGCGTCTGAAAGCTGTGAGTAGGACTCAGCTGCCTGACAGCAGCATGCACTCTGCACGTGCATGGCATAGGCTGCAACCACTTTCATCACTTAAAGCATGCATCAGCACTGATGATGTCTTGACGAGTCATACTGCAATTGCTCTGTTGAAGCGTCATCTTGCTGCAGAAGTATGGCCTCATGGCCGCAGACAGGCTAGTGCATCACCCCCATGGTTCTGCTGACCTTTTGCTCTGATGGCTTCATCCATATGTCCAACAAACATCGTTACATACCAGCAAGCTGTTGCCCATGAGGGCACAGCACTGCTTATGTCATATCAAAACATATGGACGGCAGCATAAACATGCCTTGTCTCTAGCTTCAACGTCAAGAAAAGCACTGCCCAACGGCCTCAACTCAGCTGACAGCACAGTCTGACCTTGTATGTATCCTTACAGGGGTGTTTTCTGTAGACAGTGCTCCGAGCTCCATCGGTGACATGCAGCTACTGTACACAGACCCATCAGCTGCAGCCAGCGCTGATGCTCAAGAAATCAGCTTGGCAACACCATCTGATGAACCTGCTGCTGATCAGATCACAGGTCATCCCCAGCTGAGCACCCCACCAAGCGCCCTAGCCACTGGGGAGCAGCGCGATCCCCAGAGGCAGCATCATCACCCGCGTGATCAGGCCAGGCAGGCTGCTGCAGCTGAGCAAGTGTTTTTATATCTGCAGGTATGTCAACTGCTGTTGCTCTGTTCAGATGCCACAGCGACAGTTTCAATGGTCTACTCTGAAGCTTGCGCAAAGAATTTGCTGCCATTGGTGATACGTGACAATGCAGTGCTTGTGCTCAAGTTGGGATTAGGACTGGTGCATGGTGCATGATTTGTGGTGCATGGTGTCGGCTGATCACCGCCAGTTCTGTGCACCAGGCGTGTGCTCCACAGAATTCTTTTGATGTGTTTGTGCTGCCCAGATTGCAAAACGCATGCGTGCCGCTACTGCAGCCTGCTTGCGTTCTTCCATGTGTCTCTGCTCTAGTTCTGTTCATCATTGTTGGCGCTTGCTGTCCTGCATTCCTTGGCATGCTGAGTTGTAAAAGGCTGACATTTACATGTGCATGCTATGCTGTGCAGGTGCTGACTGCGTGCTTGAAGAGCTTTGCGCATGGGGCCAACGACACTGCCAATGCTGCTGGGCCCTTTGCCGCTGTGCAAAGCCTGTATCTGAGCAATGCCGGTTGTGAGAGTATAACAACACCATTCTGGGTTCTAGCGTTCTGTGGGTTTGGTATTGTTGTGGTGAGCATACTGATGCAGGCAACCTAATGGTTTGCTCTATCCGTACGCATGTGCCATGCAGGCAACCTGGTGTCATCTCCGCATGCAAGTCTTGCATGCCAGCTTTGCACTGTGCACTTTGCTCAGCCCACAATGCTATCTGGGTGGATGTTTTGGCTATTGTGCGCAGAGACATAGTTGATGGTGCTGTTTTGCACCCTGCCTGTAGCTGCTGCCAGCAGTTTGTCTTCTAGCTCTTGTTGGACGGCTCCTTGGCAGACCATGCATGATTTATGAAAGAAAGTGTGCGAAAGCCTGAGCCGTGGTGCAGGGTTTGTCCACATGGGGACACAGAGTCATGAAGACAGTTGGCAAAGATCTGGTTGCCATCAACTTCAGCAAGGGGTTTGCTATTGAATTGGGATCCACTCTAAGTGTGGTGCTGGCTAGTGTAGTTGGCATGCCAGTGTCATCAACGCACTGCCAAATTGGGTCGATTGTTGCTGTTGGTGTTGCTGAAGCTGGTGTCAGAAGTATTGAGTGGTCTGTGTTTAGTAAGATTGTTGTCAGCTGGCTTGTTACAGTGCCCTTGGCTGCTGGGGCAGCTGCATTGCTTCTGCTGGCTTTTGACAGCCTCTTGCATGTACAATAGTTGCAGTTATGCTCATAAACGCTACGATGCCTGCCACACAATGGCAAACGTTTGATCTACTCTGCTGCAAGCTCCAGCCCCTCAAGATGGGTCCCGTCGTGTCTGTTGGAAGGGGACGCAGAGTCTGCCTTCTGATATTGTGCACCGTTTATTCATTGCAACGAGTCCTCAACAAATAGTTCAGAATGAAATCATGACAGCTGACTGATTTTCTGCAATTGCCAGCTGAAGCACCTTCAGTTTGATCTGCCCATGATCCAAGACGTATGCTGATGCATACAGTCCAGCAGCAATAAGAACCTGTGACCGCCTGCTGTTGCCTGTATCCAGAATTGGCAGACAGACCGGTACTGCAAAGTGTGTACATTATGTTGTGGCAGATTTACAAATTGCAACTAGCTGAGTGTGTGGTACAGAAATGGCAGTAGACCAAGACTGAAGACGTTGTATACTGTCTATTTGGCGTTGGCAAAGTCAATGCCCTTTTGGATGGAGCTAGACAACTCTGGCATGCACTTCTTGAGTGCATCCTGCTCGTATGAGCTGAGGCCGCTGGGCAGGCCGTGAACCTTTTCAATGCCTGCAGCAAGTCACCCAAAACAAGCTTTAAAACAGTGTGCAAGGGGTACATAACAAGACACAAAAAGCCTGCCGCAACAGCAAAACTTGGCTTTGGATTGAGGCACCCACCAACACAGCAGTGTGAACACATGATCAAGGCAGGTATTGAAAGAGAAGGTCATGCCGATGCCACACACCTTCTGCTGGATGATCAATCACAAGCTTAAAGGTTGTTTGTGTCGCATTATTTGTGTAAGCGTTGCACAGTCCAAAACTCCATTGACACAAACCAAAGCATCACTGGCGCGCAGTTCAGATTGTTGCTGACACAAGGAAACTGGGTCAGCTTTCTGATAAAGAAAGTTTGGTTGCAGGCCAGTCCTAGTACATGAACATGGCTCAAAATGTACAATCCAGTGGCCAACAGCGCAGTCATGTACACAAACTGGATGGGCAAGAGTGTGCGTACCGTCAGGTCCCAAGTCTACCCTGCTTGAGAAGAAGGGCACGTCAGTGACATCAGACTCCACGTAAGAGTAGTCAAAGACATTGCTGTCGCCATTCAAGCCTCGCAAGCATGAGTCAGCAAAGAGGGCTCCAGCATATGCCATGGACAGCGTGGCTGAACCCTACACAACAGCAGACCCACAATGCTCAACAAATTCACAGCATCAGTCAGGTTAATTGCAGGACACAAGACGCACAAACAGGTATATAGGCAAAACAAACATTTCTAAGCCTCAGGCTTCAGTCCTCCTGCAGCTCGGTCCTGTTGAGGCTTGTTCACCAAGCAGGGCTTCAACACTGCAACTCTTGTGACTTGACACGACCCAAATTGCATAGCTTTTGCGTCCAGATTGCACAAAACTTGGTCGTACTAGTGTGACTGACATCTGCTTGGAGATCAACAAGGGCAGCTCACATTATCTAGTGGAGTTGTGAGTGTTGACAAGCAGTGAACAGAGTGCAAGGGTCACAGGATGCTTGCAACCAACACATTGTCAAAAAGGTCATACAACAAGAGAGTGTGAGAGGGTGGAGTGGAGATCACCTTGCCAGCCTTGGCAGTAACAACCTCAGTGCCTCCGTCCTGCGTTCGCTTGGTCAGCTGGTCGGTCTCCTCATCACTCAGCTGTGCATGTGGGCTGGCTTGGGAGAACAAGGGCAAGATGGTGATGCCAGCGTGTCCACCAATGACCGGAACATCTACATCCGCAACGTTCAGGCCCTTCTTCTCGGCATAGAAGGTCTTGGCCCTGACCTGCAGGATCCAAATTGCTCCTGTCCAGTGGCTTGTGGAATAAAGACTATTGGTGTGGATCTGTACTCTACATTGAGACAGTCTTGTACAGAGCTCGTTGTGTAGGATGTCAGCAAGCCTCAAGGTGCAGACACAGCCAAGGGGTGGAGGTCTGCCATCTGCCACTGATCATGAGTGGAATATGAGGCAAAACGGTTCCCTTTGCGGGCTTTTCTGATGACAGACAGAACAGCACAGGCATGACAGCAGTGTCCTGCATGCATCTCAGGCGTGGAGATTATCTGCCATGCTGTTGCAATCAAGCCTGACACTTGAGCATGTAGATACCGATTGCATGTCAATGAGTTGTGAGCTGCAGGCCTGCGGATTCTGCCTGATTGCTTACCACATCAAGTGTGGTCACACCAAACAGCTTTCTCTTGTCATAGACTCCAGCAGCCTTCAGCACCTCTGCCGCAATTGGCACAGTGGAGTTGACAGGGTTGGAGATCATGTTGATCATTGCCTGCACATACAAAATCATTTTCACGATCCACCTCTTCAAGATGGGTATGGCAAACAAAAAGAAAGGCACGGACCAGCAAGCACATCGCTTACGTTTGGGCAATGCTGTGCGACTGCTGTTGCAAGGGTCTTCACAATGTTGGCATTGATCTGCAGCATGCATGCCATTGTTAGAGCCACTTTACGCCTGCCAGTAGGCAGCTAAGCAAAGAATAAATATTGGCTGACTGACTTTGAACAGGTCATCTCTGGTCATTCCAGGCTTTCTAGGGACGCCCGCAGGGATGATGACGAGATCTGCACCCGTAAGAGCCTCTTTGATGCCGTCTTGAGTATACCCCTGACGCCATCAACACAGTCATCAGGCAGTGAATCAATAAGAATATTGTGTGTTCTTGGGCATCAAGGCCCCTGCAGCGACGATACAGAGTGCAACCACCAACCTTGACAATAGCCTTGGAGTTGATGTGGCTGATGTCGGCAGCCACACCAGGAGTCCCGGCGATATCGTACAAAGAGAGGTGACTGACATATGGGGAAATCTGCGGATCAATTGTGCGTTTCAGACCTTAACATCAGAGGAGGATGTGATTTGAACGGCAGCGAGCATGCGCACCTTCAACAGAAGCCCTAGTGGCTGACCGATGCCTCCTGCTGCACCTAGAAGGGCAACTTTCCTCTCAGGGTGAGGACCGCTGGCGAACGACCGGCCAGCGTGTTGCAAGGCCTGCTTGGAGCTGCGGAACAATGCGTTCATCCTGACTACAATACAAATTTTATCCCAGCGGCAGTGCAAAAACGTGCAGCAGTGGTCGGCACACTTGCACCAGGTGAAATTTTCGTGGTTTCGGAGAAGGCGGCCCTCTTCTTCTTCTATGCGGCTCCGAAAGCTCGTAACAGTAAACGTAGCGAAACCCACGGCGCTTCGAAATCAACATACGCGAGCTGAACAAACAAGTTGACAAGTCCTTACAGCTGTTGCGCGACAAAGCCGTACGCAACTTTGCAAGCAAGCAGTCCTTCAAAGTGGGATTTAGCTAGTGCAGCGGTCGCGCGACATGCCAGGGATAAACGGCAAGAGAAAGCGGGCTGAAGTGTATGGAGATGGAGAGCTTGTTGCGCTGCACAGAGCTCGTGTGGTCGAGTGGTCCCCAACTGCCGTAACAGCGCTTGCAGCCACAGCGGATGGTACTGTCGTTGCTGTCGCTCGCGAAAGCGGGTCGATCGAATTATGGAACACAGAACATTGGCAATGTATGAAGGTGAGGTGGCCTTACAGCAAACTTCCTGGAGTGAAAAAGCGCACGAGCCAAAATCACAACCACTCTGTACACCTGTAGAGAATTCCGGGCAAAGAAAACTCAGCCATTTCATGTCTGGCTTGGACGTTTGACGAGTCAAGCGGGAGATGGAGACTATTTTCTGGAGGGCTGGATGGGCTTCTTACTGAGTGGGATTTGACATCACTGCAAGCCAGCACTGTTTCAGACAGCAACGGTGGTGCAGTTTGGTCTCTGGCTGTTGATCCTCAGCAAGGTATACCAACCTTGCCTTCCCATCCCCTAATCTTTGCACCATCAGCTCATGTTCTTTCTATCTCCATTCTCATGGTCGCACATTCTGTTAATTTGGCTTTTCACATGTGTTGGCAAGACACAGGAGCCAGGGCAATGCATGCATTCAAAGCAGTAGTCACAATATCAAACTCCACGGCATACAGTCAGCTTACATACAGGATTGCAAAAGTCAGTGTCGTGCTCAACGTGCAGGCAGCCCACAGCGCGTAGCTGTTGCATGCGATGATGGGGCACTCAGGATCTTTGAGGCTCAAGATGGGGTTCCTGGTTTACAGTATGCCAAGACTTTCCAGAGAACAGAGGGCAGAGTGCTCTCTGCAGCTTGGCACCCAGACAGCAGCATAATCATCACTGGGACTTCCACCGGTGTAATACATGCCTGGGAAGTGTCGTCTAATCGGGAGCTTCTGCGCATCACAGCAGGTCTGATAACAAACACATCCGCTGTCTAAACAAGCCACCTTTCACTCAAGCTGCTGTGCAAATGCATGCTGAGACCGAGCTTCATGTATGCACTGCAACAATTCATGCAGACCACAACGGATGATTGCAAACATCTGTCAACACATCCTGACTGCTTGACTAAGCCAGATTCTTGCTTTGGCTCATAGGTAATGGCTCTGGTGCTGAGCTGTGTATCTGGTCAGTCCTGGTGTTGCCTGATGGCACAATGGTCAGTGGTGACAGCGCAGGCTCTGTGCAGCTTTGGGACAGCCAGCACGGCACCTTGCTGCAAGCCTTCAGCCAGCACAAGGCTGATGTGATGGCAGTCGCTGCTTCCACAGACGGAAACACCATTTTTGCCACTGGCATTGATGTCCAGGTATGTGGGATCATGCACCTGGCATTAGGCCCTAGTGGTGAGCATGCTTGAGCCTCACATTCAAAAGACAGCAGCCCGCAGGGAATATTGCAAATGAACGCAACAGCGTCTGCATTCTGCAGCCTTGAGTTTGCTCAATAAAAGTATGTATCAACAGGTGCAGTAGTCATGGCCTTATTTGCTACGTTTTGCACCAATCTCATATACACTGGAGCAAAATGACTCCACATTCTCAGCACATGTGCTTGATACCTGCAGGCAGAACAGCAGTGTATTTGGTGCATGCATTCCACTGCATCAACTGCTGCTGATGCATCATTGGCATGTGTTTGCATAGACAGCAGCCATGACAGGTAGCCTTACGCCCCTGAAAGACCAGAACAGCACCATCGCCTGTTGCCCCACAGGTCGCCTGTTTCAGAAAGCTTGCTGCAACTAGCACCAGCCCAGAAAAGTGGGTTTACCTCGACACCCGGCGGCCACACACTCATGACGTACGAGCCATGCTGGTCCTGACGCCACCAGATGCTGACCCTCTGCTGCTCACTGGGGCAAATGATGCTCAGCTGTTTGCCTACAGCATCCGCCGTTTCCAGACGGTGAGCATCAGTCATCTCCCTAGTCATGTTAACTTCCATTTTTGGTTCCTTTCGATGAGCATTGGTAACATCTGGTCATTGCTGTACCCTGTGCATCAGGTGGATGTTGCTGCTGCATGCCTGATGCATTGGGTTCTTCGTCTTCATGTGTGTAAAATGAGCATGCTTCTTGCTGCGGGGGTCACACATTGTCATACATGGCGCACACAGCCAGCAGTGTCTAAAATTGCATTATGGTATCATTTTTAAGTATGTGATGATGATCGCTGTTGGTAGCCTTCCACTTAGCTTTATCTGTGACAGGACACGTGAAAGTTTCAGGTAACTTGCCTGCAACCCATCACTGCGTGCAACATGCTGTTGACATGCTGAGTCACCGGGAGAAAGTATTTGATCATCACATATGAATCCACAAGGTTTGCTGTTACCTGTTGATCAGAGCCTCCCAAAGATCTCACATCCCACTCATTCCCAAACCCCTTTGTGCAGAGTCATCCAGTGAGGGTGTGCAAGGTGCCACAGCGGCCGGGGCTGCACCTAGCAGCCCCTTCCTTGAAGCCGTCTCAACCTGTCAGCCTTCTGGCTGTCCAGCCGCTACATGTTGACCTGTGGCAGACAGGATGCACAGCTGAGCACAGCAAACAGCAGGTACGCACAGACACAGCACATCAACTTGCTTGCCATACTTGCCTGGCAGAGTCTGGTCACGCATCATCCGTAACATTATCTGTGGAATGAAGGCTGTCATGCAACCTGAAGTTTAGCATCCTTCCTGTACCATGCAAGCCATTGCATCTTCAGGAACATACAGCTGAGAACCTGCCAGGAGTCATCTCATCTCAGATGTGAAATGGTATATTTTGCCCTATAAAAAGCCGGTTGATCTGTTGCACACCTTGCCAGCAATCATTTTGGCACCTTCAAAAGCCACACCCCCTGTGCAGCTGTCCATCAACAAACAGCAATTGAAACCCTCATGCCTTGGCGCAGAAACCAAAGGCAGATCTAGCCACTCTTGCCAGCCTGACAGCCCTGCCTACTCACCTAGCAAGGATCAAGAAGACTGGCACCGACCACATCATCTGTGGAGCTCTATCACCAGATGGTACCCAGCTCGCCTTCTCAGACCAAGCAGGCCTACATGTGTACCAGCTTCCATCGCAGGCCACCGATCAAACAGACCCTAGTGCTGATGCCCAAGCAGAGGAAATTGACGTGACAGCCAGCAGTCCCTCCAAGTCACAACAAGCTGCTGAAAGACAAGCTGAGCGCAAGCTAGTGCATCTGGCTGTGCCTGAGGGGCTGCCAACCTTCCACGAGCTGCAATTCAGGCCCGGCTCTTCTCAGCTGGTTGGCCTGACTGCACAGGGCAGCCTGCTTGTTGTGGACATGGACTCTGCTGAGGTATGCATTCATCTTGCCTGCTTGCATGGGCGACGCGTGCTGAAGTCCTCACTGTTTGCTACAGCTGAACAGTTTAGTATTGCTCTGCTGTATGGGACATTCAAAGCCTGAATGTTCAACAGTCCTCTATTCGATGGCAGGGCATTGTACACTGGAGCAGCATGTCCTCACTGTACATTGAATGGCTCAGCATTGTCATGCTGTATGGAGCCACTGCTAGCTATGTTTACAGTTTGAGATCAAAGCTTCAGACATCGTTCACATCAGCTGCTGCGTGTCAGACGTTCCAGACACATGCTGAGGCGATCATCAACAGCTACTTGTCTTTGTCCTTTCTGACATGATGTCTGACTGGTCAAATGGTTTCGCAGGTTGTGGCCGAGCTCAAGGAGATAGCACAGCCTCTTCAACTGTCCTACCAGACCTTGAGTGGCAGCCAGCATCAACAGCAACTTGCCGCAGCTCAGTTGACACCCACTGCTGCTCTGCTGACAGTCAGTTCCTCTGGCAGATGGGCCGCTGTGGCAGGAGCTAGTCGTGTGCACATCTTTGACCTGGAAAGCAGGTCGTATCATGGGCGATTGCCTGCACTACAGGTGAGATGATCTGAGACAGCAAGCTTGTAGGTGGTGTTGCTGGCATTAGTTGCATGGAAAATCTGTCTGCGCGTGCTGTACAGACCCACCGCCTATGTATGCATTGTGGCCGGAAACGAATCATACATACTGCTTCCTGTTGTATGAGGACACACTTTGATGTGCAAATGTTACTACAGCAGGGCCTGAGAAGCTTTACCGTGTTCCTCACGGATTTGGTCCTCATGCTTGATGTGTCAAGCTGAGAACCTGACTCCTACCTCACTGATGCCTGACCTGCAGGATTTGGCTCCTTTGACTGCTTTAACCTTCAGTGCAAATGGTGAGGGCCTCATCACAGCAAATGCCAGCAACCACATTGCAGTGTACAATGTGGAGACGCTGTCTGCCAGCGACTGGACCAGGATACATGGGTCACGTCTGCCAAGCAGGTTGCTGAACATGCCCGGCTCCATTGTCAGCATCAGCGTCCATCCCCAGGTGGGTTTGGGCAAAGTACCTCAGCTCATTGTGCACGACGCTTGTGCTGTAAGTCTTGCACACTGCGCTTGAAGTTTGCAAAGATGGGGTCCTAAACCCTAAAAAGGTTGTGCTGGTCCTGTCTGGCTTCATGTTCTCTTTCTATTCATGATAAGACGATTTCTCTCAGTGTGCATAATCTGGATGACAGTTTGCCTCTGCAGGGTCACCACATTACTACATTGCTGCATCACCATACTTGTACAATATTACCTGCTGCGCCTGCTATGTTGCGTCTACAAATCACTGCTTACAAGCACTGCCCTCTGCGTACATTTGAAAAGAGGTCACCTCAGTACAGTTTGCTATGTGAGTACTTACTTAGTAGAGACTTCCGCTGTAATAGCCTCATCAACTGTCGTCATTGATGCGCATTGTGCTGGTGCCTGTGCGGACTCAGATGTCGATACTGCTTCTGTCTGCAGGCTGCAGACATTGTGGTAGCCACACCCAGCAGCGCCTGCCACATCAGCCTGGCAAAGCAGCTGCCAGCAGAGGAAGACCAGCCCAAGCACCCATTTGGGAAGGAGTACCCCTACCAGAGCGTCAACTCTGCAGAGGATGGTAGTGATGCTGGAGAAAACTTCAAAGTGATGCCCATGCAGCATCCCATACTGATGCTGGCGTACACCTCCCCTTCCTCTTTACTCTTGGTAAGGTTACTGTTCTCCATGTCTGACTCTCAGCATGATGTGCACTTGTGATGGGGGACAGCAAACAACACGATTGCACCCAAGTACTGCACAGCTGCAGATGTCACAGCATGCAGCCTACAAGCAAATCTTCGTGCATGCTGTTTATGACTCAGTGCTAATTGCTAGCTTTGCGGCTTCTTAGGGGTTTGTTCATTTGTTGTGCAGGTTGACAAGCCATGGGAAGAGGTGTACAAAAGGCTACCAGAGCCTTTGTATAGACACAGATATGGAACTTGATGACTTGTGTGAGCGTGCAATTTTGTCCCAGAATGAATCTCAGTCAAAACAGAACGTTGGTGCAGAGTTCTGTCAATGTCGTTTATGGAAAGTCATTTGCATGCTTGTATGTGCACACGTTTACTGTAATAGCCTAGGACAAGATAAAAGGCTGATCAAGGAGATGTGGACGAACATGCACTCGTAGATTGTATACTCGGATGTGCAATTGCTATGTGCGATTGCAAAATTTCGATGCACAAGGCCGTTACTCTAGTTCAAGATTGCTCCGACTGGAAGTGCGCAAGTTGAGTATATTTCAGTGACCGACATGGCATGTGACAATGAGCATCACTACCTAGCCATCACTGTCTCCCTCATGCATCCGGAATTGCAACCCTACTGGGTGCACTGATATGCTGAGCCTGATGACTGTCATGCACCTGGATGACAATCAATCAATGAATCCAATTTCATTTCTCTTGCAAGCAGTAGTCCTACTGTCTGACTTGCAACGTGTACGTGTCATCTCGTTGCTGCCCTGGTTGATTTACTGTGTTCGGTCTTTGCCTTGCAATCCAGTTGGCTGCATAAGTTACAGCTTGCAGGGCTAATTGGCAAGTCCAGTTGCAAAAGTTCATCCATACATAGCCTTGTGCTTTGAGATGTTATGGCCATTGAGCGTACAATTCAAGCCGTTCTGGTGATTCACTTGGATCCATGCAAGTGTTTTTTAAGCTGAGCCACACAGTCCTTAACAGCTTGGACCCCGCTGTCCATTGGCATCATGTACATGTATGTGCAAAACCCATGAATCATGCCCTCATAGCACTTGTAAGTACATGATACGCCATCTTTCACGAGGTGGTCTGCCAGCATCTTGCCCTCATCACGGAGAGGGTCACACTCTGCTGTCATGAGATAGGTTGGGGGCATGAAGCTTAGGTCATCTGCCATCAATGGCGAGACCAGTGGATTCTTGCCGTCCTCTACAGGGTCACATGTGTAGCTGTTCAGGAAGTACGTCTTCATTTCCTTGTCCAGGCCATAGCCGTTCAGATAGAGCCTCCTTGACTCTGTGTCACGGACATCACAGGAAGGGTACATCAGCAGCTGAAATGCCACAGGGACACTGCCCCGCTCATGCGCCAGCAGCAGTGTTGCTGCTGTCAGATTGCCACCAGCTGAGTCACCTGCACTCAGTCATGTACACAACTTCAGTCAAGTAACAGCAGCAGGCACTCTCACAAGTGCGCAGGTGTGATGCTGCCAGCGAGGTGACTTGAGCGGTTTCTATCAGGAAGCAACTGTACAAGGTGGTTGGTACTCACCACCAATGGCAAGCCTGTTGGAATCTGCATTCAGCTGCTTGGCATTTTGGGACACCCACAGCAGTGCAGCATAGCAGTCTTCTAGTCCTGCTGGGAATTTGTGCTCTGGCGCAAGTCTGTAGTCCACCGAGACAACAATGATGTTGGACTGTTTGGCGAGGTCTCTGCATAATGCGTCATGAGTCTCAATGCTGCACATGACCCAGCCTCCTCCATGAAGAAACACAAGGACTGGCAAGGGCGCTGATGCTTGTGGCTCAGGGTTGTATACTCTGGCTTTGATAGAGCCTGCCCCTCCTGGTATCTTAATGTCCTCCACACTTGCGATGTGCTGGCCATTATTGGAACCTCTGCAGCAGCAGGATGCTTGAAGCCCTTTGTTTGACTGGACGGTGTGTATTGACGATGTATCGCACCTTGAACTCTGGTCTGCCACAGCACGAAACTGTGCTATGTTGTTGTCATCTGGGACGAACTTCTGCTGGTTACGGGCGTCCAACAAAACCTGAGCTTGCGGGTGCACCGACATGCCACCTGCGTCTACTAAGATATTATGTGACATCCATGCACGCCAGATCAGAGTCAAAGCAAAGACACGAGTGCGAGTGAAGGACTACACACGCACGCTAGGACAGGGACTGTCGAGACATACCGTCGACAACGAACTTCGACCTTCACGCTCTCTGCCAACGTTGTATCCGCTTGCACTTGCGGCTAGCAGATTGCGCTTCACCGATGCGCACTGATTTCAGAAGGTCGTGCACAATCCGTTTGCAATATGTGTCATTATTGAGTAATTTGTTGACTGGTTCTTGGGGCGGTTGACAGCAGCTGGAGGGCGGTTAGGTTCACTTGCCTGCCATGAGCAGGCACAGCTACTCAACACCAAACCTGCCAGGCTGTGTTCATCATGAGTTTTTCGCCCATTCACAACCGGTCGCCAGGCCGCAGAGGACCCAGCCCTGCTGGCGTTGAGGAAGATCCAAGAAACAATGTTAATACCATCTTCGTGGGCAACTTAGCCCCAGAATCTGACGAGGCCGCTCTTAGGGAATTCTTTGGCAAACATGGGTACATCACACAAGTCAAGGTCTGCACTCTGACCTGATATCATGACCGCTCTCAGTCTTGTTGGCACGCTGTGCAACAAACCTGAGCTGATCTCCAGTTAGACTTGGTTTCAGACCACCTTTGGCTCATCGTTGCACAGGTCGTCATGGACCAAGATACAGGCAAACCACGAGGCTTTGGGTTTGTCACCTTTGAAGATGTTCGGGACGCACAGGACGCGGTCGCAGATTCTCGAGGCAAAGTAAGTGCCTTTCGTCTTCAATATGTGTTCTAGTCCACGGTCATGCATCCATCAGACTTGAGGCTGGACAAAGGATGTCAAACACTTCTCTCTCTCTTCCTCTCTCTCTCGAGGTCAGTGGCTTCTGACTGTGTGATGTCAACTGTTGTTTGCAGTCGCTGGTTCTAGATGGCAACACCTTGAGGGTGAACGTAGCTAAGTATCCAAGAGGTGGGCTACCACATGAGCGATTTGACAGACGTCAAGGCCCTCCGATGCGTGGAAGGTAAGCCAAGTCTGCATGACATTACAGACCATGGCGAGCGTGCGTCTCTCCTTTAATCTGTCCTGAAAGCCCGGCCTCTGTGTGCTGCAGCTGTCTATTCAGAATGAGCTCTTTGGACTCAAGACCAACTCTTACCCTATCATGAAACATAAATGGTTTGTGACACTCTTGCAAATAAACAAGCCATTGACAGTGTGCCTGGACATGCAATCAATGCTTTGCGAGTGTCAGCCCTAAGCTGTGACAGACGATACCTTACTGCTGACACAGGTCTCAGATTGTCTCTCATACAGCCAAGGTACTCGTCACCTTCCTGTTACTACTCATCGTACTCACAGGAGCCATTCGTCAACATGTCAAAGTGTTCCTTCCGTCCAGAAATGCGTGGCTGTCAACCCCTTACATCTTGTGGGTGTACTTCAGGGGCATGGGTAGATTCAACAGTGGAAGACGCTCCAGATCACGCTCACTTGGAAGATACTCTCCTGGCAGATACTCACCAGGCAGATATTCTCCAAACACCCGAGGAGGGTCTCCAGGTAGGGGGTCGCCGGGGTACACCAGTGGGGGGTCTCGCAGCCGCTCCAGATCCTTTTCCAGGGGCCGTTCCGGCTCCCCCTTGCCCTCCCCCCGCAGAAGGAGATCTCCTGGCCCAAATGTACCAGCTGCAAGGTGATCTCCGAACTGGGCAGCAACTATTGCAGGCCCTGTCTCTCTGCCAAGATGTCTAGCTGGTATAGCAAGACAGCTGCAAGGTGATCTCAATACTGTCACTCTGCTGTGGCTGTGCAACAATTATTGTAGGTCCTGTCTCTCTGCCCAGTCGTCTAGCTGGTATGGCAAGACAGCGTAACTGTACTACAAGCCATGTTTTGGATGCTTGTGCAGCATGACATGGCTTGCCACAGCATGAGTAAGCACTCCTTAGCAAGAACACATCAAGGAAGCACTGCATGCTGTGCCTGGAGTCATCATTGCTTTCTTGGCCATCTTGATTCTGATGGTGAGTCATTTGGGCCTGTAGGAATCCTGGTTGGGGTGCACCTCCTCAGCAGGTAGGGCGCCCCGCAAAACGCAGGGCTGGTCGCTCACCCTCACCCGCTGGTAGCTACAGCAGCCATGGCAGCTACTCCTCCTACAGCAGCAGTGGCAGTGATGGAAGCAGAAGCCCTCGCCAAAGGCCGCCAGCTGCAATGGCTCCACCAGGTATGCAACCGGTTAGAGCTCTCTCATGCCAGTACTTTGTATTGCAAACAGCTCATGTACATGTATATGTATATGTATGCAGCAAATATCTCATGTACATGTATACGTATATGTATGCAGCAAATAGCTCATGTGCATGTACGCGGTATGCTGCTGGCCTGCTTCCTGTCGACGGTGGGGCTGTTTGAGTGCAGCGTCATTCTTTTTGCCCGTGATGGTGTCTAGTCTTGGCTGAGCTGTCAGACTTGTCTGAATAGAGCCCAGATCATGATGTTGCTGGCATCACAAACACAAGACTGTGTTTGTTGCAGGTGCAGGTGCAGCCCCTGGGAGTCATCCAGCTGCAGGCAATGAGTACAGGGCAGAGCTGGCTCAGGCCAAACGCAGAGAGGCTGAGGCTAGCACACGCGTTGCTGCGCTGGAGGCAAAGCTCAAGTCAAGCTCCTCTGGATTTGGGGAGATGCAAGCAACTATTCAGGAGCTGACACACCGTGTTCAGGTCTGTTGTAATTTCCCTAGCCTGGCTTCTGAGCTTTTCACTTGTGAGTGTGTTGTAGTGCTTTCTGTATGTAGTCCCAATGGCACAGGTCAGTTGTCTAAATTGGAGAAATTGGCAAAAGGTGTGATTGCGATGAGCTTTGTGCTTGACCACCCAATTGGTATGATGGCTTTGGAACAATCTTGCTGGCTAAGTTTGCATCAGCTTATATATTGCATTATTGTTTGTCAATCCAAACTTATGTCACAGGGCAGCAAGACCCAGGTCTTAACATCTGATGTCGACTGCTCTGGATTGTGCTGACCAATAGTGATTGCATGCAGAAACAAGAGGAGACTTGCAGTCACTACAGGAAATGGTTGTCTGCTGTAGCTGAGTGTGCAAAGGCCCTTACAGACAGCAAAGCACAGGTTATCAAGGCTGAAGCAGACGTCAAGGTCAGATTGCATGCTGTGCCACGCCTTTTTGCATCCATCAACCCATGCTTCTGGTCTTGGTATGACATGTAGTGATGCTATGCAGCTCATCAGCAATACGCCTTGAAAGGTCGCGTTGCCATCAGCAAATTGCAGCTGAACCCCAGTGTTGCTAATGGCTGCGTCATGTCAAAAGAGGGACTGAATCCAAAGTGCTGTTTGATGCAGGTGCGAGAGGAAGATTTGGCTGTCCTAGTGGGCGAAGCAGCTACGTTTGTGGAGAAGGAACGTGCTAGAGCTAATAAGAGGGCACGGAGGCACAGAGATGGCAGGCCAAGGTCAGTATGCATTGGCAAAACCTGCACGTGCACTGTCAAGCATTCGTCTTTCAACCTCATAAGCTAGTTACCTGACGCAAGCCTTGATGCACAAGGCACTGATCATTTGCTCCTGACAATTGCCAGCTTCTGATCATGCTTGAAAAGTTGTTACAAAACTTTCTGAATTTGTAGATTCCTGCATCCTGCATAACTGTCATTGGGAATCAAAGATGTGCTTGGCAGCTATCAGTTCCATTTATCCGCACCATGCTTTCTTTGGCGATCCATTCTTTCCCTTGCTTGCAGGGATACAGCTGAAGCCCTTCCAGCTAGCCTAAATGGTGTTCCAGATGGTGCGCTGCATCAGCAGATGATTTCAGATGTACCTGATGCTGGTCATGCACTAGCACCAGCCGCTGAAGCTGCAACTGGGTGGGCAGAGCAGGGCATGCAGATTGATGACCAGGGAGGAGTGGCGCAAGATGACATGGTAGCAGCAAAATTCAAGCCTGGCATCAAGTTCAAGCTGGGCATGTAGTGTCTTTAGTGGCCTGTCTGCAGTCTGCTGCTTTTGTTGGAGCAGACCCGTGTTTCTTCGAGGCTTTGCAACTTTCAGTCTGAATATAGGGTCATGCCCAACAGCAGCACTGGCGGTGTGATAAAGCTACAGCTGTCAAAGCTGCCCAAAAATGTTTGGTATGATGGCTCGAGCCAGCACGTCTGTTCACGAAACAAGCGTTCATGAATTAGTGGCTGAGTCTAAAATACATAAAAGCAGGCACTATTGCAGTGACAATCTGCTCCATTCTATGTGCGAAATCACGAAACCATCTTTTCTACCTTCTTGCTGGTCTCAGCTCCTCAAACCTTGGTCTGTAAGAAGTTTCTGTAAGTCAAGCAGCGCAGCAGAGGGCTCACCAATGGACTGGAGCTGCTGCGCTGTTACCCTCTGCAAAACAAATGAGCTGAGTCATCTGAGTGCAACATTGCGCAGCACAATTGGAACGGCAAAACAGCATCTGACAAGCATCAGGCTTGACGTCTCACCAGTTGTTTCAGCAGCCTCTCTAACCGTGACTCAGCCCAGCGTCCTTTCTGTTTTAAGATGGCAGCATTTACAGCGGCTGCTAAGTCCATTTTGTAAGAATCGGCCAGCAAGTAGCCCTGTGGACTGCTTTGAGGCTCATCATATGCTATCAAGGACAGTGCGTCCTGTAATAGCTCATGATCTGCAGATGTTTTGCTGGCTGTGCTAAGGGTGGACCGCCCAAAAACGACAGCACCTTTGTCATCTTTTATCCGGACCTGTTGTTGCACATTTCCAACTCAGTGGTGTCGCCACCTTCAGGCAAGCTTGTCATAGCGGCTGAGTGGCATACACATACAATGTTGCTTAGACAGCTTGTGATGCGCAGACAGCATGTTCAAAAGTCTCAAGCAGCAAGGGGTGCATACCATCTCTACAAATTGCTGGCATTGCAATTGAAACTTGACTCGCGGATGACTGTCCAGAGTGCCAGGCGCAGCTTGCTCAATTGTGGCCATTGCTTCTGGAATATGACCAGCAAGGAGGTGTTCTTGGACCTGCCGTCGAAACTCAACATCTTGCTTGTCCTGCAGCAAACATTCACAATTGAACTTTTCAACCATGAGGAAGATGAGCCAATGAGCCTTCACATGCCGTGAACAAAATGACACAGGAACTTCTTTTGTTCACAACAACCCCGCAGATGCAGGCCAAATACGTGAGCAATAGCTGCATTGTGAAATTGTATGCGACACGATTGCTTGCTGAAGTAGCTTTGCTGTAAATCAAGGTGTGAACTAGCTTAGAAGTAGCACTACCAACCTCTTCAGACACTTCAACCCTCCCAAGTAGAATGTCTTCAGCCACCCTGTTTGCTGTGTCCCAGTGTCCTTCATGAACCAGGTAGTCAAACAAAAGCATGCCCATTGGATCGCCATCCTGCAAATATTTTTGTTCTTGGCAGGGTTTTGTTTCAAATGTTAATCTCGTGGTTTTAAATCAGATTTTGACTGCAAGTTTTGTTACCTTTTTTGTTTCAGCAGAACATTGTACCATGCCACAAAGCTGCTGGCTACAATTGTTACTGGACAACACCTGATGTACATGCCCAACTGATTACATTTGTCACAAGACATTTCCTTGGGTACAGCTTGTGCAGCGCTCTGAACAAACAGAAATCTGGAACTGCATTGCTCAGCGTGGGCTGTCTCCAGCAGTAGTCTGCTGCCAGTTGTGCACTTAAAGCAAGTGTCCCAGGCAGGGAGCCTGTGAGGCATTGGTGATAGGGCTTATCACCTTGACATTGAGGGATACTTGTGTCTGCTGCACCTGGTCCTGTATGCATTGCAGAGCATCCAACTCCAATGATGAGATGTCACATTTGAAGCTGCTGCCCCCAAAGTTGGCTAGCACCTGCACACCACTTGTTGCAATTGCAACTACTGCTGGTGTTTGTCTGCCAATTTTTGGACGGAGGGAGTTGTGGCTGCAGCACAAAGCCTGACACTTGCATTGTTTGCACACGGTCTAGGTACTGAATGTGAGTTAACCAACTGCTGCACCAAGAGCGTGGATATCAACTAGATCTGTTCCAGACATGCATTGGATGCACGCCTTCTGTCATTAGAGAATACAAAGTTGCTGTGCCAGACAATAGAGCTAGCCCTCTCAAGAGGCCATCAGTCAACATGACACTGATGGCATTGTTTTTGCGGATGATGCATATCACACTATTTGTGTCAGATCAACCATTCTGCATTTGCCATAGATTGAGGTGTCACCTCCTCATCAGGAGTGCGCAATCCCACACTTGGGTACAACCGGTCTTCATCTACATTCCTAAACGCCACACCCAGGTCTATGCCATTCTTGACAAACGAAATGGTTTTGGTTGTTCTGTTGAGCAAAGCGCCCACAACATCACCTGCAAGGTGCAGGCAGCATTGAAGCAGTGGACTTCAGACTTGATGACAGCAGCTTCTGTGAAGGAGGCAACACCATTGTTGTTGCAATTGTTGCAAACGTTTGACATGATCATGATGCAAGCGCAGTAAATTGATGAAAGCACAGCATCCCGACTTGACAGAACAGACTGCCATAGCAAGGTCAACGCTGGCCTACAGCTTCAGAAGCACTGTTGAAGCCACACCTTCCATCAAAGAAACTGCCAGAGCACCTGGGAGCCATAAAGTGCACGCACCAGGAAAGCAACGACTGATGCGTGCAGTTTGTGCTGTGGCAAATATGCCCAACCTGTTGCAAAGATAGGGCCGTATGGCTTGCCAGTGCCACAACTCTGGAAGGCCATGCCATCATCCCCATGGTAGCCGTAGGAGTGTGGCTCCCATCCAGGCAGGCGGTCAAGCTTCACACCATGAGCTGAAAATCCAATGCCTGCAGTCAGCAGCGTGAATGCTTCACCAGTTCTTGTCAGCTCTGCCCCTTGCTCTGTTGCTCTGCGAATCCCTGTTTGGGGCAGCCGGAAGGTCTCATCAATGCGGCTGAGGATGCTTGATCTACAACAAGGTCAGTTGATGGAGCTGCAGACATGTAAGCACTTGGTGATGCTTGTATATATTACGCGAGCGCTATGAAATGCAGTGCAAAAAGTAAGCAGGCCAATCCAAGCTGCTTGCTCAGCAGGACCTGCAGATGACAGTAACGCAATAGCAATGTAGACTTTAAGGCTCGTTATACCTACAAAGCCATCACGCCCCTTGTTGACAACTTGCACTTCGTAGTAGTACAGGCTAACATCGAAGGGAACCGGGTGATCAGCACGAACACTGGCAGCATCTTTGTCATTGTCTCCAGGGCCTGAAGTGAAGTTCACACTCAGGAGTATGCAAAAGTTGAAAAAGTCAGCCACTTTGACCAGGCGCACTTTGGCCAGCGCAAGGCAGTACTGACCTACATATTTGATCTTCAGTCCAGTCACTTGCAGACAACGCTTATCGTCGGGACCAAAGCTTTTGTCCCAAGTCGAAGGCAGTTGTTGCCGGCTCTTGTTCAGCGTCATAAGCCGGCAAAGGCCGCAAGTGTGTTGTTGACCAAGTGCAGAAGTGTTTTTTTAATCACTAAACGGTCGAGTGCATGTCGCCAGACTTTCGCGTCCTTGCGCGCATACTCATCAGTAAGAGCAGCTGCGATGTCCCTGCTTCCGCGCAAACTCCTCGCGTCAGGTATGCTGCAACTCAGCAATGCTTGCCCTTGCCCACGTGATGGCTGACTGACTAACCGGATTGGAGGAATTGAGACACCGGCCGGAGACACCGTGGTATACCAGCCGGACACACCAGAAGCGCCTGTGTGCTGAAGCTATTGTACATTCGGAGCGTATCCACTGATGTCTTGTTAAATAAGTGTGGCCAATCGAGCTGTCATAGGCTTCAGACAGAGACAGAGCAATCCAAGTAACTTGCTTTGCTTGTCACAGAAGTGGCAGCTTGCATGTGTGGCTAAGCTGAAGGTTATCAGCTGCAAACGTCAACACTACAAAATTGACACACAGCGAAAGACTGCAAGCTGCGAGCGACAAAGACATTACCATAAACTGGCCTAAGCCTGATTTTGCAGCGACGCAATTGGCTTCAGAAGACTTGTCTGTCCTCACTGTGCTGGCCACAGAAGCTGCTCAGCAGAAAGACTTGTATGACCGTCTTGTTCCCTTTAGCAAATCAACTTAAGCCAAGTCAAAGGAGCTGCACATAGCCTGCAAGGACGCATTGTCAGCATTTAAGTCACAAAAGAGCGCAAACATCAAAGAATACCTGCAAGCAGCCACAAGTTTCACAATGACCGTCGTGGCTGTACTTGAATCAGAACATGCGTCAAGCAGCAATGCGCAAGCTGTGATCCAAGGCAAAGATGTGCCTGCCAATGTCAGGGGGGAGGTGAACCAATTGACTCAAGACTTGTATCAGTCAGCACCTGCAGAGTTTTGGGAGTCAGGCATGTATGATATTGAGGCCATTGAGGCAACAGCAATTGCCATCATCGTCAACTATCTTAACAGAAGCTTTGCAGACTACTTAGTGACAAGTCAAATGCTGCACACCTCAATGCAATGCACTAGAAAACAAGCTGAGGTTACCGCACTTTAAGGAGTAAGCAGCATGCACATGCCATTCTGACTGGGGCATAACCCAAGCACATCATCTAGAAGTGATACAGCTTTGCACCCTGATTGTGCCTCGCAGGGTTCTCTGAGACAGTACTTCGGATACGCATCATCCACACCACAGTCATTTGGTCCAGGGTGGTGCATGATTGTGAACAGCGTGATACATTGTACTTTTATTTTCATGGTTTTGCGTGTTATGTATGCGTAGCTTGTTTCATTGGCGGTCTGTATACATGTGTGTACGTACGCAAGATGTGAATTATCTCAAGGGCTGATTTTACATTCATACTTGTCTTTGTAGTTGCAAAATAATTATAATTAAATGCTTGCACTGTGATTATGGTGTGCTGCTTTTTGATATCCTTGTATTGCCATCCAATCCAATTGGTACATACCCTTGTGTTGATGCACGAAAAGTTTGCCACCCACCACACCTGCAGCGTGAAACGCCTGCAAGGAAGAAGACTACAAGGGCTTCTTGATTTCTTTTATATCGCTGTTGAAAAGTTGATTTTTTTCGCAGCATTTGCATCTGCACAGCGAAGTTAACAAGCGACACAGTAGACAGGACGCGAGTTCACCAGCATGCGCAAACTTGCGCTAATGAGTGCTTGATTGCGATGGGCAATCTATCAGCATCGCTCGCTCGCATTACAGGCCGCGAGTAAAACTACAGTGTAAACAAGGGCACCATGCCTTCTGTGACCGGAACACTCCAGCATTCTGATCTGTTCGTCCCTCCAGAAGCCCCTGTATTTAGGCCAACGTCTGAGCAATTTGAGCATCCCTTGCGTTATATCGCTTCAATTCGTCCCACAGCAGAAGCTTATGGCATTTGCAAAGTCATTCCCCCTGCTGGTTGGAAGCCTCCATACGTTATTGACAGAGCAACTTTTCGCTTCAAGACTCGCATACAG
>JAABUK010002616.1_pt1 | contig 32051 bp, 29 predicted proteins | sample 5559141 | NCBI WGS metagenome assembly JAABUK01 (sample SAMN10711869, study PRJNA513367) | rock metagenome | isolation source: Antarctica rocks | place: Antarctica: Victoria Land, Pudding Butte nord | collected 2016-01-03 | reverse complement strand
AATAGCATTAAGGGCAGTGTCAGTAATCAATAATCAACAATTGTATGTGGATAAATATAAAAAAGCAGCATAAATAATAGAAAAAAATGCAGCAAAAAGTTTTGGCGGTATCATAGCAATCACTCACATATACCGCATCTTTTCATGGCGGCTTTTCTTTTGCACTTTCTTTGCCACAATTCGGTATGAACCCTATAACGTCATCAAATAAATAGTTTAATTTGTTTTAAGTACCACTTCAGTTCCCAGATACGAAATGTTGCTATTGTCTTCAGCCGTTATAAAAAAACTTTTAGGCTCAAATGGAGTAACAGCGCTTAAAGAGCCTTTTAGGGTGCTTGATAACATGCTGCCGGAACTTCTTAGTTGCCCTAAATTTTTTACTCCATTATTTTGTGTTTCCATCCAAACTACGTACGTTGCTTTGGCAGGTGTAAGTTTATTTGAATTAGCAAGATGCAAAACCTTCAGGTCAATGTGGTAGTTGTTATTGTTGTCCTTTTTATATTTTACTGAACCTTCAGTTCAGCGATGTTTGTCGAGCCCGAGCTAAAGTTGATAGTGAATAAAATGCCCCATTGCTCTTTCTTCCAGCCAGAGGATTGTTGATGCTGATAAGAACGAGGTTGGTGTTTTCATTCCTTCTAAGGATTGGGAGGAAATCAAGAAGTATTTGCCAAAACCATTTGCTCTTGATACTGAAGTGGCCAGCTGATGCCAGGATTTCTCCTGGCATCAGCTGCAGGAGTCAACTCAAAGTATCCTTTCTGGTTTGAAGGCCTACTATGCCAGGCCGATAATGGCCGAAGAACAAGAGTCTGCGCCTGATGAAACAAAAATTCATGAGTGGGACGAGCAAAGAACTGAGTTATCCAGGATCGAATAAGAGTCATTTAACTATAGTTCCCGGGAGCGAATGACTGACATCATTAGCAAATATTCACCTCTTTTGAAGGCGACAGCATGAGTGATCAGCTCTTAACCCTATTGAAAAATACAAAGTCAACAGACTCTATGAAACTTTACAATGGGGCGGCACATGAAATAACAGCATTTAAAAATCAGTTTCTACTATCAGAAAAAAAACGTCAATCAAAAGGAGGACTCAAAATATGATCTATGGTTATGCCAGAGTAAGCACCAAAGACCAAAACCTTAACCTGCAGCTGGATGCTTTAAAAAATGCAGGGTGCCAGAAAATATTTTCAGAAAAGGTATCTGCTGCCAGGGAGTGACCGGCAGAATTTATTCAGGAAAAACAAAAGTCACAGCAGCACTACTACTTTTAGCAGAAAAATATCCCACAGCTTTACTACCAAATTGTCCATCTTTTAAAAATACCGGTTCTACAAACGGGTTGAACTGAGCTTGCTTCTGCTTGTCTAACTGGTCAAAAAAATCAAATGCGTTTTTATCAAAACTTGTTACATAAACTAATCCGATGGTGCCTGCTTTGTGAGAATAAGCAGGCTCTATAACCATTTTTAGCTGCTGTCCTGATAAGCCTTCGTCACTATAAACTGATCGCCCTATATCCCGAACTCTTACGCTGTCTTTTCCAAGGCAGGTGCTTGCAATTTTCTCACTTGCTTTTTTCGTAGCTGTATCTACATACCTGATCATTTCAAACCTATAGAAATTAGTCTGTAAAGGAACGTCTTTGAAATAGACTATTACACCCTCATGTTCACCATACAGATCATTAAAAGTTGGAGTATAACTTACGCTATCAATGGTGGGCGCTGATAAATTAGTATTTTCAGTTGCAGTATATGTATCTGTACCACTTTTTATAGTTAACGTATAAGTTTTATCAGCCTGAACAGGCAAAGTACCCTTATAAAAATAATTATATTCACAGTAAATTCTGTCATAGGTACTATCCAACCTCAAACTATCTGCACCTGAACTACTTTGTATTATTACCTGAGCATTTCGAATAACCAGATCATTAAAAGTTACTTTTTTATCAAAGTAGGGCACAGTTCTGTTAAAATAGACAATTGGGAAAGAATCCTTTTCAATCATGCTTTGAATACTTACTTTGCCCGTATAAGCAGGCGCAGGTATAGAAATGTTTTTTTCACAAGAAATAACAAGAATGATAACAGCAATAATAACAGGAAAAATATAGAACTTCATTTTATGTTTTATGTCGGTAAAAATTATACTCTTTTAAAACTCATATTTCGTCCAATAAATTCAAAATGCCAAAATCCTCTTACCTGCAGTGTTCCATCATATGCAAGTGAAGCAGAAGAGTCCCAAATTCTGCCAGATTTTGCATCATAAATTTTACCACTTTCCCACTGGTTAGTTTTAGGATTAAAAACAAGGTTATTCAATACCTCCAGCCCAATCAGTTTTCTTTTGCGTAAAGCAGGATCAGGATTTTTTTCATCAGTTCTTACTTTCATTGGCTTGCTTTTGTCGTCAGTGTCTTTAAACCAGGCAATCTTCGCTTTATATTGATTGCTGCTTTTAAATACCTCAACAATAAAATTTTTTTTTGGCAAGGCCACCCATCTGCCCACAATGGCGTCAGGATTGATTTGCGCTTCTGCTGATAATGCCGTAAAAAAAACAGATAATACAATTACCAGGTATTTCATCATTATACTAAAATTTAAAATTGTAGCTCACACTGGGTATAATGGGCAATAATGACACTTGTTTTGCTTCAGGTCGTTTTGTGTCAGGATTGGTAGTAAGGTAAACGAAGTAAGGATTTAACCGACTGTACAAATTATAAATCCCAAATACCCATTCGCTATCATAGGGCATGCCAAAAAATTTTCTTCTTTTTTTATATGAAGCACTTATATCAAGCCGATGATAACTTCTCAATCTTGCATTATTTCGTCCGGTGAAATCGTAATATGACCCGTCATATAAAGAGGCATTAACGGGTACACTTATACGGCCCCCAGGGAGAGTAAATGCCCTGCCGGTATAAAAAACAAAATCGGCAGAAAATGTCCATCGCCGGTTAAACTCGTAAGTGCCGGTTAAAGAAAAATTATGTCTTCTGTCAAAAGACGAAGGAAATTCAATTCCCCTGTTTAATTCCGCAAATAACTGTGTTGTTTTTGACCACGTATAACTTGCCCAACCAGTGAATTTTCCAACATTCTTTTTTACAAATAATTCCACACCATACGATTTACCCTTTCCAAATGTCAGAACGCTATCCAGATTTGTACTCATTACGATTTGTGTGCCTTCTTTAAAAAGCACCTGGTTATCCATTGTTTTGTAATAAGCCTCAATGCTTGCTTCAATGCCGTTATTGTCAAAGTTTTTGAATAAACCTAAAGCATACTGTGTACTTCTTTGAGGTTTAATTAAAGGACTGCTGCTTAACCAAATGTCAGTAGGTAGTGATGCTGTACTATTTGGTATCAAATGAACAAACTGGTTCATCATAGTATAAGAACCTTTGACAGAAGTAGTTGGATTGATACTTAATTTTGCAGTGATGCGAGGTTCAACAAAGGAATAAGTTTTACGAGGCGTGACTAAAAAAGGGATTCTAACGCCATAATTCACTCCCACTTTTTCTGATGCGTCCCATTCATCATTTGAATAAAAGGCCAGTTCATCTGAATATCGTTTGTTTATACTGTCTTTATTTATATTTAATCGGTTACCTCTTCTTGGAATTTTTGCCGACACAGCAGCCGGGTAAAGTGTGTGATAGGTGAAAGTGGCTCCTGTTTTTATTTTATGTTTTGGAGAAGGTGTATAGGTAAAATCTGTTTTAGCATTTACGTCTTTAATACCGGTATACAATAATGCATAGTAACTGTTTTGAGTAGTGCCCAGGCTCAAATGATAATCATTGTAGATAACAGAAGTATTTGAAAAAACTTTACTGCCAAATAAGTGATTCCATCTAAGGGTCGCAGTGCTGTTACCAAAGTCAGTCCCATAATTTAAACTATTTACTCCTGTATAAGATGCATTATCATTTCCCCTGAATAAACTTAAAAATACATGATCGTTTTTACCCAATTCATAATTTATTTTAGCATTAAAATCGTAAAACCTGTAAGAAGTGCTGCGCGATATTAATGGTTTTAAGAATAAACCAATATGACTAAGCCTTCCGGAAACGATGAAAGAAGACTTATTTTTTTGAATAGGTCCCTCGATTGACAGGTTACTTGTAAGCAAACCAATTCCGCCTTCATACTGGTTTTTTGTTTTGTTTCCCTCTTTCATCGTAATATCTAAAATTGAGCTAAGGCGGCCACCGTATTCCGCAGGAAATCCTCCTTTTATCAGTTGCACATGGTTAATTGAATTAACATTGAATGTGCTAAACAAGCCAAATAAATGATTTGGATTATACACAGTCGCCTCATCCAATTGTATCAAGTTCTGATCAAGATTTCCCCCACGCACGTAATAACCTGTTGTTCCTTCCTGTCCTCCCTGTACTCCGGGAAGCAACTGGATAATTTTTAATACATCTCTTTCTCCCAACAGTACCGGCAAATTTTTAATAGCATGCAGCGGCACATCAATTACCCCCATTTGCGACCGTTGTACATTGCTGTTATTCCTGTTTGTACTGACAACTACCTCTCCCAGGTTACCCGCACTTCCCTGCATTAAAAAGTCCAACCTTATATTATGTTTTACCGCAATTTTTTTTGCTGATGAATTATATCCACTGAAAGAGGCAATAAGTTCAATTGTATCATTAAAAGGGATTGTTAAAGAGAAAAAACCATATTGATTAGTTACCGTGCCTAATTTTGTATTTGCATTTACTACCGATGCACCTATAAGTACTTCTTTCGACGAAGCATCTCTTACATAGCCGCTAATTGTAATTTTTTGACCCATTGAAATAATGGATAAAAGAAATGAAAGTGGCAGAAGAAAAGTTATTTTGAATTTCATCAGGGATTATAATTAAATGCAGGCGAACCTTAAAGCTGAATTTTTAAACCAATGGGAAACATGAGGGAGTTTGGATATGATTTTACAGGAGTATTCTTATTTATTGAATTTAAAGCGTATCGAAAAGCGGGGCTTAAGGATATTGCTATCTTGTCATTAATATGATAACTAACGCCGAAACCTGTTAAGCCACTAAAATAAATCTTTTTCAATCCATATAATTTTCCTACAACCTCAGGCTCATTACTTGTGCCGTTTTCTACTGAAGTTTCAATTTTGCCCTTAATTAAAAAGTTAGCGGCAGCTCCCGTCATTATATTAAAATCAAATTTTCTATACCTGATATCAGCTTTAAAAAGGACAGGTAATCCTATATATTGCAATGTATGGGTAGAAGTAAAGGCATATAAACTATCACCAACACTTGGTGTGCGGCTAAATGAAGGAAGAACATAACCATAGCCTGAAGAAGTATTTAACCGGTATTTAACATCGCCACTGTTAACTGCCTGAGCATAAATCATTTTAGGTTCTACCGTAATATTTGTATTTGAAAAAGTAAGGCCTGATTCTATACTTAAATGCTTTTTAAATCGATATTCTATTAAAGCCCCTATAGTTGATGAAAACTCATGTCTTTCATTTTTTTCTAATTCAGCAGCGTTCTCACCCTGGTTATTTTGCTCATCATCCTGAAGTCTGTAGGAGGCAAAATCAGGAGACAAAAAGGCTGTTACAGAAAAGCGTGAATTTTTATTGTCTTTTTTCTTAGCACTTTCCTGAGTTGATTTTTCATCTTTTATGATAAGAGACGACTTCTCATTCAGGCTCAATAAATCATTTATTTTAAATGCCACCGCATCATCTGTTAACAGATTTTTGCCTGATTGGCCGGGTGAAGAACTTAAAGGTATTGTAAATACTGTATTCCTGCCGCGCATGACATTTGCATCAGACAGACCCTCTTCTCTCTTGTTTCTTTTATTATCGCTATTTTCATTTGGGTTTTCGTTCAGGTGGCTCCCATATAAATTTGCTGTATGAGACTTATCAAAACGGTTTTTATTTTTTCCTGATTTGTCATTATTTTTTTCAGCCAGGGTATTACTGTTCAAATTTATTTTATCTCTGGAATAATGGGAATCATGGGTAGTTTTAGTTTTTCCTTTGGAATCAGTATTTAATTCAAAGTTCTTTGCAGGATTTATAATTGTAAGGTTTGCTTCAGAATGGCGGGTATTTATTTCATATATGCTTAAGCCTATTAATAAAAAGAATAAAAGAACAGTAAGTTTCTTCACATTATCATATTTCCTCTTAATGCTGACTATATCATCTTTATTAAGAGTGTTTTCGATGCCATCCCAAACTCTTTTAGAAGGAAACTCTTCATTATCGTCGAGCGCCGATTTAAATAATTCCTCTATATCAGGTAAATCTTCATTCATATTCATATTTTTTTAGCAATTTTCAAACTGTTCATTACCGATCTTTTCAAAATTGCTTTCGCATCAAACAAATTAGATTTGGATGTCCCTTCAGAAATTCCAAGTTGCTCAGCAATCTCCCTATGTTTCATTCCTTCAAACACATGTAGGTTAAAAACAATTCTGCAGGCAGGCGGTAAGGCCTCAACCATTTTTAATAGTTCTTTTTTACCTAATCGGCTTATTATGTCTTCATTGCCCGTTTCTTCTACATTTGCAGTTTCGATACTAATTACAGGATGTAGTTTTGACTTGCTGCGAAAGTGCCGAATTGCACAATAAACTATTATCTTTCTTATCCATCCTTCAAATAAACCTGTATTATTAAAATTTTTGAGAGATCTAAACACTTGTACAAATCCTTCCTGTACTATTTCTTCGGCTTCCTGTCGGTTTGAGGCATAACGTAAACACAAGGCAAACATTTTTCCAACATACATTTCATACAATTTACTTTGGGAATTTCGATCCCCTTTAATGCAGAGATGTATAAGGTGAAATGGTTGTTCCAATAATTTTAAAAGATTAATTAAATTAGAATAGTGATGCGCCAGAGCGAAATAGTTGGGAAATTTGAAATTTTTTTAAAAATCAGTTTAAAAATTTAGATAGATTAAAACGGATAATAAAAATAAGTTTACTACCAACCTTTTAGTAAAAACTATAAACTATGTATAGAATAAACAAGTTTATTTAATTCAGTTAATAAAAGGATTATAAGAGTTTTTATTGAGTTGTCTCATATACGAAAATTGCCATATAAAAACAAATTATTTAGTGCTGTATTTCAAATCCTACCATTATTTTTATGATCCTCGGAATCTTATCTCCAAATGAAAATGCTTATTCAGAAACTTTTATTCAGGTTCACAGAAACTTACCTTTTAAAAATTTTTTTTATTGTAATGGTCGTATACCAACCCAGCTTGCTCATACTGTACGTTTGAAAAGACTAATGCATAAAATTTATTTTACAGTAAAGTCTTTCGCAAATAAAGAGATGACCCCTTCAGAACAAGTATTAAAATATCTGCTGCGAAAAAAGAAAATTGATTGTGTTTTGGCTGAATATGGTGTTACTGCTGCGGAGAGTTTAAGGGTTATTAAATCTTTAAATCTCCCTTTAGTCGTTCATTTTCATGGTTTTGATGCTAGTGATAAAAAATTTCTTAATAAATATCGAAAAAAATACCTTGAAGTGTTCGAATATTCAAAATTTGTGGTTTCCGTTTCCAAAAAAATGTCTGCCGATTTAATGGCTTTAGGCTGTCCTGAAGATAAGATCATACTGAATACTTATGGTCCAAACCCGCATTTTTTTAGTGTAAAACCCACCTTTGAAAATAAACATTTTACTGCAATAGGAAGATTTGTTGATAAAAAAGGACCTCATCTGACTATTAAAGCTTTTGCTAAAGTCACTAAACATTTTCCTGGGGCAAGATTATGTTTTGCAGGTGAAGGACAGCTTTTAGACTTTTGTAAGGATCTGGCTAAAGAATTGGGGATCGGGGAACAAGTTTCTTTTTTAGGAATACAATCCCGACCACAAATAATGAAAATTTTCTCTACTTCTCTTGCGTTCGTCCAGCACTCTGTGACTGCAGAAAACGGAGACTCTGAAGGAACTCCTGTTGCTGTGTTAGAAGCAAGTGCTGCCGGCTTACCCGTAATTGCTACAAGACATGCAGGAATACCAGACGTAATAGAGCATGAAAAAAGCGGTTTTTTAGTAGAAGAATTTGATATTGAAAGTATGGCAAATTACATGATAGAGTTGTGTGAAAACCCGGAAAAAGCAAAGGTCATGGGTTCCAAAGGATCGGAAAATATACGTTTAAACTTCACAATAGAAAAACACCTGAATTGTCTAACAGATATAATTAATAAAGCTGTAAACAACAAAGCGGGTTTATCTGCCAGAAGTATATTATAATGGTCTGCTTTTGTGCAGACCATTATACAAACACAAATATTAAAAGGCTAACTTTCCGCTTTTGTAAACTTTCCATTTTCATCAAAAATAATATCTTTCCCGTGCACTTCTGCTTCATAAGAGGTTTTACCTTTTGCATCGGTCACCCTTCCTGCTTCTGTAATTTTTGCGCCTTTGTAATGCTGTTTCACATAACCCGGTACTGACTTTGGGAGTTCGCTTACCGAAATAGCTTTTACTATCTCGATAAATGTACCGGAAGGAGTGAATTGTACAGAATTGTCTTCACCTGAATTTCCTCCCCAGTTCGCTTCAAAATTACCCTTCTCTTTTTCCCAGGATGCCTTAGTAGCTTCAGGATATTTTTTAAGAAGGGCCGATTTTACGGTTGCCGGAACATTGCTGCTTTTTAAATCTTGTGCCTGTGTTGCAGTAACTAATAATGCAGAGGCAACAAAAAGAGATAGAACATACTTTTTCATAATTTATCTTTTAGGTGTTTATTTAATGAAGAATAAAATTGAAATGAAAATCTGTTTGTATTCTGTAGCATTTAACCAGTTATTGTTAATGCTAATTAAATTAATGATACGATAAGTTTTGTTGAAGTTAATTCTAACCTTTCAAAGTAAATAGCGGCATTCTCCAAAGGCGAAAAAGCTTCTATAAAGGATGGACGAATACTTGTTCTGTTTAAAAATCATACTTTCTTTTTTGCCGCGTGAATTATGGATTTAGATTAACGGTTTTTTGAGCATTGTGTTTTTTGGTAGCATAAATAATAAGTAAACCTAACAGAAAAGTAGTTACTAAAGTCGCAGGAATTGTACCTAAAGCCAATCCGCCTTTTGAAACAGGTTTGGTAAGTAAATCTCCAAAAGTAGCCCCAAAGGGACGGGTGAAAATAAAGGCAATCCAGAATAATACAACTTCATTTAGTTTAGTTAAATAATGAAGGATAATTACTACAGCTATGATTCCTGCAGTTACCATAGCGCCGGTTAAATAACTTAGGCCTATATTGTCACTCAAGAAATCTCCAAATGCGGTCCCCAGACTATTTGAAAACAAAATGGCAATCCAATAAAAGATTTCCTCTTTTCTTGTAAAAATGGGGTAAACAGTTATTTTCTTATTTTGATAATACCATATTGCAAGCGTAATCATCAGGGCTGAAAAAAGTATGGCTGAGCCAAGCATATAGCCGAGACCCAAAGTTCTGTCCATAAGGTCTGAAACCTCTGTACCAACCGTAGTCGTACCTACAATAACTAACCAGTAAAGAACAGGAATGTACTTTGACGCTTTTAACTGAAGAAACAGCACTATCAGAAAAAAAAATGTTGTAATCAGCAAACTTATTGTGTAGCCAAGATTCAAAGTCATAGAAATAAGATCTCCTAATGTTTCTCCAAGGGTTGTCGCTAAAATTTTCATTATCCAGAAATAGAGCGTTATCTCTGCAACCTTATTTAAATTTTTCATATTACATTTTTGAATTCGAAAGCTGTGATTAGCGTTTATAAAACCACGCCCTGTTGAAATTACATGGGTTAACGATATGAAGATTGATTAATTGAAATGATTAATAGATTGATGAAATTGAAATGAGAATGGGAATCTGTAGACTTTGATTAGCATTTAGTCATCATATCACGGGAAGGTGTAAGCTTCTTTTTATTAAATGTATTGTACCGCTATATTAATTTTTTAACTCTTGTTTATTTTCTCTTTAGAATATTTAAACTATCAAGGGCATTTCAACGCATTTTACTGATGCATGTTTTTTATAAAGCTTTTCAAAAGATTCAACTGTATTATTTATATCATGGTATGCAGCTCGCTCCAAACTTTTTTCAGACATTTTACTGTAAATATCCTTTTTTGTGAGCATGTTATATATACATCGGATTAAAACTTCTTTATCATCCGGGTTGAACAAATATCCATTAATCTTATCCTCAACAAGTTCGGGTAATGCTCCGGCATTTGCGGCAATAACGGGCAAGCCGGAAGCTATTGCCTGCAAAGTAGCCAGGCTAAGAAGTTCTGCTATACTTGCAATGATGAAGCAATGGCTTAATTTATATAAAAAAGGCAGGTCTTCATCCGGTACAAAGCCAGTGAAAATAACATGATCTGTAATTCCTAATTCTGTGGTTAGTTGTTCCAGTGCATTTTTTCTTAAACCTTTTCCAACAATTACAAAGCAGCAATCAATTTTTTTTGCAACAGATGCTACTGCATGCAATATCTCTTCAATATGCTTTTCAGGATCAAGCCGGCCAACAAATAACAGGACCGGCTTATTTGGAATATTATACTTTAATCGAATTTTATCTGGGTTACCGGAAGGATTGAAATTATGAAGATCAATACCGCTGGAAATGGCAATCACTTTCACATTTAATTTGGGTCGTATTAACCGGGCACCTGTTTCAGTTGGTGTTGTTATAAGCATTATTTGATTTAGAACTTTAGAAAAACTTGCCCATAACATTTTTTCCACCCTTTTCCTCCACCTTTCAGATCGTATCAGGGCGGTTAGGTTTTCGGGCATAAAATGGTTGGTACCAATTATCGGTATCCCTAAATTTTTTCCAACTTTTATCACTGCTCTTGAAATCATAAAGTGATCCTGGATATGAATAAGATCAGGTTTAAAATTTTTGATTAAATCAGCAATTCTTGATTTAAGCAGAACCGGGATTGGGATACGGACTTTGGGATAAAGTAATACGGGCAAAGAAGGAATGCCATATACGTCTAAATTATCTATTTTCTTTAGCGTGAAACGGGTCGTTTCAGAAGGAGCAAGCACTGCTACCTCATAGCCTTTTTTTTGAAGTATGGGGGCAATTCTGCATACAAAATAATAAACCCCATTGAGATGCGGATAATATGTATCAGAGACGAAAAGTACTCTCATATTTTTTAAGTAAATATTTAATTAAAAGGAATAAAATAATGGCAAGAGCAATTATAATATTAATAGAGGCAAAGTTGTTTAGATACTGATTTATGTGCAGATATGCGCTACCAAACAGCAACCCTAAGCCCAAATAAAAAACATACTGAATGGCAGAAACAACGAGGCAGATGACCAAAAATTTAGAAAAAGGAACTCTTGAATTACCCGCTAAATAAATACCTGCCACGCCAATGCCTAATGCAATTTTTGATACAGCAACAATCTTAGTTGGATTTGAATTAAAAAGTACCCTAACACGCCTTATCTTTTCATCATTTAAACCAAACCAGCTGGCAATTTTTTTTATGAATTTTGGAACGCCCAAACGTCCAAGCAGATAGCAACCAGAATCGCCAATGATATCTCCTGCTACAATAACAGGAAATGCAATGAAAGGATTCATAAAACCATTATTGCATAAGAAACCTGCTATTACCGCTATTATAGGACCTTCAACAATTGCCAAAGGAAATAGTATTAAATACTTGTATTGTGAAAGTAAATAGATGATATACTGCACTACGAAATTTTGAATTAATTAATAGTTACTATTTTATAAATACTGGTTATTGTATTATAAAATTTCGGCAAGGATTTTAAAAAAAACAAAATGTGCTAATTCTAAAATGCCACCTGTAATCCAAGGAACAATCCACCTTTTTGTTGAACGCTGTTGGTGTAATTTGAAAGTCTCCAGAAGTAATCAACTGAAAGAAGATGAAAAATATTTTCAATTCCTGCACCTGCTTCCATAAAAGGTTTATTGCCGGTAACAACAAAGTGTGAATTGCTGTTGTAAGCTTTATTGGCATCTGTCATACTACCCATGTGCATGTTAAATGAAAAACGTTCACGTAAACCCATTTTATTTAGTAAAGGAATTTTGTCGAAAAACACGCCGCCTAAAAAAAGTCTTGAGTGAAGATTTACATATTGGTCAGAGGCAAATTCATAAGGCAACATGGTATTGAAATAATATTTACTGTCAACATTAGATTCATTTCCGGGGGGAACATTTAAGAGCAAATAAGGGGCAATGCCAAAGGTTTTACCAACAGTAATATTATAATAAAAAAGAGATTTTGGTGGCAGTCGTAATTTATGTTCAATCCCCGCATTTACTTTTTGAAAAGAAAACTGTGCTTTGCCAACATCTATTCCATAAGTATAATTAAAAGTAAATACAGGATTGTATGTACTTAATCTAAGCTGGTCATAATTTAATATTCTAAACTGTTCATTTTTCGAATATCGAAATCCTATTGATGCTTCAGCAACAGGCAGTTTACTTGCATAAACACTATCTATTGGTAAATCAGTTATTTTACTAATTGGATGATAAGCAAAATTGAAAACAGGTTTTAGTTCTTTATAATCTATTGAGGCTTTCAGCATAAAATCCCTTGCAATTAATTGCTCATGTTTTAAAATTACCGACTTAGTAAATATGTTTGTTACCGGAATATTTTTTCTTACTATGGAAGTTAGCAAATTATCATTGTCTAATTCATCATCCTTATCTAAAAGAAAGTTATAATCCGCACTGGCAAGAACGGATGTTTTGCTCCATTTAACAGAGTTCCATAAATACTTAAGACCCAGTCCGCCCTTTATTTTGTTATCCCTGGTTCCATAAGCCATGTAACCATTCAGGTTTAATTTTTTGCTGATGCCTGGCAACGTCCAAAAACCAACTCTTGAGCGCACGCCTTCCGTTATGTTGGTACTGACTAAAGATGTAAGCGGACCTATCCGGATCTTATTGCCGAAATCCCAGAAACCAATGCCCAATGCTGTAATTATTTTAGTATTCAATTTGTAACGGGAATTCCTCTTTAGAGAATCTGCCATCACATAAATACTTTTTTCGTGAACAGACAAGCTGTCTGACCTGTTTACCTTCCAATAATTTTCAGGCTTTTCAAGGTCGGCAGTTGCTTCTTGATTCATTTTAGTTATGGCTTCCTCATCTTGCTGAGTAGCATTTAATTTAATATGGTCAATTACCGCAGTATTGCTTACTACTAACCTTACTGTTTTGGAATTGTTGGAAACAGGTATACCTAATAAAGCTGCTCCGGTTTCAAAGTCAATGGCAGAAGTATATTTCCAGGGCATATACTCAAATTTTCTAGTAACGGAATCTAAACTAAGCGCGTACTGCTGGGTATAATAAATATTATTTATGAAATTCAGATTTGCACTTTTGCTCAGGTGCATATCGATCTTTCTTATGGAGTAAGTACTGTCATTAATCCATAGCGAGCCGGTGAACGCTCTCTCGAAAGAATGCTTAGGGGAAAAGTGAATTCTGTAAACTTTTTTGCCATTTACTATACTACTGTCGCTAAAATAAAAATTGTAATAAGCAAAGGCGGTGTTGCTTAAAGGGCTGGCATAAGTCTGACTAAAAATGGGAAACCAGTTATCGTAAATATTAAAGTTAAAAATAAACTTATCTAATTTATGAAGTATTTTATCGGTTTCTAGCCCAAGTGTTTTTTTAGCCAGAATGTTTTCTTTTTCAATTGCAGGAGAAAGATTATGATAATTGTTTGAAATCGTTTCTGAAAAATAAAGTGGCAATGTTGGGCTTCGTGCATTAGACGAATCAGTACTCCGGTAAATATTGAGGGTAAGGTTTTTCAGACCTCTGCCATTTGTTTTTGCCGTATCTAGGTTGCTTATGTCTAGTTCGTGTCGCTTATATTGGCGGTAACTGTAACTGCTAAATCTGTCAGGATTATTATAGATTTTATTTGCGATCACCTTTTTCATAAACCGCTTTCCAGGTTCTTTATCCATCATTTTTGCACTTACCAAAACATTCTGTAACATTTCGGCTTTTGATGTCATCTGAAGGCTCAGGTTTGATGTTTCGCCCATTCTCAGTGCGATTTTCAACTTTTCAAATCCTGTATGAGTTAATTCTAATGTATCACCCCACTTTTCCGTTCGAAACGCAAAGGAGCCATCCGCTCGGGTCATTGTCCCTCCAGGTATGCCTACTAAATGAACAGTAGTATTCTGCAGAGGCTGTTTGTCTGCGTCAGTTATCCTTCCAGTAATGACAAACATATTTTGACAATAAAGAGAAAAGGAAATACAGGAATAAAAAAGAATAACAAGAATTATCTTAAGAAAGGAATAATGCATAAAAGAAATTGACAACTATAAATTCTTTTGTATTTTTGGTTTACTTCTTAGTAGGTGCATATTTCTTCAAAAAAGGTTGGGTGAGTTAATTCTTTAATTAAAGTTTTAACTTTTAACGTAAATTGCCTAAATAGGCGTTAGATATATTTAGATTTATAAAACTTTAATATTTGCGACAAGCACTTTCGTGTCTTGGCACATATAAACTTTTAAGTTAAAATAAGTACGAGTGAGTTAATCCTGATTAAGTCATTTCAAAAACTCAAAATATGATCTATGGTTATGCCAGAGTAAGCACAAAAGACCAAAACCTTAACCTGCAGCTGGATGCTTTAAAAGCTGCAGGATGCCAAAAAATATTTTCAGAAAAGGTATCTGCAGCCAGAGAGCGGCCGGAGCTGGAAAAACTTATAGGTTTTTTGCAGCCAGGAGATACTGTGATAGTATGGAAGCTGGACAGGCTGGCAAGAAGCCTTAAAGACCTCATTAAGCTGGTAAGTGACTTTAAAGAGCGGAGTGTTTCCTTTATTTCCGTGCAGGATAAGATAGACACAGCCAGCGCCCAGGGAAGGCTGATCTTCAATATTTTTGCAAGCCTTGCAGAATTTGAACGGGATCTGATCAGAGAGCGCACCGTTGCAGGGCTTGATGCAGCAAGAGCCAGAGGCAATAAAGGCGGCCGCCCGGAAGGATTAAGCCAGCAGGCAGAAATAAAAGCAATGGCAGTATATCATCTTTACCAGGATAATTCACTTTCAATTTCTCAGATAACAAAAGAAACCGGCGTATCAGTGGCCACCCTTTATAAATACATTCGGTACATAGAAAAAAAACAAAAAACAGAACCAACGGAAAACAAAAAGAAACGAACGCTTAACCCATAAAATATAAAATTAATTTTTACCCCTTTTATTACTGCTTAATTGCGTAAGGCCCAGAGGTAAAGGTTGTCGGCATTGCTTCGATCTGTATTTGCTCTCTTACTAACCACCCCCCTACCCTATCCACTATAGATTGAAAATGACTTAAATAAGATTATAATTTAAGAAATGGAAAAAGTTAAAATGAAAAAATTAGTAGCTTTCCAGGAGATACAGATTAAGAAAGAATTACCATGTACAGAAGAAATCACATCACTACTATTAATTGAGCTTATAAAGCATTAAAACATGTTTTTTTCCGACTATAAAGAACATTCTGTGACCGACATTAACCCTGCCCTGCTTTGGGAATATGACCTTTCAAATTTTGATTACGATAATATGCGCAATGTAGTTGTGCAACGCGTTATTGAAAGAGGCAGGTTTAATGATTATTATGCTATTTTAAATCGCTACGGCGAAGATGGGGTAATTGAAGCCATAAAAGAATTGCCTTATTTTAATGATATGGATATGAATTTTGTAAGTATTATATTTAATATACCGCTAAGCCAGCTTAAATGTTACGAAAAGAAACAGTTACCCCAGAGACACTGGAACTCTTAAAGGAATTAATGCAAGATAGATTGCTGACCTCATTTGTTTTAGTAGGAGGAACTGCACTTGCTTTACAGATAGCACATAGAAGAAGTATTGATATTGATCTTTTCAGTAAAGAAGCTTTTAATGAAACGGAATTAAGTGACTATTTAAAAGCTGCTTATAAATTTACCCTGGACTTTACAGCAAAAAACACTTTAAAGGGTGAAATTAACGGGATAAAGGTTGATCTTATAACACATTCCTATCCTGATATTTTAAAGCCTTTAACAATCGAAGGGGTAAGAATGGCATCTTTAGAGGATATTGCAGCTATGAAACTAAACGCCATCATAGGAAGCGGAAGTAGAGTAAAAGATTTTGTTGATGTTGCTTACCTTTCTTCTCACTTATCTTTAAAAAAGATGATCCGGACCTATGCTGCCAAATATTCAGAGAACAACTCTATAATGGCTTTAAAAGCATTGAATTTTCATAATGATATTAATTTCAAAGAGCCGGTACAGTTGTTAGAAAGCGGTTTTAATTGGGATACAATTGTGCTGCGCCTAAGAGAAATGACTAAAGATCCTGATAAAATTTTTACACTTATAAAAATGACAGAGGATAAAATAAACGTAACTCACAGAGTTAAAAGGGGAAGATAAGTATAGAAATAATTGAACCAATACAATTAGATAGAAAGTCTAATATTCATGTGTTATTATTGTATTTAATAACTTTTTATAAAATTTGTAAATAAAGGGAGGCGATAAATAATTAGCCAATTTCCTGCGGGATTTATAAAACCTGTTTGTATATTCATAAATTATCGTTTTTAAACTACCACTGATTAATCCTTTAATATTTGACTTATGGAAGCAAAAACAATTATAAAGAAAACAGCTAAAAGAAATCAGGAAGTTATATTGTCTGCTAAGCCAGAAATCATGTTTATTCCTAATAGGGTAACTAATGCTAAATATAATTATACCCTTATTCAGGAAAAAATTTTCAATTATGTTTTGTTTAATTTACAAGAGGCTATAAAACTAAGCCTCAACGGTAAAGATTATATGCAGCTGCAGCTTTTTAAGAATATAAATGAAGACAGGATTTCCATAACTATCCCCATCCGTAACATTGTAAATCCCAATCATTATCCTGAAGTAAGAGAAGCAGCAGAAAATTTAGCCAAATCCTTAATAAGAATAATTCAGGTAAATAAAGAAACCGGTCAAAGAGAAATGAGGTCTTTAACTCTTTTTGGAGCGGTTGTTACTCCAATGGATAAACAACGGAATTCGGAATTGAAAATTGAAATGAGTAAAGAAGTTTCACGTCTATTGGTTGAGATGGATATGAATAAGGTGGGCATGCCAAGTAATTACACAAGTTTTGATCTACAGGTAGTAACAAGAGCCAAAAATAAATATACACCTCGCATATACAAAAAAATAGAAAGTTGGAAGGAAAAGGGTGGATTTTTTATAACTATTGAAGAATTTAGAGATTGGTTGGAATTAGGAAATAAATATCAGAAGTATGCTGAGATTAAAAGAAACATTTTAATTCCCGTTCAAAAAGAATTGGAAGGCCAGGCACTTTGCTGGTTTAATTGTAAGGAAAAGTCATTTGAAAAAAGGCAAGGTAAGGAAGTGGTAGGTTTAAGCTTTAAAGTGATTACTCCTGAATTTGAAGAAATGAAGGGAAAACAGATAAATAATATAAAAATGCTATTAATTCAGCATTTAGCTTTTAAACCTGAGCACATAACAAAAATAGAAGGCATTTTTAAGGCTAATTTTGACTTCAACAAGATGGGGAATGCAGTAATACGTCTTCATAAATATGTACAGGAAAACAGTAAAGAAATAGGAAATAAACAGGCTTATGTCATTACATCACTACTCAAAGAATTCTCACTTCAATAAGTTATCCTATTTATACGGTTAATAGCATAAATTAGTTCCTTTTTTCTACACGATAATTCGGGCTTCATTAATAATTAGCTCTAATGTTTATCTGGGGTGATATCTGGCATTTAACTGCATCATTGTAAATTTTCATTTCAATTTATTTGCTACACTTATTCAAATACAGAAATTTACCCCCCCCTCGCTCCTACCCTATTTTTCAGCGAATAGAATTTAACTATTAAGATAGCTGCTTCCAGGTAGGCATCTGCTCTTTAAAGCAATATGTTGTACCCTAACTTTTAATTCTGTTTACAAAGCAAGGTGAAGGGAATTTCATTAATAAGCAGAAAAACTATTAAAATTGTTCCTTTTTCCTACACAGGAGTTTTGTAAGTTCCTTTTTCCTACACAAGTCAGTTCCTTTTTTCTACATAGAGAGTTCCCTTTTTCTACATTATAAGTTCCCTTTTTCTACACCAGAATTCTTTGAAACCCTTACCAGCATTGCTTTCCATCGTCCCTACAAATAATCAAATGATTTATTCAATTAAAATCAAAAAAGGAAATTTCATAATCGATAAATGTTATTTTAATAAATAGAATGAAAAAAAAACATAGAGCACCAACAGTTGGACAAGAAAAAGAAGAAAAATCGTCATTAATCAATTTATTTTAGCCCGGCGGACGAAATAGTTCCCTTTTACTACATAATAAATTTTTTATCAAAATTATTTAGTTCCTATTTACTACATGATAGTTCTAAATAAGCTAACTTAAGAGTAAAGGATTAAAAAAATAGTGCAAGCATAATAATTGATCGTGTACAAAAAACAATATTTTAAATAGCAGTGTAATTCTATATAGAGAAATAAAATAATAAATTAGAATTTCTAAGAGCTTCTCTCTTGCCAATCAATTTTTCACTCATAAATACTTTTGTTATGGATTTCAAGAAAATATGATTCAACGTAAACTGCAATACTTAAACCAGTATATACTGATTTACTGCTTTACTGCAATCCTAAATCTTTTTTAGCTAAATCAAGGAAATAATCTTTCAAAGTTTTAATGTCATTATTTAACATTTGTTGTTTTATTTTCTTATGTAAGCTTACTGGTATATCCAAAGTTGATCTGGTAGTTTTTTCCTCTACTTGTTTTGTTTTATGTATCTGCTTAATTGCTGTTTCAATGATATTATATGGGCTTTCTTTGATAATATCTATTTTGGGCCCTAATAATTTACTCGAGTCAAGTTTTTTTGAGTTCGCCATAATTTCCTATGCTTTTGTAAGTGAAAGTTTACTAGCTATTTGAAGAATTTCGTTTGTAAGAGCTACCATTTCAGCTTTGGCTTTAGGGTCAGACTGTTCATATACTCCTGTTCCCATTAAAGAACCTTCACCATAAGCAGTTCTGCTTTTTAAAACAGTTTTTAAGATAGGAATTTCAAAGTTTTGTTGTAGGGAATCTTTAACAGTTTTATGAGCAGTCAAGCGTTCATCATATTCATTTATAACAAAGTAAGCTGGTACTTCCCCTTTAATTTCTTTTACCTGGTTAAGCCTCAAAAAAAATTCATTCATTGCTCTAAAATCATGAGCTCCGGGACGAGTAGGAATAATTAACAGGTCACTACTCATCATTACTCTGGTATTCATTTCCGAGAGATTAGGAGTTCCATCCATAATTATTATTTCGTAATGGAAACTAAGATCTTCCACGGTTTTTGTTAATGCCTTCGGTTCAGTCGTTCCTACAACTAAAATTTTCTCTAAGTTTTCTTCCCTCGCTCCATACCAATGCATCGAATTTTGATTCGTATCAGTATCAATGATACAGACGTCATATTTCATATGAGCGAAGCATACTGCGAGGTTTATTGACAAAGTTGTCTTTCCAACGCCACCTTTTAAATTTGTTATGCCAATCTTCATAATTACAAATATACTGATTTAAGTATTTAAGTAAATAAGTATATACTGCAATCAGTATCGCAGTATATTGTTCATTGTTTAAGAACTTGTTGTAAATTCCCTCAATTAGAATTTGTATTACTAATTCACATTTTTAGAGTTAGTCAGAGCTTTTTTAAAAATTCTGTGAATAAAGATTATGTTATTACTGTAATACTGCTTGCAGTGTTCACCACATATTTGTCCTCATTTAAACTAACTTTTTTACGACTAATTTATATTTTAGAAGGCAAACAAAAACTTTTGATTTCATAATGCAGTAAATACTTATTCCCGTACTTACTGCATTCAGTATAATATCGACATCCATAAAGTTATTAATAGGTGTCGACTAATTTCAATTAGTAAAATCAGTTTTTTAAAAAAGATTTTACTTAGCAACTGATTATATTTCTCATTATCGACTCTTTCCTATCTATGATATGCCCATTCAAAAATTGATGGGCTGCCTGAGCTTTTACGCAATACATTAAAGTCGCAATTCTATTCCATTATCTGAGGCGATAGTTTAGATACAATTATTAAAAGGCACAAAATATCAACAGCTCTTTTTTCTACCGCACGATTATCTTACACAGTCATATCATACCCTTTTCTTTTCTGTAACAAGAGCAATAATATAAATGTTGGGATGAAAAAATGAATAATGAGGGAAAATGAAGAAAACTGAAGAATAAATTAATAGCAAAAGAAATTATGGAGAAAAATGAAGAAAACTCAAGAATAACTGAAGCTAAAAAATGAAGAATAGCGAAGAAAAATGGTGAAGGTGTTTAGTAAGTCATTTTAGTAAAAAGACTGGCGACTTTTTCTTTAAATCGTTGTAAATCGTTGTAAATCGTTGCAAGATGTACCTTTGTGGTCACAAGTGTCCTCCTAAAAGGTATCTTGCCCGATGCCTTGTACCAGGCCACGGGAGTAAAAAAATCTCGCAACTCGATTTTCTAAAGCAGAAAACAAAGAAATTAATGGCTAAAAAGAGTGAAGCCGAAAAGGCTTCAGCGATCATCAAATTCAGAATAAAAGGGAAAGAAAAAGAGTTACTTCAGGCCGAAGCCAAAGGCAAGGGTATCAGTTTGACAGAGTTATTGAAGGCACGATTGTATGGCCGGCCGGCGGGAGACAGAGTGTATGATAAGAATCTCTTTGCAAGTATCGACAAGCTTACCCGGGAGATGAACAGCATCGGAAATAATATCAATCAAAGCACCATTGCTATCCACCAGATCAAGAACAGTCAAAAGATCGAAGCCAGGGATTTCAAACAGTTTAATTCTTTGCTACAGCAGTATATAGGCACCCGGGATCAGCTGCGTGAATTACTATCAAAAACACTTCAATGGGATTAGTATTTAAAATCTTTACTCCGGGAGGTAGTTTTCATGGGGTAGACTACAATGAGAAAAAACAAAAGCAGGGCTCTGCCGACCTGGTATACTTTGAGAACTTCGGTCATTTTCAGGACGGGAGGACTGAGATAACGAAGAGAGAGTTTGTACAGTACTTTGAGCGGTGGTCAGCGCGCAACAGGAGGGTACTGAACCCGCAGTTTCATGCCATGCTCAGCTGCAAGGAAAAAGCATACAGCCATGAGCGGCTAAAAGAGGTAGCGCTGGAGATCATGGATAAGATGGGTTATAGCGGTATACCTCTATTAATTTATGCCCATAAAGACACAGACAATAATCATGTGCATATCGTAACAAGCAGGGTGGGAGTGGACGGCAAAAAAGTAAATCACGACTTTGAGCACAAGCGCTCCCATGAGATACTAAACAAAATACTGGATATAGAGCCTGCTGAGGTGTATAAAAAGGATTTAGAGGAGGTAATGTGCTACAAATATGGTTCTGTAGCCCTTATGGGGCTTCTAATGGAGCGTAAAGGCTATAACGTGGTTGATAAAGAACCTTCTATTTATTTTTATAAGAACGGCAGGCAGCAGGGCTTTGTGTCCAAAGAGGAGGTAAGGAGCAAAATCAGTGATGAAAGGTCAATGAAAAATATCAATCAGATAAAGGCGTGGTTATACAAGTATGCTGCCAAGTATGACAGCAGGGTAGTAGCGGAGTCTTCTGCAGTATATACTACCAAATCAAAAGAATTTAGAAGCAGGCTGACAGAGCATCTCAGGGAGAAGTTCGGGCTGGAGTTTGTATTTTTCAGCGGTAAAGAAAAAGATAAGCCTTATGGTTATGCTATTATAGATCACAGCCATAAAGCGGTCTATAATGGCAGCGAAGTCCTTAAACTGGATTTATTAGACGCACTGCGCAGTACAATAGCACAACAGGTGAAAACAGCGGCAGGGGAGGAAAAGGAGCCGGTGATTACGGCTGAACCAGGAGAGCAACAGGAGGCTTTAGGGCCTTTGGCAGCAGAGAAGGCTGGTAAGGAGCCAGAGTTATTTCCGATGGGTAATATCATGGAACTGTCACTGGAAGGGCTGCAAAGTATTTTAAATACGAACAATAGGCAGGACAGCGGAGAAACATCACCTGTCGTTAAAAGGAAACGTAAAAGGGGTTTTATGTAATAACGAAGAAAATATTCTTTTCAAGGCCTAAAGGAGGTGCCGGTAAAACTACAATGGCTCTATACTTTTGTAATAGTGCCCACAGACATTAAACTGCTAAATTTATTTAAATAAAAGCTGTTAATAAAATCTTTCAAACTCAATACCCTCTATTTAGAGGTTTAGTATATACAGATCAGTAATGGTAAGCTGCAACTATGTAATAATACATGATCCATCATCGTTTTAATATTGCAATTATCTTATTATGTTTTTGGTAATGATTCTTATTTTTACTTATACTAAAGCGGCAACCAGCTTTGATCCCTGACTAACTGTATGTATAAAATTGTAATAACTCTTATTACGTGCCTTTGGCTGCAATTTACTTTAATGGCCCAAGCGCCGTCTACCCCTAAACCTCCGGTAATTAAAACAAACAGAACAAGTGAAGTATTTACATTAAACAGTCTTCATTTACCGGTTAACACTAACACGGTGACCGTAGTAGCAAGAAAAAGTAGAAATTCAGCAAAAAGAGCATTGAAACAACTCCGCTCTAATTCAGCGCCTTGTTTAGATACATCAAAGCGTTTGTTGCTGACGGAGGACAGCGCATGGATCTCAAATAATCCTATAACAAAAACAGCTGACAATAATATTCTTATACCCGGCTTTGAGTATTCATACAAAAATGAAAAGTATACCATGCCTCATTTAATAAAATGTTCACCCGATGGTAAAGTCATCTGGTCGAAGTCTTATTACAATAAAGGTGTTTATCCCAGTTCATATTTCAATGGTTATCTTTCAAAAGAGTTAAAAAACGGAGACCTTTTATTGATAGGACAGATGTTCATACCAAGTGATGTCAATGGCAGATATGAAATTGCTGTAATGAGACTGACCGGTATTGGTGATCTTATCTGGGGGAAAACATTCAAAAACAGCCTCTGGACAGATACAACGTCAGGGTATGCGGATGTTGCAGATATTAAAGAAGATGCAGCTGGAAATCTATACCTCGCAGGCGTTCAGCACCGTGTTGGTCCCGGTACCCATTCATTTGTGTTTAAATTAACCAGAGATGGAGCGGAAATATGGGACAGAAACTATGCAATGGATGGAGCGATTACCTGTGGGTTATCGGTCATAGATAATGAGTTGCTCTTTACAGGCATGTATTATCAGAACAATTTTAATATTGTGTATTTTGTCAGGTTAAATCAATTAACAGGCGATACGATAGCTACCAGAGCATACAAACCTGATTATACTGAAGAGAATATAGGATGGCACCGCTCGTTTGGGAGTCCCACTTATTCCACCTTATTAAAGAATGGGAATATTGCAGTGTTTGGTAACTCATTTTCTGATTTCGACACTTACAATCCGCAAGACACTGTCAGGCATAGCAACGTAGCTTATTTTAACCCAAAGCTTGATTTCATTAATGGATTTTCTTTAAGCTCTAAACAACACAGTAACTATTATAATACCGTAATAAGTCCTGACCCTGCAGGCAATAGAATATCTTTTACAAGACTTTTCTATAAAAGCAGCTATAATTCTGATATCATTTATGGCACTATAGAGCATAACCAGGTTATTAAAGAAAGAATGTATCAGCAACGCAACAGATCAAGTGTATGGACAAGCAATTTTTTATATTTTGGAAGTAACACTGATGTGATTACCCAGTATTATGGTGACAGCACAAATAATACTGCCGGTATTGAATTCATAAAACTGCATGATAGCGATACATCCGGGTATTGCACCGGTACTGATACAAGCCTGAGTTTTGTCGAGCCTTTTAAAATGACACCCGTTTCATTGGAATTAAATGTTATTGACACCAATACTTTTATTGAAACTTATCGCTCATTTGCAAAGGGAGTGAATACGCAAATGAAAACAGCAACAGGTTGCGAACAAGTATCCTTTTGCGATAAGCTTTCCATACACGCTTCAAAAGACACTTTGTGCGCTAATACACCTGTATTAATTACCGCTACAAGGAACAAGGAGTGCGGAACTGGCATTAGCTGGGATTTCAGTAATGCGCCCAATACATTCAAAAAGGTAAATGATACAACTGCAGAGGTTATTTTCACGCAACCATGGCAGGGAAAAGTGTATGGAAAAATATCAGGCTGTACAGAGTTAACAGATTCGGTTTCACTAACTGTTTTACCTGCATCAGGACAAGTGTATTTAGGCCCAGATACTTCCATATGTCCTGGTAACCTACTTATAATAAATGCCGGCAAAGGGTACAAAAATTATATATGGAACACTGGTTCTGCTGACTCTGCAATAACAGTGTCTCTTGCCGGTACTTATTCAGTTGCTGTTATCAATGCCTGCAATAATACCTTTAGAGATACTATTGTAATAAAGCAAGCTTCCCCCATTGCTTTTTCGGCCGGGCCTGATGTTTCCAAATGTAATGGCGATACAGTTTTGTTGACTGCACCGGATGGTTTCATTTCTTACTCATGGTCACCTTCATACAATATGATACCGGCAAATACAGCCTCAGTAAAAGTGTACCCTCCGCAAGACGCTGAATATACCATAAAGGCAGAAATAACACCAGGTTGTTTTGCTTATGATACAGTAAAGGTAAAAGTAAACTTATCGCCGGTAATACATGTTGGAAACGACACTACCCTTTGCAGCAATGAAAGTATTCAGTTAAATGCCGGAAACGGCTTTGCAGATTATTTATGGAGCACAGGTGACGTTGCTCCTTCTATTACTGTAAGCAATACAGGTATCTATAGTGTAACTGCTACTGCTGCAAATAACTGTACAAGTAAAGACACTATAAGTATTACAGTAAAAACAACGCCAGTTTTTTCATTAGGAAGAGATACACTGATCTGTGAAAACGAAAAACTGGTATTGGAACCAATTGCGGCAGGCAGCTACATATGGCAAGATGGGACTACAGACAAACAACAAATCGCAACTGCCGCAGGGTTATACTGGCTTAAGGTAGATAATGATATTTGCTCATACAGCGATAGTATAACTGTAGGTATAAAACCATTACCAACAATAAAACTTCCTGCAGATACCACGCTTTGTAATAACGCCGATCTGTTGGTTGAGCTTACACAACCAGGCGCTGCTTATAATTGGAATGATGGAGATATAGGAGGTATTAAAACAATAAGTGCAGAAGGCAGTTATTCAGTTACTGTAACTAAAGATGGCTGTTTAAATACCGACACTATAAATATAAGTAAATTGCAAACTCCTGTTTTTAACCTGGGGAGAGATACGGGTTTATGCAGCGGAGATATTTACAGGCTAAATGCCGGCTTTGCAAATGTAAGTTATAAGTGGCAGGATAACAGTACTTCTACAACATTTGACGTTAAACAGGCAGGAACTTATTTTGTTACAGGCAGCAATTATTGCGGATCTTACACCGATACCGTTAAAGTAAATACTATACAATGCACTTGTTCCCTCAACATGCCAAATGTTTTTTCTCCAAATAAAGATGGTATTAACGATTTTTTCAAGCCCGATTTGTTATGCAATCCTGCCTCCTACAGGTTTTCAATTTATAACAGGTATGGCTCTGTTGTTTTTGACACCTATAATCCTGCTAAGTCCTGGAATGGGACTTTTAACGGATCACCTTTACCTGTTGGAACCTATTATTATGTAGTAAAGGTACAAGGCCAAAACGATACTGCAGTACGTGAGAAGGCCGGAAGTGTAACTTTACTGAGATAGGGTTTAGTATCAAAAACAAGAGGTACTGAGTTAATTGCTTACTTTTGCAACTTAAAAATTACTCCTGTAGTGCAGTTATCTGTACTTTGTTTAATATCCAAAAAAAACGTCTTTAAAGGCAAATAAAAGTAAAGCGTGTTGCCTTCTTTCTTCCCCAGCAGTTTAAAAAGCGGTCTCGTAAAATTGTCACAGAAGAAATTAATCTGTCATTAGCGTTTCCTGAAGCATTACCCGGGAACCGTATATAATCGGGTCCGGTGATGTTACCAGCACTGGAAGTGGTGTTAAATCATAAAGTATTTCTTTCATTGGTTTGACCAGTATTTTTATTTTCGTAACTAATTATATTGTTTAATTGAGCCCTTAGATTTAAAGGGAAGCTAATAATTAAATAACAATTACTTATCCTGAAGGCTGATCAACTTGTATTTTGATATTAATTTTGACCCGTTTAACCGGCTTTTTTAGTTGTTTTAGTAACACTCACCATGAAGTTACCTCTTTATACTAAAAGATTATACACAGCTTTATAGATTTGCCTCTAAAATAAGTTTGGATCCTATGGTAAAAGCCCGAATTAATTTCATTGTCCTTTAGTTTTAAGTTGCACCAATATAATCTTGAAATTAATTATATGATTATAATACCTGATAATGAATTCATAGCAGAGAAAAGGCTAACCCCATATAAACACTAAAATAAAATGTCTTTAAACACTTACGAGATAAATCTTCATTCTGACAACTTCTACTGGTTCATTAGCTCCGGTGCTAACGGCAATATCCCTAAAGGTGTGTTTTTAGCTCCGGCAGAACTCCCTGCGATAGAATTTGTATACAATCTTGGTTTAGCTGACTACTATGAGGGTGAGTGGACGGATAACATTCGCATCAGCCGCAGTAAAATATTACAAGGCCCGCAGTGGCGGGGTTATAATGCGAGTAAACGGGAATACTTTTACGGAGTTAAGGTACAACTGGTTACTACTAAAGATGGCATCCCAGTTGAAATGTGCTTTGTGCCAGGCAGCGAGCATGATGTAGAAGCTTTGCGTAAACTTTATTTTGACCTGCCGCCTGAAAGTAGTCTATATGGGGATAGCGCTTATACACAGTATGAACTGGAAGACTTATTTAAAGAAACAGAATTAATTGAATTGAAAATAAACAGAAAATCCAATAGTAAAAGACCTGATAAACCTTATCAGGCATTTATAAAAACAGCTATGAGAAAGCGGATTGAAACAACCATAAGTGAGATAGTAGAAATGACACCGCATTCTATACATGCTGTAACAGATAAGGGATTTCTGCTTAAAATACTGCTGTTCGTTTTCGCTTATCAGATTAAAACAATTGTTTAAAACAGGAAACTTGAATTAATTATATTTATCCTTTAGTCTGGTAATATTCGTCCACCCTGAAAAAAATACGGAGCCAAATATAAAAACGAAGAACAGCCTGCGGTCTGTTCGCCAACATATCACAAAGCAATTGTTAGGCAGAACTACGGTAATTTGTCGAACTTCTTTCAATTTTAGGGAATGACATAAAAATGAATGTTATAATTACCGACAACATGGTTAAAATACAGATAGCCATCGAAAGTGGCGCAACTGTACGAAATGAAAAAGGTGAGCAAATTGCTATTCCAAAAAACTACGACCGTTCATGCGGGCATCCTCCAACCGGTGATTGTATTAAATGCTATATCAAGGATATGTTTTATTGGTCGTCTGCTGCTATTCAGAAAGAAATTTTTGTCAACGAGCAACTATTTGATGAATGGTTTGAATTGCAACCTTTAAAATGGTAGCATTTCTGCTAAATATTTAAGGCTATGTGAAGATTGAGTATTTGAAAAACTCAATCTTCACTTACATAACCGGTATACATCTCTTTAATATTAAATTCATGGAAAATATATCAGACTTACAACCTGGCAACCGGGTACTAGCAATACCCGTGTTGGGCGTTAGTGCTTTTCTTCTAATTTGGTTTATAGTCATATGGCAAATATCTCTGCCATTGCCAAGGTGTAAATATGTCACCAATTATTTTCTCTAATAATTCTTTATAAATTAATTCTCCATTTGCGCTGTTTGTCATTATAATGATTCCAATTCCCTTGTCGTAAAAATTAATTGTATAATTACGCCAAGCACCAGTAGATTTTCACCCTTCAGGAAAGCTACAAACACCTTAAAGGCCTTTTTCAATGCAGCGGCATTGTCTTTGCGAAAATCGGCTATGGTATGATAACCTGGATTTAGCTGATATATCAGCCACCAAAGCTCTACATTACGCAAACACTCTGCTTCAAGCTTGCGGGATGAACGTATTGTGTTTAAGTATCCATAATAGTAAAGTTTAAGCAGGCACTTAGCCTCATATGGAGGACGACCCGCTTTGCTTAAAGTTGTTTTTGTAAAACCTAACTCCCCCAAATCCAACTGCTCCACAAACATGTCAATGACACGAGCAGGATTATCAATTGCAATGAAGCTTTCAGGGCTCACCATGCTTATTTGTTCACGAGAAATTCCTTGTTTGAAGTTCATACCCTTAAGACAACAATGTGGTTTCAAAAGATTCCTCATAAACAAAGTTTATTTTTATAATTTCACCAGCGGTTTTCGCACAGTCTGACGGTGTGGCGCATTGCTTGCCTACTTAAACAACTCTTGATTTTCAACATCTGTAGTACTACCGTTAGGGATTGAAGCGGAAATCCTTCAAAGAAGATTGCAGCGTAAAGCCCGACCCTTGAGGGTAACTGTATAGAATTCGTATAACTTATTAATCAGTATTGCAAAAAGATCACAAAAAATATAGCTGAAGCATCTTAAAAATATCCTGTTTCATTTTATTGTCTTAACCTATCAACTTCCAATAATCTGTTTCGGTTAATAAGGTCTCAATTTCCTCTTTGCGTACAATCTCTGCTTTTAATATCCATCCTTCATCACACGGATCGGAATTGCATTAGTAGTACTGCTTTTTATAATCTCTTGATCGTCTTTTTCCTTGAATAATAATAATACTGTTTTTGTAAAACTTGTATTTGTGTTTTCTATGCTTGCTTCTATAACCTGTACAACATTAGAAAGCCTAAACTCCTTCCCCCTAACAGGGTGATGAAGATGAACTGTAGGGACAGCAGCTTAACCGAAGCCCCTTGAAATTAGTGAAAAACTGACTATTCATTTTTAGTTATTCGTTTTTTACTAATTTTAGATATCGGGAGTTGTTCGTTGACCTTACAATTTTAAAAAAAAGATGAAAAAGATGAAAATAAGGGCAAAAAAAAACATCTGCACGGTTTTTTTGGCCAAGTGGAAGATGTGTCAGACGAAAACCGATTTAGCTTTTGCTAACATATCGAAAGCTGGTAAAACATTCCTCGTCGAAATCCATAAGAACGATTCGTGTAAACCCGGCAAAAAGTTGTTTACTAATATGAGTCTCAATGAACCCAATTAAATTTGAAGCAAATCAAAAGGAGGAAAACTTATGAATCAAGAAAATGTTATTGACGTTATTGCACAACAAGACTGGCTTGGCACTGCAGGAGATGCTATTCAGCCAATCGTTACCAAGGCTTTTGATGCGGGTGGCGAAACTGGTCAGGCTATTAAAAATTTCCTGCACGGAACCTGGCTTGGTCATCCCCTTCATCCGGTTATTACCGACGTTCCCATAGGAGCATGGACGACTGCGGTAGTTTTGGACAGCTTTGAACTGTTGGGCAAGAATAAATACAAACCGGGTGCTGATGCAGCTATCGCAGTCGGACTTGTTGGGGCAGTCGGTGCGGCAGTTACAGGTCTAACGGACTGGACTGGAACGACCAAGAAAAGACAAAAAATTGGTTTGATGCACGGTATATTGAACCTCGGTGCGACTGCGCTATATGCGACTTCGTTTTTCATGCGCCACCGAAAAAATTCCCGCGGAACCGCTATTTGTTTGGCGATGGCCGGTTATGGCGTAACCAGTGCCGCAGCTTATCTGGGCGGACATCTCGTTTTCGGCGAACAAACAGGCGTTGATCATACCGCGACGGCAGCGGAATATCCACAAGATTTTGTTGCGGTTCTGCCGGAAAACCAATTAGCAGAAAACACGATGAGGCGTGTTGATGCCGGAGAAGTTGCAGTTCTTTTGGCAAGAAAAAATGGAGAGATTTTCGCCATCGCACATACTTGTTCGCACCTGGGAGGACCTCTTTCTAAAGGTGATTTGCTTGATGATTGCAGGGTACGTTGCCCCTGGCACGGCTCGGTTTTTTCTTTGGAAGACGGCAGCGTTGTAGATGGCCCGGCTACCGAACCGCAACCAAAGTTTGATGTTCGGGTTAATAACGGTCAAATTGAAGTTCGGTTGCAGAAAGCTGGAAATAAATAAGAGCGGATCAATTATGAGTGTATTCTTTTGCTACTATCAAGTCGTTTTCATTGGCGAAAGCTTAATCATTTTCTGCATAGTCAGCAACCGGAGGCAAACTAAAAATAGGTAAGCAAAAATCATTTTAAAAAGGAGTAGAACTATGAGCGACAGCGAAGAAAAACGTCCGATGGCGGCGGAGTTCAAAGGACAGAAATTACCATACCCGGCGAAGCAGTCGGAGATGAACCGGCAGCCTGATTCGGATTTATCAAATTACAAACCGGCCGGAAAATTAAAAGATAAAGTCGCACTCATTACCGGAGCAGATTCTGGTATCGGTCGCGCCGTTGCGATTGCATTTGCAATGGAAGGCGCCCAAGTTGCGATTATTTACAATGAAAATGATTCGGATGCGGAAGAAACCCGCCGAATGGTCGGGATGCACGGCGGCGATTGTCTCGTATTGAAAAAAGATGTGCGCCGTTCAGATGATTGCAGGGAAGCGGTTGCGGAAACCGTTGCAAAATTCGGAGGTTTAAATATTCTGGTCAACAACGCCGCGTTTCAAATGGCACAGAAAAAGTTTGAAGATATCACCGAAGAACAATTGCGCCGGACGTTTGAAACAAACATTTTTGGCTATTTTTTCATGGCGCAAGCTGCACTGCCGTACCTTACGAAAGGTGACGCAATTATTAACACGGGGAGCATTGTCGGCAAAACAGGCATTCCGATTTTGATTGATTATTCTTCATCGAAAGGTGCAATTCATTCGTTCACCAAATCGCTCGCTTTGAATCTTGGCGAAAAGGGAATTCGCGTCAACTGCGTCGTTCCCGGGCCGGTCTGGACGCCAAACATTCCCGGCACAATGCCGGTTGAAGAAGTAGAAAATTTCGGTCACGAAGTTGCACTGGCTCGCCCCGGGCAACCCGAAGAACTTGCTCCGGCTTAGCAAATATTGTCCGAAACAACTCCAACGCTTACTTGCAAAGAATCGTTCCATTGAGGCGTTATCCGCTACTATAGTTTGCTTTTTGTGGGAAACCCTGCTGGACACTACCGATGCAGTACTAACCATGTACATCGATTTTTGGGCACATGTAAGTAATGAGGCAAAGAAGGCGCTAAGTAAAAGGCTGGGTTATTCCCCCTGAAAAAAGTGGCGGCTTTGTAGCGAATATGGAACAAGTATTAGATGTTTATAAAACACCTTACAATGCTGAAATCCCTGTGGTTTGCATGGATGAATCACCAAAGCAATTAATAGAAGAGGGTAAGCCTTCAGTTGCAATGAAACCAGGTCAGGAGGCAAGAGTGGATTATGAATATATAAGGCATGGTGTAGTTAATATATTTATGGCTAATGAACCACTGAAAGGGAAGCGATTCGTAGAAGTTACAGAATTTAAAACCAAAAAAGACTGGGCTAATTTTGTAAAAAAAATCGCTGATGACTGGTATCCAAAAGCAAAAAAGATAAAATTGGTAATGGACAATTTTAAGACCCATGACCCTTCAGCCTTTTATGAAACATTTGAACCTGCAGAAGCAAAAAGACTTTGGGATAGATTTG
>JAABUK010002614.1_pt1 | contig 32063 bp, 8 predicted proteins | sample 5559141 | NCBI WGS metagenome assembly JAABUK01 (sample SAMN10711869, study PRJNA513367) | rock metagenome | isolation source: Antarctica rocks | place: Antarctica: Victoria Land, Pudding Butte nord | collected 2016-01-03 | reverse complement strand
CTAATAACTTATTAAAATTAAAACTCAGTTCTTAATATTATCTAATTAATCAGCTTTAATAGCTTATATAATAAAGACTATTTATATTATAAATAAATTAATTTAGAAGATAAAGTTTTTATTAACAGTCTTAGCTTTCTTAAAAGAAAGTTATAACTTCTTATTATTCTCTAAAGTAATTTCATCTTTAATATAATATTTAGTTATCTTTATTATAGAAATATAAACTTTAATTTTAAAGTGATTATTCTTATAAATTAGTCTTATAAAAGATATCTTAATAATAATCTTAAAATAAAAGTGAATTAATATTAATAATAATATTAAGTAGGTGTTTAATTATCTTACTATCTTAATCATTTCTATTAAGTTAGAATTCTTTAGTACTAACTATAATATTAAGCAGATGCTTAATTATCTTATTATCTTAATTATTCTTATTAAGTCAGAATTCTCTAATATTAATTATAATATTAAGTAGATGCTTAATTATTTTATTATCTAAATTAAATTAGATTCTTAAATATATTCTTATTAACTATTATTAATAAGCTTATCTAATATTCTAGAACTAATTAATTTTATAATATTAAATTATATAGATCTCTTTAATTCTCTCACTCTTAATATAAGATGAGTATTATTATTTATTAAGCTAGATAAGAGAGATTCACCCAATATTAATTTATTAATAATCACTCTTAATATATTAATTAGGCTGCGTAATGATTCGATTCTAACTCGGGTGATTCAGTCCAATCTGGTTCTTGATTCGGTCCGATTCCTAATATGAAGGGATCAAAGACCGGCCGATCCGGTCCCAAATGAGCTGGGATTAAACCAAATCAGATTGGATCTATCAAGAACCCGCCAAGAGAAAATAGGCTGCCAAGCACTAATAGAATGCTGAGAACTCTAAAATTTCTTGACATTATTTATTTAAAAAAGTTGAATTTTATTATATTATTAATAATTAATAATAATGACTAATTAATTAATAATAATATATTTAATATTTGTACTAATTATTGTTCTAATTAACTCATTTTTTTAATTATTATAATTTATCCAAATATAAATATTCTAAAAATAATTTATCTAAAAATAAATACTTTATCTATATATATCTTCCTAATATAGCTAGTCTAAAAATAGCTTAGTAATATCTCAATACTTAACAGCTTAATTAAGAAACCGGACCGAATCGAATCTGATCCAATCCGATCTGGTCTTTAAAACCTTGAAATCAAAGACCGAATAGTCCGATCTCATATAAGCTGAGATTGGACCGGACCGGATCATTACGCAGCCTAATATTAATCTTCTTCAGAATATCTATATTTATAATTTCTACTCAGTACTGAGCAGTAGTTATATAATTAAGAAAAATATCTATCTCTTTATATTAGCTAATCTTTATTACAGATTTATCTATAAAAATAAAGTACTTTAAGCTGAAAATATAAAGAGTATTAATATAAGAGACTTAATAGATTTAAGTCTATTCTAAAGACTATCTTATAAAATTATTATCTTTCTTAAGATTAAAATTATTAGAAAGTCTATTTTTAAGAAATAAGACTATATAAATTATAAAGTTCTAATACTCTTTTAGAAGATAAACGTGAGTAAGCATTAATTATATTATAAATTAACTTAATTATAGAGCTCGCTCTATAATACTATTTTAACTTAATATATATAGCGCTATTAACTATATCTCTATATTTAATTTCTCAGCTTATTAATGAACTTTAAATTTAAGCTTCTTTGCGTTATTATTATAAATTATTTTAAGTCTATACTTAGTTTAAAGTTCTGTAATTTTCTTTTATTTAAAGAGCTGTTTAGTAGTATTCTTATTAGTTTTCTTAATAAAAATAATACTGCAATAACTATAATTATTAATTATTTCAAGAAAGTACTTCTTCTCTTCTCAGTACTTAAAAGTAGAGAAAGATTTATAAATATCTATAGATATTAAGTTTAGAAGTGCTTTTACTTATTCTAAAAGCTTATAATTTTAATTCTTTTTTATCTTAACTATATTATATATATCATATCTATATTTAATTAGTAATTTAATAGAAATAGAATTTAGTAGATTTAATATTTTACAAAGATATTAAAGCTTCTATTTATTTATATATTCTAATTAATAATATTATTTCTAATATTTCTAAAAGCTTTTATCTTTTTAGTACTTAATTAAAAAAGATAACTGATATTAAAATTAACTACTACTTATTTCTTTAAATCAACTCTTACTATTTTATATTTATTAGTAGAAGCTAATATTATAGCGGAATAAACTTATTTAGTTAAGTTAATAAGATTATTAGCTATCTAAATTATAGATTAAAGAAGATTATTACTAAGCTATTATATCTAAAATATAGTCTAATCATCTAATTTTCTAGTAACTATATAATTCTTATAATTATATATAACTAGAAAATTATTTAAATTAATTTAGAAAGAAGAAATTAAGTTTATATTTAAGTTTAAAATAAATAATATATTATATAGTCTCATTCTATTATAAGATAAGAAAATATTAACTATATTATAACTCTTAATAATTAGTATATTATTACTTATAATAATCTTATATTATTCTAATTTATTAATTATAAGATTATTCTTAAATATATTATGAGAATATTAAAGATGCGTCTTAATGCGGCTAATAATAAAGAGAATTGAAAGAGTAGATTTCATTATACGCATATATAATAAAACATTTAGATTAACAGCTATATTAAATGAATATTAAAATGATTCTGTAAATTAAAGATAAAAAGAGTGTAGAATTAAAACTGTCTGTCTATCTCTCTCTTCTTCCCTACTTATTCTGAGTATGCGCTATATATATATATCTCTATTAGAGAGATATTATACTTAACTTACTATCTCTTTTCTCCTTCCTACTATTTCTGCTATAGTCTCTCCCCGCTTAAAGAAGATAATCTCTATTCTATAATAATCTAATTCAGTTTAGAAATGCTCATCTCTTAAGTATTTAAAAGAGAGAAAAAAAGAATTTCTAATAAGAAAGTATAATATAATAGAAAAGAGCTAGTTTCTGAATCTATTCTATTTAAGAAGTGAAGTATTGAGAAAAGTAGAAGATAAGTCTATAAGCTAAAAGAGTAACTTACTAAAGTAAACGTCTCTATTACTAACACTATTATTATAATATCTCTTCTATTTTCTCTATTCATCTTTCTTTATAAACTACTCTTTCTAATCTCTATTCTAACTACTTTAATTCTCACTTTTACTTCTTTCTTCTCTTATAAACTAATCTTCTTAATCTCTATTTTAACTTTCTTAATTATCGTCTTCTCTTTTATTCTATATATTTCCTTCTTAATTAAGCTATATTCTCTTAAATAAGACTTGCGTTCTCTACTAATTTTCTTTAACAGCTTCTCTTAAAAGTAGTAATTATCTCTGCTCTAATAAAGCTCTTTATCTTATCAGCGTAATATTTCCTAATAATAAAATATTAGAACTTCTTAATAGAGATTCTATAAGACTTTATATTAAGGATTTAAGTATTAAAGATTTAAGAGATATTTAATACTCTCTTTCTAATCTCTAGAGTATTAATACTCTTAAAGATTATTTCATAATATTTAATATAGAATAATCTCTTTAATATTATATTACTACTTATATCTCTTATATAATTTAAGCGTGTAAAATATTTTAAAGTTTATATATCTAATAATATCTTCTCTCTATACTATTTAATTCTTCTAATCTATTATTATTTCTAAGTGATCTTAAGTTCTTAATTATATAGAGATTATAATCTCTTATATTTATTTATTATATATTACTCTCATTAATAAAGTTCTAATTATTCAATCTAAATAGCGGTCGATAATAATGTAGGAAATATACAATCTATTCTCTTAATAAACTACGACATATTATACTTATTTTTAAATCTAAAATATAAACTTATCATTTCTCTATTTAAATATATATTAGCAATTAATAATTCTTCTAATATACAGAAATTATTATATTATAAGTTTAATCTATCGAAATCTTTAGCATTATATCTATCTATTAATCATTATTCGTTTATCTCATTCAGATATTTAAATTAATAATGTGCTCTTTATCTCTATTCAATTTAATTATTATTACTACTAGAATAGCTTCTTCAGTAAGTCATTTAATATATTCTTCATTAATAAGAAAAGATTCTATATTAAAGATATTAATATCTATATTTCTATTAGATTCTGATTCCGATCTTATTTAAAAGTTTAAGACTCTTCTCTTATTTCTCTATCTTATTATATATTATCTCATTATTCTTATATATATATCAAAGGCTTATATACTAGTTAATATAAGACTTCTAATATTAAAGACAGCTTATATATAAGTAAGTAAGAGATTTATTATATCTGAGTATGATATAGCAGCTTCTAAAGCATTAAGATTATTAATTAAGCTATTAATATTCATCTCTTAAAAGTTATGTATAACTTTTAGTTTTAGATTAAGAATCTTCTAATATTATATAACTTATATCTTTTATTTTATAAAGTTATAAATAATAGTCTATAACTTTATAAGATTTAATAGTGAAATTTAAGAAAGTTAAGATATATAATTATTAGAAATAGATGTTGATCTCTATTTCTTCAGAATTTCTGTGCTTAGATTAATCTTGCTAAGTATTCTTTATACTTCTTTAAAGCTAAGATTCTTATTAATTAGAGTTATTTTTAACTTTAAAACTATCTATAACTTCTTTAAATAGATTTTCTTATTCTTACTCTTCCTAAATACTATAAATCCTCTCTTCTAACTCTTATATTAAGTATTACTAAAGACTGTTATAATCTTAACTTCTATTAAAGTAGATCTTAAGCGCCGCTCTTATAAACTCTTATATTCCTTTTAAAACAAATATTAAAAAGTTAATAAAGACTTATAATCTTAAATAATATTATAAATATCTATTTAAAGCCTATCTATCTTTAAAGATATAAGATTTAGCGGTATAATATAGTTCAGCTCTTCTCTCTATCTTATAATCTCTTAAATATTAGCTGATATAATTTAGATTCTATAATTATTATAGACTCTCTTTTTAGAAAGTTATTATATTATCTAATATAATTTATAATAAAGAATGTTCAGAATTAGATAGTACTGAAGTCTGACTTTATTAATCTTATTAAGTGTTATTTATTCTTTCTAGCACAGCTTATTAATAATATATTTAAAGAATATTAGATATAAATATCTCTTCTTAATTAAATTCTTATAAGTATTTAAGAGTTAATCTTAAAACTTAATAATTCTAGTAATTATCTCTTTAATTCTTTAGAAAACTTATATATAATTAGTATTCTTCTTATTAAAGATAATAGAATACTCTTTTTTATTAATATCTAGAAAGTCTATAAATCTTATTATATAATTATTAATCTCTTTAAAGATTTTAATAAAAGTCTAATTCAGCTTACTTATTAATAAAATCTAAGCTACTACTAATTAAATATAAATATAGTTTAGAATATTAGAAAAGATAATAAATTATATATCTAAAAGCTATTACACTACTTAACTTATTATAAGAGTTAAGAGAATCTTATTAGCCGTGATCTTTATATTAATATTCTTAGACTTTTCTAACTTTCTCTCTTCTTTTTTAGAGATCTTATAAGATGACGTAATTATTCTTATAAGTAATAGATAAGATTAACTGAGAAGAAAGATCTGAGATATTAAAGAATAATTTAATTACTAAGTTGATTAATTAGTTAATTAATTAATTAAGTATTAAATTAACAGCTGAGTATTATATTATATACTGAATTAATAAATGAAGTAAACTGAGATTAATATTTTATATAAAGAAGATAATAAGATAGTTATAAAAGAGATAGAGAATATAAATAAAGAGACATCTCTTTATTACTAATCGCTTCTAGTTATTAATAACAATCTATTCTTCTATCTAACTCGCTCATCTAATCTATTTACTAGTCTCACTCTCTGCGTTTAATCTCACTATTATTTATATCTCTCATTACTTCTCTCTCTTCTCACTCTTTTCTATCTTTTATTCTTTAAAACTATTAATAAGATCTCTAAATAATTTCTCTTATATCTAAAATATGTACTTTAAATAAGAGCTTATTAAAATAAAAACTAATTAAGTTCTAATAGAAATACTTTTCATCTATCTATATATATTTTATTGTAACGCGCGTATAATAAACTTATTAGATTATACTTCTTTTTTCTAAATTTTTCTCCACTTTTAATTATTCTCTTCTATATACTTTTCTTAATCTCTCTCTTCTTCTTATTATCTCTTTAAACTTAATTAAATATATCTTCTTTAAAAAAAAGCTAAAAACTCTTATCTTTATTAACTAAATTTACTAGAAAATAATAACTTCTATCACTAATTATTTATAATTCTAAAGAGATCTTTATAATAATCTTATCTCTCTTTATATTATCTAAGTTATAATTATTACAGCTCATCTCTTCTCTCTTATTCTCTTCTTTATTCTCTATTAAAATATTTTTTAATTAATTCTTTATATATTCTTATTAAGTTTCTTAGTCACTCTCGACTTAACTATTATTATTAATTTATTTATCTATCTTCTTCACTCTTAATATTCTAGTAAATTTTAACTTCTTCTTCTCTCCTATAAAATATCTCTTCATTTAATTATCTATAATTAAACTTCTAAACTTAGTTCTATTAAACTTCTTAAGTTTAAAGCTTCTCTTTATTTAATTTATACTTTTTACTTAAGAAGACTTATATTAGTGTATTAGAAACTTATTCTTCCTTATTATATTTATAATCTTATCTAACTTATATAATAAAATTAAGATCTCTATTTTAATTAATTTTATTCTAATCTTTTATCTAATATTAAAAATCTCTTTATTTTTCTCTCTTTTATATTACTATCTTAATCAAATCTTTTATAAGTCTTTATTACGTCTCTTAAGTTATAATTCTCTTAATATTAATAGCTCTTCTCTCATCTTCACATCTTTTTATATAAGAAATAATTATGAATAAATCTCTTCTTTAATAAAGAGTATCGGATTATACTTATATACTAGATAATAAGATGTAACTTCTATAAATAACTGAACTATTACTTAATTAATTTAAAGAATAGCTAATAGATTCTATATCTAATTACCGCATTTCTTAATTCTCAGCTTTAATAATATATTCTTAATAAGTTAATAATCTCTCTTAATTCTTCTATTAGTCTAAGAATAATATAATAATATAAGAATGTGCTTTAATTCGTACTTCTTCATCAACTTCTTCATCACTTCTTAGAATTCAGTTTCTTTATTGGAAAGAAATCTTCTAAAGTATTTAAATTAATAGATAATATTATATTAAAGAAATCTTATAATTAATTTGACAGACTTTATTATAAGAGCTTCTTTCTCTATCTATTTTAAAAGATTATATTAAGCTAAAATTAAGTACTTATAATCTTCTACTTCCGATATTATTACTAGATTAATTTCTATCTTCTATTATAGTAAGCTAATGTATATAGAATATAAGGCCTCATTCTCTTAATTCAGAGCTCAAAATTAATAGATTATATATAAATAATAGTAAGTAGTAACTTCTTTAATCAAGTCCTCTCACTAATATCTATCAGCTACTCTTTAATAGATCTCTTCTCTTCTTGAATATTCACAATCTTTATATAGAGCTCTAAGAATCTTTATTCTTATATTCTTATTATCTATCACTCTTTAAAATAGTATATTCTTACTAACTAAACTGCGTAATAATTCGATTCGATCCGATCTCAGTTTATATAAGACTGAATCACTCGGTCTTTAATCTTAAGATTTCAAAGATCAGATCAAATCGAATTAGATTCGATCCGATTTAGTCCTCCAATTAGACTGTTAAGTATTAAGATATTGTTAAGCTATTTCTAGACTAACTATATTAGGAAGATATATATAGATAAAGTATTTATTTTTAGATAAATTATTTTTAGAATATTTATATTTAGATAAATTATAATAATTAGAAAAATAAGTTAATTAGAATAATAATTAATATAAATATTAAATATATTATTATTAATTAATTAGTCATCATTATTAATTATTAATAATATAATAAAATTCAACTTTTTTAAATAAATAATGTTAAGAAATTTTAGAGTTCTCAGCATTCTATTAGTACTTAACAGTCTATTTTCTCTTAACAAATTCTTAGCAGATCTGATCTGATTCGATCTAATCTCAGTCTATTTAGAATCGGATCGGCCGATCTTTAATCTCTTTATATTAGAGATCGGACCGAACTAAGAATCAGATCGGACCGGATCATTCGAGTTGAGATCGAATTGTTACATAGTCTATTACTAGCTCTTCTAAATAAATAATTCTTATAGATTATAAATCTTAGTATATTTCTCTTAAATATTATAAACTCTTTTCTTAATAACTCATCTAATCTTTAAAATATTATTAGCTATCTTATAATATTAATTAACTTATTAGAGTATTTAAATTAAAGAGACTTATTCTCATTTTACTTCTTCTTCTCTTTCTTCTTCTTCTTATTATATCTTAATATATTTAAATCTTTCTTATCTTCTTTAGCTTCATCTCTCTTATATAACTTCTCATCACTTACTTATATATTAACTAAATATAGCAGAGCAGTATAAGATTAAGTAAGTATAAGATAAGACGATATTATTTATATCACATCTAACTCTTTATTAATAAACGCGTTAATATTCTCTTTCTTAATCTCTATTATAAGTTGCTACAGCTATGAATGATGATTGTACGCAAGAGATGATTGCAGACTGAATTGTGAAAATCCAACTATTTCATTATACATGCGATATAGCGAAATGCCTGAGACTTAACACGCGAGCTTAATATATTAGAATTACATCTTCTGATTAAGTCTTAGAACTAAAGACTATATTAAAATTAGTAATTATAATATATATCTAATATTTCTACAGCTTTTCTGCAAGCTAGATTAGTTTCTGCAACTTAAATATTTATTTTTATAGACTATTAAATATATCTAGCTTAAGCTGTTATAATATACTCAAGTTCACTTTCTTTATTATTTAGATAAATATAAAACAGTCACTCTTTAAATAATTTGAATTTTAAGCAGACTGACTTATTCTTATTAAATCTTTTTTAAATTATTTCTCAGACTTTTTAATAATAAGATAGATTTTGTGAATAAGCTCAATATATTAAGTTTGATTATCTATCTTTAAAGAGAGAAAGATTAGAGATATCTTTAAAAAAGCAAGATTATTTAAGAACTGAATAAGTAGATTTGAAATCTACTAGCTAATAGTTAGATTTCGCGAATAGAAGAATCTTAAGAACACTTAAAATAGTGTGATTAAAAGCAGAATTCTAGAATTTAGTTTCTGAGCTAATTAAATATTGACATAACTTAATTTAATCAAGAAAGATTAGAGAAAGATTCTGTATTATAAACTGATTTAGAGATAGATTAACAAAGATCTTCTTTATAAATAGAGAATGCTAAGATAGAAATAATTTAAGAGATAATAGTTTTAAGATAGTTAACTAAGAATTAAGAAGCAACAAAATTTATTGCGAGAATATAGAATAATATGAGTAATATACTGCGCATTTTTAAGAAATTCTGTAATTTGTATAATAAGACAGTTAAGACTTATAATAAAGAGATTAATAAGATATTAGAAAAATATTAGATAATTTAGAATATATAGAATTATTAACATGAAGAAAGAGATATATAAATAACTGAAAGATAATAGCTGATTTAAGAGAATTAGTTACTTAGAGAGAGACTGAGAGATGAGAAGATATTAGTAAAGAGATTGCTAGTTAGATCAGCTATATCTATAACATCTTAATATTAAGAGAATAGAGTGAAAGACTTATAATAAATATCAGAAGTTTTAATAGCTATAAAAGAAGGAACTGATTAAGATTAGAGAATAAGTAAGAAGCTTTCCAACTCTAATATATTCGAAATTAGAACTTCACAGTAGTTTATAATATGACTGTTATTAATAAAGATGAAGTTGAGAGTAAATGAGAATAGATTTCTTATAAAAATAGATTAAGTAATTTATATAAGATTTAGAATTAAGAGTGAGACTGAAGATCTTCTAAAACTCTATTTAGAAGATTTTGAGATAGTAATAATCATCTCTCTTCTATAAATATTAACAAATTAATTTATTAATTCATTTCAGAAGCAGATAGCAAGAGATAAGTATTAACAGTTTTGTTAATGAAACAAGAATCTGCTTACTTTTCTCAAAGAATTTATAAAATATACTGCTCAGATAGATATCTTAAAGAACAATCAGATTCAAGATATAAGATTAAAGATCTGTGATAAACTGAAGCAGATAATTGTTTTTAATAGATATTCTCTATTAAAAGAGATAATTAAAGATCTGTAATTCTGCGAAATTAATATTTAAAAGATAGAATTATTAATAAAAGATCGCGAAACTACTTAAGCGAATTTAGAATCTAGAAAGAGAAAGTTAGCTGATAAACTAATTAATAGAGCTAGATTAGCTAGATTACTAATATCTTATATATATAAGATAGATTATAAGAAGCTCTAATATTATAAATATTAATAATTAGAATATATAGCTTGAAACTATTTAGAGACTATCTTAATTAAGAAAGAAGACTCTAATATTCTATAGAAATTAGAAAAAGAGCAGTTTATTACAAAGATATTATGAATAGATCTGTAAGTGCAGAAATAGCTGTGAATAAGTCGAAATAGAAATGTTAATTGTGAATGTCGCCGGCTGTTATCTCTATAATAATTGAAGACTGAATGAAGTCTTTATTTCTGATAAATATTCTATTAGATAAAGAAAAGATGAGTTCTCTAAACATATCTATATTAATAAATACTAATTATCAATTTATAATAGTAATAGACTATTAATTAACTAAGAATCTATATAAGAGATTGCAAATCAGATTAGTGAATCTAATCAAGAAGATTCTATTAGTAGATTTTGTTGAAAGAAAGCATTTTATTATAATACAGATAATTTATGTGCTCATAATAATTATAAAATATTAATAAATATTACAGATCTTCTATATAATTCAAACAGTATACTCTATTATTTTAGAAAAGAAGTGAATCAGATTGCATAATTACATATCTAATCTTATTACTAATAATATAAGTTTTGAATCTGATTATTATCAATATAATAAGAGAAATTCAATTATTTTGTCATATATATAATATAATAAAATATCAGAAAAGACGCTAAATTATAATAAGTCTGATTTAGCAGACTTAGATAGAATTCTGAGTAATTCTGAGAAAAATCACAGAAATAAGAAGAATAATAAGATATCTTCTATTTTAGTAAAGATTCTAAAATGTGAAAAGATAAAGATTGATCAGAGATTAATTCTATCTAGAAAGATGTTTTCTGTAAGAATGAGAAAGATTTGAAGATCATAAAAATAAAGAGATAGTGTGAGTTCAGATATAAACTTAATCTCTTCTAAATTAGAGAATATTAAGATAGTAAGTTTAGTAGTTTTTAAGAAGCTAGCTAAGAAATCTGGAGCAGAGATTATTATAATCACTCTTAAGAATATTAAAACGCAGAAGAAAAATAATAAGAAGATTGAAGAGAATTTATAAGAGACAATTTCGTCTGAATTTTGTGAATATATTCATATCTTTTCAAAAAAGATATTAGATACTTTTTCTTTGCATTAAGATAGATATAATTATTAAATAGAGTTATAAAAAGAAGTTGAACTATTGAGAAGACAGTTCTATTAACAAATAAATTCTGCGAAGCTTAATATAATCAAGAGATATATTGAGAAGAATCTTAAAAAGAGATTTATTAAATTAAGTAATATCTTATTTATATTCTTGATTCTGCTGATTCAAAAATTGAATAAAGAACTTCAATTTTGTGTGAATTATTGAGATTTAAACACTCTTACAAAAAAGAATGAATATCTGATACTCAGAATTAATAAGATGTTGAAATAGCTAATAGAAGTGAAGTTTCTAATAAAGATAAATGTTTGTTAAGTGTTTTATTATATCAGAATGATTATAGTTAGAGATAGTAATTTGATGATATTTAGTATAATATACGGAAACTATTACTATTTAGTGATACTCTTTAAATTGAGCTCAACGCTCTCAATTAATTAGAGATATATAAACAATATATTTCTGAGTATATTAAAATAATTTGTGATATTATATCAGAATAATATTCTGATATTTAGTAACACGCGAGAAGAATATAAGTAGTATATTAAGAAGATGTTAAAGATTCTGAAGAAAGCAGAACTTTAAGTAAATATTAAGAAATGTGACTTCTATATTATAAAGATTAAATTCTTAGATCTGTTAGTAGATATAAATAGAATGCAATTAAATCTGACTTAAATCAAGATAATTTAGAAGTAAGAGACATCTAGATTAGAAGATGTATAGACAGTATAATAATTTCTTGAATTCATCAACTACTATTAATAGTTTTGCAAGGATTTTGATTAAATAGCGAGATTATTAAATAATCTGTTGAGAAAAAATATCTTATTAATATAAGATGAATTCTGTATAGAGATATTTAAGAGATTAAAAAGATTAATGACATCTGATTCAGTTCTCTAGCATTTTAATTTGAGAAAGAAAACTTATGTGAAATATAACGCGAGTGATTATATTATTGAAGGAATTCTATTACAGAAAGAATTGAATAATAAACTGTATTTAATTGTCTACTACTTAAGTAGTATGAGTCTGATTGAGAGGAATTATGTTATATATAATAAGAAATTGTTGACAATAATTTAATATTTTGAGAAATAAGAATTAGAGCTATAAAATATTGGAGAAGATATTATTAAGATGCTTATAAATTATAAGACTCTGAAGTACTTTATATTAATAAAGAAGTTGATAAGATAATAAACAAGATAAGTAGAGTTCTTAACACAATTTAACTTTAAAGTTGTCTATTAATTAGAAGTGATTAATAAAAAGACTGATATTTTAATAAGAAGAGAGAAGAATATTTCTAGAGCAAAGAATGATTCTAATTTATATCAGACACTATTAATATTAGAAATGTTATCTAAGAAGATTTAGAAGAATTATAAGATAATGTATATTATGCAAGAGATTCACATATTAGACGAGAATATTAAGTAGATGAATAGAAATATTCAGAATCTGAAAGAGATTAGAGAGATCTTATGAAATAGAATTAAAAGTGTCTATAATAAATATTAGACAAGTTTATATAAGAAGTGAGAAGATCTGCTCTATTTTTGAGATAGATTAGCTATTTTAACAGAGTTAGAAGAGCTGTAAATACAAGCAATCTAATAGATATATAAGAGTCAAGAAATAGAATATACAGAAGAATTAAAGATATTGTAATTAATTCGAAAATCATATTAATTCTCTAGACTAATAGAAGCAGTTAAGTGATATCTAAGAAACTGTTATATCTATTAGAGATTAAAGACAAGAAGATAATACTCAGAAGAAGAGTTATAATCTCTTCTAATTTCTAAAACATCTTGAAAGAATATCTTTATAAATTTTGTAATGAGATTATTAGAATTGAAAGAGTTTAATGCGATTCTCAATATAATGAATTGATTAATTAAGAAAAGACACTATATTATCTATACAACTACTGATAAGAATATAATCGCGGAGAATACAGCTAAAATACTGTATAAGAATGTGTGAAGAATTCACAATCTATTTAGCACAATTGTATTAAATAGAGATTCTTAATTTGCGAGTATGATATAATTGTATTTATGTGAGATTCTGAGCATTACTGCGAAGCTGTCAATAATATTTCATTTACAAACAAATAAATAGATAGAAGTCGTAAATATAGAGATAGAATGTTACTTATATAATTATATGAACTTTAATTAGAAGAATTGAGTGGAGTTATTATTAAATGCGGAATTCGCGGCTAATATAATTATATTTAAATCAACTCAGCTATTTTTATTTATAATTAATAAAGAATATGAGTTATGAATAAGCTTTAACACAATAAAGAAGTTAAAGACAATCAGATAATAGATTGAGCTGCAGAAGACTTAAAGTTTAATAGAGTTAATAACTAAAATATAAAGCTGAGTGAGAAATTATTTGACTTAAATATAGAGAAGATAGAAGAAGCAGATTAATAAGCATTATTAATCAGTAATATTTGAAGAAGAAGAGAAGATGTGATTAATTAATAAAGAATATTTATATAATCAAATCTTACAAGAAGCTAAACGCGAAATAAATTAATCTATATAAAATATTAAAGAAGCTGAAAAATGCGTATAAACTTAAATTGTCTGCGTTTATAAAGATTTATTCTATCTTCTATATTATTTTGTTATTCAGAGATTTAAAGAACTTCTTATCTAAATAGAAATATTTCATATCTTCTTCTATTATTACGGAAATAGAGATAGATACAAAATAAGAAATGAAGAATGTTATTAATATTAAGAGAATGAGCAGACGTCTTAAGATGAGAGTGCAGTAAGTAGATCATCTAAAGAATTTGACATATTATCTAATTAAGAATCTTGAGAATTCAAAGAACATTCTCAATAATTACTACTTAAGAAATCTTGACAAGTTAAGATCTGAGTAGTTAAAGAACAGCTTTAAGAAGTGAGCTAGAAATAAGAATAAGAATAATATTTCTGAGTTGTTTTCTGAAAAAGAGTTGCTGATAAGCTTAATTAATAATAATAAGATTAGTGATTAAGAATAAGAGAGAGATTTAATGCTGCTAATTATTAATTAAGAATAATTAATCTGATAAGTTAGAGAATAATATCACAAGTTGCTATAGCTATAAATAATGATTATACGCAAGAGATGATTATAGACTGAATTATAAAAATCCAACTATTTTATTATATATGTGATATAACAAAATATCTGAGACTTAGCACATGAGTTTAACGCGTTAGAATTACATCTTCTAATTAAGTCTCAGAACTAAGAGCTGTATTAGAATTAGCAGCTATAATGCGCATCTAATACTTCTGCAGCTTCTTTATAAGCTAGATTAGTTTCTGCAACTTAAGTATTTATTTCTATAAACTATTGAATATATCTAGCTTAAACTATTACAATCTCTTTCTCTAACAATAGTCTTTACAACAGTCTATCTATAACTATATACTTCTTTTCTAAAACATATTAAATATTAAAATTAAAGAGACTAATTTATATTATTTACCGCTTTACTAAGACTTTTAGAAGATCTATTAAAGATTTATTTAACTGCGTCACTAATATCTTTATATTCATCTTAATTACAAATCTTACTCTATATAAATAATTCTAAAACTTCTTTAAGATCTTTAATAATCCTCTACATTCTCTCTTCCCTATATTATATTTTCACTTATTATTACTTCATACTTTACTCTTATATCTTAAAGAATATCTTCTTTTCTCTCTATTCTCTTATAATAAATATTCTTCTCATCTAACTAGACTTATATCACTTCTATATAATATCTTCTCTACTCCCTCTAAATAGTTAATTAGTATTAACACTGATACTATTAATAATATCATCTTTAGCACATCTATTACTTCTTACTACTTCGCTCTCTAATTAAACAACTTCTCCTTCTAAAATAATTTAAAAATAAATAATATAATTTAAGAGAAATTCTAAATCTAAACTTAATAATAGATGTAAATACTAATAAACACTTATGTCTTAATAATATTCTAATAATCTAGCTATTTTAGAATGATTAAAATCTTCTTCTAATTAAAATATCTCTTATTTATATTATAAATAAAGTTTATAATTCGAAGTCTAATTATATAGAACTTACTCTTTACTTCAGTAATCATTACTTCTACTCTTTCTAAATTAGTAAGTATAACATCAATATTCTATAGATATTTCAGTATAAATCATTAAATTTCAGAAAGCTTAAATATCTTCTTATTATTATATTAAGTTTATAATCTTTTAATATTAATATTATTAAGAAAGAGTTTAATATAGATTAGAATCAAATCTTTAAGAATCTAATTAATAATCTAAATAAACTAAGTCACTAAATTAATTATATCTTAGAGTAGAGTGATCTAATAAAGAAGTCTATAAATTATTATAATAACTATTATATTTCTACTTTTCTTTATTAATTCAATCTAATTATAGTTTAAGAGAAAGTCTATATAACTATCTACTACTATTCTAGTAAACTTCTTTAAGAAGTTATTAATTAAAGATAATAAGTTAGCGTTCTTAATAGTAATCTTATTAATATATACTATAATATTAATCAATTAATACTTAGTATTATTCTTCTTTATTAGAAACTATAGATTTCTATATAATCTATTATAATACTTTAGAATTCCTGTCTTTATTCTATTTATAATCATCTCTATTATCATCAGTTATAACATCTTAATAATTAGAAAGTTAGCGATCTATTAGAAAATATAATCTATTATAATAATTTATTAAGAAGAAGTAACTTCTAATCAAACTCTTTCTATCTCTAAAAACTTCTATAAAAGAATTATCTTCTAATTTAATAAAATCTATATAAGAAGCTCATACTTCTATAATATCAGCTCTAGTCTATATTATATATTCTGTATTCACTCTTATATAAGTCTTAAGCTAATTAGAATTTATATAAACTGAGAAATAAATCACTTATTTAAGAATAAAGCAGATCTCTTCTTAAGTATTTCTATCTTCTTCTTCAGAATCTTCTCTTTTTATAATATCTTTTCTTCAGATCTCTTCTTATTAGACTTCTGCACATTCTATAATAATACTTTCTTCCCCTTTTACTTATATAATATATTTATATAAATAGAATAATATAAATTTATAAAAGCTAAATTAAAATAATAAGAAAGATAAGATATTAACTTCAAAATACTAGTCTAACTATATTATAATTAAAAATAAAAAGTAGAGAGAAAATAATAACTAAGTAAATTATTTTATTATATCGCATATATAGCAAAATATTTAGACTAATTCTCCGCATCTCATATTATATTTATTATTCCAACTTTCTTCTTCTTCTCTTCTTCTTCTTTTATCTCTATCTTAATCATCTATATAATAGTAATAGAATATATTCTTCTTATTAAATTCTTTCACTATAATACTTTTCTTCTAACTTAGAACTGACTTATTTATTTAAATACTTCTTCTTCTCTAATTTTATTAATATTTAATATCTATAAATATCTTCTTATTACTAATTTATTATAGTATCTACTTTAATAATCTAAAACACTATCTTAGTAAGATTATTTAGAGACTTTATTAATTCTTAATATATTTTATTAATATAATCTTTAATACTCAGCTTTATAACGCGGGAATATATTCTCTTTAAAATCACATTCTACTTCAATATCTTTATCACTTATACTAAAATCTTATACATTAGTATTCTAATCTAAACTCTTATTATCTTAATAATATTAGTGAATCTTTAAAGATATTTATTAACTTCTAATATATTTAATAATAAGTTATTAGATATAGAAAGGCTCAGCTTATCTATTAGCTTTAAGAATATTATCATAACTTCTACTCTACTATTTAATAAGTAATTCATCTTCTTCTCTTTAATTCTAATTTAAATCTAAGAACTAATAATAGTAAACAGCACTTTCTTTAAATAATTAGTCAGCTATATTATATAGTTAAGAGCTTATAATTCTAAGATCTCTACTTAAATAGTTATTATTAATAGCTGAAAATAAGAATTAGAAATCCTTCTAAATTATATATATTATAAATCCTTTAAATTAATTAGAAGCTCTCTTAATTTAATCTTTATATTAATATTTATAATTCTCTTTATTAAACTTATTAGATTTATTATATTCTTAAGAAGCTTACTAAGTAAAGTCTTTAGCGTCTTAAAGATCTTTATAATAGAGGAAGTAATATTTTCTAAAGATATTTCTTTATCTTAAATTATATCTTATATTAATTTAAAATATTAAGTTAATTTAGTAGAATCTATTATAATTATATTCCGTTCCTGTTTATTAGACTTCACAACTCTGTTATAGTTCTCATCTCTTAAGATCTTTATAATAAAATAGCTCTTCTCTTTTCTAGTCTACTATTTTATTATCTTTACTCTCTTATCTTAAACTTATTTAGCAGACGGGTTTTTAACTAATCTTATTTATATTAGCTCTTTAACTTATTATATTATAAAGATCTTTATAAGAGTTTTCAGCTCATTCTCTCTTATATTATAAATCTCTTTCTTAGAATTAAAATTTTCATTACTAATTATTAGATATTAAATTTCTAAAGTTAAAGACTAAACTAATAATGTTTTTAAGACTACTTAAGTTATAAAAATTCCTTATAATCTATATATCTTCAGAGCACTCTCTTAAAAGATTTCTAAGATAATACATTCTCTATTATTAATATACATCTAATTACTAAAGATTTAATTAGTTAGAAAAGTATAATTAGATTTAATATAATCAGAAGTATTATAATAGAAATAAACTACTTCTTTTATATTAACTCTTATATCAGAACTTACTTTAAATAGATATATATTATCTTCTTTAATAGAATTCTAATCTACTCATATTTATAATTACTGAGCTCTAATAATTAACAAAGACATTTTTAGCTATATATTCTTAATCGCTACATTAATATTTAATATTATAGCTTAAATTCTCTTTATTAACTTCTTAAACTCTATTTCTAACTTACTCTTTATATTTATTAACTCTATTTTAAGATTATACTTACTTATATTATCTTAATCAGCTTTTATCTTCTTAATTAAATTCTATAAACTTATTTATTATCTAATTAAATTCTTAAAAATAGCTTTAGTTTTCGCATTCAATATTATTTCTTAAAATTATCTTTAGTCTTTTTAAATCTATTTTAGTAACTTTAAGTACTTAAGAGTATATCTTCTTTAATAAGACTTTAAGAAAGTATATTATTTATAAGAACTTATTTAGTTCTCTCTTCTTAATTAAAGCAGTTGAAATATAGATGAAATATCTATATAATCTCTTTAGATTATACTTCTTATCTCTCTTTTAATTCTTATAAACTTCTAGAAATGCTTATATCTATATTTATTAATTAATATTTTCTCTTTCATACTCTTATTACGATAAGAAATTAGTAACCGACAGACTAAACAGAAGATCAAGAAACGGGATTTCATTTACGCACAGTATCTTATGAAATTACGATAGACTTGTTCTTAATAACTGTGATCGATAAGAATAATTATAGATTAGATGTTAAGAGAAGTGCTTAAGAATACTTAATAGAAGTACTTAAAAGCAAGTGCTTAAGAGTGCTTAAAAAGAGCACTTAAGAGCATAGAACACAGATTATAATTAATGATTATATAAATAAACATTTATCTCTTAGATTTATAATCTCTTCTTTTATAATCAACTTATATTATTAATTGCACTCTATCTTTAATTCTTTTATATAAGAACAGTGATTTCTATTTATAATCTTCTGATATTTGAATTTTATTATAGTTAGACTTAGCAGTCTCTAATACTTTAACTATTTATTATCGGATATTAATCACTCTATTACGATAGATCTCACTAACGCGAATATATTATATTCTGAACGTGAACAATTTTAGAGAGATATTGTTAATATAGATTATATCTCTCTTAAGATTAATATTTTTAACATATTTTATAAAGACAAAAAAAAGCTTAAGACTTTCTTGACTTAAATAAATATATATATTCGATTCAATATTTAGAAGCTAGAAATCGCTGAAGTTAAGATAATGTTCGCAGTCACTTATCTTAAAGATAAAGTCTTCAATTAATTTGAATTTTATTTAATGAATCACTCAAAGAAGTTTATAAAGAATAAAAAGATTGAAATCAAGAGAATCTTCTTTAATTACGCTTACTTTAAGAAGTGTATCTGACGAGTATATAAAGAAGTGAATAAAGAATAAACAGCTGAACGAGAGATTTAAAGACTTTGACAAATAAACTCAGCAATAAAGTATATATTTAAGTTTCAGCAGATTATATTACAAATTAAGTGAAATGATGCAGCGCTTATAATAAAATATTATCTAGAACTGAAAGATTTGATTAAGAATAAGCTGACTTGAATTGAGAGATTAGATGAATTAGAAAGTTTAGTTAGCATATCTATTAAAATAGATAATCATTTATATAAAAGATAGATGAAGAAAGGATAAGAACGATCTTAAATATTCATCCTCAAAAAGTATTATAAGAAAGAATATCAATTTAAATAAGTTCAATACTTTCGAGAAATGAATTTGAATATCATAAATTAAAGAAAGTTTGAAAAGAAATTTAATTAAGATAAACTCTCTTTAATTTAGCGAGAGAAGCGAATAAAAAAGAACTTATATCTTTATTATAAGAAATCTGAACACCGAGTTAATAATTGTCTCAATAAACAACAGTTACACGCGATCTCGAAAGAATCGGCGGAACAAGGAATGAACAAATTAAATAACACGTGAGATGTCAGCTGCGCTAATATTGAGACATCGTTATCAGAAACAGTTATCAAATCGCTCGGGCAGATCCGCGATAAAAAACTCACGAAATTATCTCACGCCTATTTATTTTAGACTGTTTATTATAACGATTAATGCGCCATTTACAGATTAGATAAGAACGACTCTGAATAATATCTCAAGAAATTTAGATAGAAGAAGATAAAACAATTATTGAGCGCCATCTTTAAGATATCTTAGAAGTGAGTATTAAGCAATCTTAAATATAATGAGAATTATATGAAAATGATTATTAAATTTTAGAAATTAATGTCATGTATAAATATAAATTGCGAGTTGAAATCGCAATATTAATATAAGATGTATACACCCGAGAAAATACTTCAAAGAATTAAGTTGAAATTACGATTATAAATATACCGCATAAAGAATTGTTTAAATTAAAATTAGAAACAAATTTATTATTATTAAAACAGTAATCTTCGAGAAGCAATTAATTTATATGAGATTAACACTCTTACTTATCTTAAAGAAATTCAAAGTATAAATATAATATAAATCTAAGAATCTAAGAAATTAGAAGTAGTAAAAGTGATTTATGATAAAGAATATCGCACTTCTCACAAGTCATATACATACTTTTCGTGTGACAAATCAGAATATTACTTTATGAAAGAAGAACATACTCATTTCAGAAATTATTAATTTAAAGAGTCAAAAAACGAGAAGACTCTTTATATTAGAGATCTAATAAAGAATCTCTCTTCAGATCTCAAAAATTAGTTATTACTAATATTAATTATGCATAATATATAATCTTATAAAAGCATATTAAATAGCAAAAAGTCAAGATTATAATAAACTTTAAAATCATCGGAAATTACGCCTCTCTAATATATATAACTCGCTCCCGTTTATCTACTTAAAAAAAGAACAAATTCTATCACTTAATATTAGTAGATAAAAGTTCTATTAAACAAAATCAAGAATAAATCAAGATAGAGACTCATTCGCTTAATCTATTTATGTAATAATATATTGAAAAGATGATATTGAATATTGTGAAAATTAAATATGATATGATTTTAAGTATTTTATAACTAAAAGCTCACGATCTAATAATTAGCTGAAAATAATGAATTATTAGCTTTCTTAATTACGCCTACAAAATAATTATAGTGATAATATTATTTATTAAGACAGTATAAATAAAATTTGATAATAAATGTTTAGTAGAAATAATAAAGAAATCTCTTAAGTATTTATTTGAATATAACGAGTTTGAGCGTTTATTTATAAAGAATAAAAGCGCATTTATGTTATCTAAATATTAATTCTGAGATTACGAAATTCTATTAAAACTTAATAAGAAACTTACGTATAGATTTATTTATTCTCTTTCTAAAAAAGAACTTAAGATTCTATAAGAATATCTTAACGAGAATTAAAGAAAAGAATTTATTCAATTCTTAATTTTATTTATAGAATATTTAGTTCTATTTATTTTAAAGTTAAATGAAGAAATGCGTTTGTGTATTAACTATTAACAATTAAATAATATAATTATAAAAAATTATTATATATTATCTCTTATCTTTAAATTATATAATTATATTTGTGAAGTTAAGTAATTTATAACGCTTAATTTACAAGAAATATACAATTTAATAAGAATGAAAAAAGAAGAGAAATGAAAAATAGTATTTTGAACTTATTATAATTATTACAAGTATCTAATCATGTCATTTAAATTGATAAATGCTTCAATCTTCTTTCAATCTCTAATAAATAATATTCTTAAAGAATATTTAGATTAATTCTATATCATCTATCTTAATAACATTCTCATATACTCTGAAATTAAAGAATAATATATTGAACACGTTTGAAAAATACTTCGCGCTCTTCAGACGAAAAATCTATTAATAAAGATCGAGAAATGCGAGTTTTATAAGTAAATTGTTAAGTTTTTTAAGTTTATTCTGATAATTATAAGAATTCAGATAAATAAATTCAAGATCACAATTATATTTAAATGATTGTAATCTATATTAGTGAAGGAATTACAGTTATTTCTTAAATTCGCCAACTTCTATTAAAGATTCATTATAAATTACTCAAAAGTAATCATCTTATTAATATAAATGATTAGAAAGAAAATATTCTTTATCTAAAAAATAGAAGTAAAGTCTTTATTTTAGAAGCTGAAATAAAAGTTTATAACAGCTCTTATTCTCGCAACTTTTGATTCTGAAAGATAGATTATACTCAAAATAGATGCATTAAATTATATCATTGATATATATATAAGTCAATCTAATAACAAAGAATAATTAAGATTTGTTATCTTTTATTCTAGAAAAATGATTTCTGCGAAACTTAATTACAAGATTCACAATAAGAAACTTCTAATTATAGTTGCCGTATTTAATAAATGATAAGTATATTTAAAAGGATTTAAGTATTTTATAAAAGTATATACAGATCATAAAAATCTGTTATACTTCATCACTATTAAGATATTGAATAGACGTTAAATATGATAATTTAAGCTATTATCAGTATACAACTTTAAGATATTTTATTGAAAAGAAAATGATAATATCAAAATCAATGCTTTGAGCTGTTGAGCAGATCACGCCCGAGATATTAAACCCGCTTTATAATCAGTTTTACGTGAGAATTTAAACAGGTTTATAATATATAATCACGTTATAATTGCTTCAATATTTCAGATCTCTGATTAAGATTAGAAACGCCGAATTATCAGATTATACTTAAATAATTATTTATCTCGTGAAATTCGAAAGAATCCCGAAAAATATTCAGTCTTTTAACGATAAAATAGTGGACTGATTCTGTATAAGAAACTAATATATATTACAAATCAAGTCAAAGAAATGATTCTCCGATAATATTATAAGAAGATGTTTTATAAGCATTAAGAAATAGAAAAAACTTTGAAACATATTTTCAGATTCTACTATTTTTCTGAGATGAATAAAGCAGTTCGACAGTGAATTGTTAATTATAATATCTATTGAAAAACAAAGCACTTCTAATATAAATTATATGAGGAGATACAGTTATTAAAGATATTAAAAGAAGCTTGAAAATCTATAATGTTAAACTTTATTATTAAGTTATTCTTATTTAAAGATTTAATAATAAATATCAGCTATAATAATATTTTAGTTATTATTGATAGACTAACGAAGTACGCATACTTCATCAACTATTTAAAAGTATTTAATGCGAAGAATCTGATCTATATATTTTTGCGAATAATATTCGCAAATCATAATATATCAGCGGAAATTCTCTTCGATTGAGACAAACTATTCACTTCCAAATTTTGGAAATTATTAATGAATCAGCTTGGAACTAAGCATAAGCTATTAACCGCCTATCACTTATAAATAGACGGATAAACTAAAAGAATCAATTAAACATTAAAACAATATCTACGATATTACATAAATTATTATCAGAACAATTAAGTAGTACTTCTATCGTTAACGCAGTTCGCGTATAATAATGCATTAACAGTAATTAAAGTATTATTATTTTACGCGAATTATAAATATAAATCCGTTCTGTATAAATAATTAAGAGAAGTGAAATAACTTACATAAAAAGCAGTTATTAGCGTATAACTGTTAATTAATTTACATTAAGAATTGATAAAAGATCTTAAGTTCATTAGTCAAAGATTTGAAATCTATTATAACTTTAAGAGAATTAGCGGATCAAATCTTAAAGAGAGAAATCTAGTATATCTGCTTCATCAAAATATTAAAATCAAAAGATTCAGTGCAAAATTGAATCACACGAAACTTAATCTCTACTCAATTCAGAAAGTCTTAGACAAGTTAATTTATAGACTCAAACTTTTAAATATTATAAGAATTCATTTTATATTCGACATTTCCCTTCTAAAATCTATATTAAAGAATGCTAAATAAACTTTAATTTATTTAAACAATTAAAATTAAAAGTATAAAGTAGAGCGAGTACTTAATAATCAAAAGATCAAGAATAAAACTCATTATCTGATAAAGTAATTAAAATACAATATAACAGAAAACATATAAGAATTAAAAACAAATCTTAATTTCGCGATTCTAAAGAATTATTACCGCCGGAATCTTCGGCGTGAGAAGAATCAAAGAAAGCAGTCAGCTGCGCCTTATTAAAAGTAATACTTAACTCTGCACTGACTAATAACTCTCTCTCTCCCGAATATTCCTCATCTTAATTAAGCTTCTTTAAAGATTTAATCTTTCGAGTAATTATATTACTCTAAGTCACCCGAAGAGACTTTATATAAGAGTTAAGACTTATTATCTTAACAGTATTTTATTAAAAACGAAGAAGAGTTGTCTTTTAAATAATCTTTAATTATAGTTCCTTCTATCGCAGTCTCTAAAAGTTAATCTCCAAGAAATTACTGTTATAATAAACATTATAACAAATACACTTCAAACACTTTAAGACATCTTTGAAAAATACACATAAATAACTTCGTGCAGTATAAACGGAATAGACAATTATAATCAACACTCTCAGCAGTGTTATCTTCTTCATTTAAATCCGATATTATTTATAAGAGAAAGATTTATCGATATAATATAAGAGCATAATAAAGAAAGAAAGAAGTGAAAGAATCAGAAATCTTAAAAGAAGATTTAAGTAATTTAAGAGATTAAGCTAATTCGGAGAGACATAATATTATGATAAGAAATCAGTAATTGACAGACTAAACAGAAGGCTAAGAAACGGGATCTCATCTACGCACAGTATCTTATAAAACTACAATAGACTTATTCTTAATAATTATGATTAACAAGAGTAATTATAAATCAGACGTCAAAAGAAGTGCTTGAGAATGCTTAACAGAAGCACTCGGGAGTAAGTACTCGAGAGTGCTTAAAAGAAGCACTCGAGAGTATAGAATACAGATCACAATTAATAACTATATAAATGAACATTTATCTCTTAGATTTATAGTCTCTTCTTTTATAATCAACTTATATTATCAATTGCACTCTATCTTTAACTCTTTTATATAAGAATAGTGATTTCTATTCACAATTCTCTAATATCTGAATCTTATTATAATTAGACTTAACAGTTTCTAACAACTCTCTTATTAATAACTTCTTTAATAGCTTTTAATCTCTTCTCTTAAAGTCTTTTATAATCTTTATATATTTATCTATTTATAATTTATAATATCTTAATAACTTCTTATATTATATAATATTTAAAATAATATAATATTCTTTATATAGATTCTTTATAATATTTAGAAATTAAGTTATATTCTTTCTATAAAAGTAGAAAGCTTCTACTATTTTAGAAATAGATATAAGTATAATATAAGAAAAGAGTATATTAGTAATATTTAAAGAAGTGCTTAAGAGAGTTCGCTCTTCTAATTTTAATAATATAAACTTATCAGTACTTATAATCTTAGTTTTTAAATAAGTATTAAGATTAATAGTTCAGCTTATTAGTAAACTCTCTTATTAATAGAAATATAAGAAAACTTAATAATTTTTATATCTCTTTTCTTTTATTTTTCTTCTTTATTTAATTATATATAACTTTTCTATTCTTTCTTTCTAATCTCTTTTCTATTTAAAAGTAAGTCTTAATTCTTTTATCTCTCTTTTCTATTTCTAAACACTCTCTTTATATAATATTTAAACTATTTTCTATTATCTCTAAATTTAATCTAGAGTTTAGCTCTAAATCTTTTATAAAAGCTTCTTCTTCTTCTTTATTATCTTCTAAATAGCTTAGACTCTATTCTAAGTTAGATTCTCTTCTAATCTTTTCTTATTATTCTTAATCTAATTCTTATAGTTCGCGCGTATCTAATCTATTAAGCTTCTCACACTATTCAGAGAATTCGCCTTAATTCTAGTTTAGTTAATTAGAGATTCTAAATTTCTTAAAGACTTTTTTATATGATTTTCTAATTAAGATAAGATATTCCTACTTAGATTTATTCTTCAAGACTGAAATTCTATAATACTTAATATTCTTAGAATTAATTAGACTTCTCTTAAGCGCAGTTTTAATCCTTCTTCTTTCTCTCTTCTTTATTAAGTAGAACTCTAGAATAATATATTTAAATATCTAGATATAATCTCTATTTATAAGAATATTAAAGGTGCGCCTTAATATAACTAATAGTAAAGAGAGTTAAAAGAACAGATTTTATTATATATGTGTATAATAAAATATTTAGATTAATAGCTATATTAAGTGAATATTAAAATAACATTATAAATTAGAGATAAAAAGAGTGTAGAATTAAAACTGTCTATTTATCTCTCTCTTCTTTCCTGCTTATTCTGAGTATGCGTCTTATATATATATCTCTATTAGAGAGATATTATACTCAACTCATTATCTCTTTTCTCCTTTCTACTATTCTTATTATGGCCTCTCCCCGCTTAAAGAAGATAATCTCTATCCCACAATAATATTAATTTAATTAGTTATATAAGTAGTAACTTCTATATTATAAGTCTAAAGAGAGAATCTTTATTTAGATTAAAGAACTATAAAGATAATCTTATTTAGATTAAGATTTCTCTTTATTAAAGATATTAAGTAGATACTTAATCTATTACTTATAAGTAGCTGACTTATCTTAATAGAATTATAGCTTATTATCTTAATAGTAATATAAGTTACTTTATATTTAATATCATTTTTATTAAAGATTATTTAATTAGACTTATCTTAATTATTCTTCAGCTTAATCTTACTTTTAGTTATATAGATTATAGTTTACTTCTTCTTAATAAAGTAAAGAGACTTATTAATTAATTAGAAGTAAGATTCCCATATTTTTAATCTTAATTACTAATTAGATTAGTTACTACTTTAAAAATTCTTATTCTTATATAATAAGAATCTTAAAAAGAACTTCTTCTTATACTTTTAAAGAAGATAATAAATAAGCTCTATATTTAAGTAATTAAAAGTAGTGTGTTTAAATTCCTTATACTTTTAGTAAGTAAGCTCTTTCTTATTATTAGTAGAGAAAGTAAAGAAGAAGAAGAAATAATATTAATCTTAAAAATAAGAATAATAGAAAGAGTCTAAGCTCTTAGAAAAATAGCGGGAAGTAAATCTACTCTTTAAGAAGTAAATAGATTTACTCTTTTTCTTATCTTTTATAAGACTCTTCTTAAATTCTTTTAGCTATAATAAATAAGTCTTAATACTTAAATCTCTTTATAGTTATAAGATATAATTAAGTGATAGTAACTTCTTTAATAGAATAGAAGTTAATTAGTTAAAGATGTAACTCTTAATTATAATAGAACTAAGAACTTAATTATACTTTCTAATCTTATAAATAAGACTTTTCAGATCTATATAAATAGTTTATATAGCTTAACTACTTATCTTATAACTATGAAACTCACTAATTAAGTCTTATCTAATTAATTTTAGAACTCTTTTATATTTACTTTTAAAATATCTAATTAATAATTCTACTTATTAGAAGTTATAAGCAGACTATTAATTATTATTTATAATATTCTAAAAGATAACAGACTATATAATAGTATCTTATATCTGAAAACGCGCTATATTTAATATTAATCTTTAGATCTTCTTAGCTTTCATATCTTTATGAATAATATATTATATACTATTCTTAATTATTTAAAGATAAAGATTATATAGTTATTTCTCTTAATTAATAGAAGAGAGCTTCTTATTATTTAAGATCTTACTCTTAATATATATTAATATTTCTATTAGAAATCTACTCGCATCTTACTTATTTAATATTTCTATTATCTTTAAAGAAGTCAGCTCTTTAAGAGTGTTTAAGATTAATAATAACGCGATTATATTTAAAGAATTAAATAAATTAAAGTTAAAGAAAGAAGAGTGAAAATATACTCTTAATAAAGAATTTAGAGAAATAAGATTAGAAATAAGATAATTAGACTGCGTAATGATTCAGTTCGGTCCGGTTTCAGTTTATATAAGATCGGATCATCCGATCTTTAATCTTAAGATTTTAAAGATCAGATCGAATTAAATCAGATTCAATCTGATTCGGTCCCCTAATTGAGCTGTCAAGTATTGAGATATTGTCAAGCTATTTCTAGACTAGCTATATTAAGAAGATATATATAGATAAATTATTTAATTTTAGATAAATTATTTTTAGAATATTTATATTTAAATAAATTATAATAATTAAAAAAATGAGTTAATTAGAACAACAATTAGTATAAATATTAAGTATATTATTATTAATTAATTAGTCATCATTATTAATTATTAATAATATAATAAAATTCAACTTTTTTAAATAAATAATGTCAAGAAATTTTAGAGTTCTTAACATTCTATTAATGCTTAACAGCTCATTTTCTCTTAGCAAGTTCTTAATAGATCCGATTTGATTTAATTCAATCTTAACTTATTTGAGATCAGATCGATCGGTCTTTAATCTCTTTATATTAGAGACCGGACCGAATCAAGAATCAGACTAAATCGGATCATCTGAATTGGGACCGGATCGTTACACAGTCTAAAGAGAATTCTTAACTGATTCGTGTAAAGATTATAATATTAAGAAAGCTGTCTACTATTAATTAATATACTTATCTAAAGAGTTAGAGTTATAGTTAATAGTTATTAATTCTTAATATAGAATAATAATTTCTTTAATATACTTCAGATTGTCTCTATAATCTATTTCTTAAGAAATAGCTAAAGACTAGAAAATAAGATAATTCTTTAATATATTATAAATTATCTCTATAATTTATCTCTTAAGAATTTAATAAGAAAGAGAATAATAATCGCTTTTATTATACTTCAGTTATCTCTATATTAATCTTATAAAGTTAATAACACGGGAATTTTTATTATAGATATTTAATATATTAGAATTAGATCTTCTATCTTTTAATATTATATTGATTTATATCTAGCGCAGACGACTTCTATAATAGCTCTAAATAAAGATAAATAGAAGAAGTCTTTTAATATTAGAATATAAGTTTAGACTTATAATTTATAAAGCTTTATTAAGATTTAGAAAGGCTATCTAACTGTTATATATTAAGCGTGCGTTTAATATATTTATTACTTAATATCTCTAAAGTTATTCTTATATAAGTTCTTCTATAATAAGATCTTTATTAGATAATAAAGCTAATCTAATTAGAAATCAGACTATTCTAATCAGAATTAGTATCTTATAATAATCACTACTATTCTAATAATCACATCTATTAACATATTTAGATAGAATAAGAATAGTGGGTTAAGCACCTATCTATTACTATTCTTATTTATACACTTTATAGTGTAGATTTTAATAGATTTAGCTTAAATTAAGATAATTTTAGAGTAGAAGATATCTGAATTAGAAAATATATAAGCAGTACAATAATTTCTTAGATTTATTAACTATTATTAATGATTTTATAAGGATTTTAGTTAGATCATAAGATTATTAAATATTTTATGAAGAAAGAAGATCTTTTTAATATAAGATAAATTCTATATAAAGATATTTAAGAAGTTGAAGAAGTTAATAATATCTGATTTAGTTCTTTAGCATTTTAATCTAAGAAAGGAGACTTATATAAAATATAATATAAGTAATTATATTACTGAAGAAATTCTTTCGCAGAGAGAATTAAATAAAGAATTATATTTAATTATCTATTATTTAAGTAATATAAGTCTGGCGGAGAGGAATTATATTATATATAATAAGAAATTATTAATGATAATTTAATGCTTTAAGAAATGAGAATTAGAGCTATAGAATATTAGAGAGAATATTGTTAAGATTCTTATAAATTATAAGGCCTTAAAATATTTTATATTAATAAAGAAGTTGATGAGAAGATAAATAAGATAAGTAGAGTTCTTAACTTAATTTAATTTTAAAGTTATATATTAACTTAAGATTATTAATAATAAGATCAATACTTTAATAAGAAGAGAGAAGAATATTTCTAGAGTAAAGAATAATTCTAATTTATATTAGATATTATTAATATTAAAGATTAAACTGCGTAATAATTCGGTCTGATTCGGTTCCAGCTTATATAGAATCGGATCATTCGATCTTTGATCTCAAGATTTCAAAGATCAGATCGAATCGGATCAGATTCGATCCGGTCCGATTCCCTAATTGGGCTGCTAAGCATGGAGATATTATTAAGCTATTTCTAGACTAGCTATATTAGAAAGATATATATAGATAAAGTATTTATTTTTAGATAAATTATTTTTAGAATATTTATATTTAGATAAATTATAATAATTAAAAAAATGAGTTAATTAGAATAATAATTAATACAAATATTAAATATATTATTATTAATGAATTAGTCATTAACATTAATTATTAATAATATAATAAAATTCAACTTTTTTAAATAAATAATATCAAGAAATTTTAGAGTTCTCAGCATTTTATTAATGCTTAACAGCTTATTTTCTCTTAATGAATTCTTGATAGATTCAGTTTGATTCAATTCAATCCCAGTCTATTTGAGATTAGACCGGCCGATCTTTGATCCCTCTATATTAGAGATCGGATCGGACTAAGGATCAGATCGGATCGGATCATCCGGGTTGGGATCGAATCGTTACGCAGTCTATTAAAGATATTATCTAAAGAAGTTTAAAAGAACTATAAGATAATATATATTATATAGAAGATTTACACACTTAATAGAATTATTAGATAAGTAAATAAAGATAATTATAATTTAAAAGAGATATATAAGATCTTATAAAATAAGATTAAGAGCGTCTATAATAAATATTAGATATGTTTATATAATGAGCGAGAGAGTCTACTCTACTTTTAAGATAAACTGATAATTCTTATAGAATTATAAGAGCTATAAATATAAGTAATTTAATAGATTTATAAGAGTTAAGAGATTGAGTATATAGAAGAATTGAAGATATTATAATTAATTTGAAAATTATATTAATTTTCTAGACTAATAGAAGTGATTAAGTGGTATTTACGAAACTATTATATCTATTAGAGATTAAAGATGAGAAGATAATATTTAGAAGAAGAGTTATAATCTCTCTTAATTTCTAAGATATCTTAAAGAGATATCTTTATAAACTTTATAATAAGATTATTAGAATTAAATAACTTTAATATAATTCTTAATATAATAAATTAGTTAATAAAGAAGAGACACTATATTATCTATATAGCTGTTAATAAGAGTATAATTGTGAAGAATATAATTAGAATACTATATAAGAATATATAGAAGATTCATAATCTATCTAATATAATTATATCGAACAGAGATTCTTAATTTATAAGTATGATATAATTATATTTATATAAGATTCTAAGTATTATTATAAAGCTA
>JAABUK010002613.1_pt1 | contig 32065 bp, 26 predicted proteins | sample 5559141 | NCBI WGS metagenome assembly JAABUK01 (sample SAMN10711869, study PRJNA513367) | rock metagenome | isolation source: Antarctica rocks | place: Antarctica: Victoria Land, Pudding Butte nord | collected 2016-01-03 | reverse complement strand
TCACCATCATGGCAACCGGACACACGCGTCCAGACGTCGCTAATAGAGCTGGCCGTTGACCAACGACCGCCGCTGCGAGTCACTGCCCGGGGTCGAAAACGAAGTGTTATCCGACTGAGACTTCGGTTCAGCGTCTGCAATATGCTGATATCTAATACGTGATAGGGGAGGACGCAAAGGCTATGGGGTAATGAAGCCCGTAACGAAGTAAGTCGCAATTCCCCTGTGTATGTATGAATGCATGGATGGATGGATGGAGAAGGGGTCGGCAAAGAAGTACGTACAGATTGTTCTTCGAACGGCGTAGCTGCATAAATCGCACTGGCACGGGCAGTACCTCTATGTCGTCTCTCCACGCCTGAGAGGGAAACGTCGCACCTCAACCTTGACTTGGCCGTCCCTGGTACTGGGTATGGAACAGTCTCTCAACAAAGCGTTACCAATGTCACGCTCTTCATCGTCCGCAAATCTGGCCAAACATTGGCCTACGAAACTGAGGCAGCAGCCAATGGAAGTCGTGATATTATCCGAGTCTCAACATCTATGCAAACGTTTCATTTAAAGGGGGGGTTGGAATTATCTGGAGATGATCGCCTGGAGTGCATTAATGTTCTTTGAAAAAGGTCATAAGAAGCTGCACGGTCTATGCTCTTCGCTCATCTATCAATGTTTCTCTACGGTAGCTTCAGAGGACTGATCTCGACTCATGTAGTATTGGCATCTCTGCGAGACCAGTGACCATGTCGGCATCTCAGCATAAGGCCGACCAAGCATGGGGCCAGGTTTCTCCAACATGGAGACAGGAATACGATGGAGTGTTTCCTGCAACACGGACAAAGTGATAACGTAGAACAAACCAGCTCGGCGCAACGGAGGCATCATGCGACAACCCCGAAGTCTAAACCTCGAATCATGAATATGTAGAACCCAAACGATGAGAAACAAAGGGGTATTCTAAGGTCATAAAGGGCTCGGCCGAGTGAGCATAAACTTTCATATATCCTAGCTTCAAGGTCGGTCATGTCGTCTCCTCTGCTTTCCTGGGCCCAGCAGAAGCCTGCCTTACGACCGGTGGTGATTTCTCTGACTCCTCGGTTTGGGTGGATGAGGGGGATTCCGTCCGTTGGACAGATTGAGGCGCCGGGGTCCCTTCTCGCTCGCTTCGCATAGATTCCTCATCATGGCCGGCCTGTGGGCCCTTGCTGACTTGGTTCTCGGTATCCTTGTCCTCCTCACTGTGATCAAACATGTCTGCGTCGTCAGAATCTGTAAGGACCTCGGTTCCATCGCCGAGCAGAATAATCCGCCCGTTTTTGCCTCCAAATCCTCTGCTTCTATTGTCAAGGTCAAGCTCGTACTCATCTGGACTATCATGATCGAATTGGTGGCGGACTCCCGGACCCCGAAACTCGGCTGCAAATATTGTTAGCGAATACTTGGTCTGACGGAGGAGAATAGAACTTGCCATACTCGGGTGGAGCACAAGGACCGTCACCATCGGCGACTCTCTTGCCTATCATCTCATACCATTCATCTTTGGATTTTCCCCCCAAGAGGCCAATCACGATCATGGTCATGTTGTCGCAACCTACGCCTCCCGTTTCGCTGTTCGACGCCAAGCAATTGTCCATCATGTTTTCACAGATCAATTGTAATTCTTGCTTTGCCGCAATGCCTCTTCGTACGAACTCAATCACAGCTTGAGATGACTGGCAGTCCCATATCCCTGCCTTAGTCAGTTTTGATCTATTACAGGATGTTTGAGCATTGCCATACCATCACAAGCAATGACCAAGAATTCATCGTCTGAGGCAACGTCATGCATAACCACATCAGGAAATGCCGTGACAATTTGCTGTTCGGGCGAAAGATCGGTACTCTTCTTGAATTCAAAATCTCCAATGGCTCTTGACAGAGCAAGATTGCCGTTCACACGGCCAAAGTCTACAAACCCGCCTGCAGCTGTTATTCGAGCCTTTTCGCCTATTCATTCAGTGGTCAGTCGCGCTAATCGGAAGCTGCTTCGCGAATCTTACCTTCATTCTGTGGTTTATGGTCAAACGATAGCGGCTTTGCCCGACCTTTGACTCCCAGGACAGAGCGAGAATCTCCTGCGTTCGCCTGCGTTTGTGAGCCTGAGCAACCACGGCAGGGAGATTCTAGCATAAACATACCACCCATATCTTGTCTTTGGACACTACTGCAACAGAAGCTGTGCATCCAGAGACCTCTTCCTCGTACTTTGGATCTAATAGAACTTAGCAAGAAGGAGAAGTGGACAAGTCATGTCCGGTCTGTACCATTAAGTATTGCTCGATCTGTGGCCAGAAACCCATCTCTCAACGCTTGTTCTAGATCGCCTTTCTTGAAAGCATTCTGTTTGGCGATAATCTTGTGTATGTTCTCTCCAGCGAAGTGTGCAACTTTCTCCCCACCGTGACCGTCGTAGACACCAAAGTAGGCGAGACGCTTGTCAGGAGGTGCAGGCTGATGTTTGCCGGCATGGTGCCCAGACTGGAGGTCCAGGACTGCAGTGTGGGCATCTTCCATACTTATGCGCCATCCTTGCATAGCAGACAGCCCATACAGGACGCATTCGTCGGCACCGCTAGCGGACGTCTAGATAGGATATATGTATCAGCATAACTATCAAGAGTAGAAAGATGGTCTCGGGAGGCAGGAGAACGTAGAAGTATGTAGAGTCTCCCGGTGCTGTGCGCCTTATTTGGCAATCAAAGAGAGCAAATGCAATTGTGGGGTCAGATCAATCATTACCTTCTCCACAACGGGCTCTGACAAGGTCTGGCCCATGATGACTACAGGTCACGGCTGGAGCTTCGTGGCTCTCGTCTCAATCTCATACGCACTTCGAAGACGTTTGTGTTGCGGAAGTCTCTGTCGAGGATCGTGAAGGATGGTGGATACTTCGGTGTATGAGGTTGATGGCTGCAGCCGGTTCAGAAACCCGCACTTTAGATCATGAAGACCTCGTCGAAGCTCCGGCTTGGTGATGAAGCAGTCTTGATAGCGGATTGGAATGATCGCGTGCAGAGAATGACAGGTGTCGAGGGTTATTTCAGTGATAAATGACGATTTTAGGGCCAAGCAAGGTTCTTGCGAACAAGGTTGGATTGCCGCCTGCGTGAACTCGAACTTTGACCTCGACTACTTCCACTCCCCTAGGCAAAGCAATTCATGGCACCGCCTCAACAGGCTCACCCATTACATGTATCTGTACTAGAATTCTCCATCATCGACGAATTGTCCAATCGCCTGTTCAATGAATACTGGTGCTTCTTCAAATTTGTGAATACTGGCTATGAAGGTCGTGCGACATGCTCCCATCACACAAAGGCGAGGTTGCCTCTTTGACTCCCTTGAGATCTCTGAAGCTCTCCTTCATCCACACTGATAGGTCTTTTCGCCTGCTGCCCCCGCAGTTTCCATCTCCGTTCGCCTGATGGTATGGACTGTCCTACAGCTTGGATGTTGGCTCTCAGCGCTCCCAGTCCTCCCGTTCTGGAACTCTTTCCCCAGCTGCCTTGTTCAGACCCTACTCCCTCTGGCAATCCTGGACTAGCCACCTCAGGGCTCTCCTGGGAAGGCTTATCCACCGCAACCCAGCGTCGACGGCCATCTGTGTCTTCTTCTTCGATCAGGTCATCTACCCAGCTCGAATTCGACTTCGAATCAGCCGAATCAAATTTTCCGCTGCTGACCGTACTCAGAGCCCTCCTCAGATTCGAGGGATGACGCACTAGGTACGAGTCTGTAGTTTTCATCCTGGTCATCGTCTCGGACCTAACAAGAGCGCCAATGCTCGATGATTGCGACCATGAACGGTTCGTGTTGCGACGTGAGAGATCGTCTGGACCAGAGGAGCTGGTTTTGGCTCTTCTTGACGATATGATGCTTGAGTCGAGGCCCTTGCTCCTTGAATCAGCCCTTGATGACCATGCATGAGAAAATCTTGATCCCCGCTCAAATCTGTCTCTTGCTCTATCCCTTATCCATCTTTGTCTCTGGTCTACAAGAGACCCGGAATGGCTCCTTGGCACCAGCCGGATGCTTGCCTTCGCCGCCTGTTCCCGCTGCTCCTCTTGTGTCCCTTTCTGACCTCCTGGAGGTTCTGGGAAAGCGTCAAGATCGAAGGGTGTGGTTCTACCATCAGCACTTGCGACGGAATCGAACCTGTTTCGCCAAGACCGGCGCACCTCCCGGAAACCGGCAGGACCTAATCCGCCAGCTCCATGACCAGCGCCGCTCAACCTCGCTGGTGAGGCAACGCTCCTAGTTGAGAGGCCGCTCAAAGTCTTGGAAGCTCGGGAGGAAAGCGATGGCTTTTGCACTTTACCTTGTGTGGGCCGAAATGGTGTCCTCTTCCTGGAATAATTCAAATTGTTGCTGGTACTTCGCACAAAAGGAGTCCAGTCCCCAGAGCCCGGTTGTGTATCATGACTGGTTTGATCTAACCGTCTCGAACTTCTTGCAGGCACTGGTGGGTCCCGAATGACAAAATCCCCCCAGCCTGAGCCAACCAATGTACTCTCACGGTTCGTCGTGATCTTGGATAACCGCTCTCTGGACCTTTTTAGGGAATCTGGCGCCCACGGTATTTCGATCCGTGGTGGGCTTGTAGATGTGGGTGATTTCTCATTTTGCTGGACGCCTTGCAGGTCTGGTGCAACAGTGTGCATAGGCTCAGGAGGAATCACAGGGCGGGATGTGTACTTTTCTGATCCCTGACGTGAATGTTGTCGATGCCGTCGCCTTCGGCCACCGCAGTAAAACACCAGGATGCCAAGACCGAATAGAAGCAGCAAGGGTAGAAGGACCCCAAGCACAATTTTTAAATTGCGACCATTGTCTTTCGAGGTCTCATGTGAAGTTGAACTTGTATTTGCATTAGGATGGTCGGTAGTAGAGGGCAACCCTCTAGATGTGTGGGCGGATTGAGTCGAGGCCGAAATTTTCAAGATGTTCAAAACGAGTGGTTCGCTCTCAGAGATAATTCCTAGAACGGCACTCAGCGTTATCAGTGTTTCCCCTGGCTGCAGTTCATCAGGCACAGAACCATTGAAGGTCCTTGAGGTAGCATCGTACGTTAGCCATGAAGAGACGTTGCTCAAATCTGCCGTAACCTGGACGTCATTGCTCGAAAGCGTACTCGAATCGATTGTATAGTGAAAATCCTGGCCAACAGTAGCATCCACCGGTGCGAAACCGGTCTTGAAAGGCTTTGTCTGGCTACTAGAGACCACAAGATTAATGGTGACATTCGCCGTGTCGCCATGGATGTCAGTGACTTCGATGAAGACGCTCTGACTCGTTGCGCCCAGGGGCGGTGTGCCTGATAGCAAGATCTGGTCTGTATTTAGTTCTGCCCAGGTAGGAGCGTTGGAGGTGACTGAGGCTAGTTCGGTTTCACCAAGGGGATTACCATCGAGCGTCAAGCTCTTGCGAAGCGGATCACTCTCGAATGTGTGGCCTTGTGAAAGCTTGACTGTTTGAGAAGGTTCTGAAAATGCTAGTATCTGGTAGCCTACGACTATCTGAAAGGTTGAGACAGCCTCGGCAAAGCCGGCGATGTTGGAGGCGATCAATCTGACTCCATACTCTTGTGGCCTAGCCGTAGGCAATACAAGAGGAGGACTTGTGCCCGAGAATCTCAGGCTCGAAGGATCGAATTGTAGCCATGACGGAAGAGGAGAATTATCTGAAGAAGTGGCATAGAACGTAGTGTCTCCTGTTGTGTTGGAGAAAGTGTCTGGAGCGAAAGTGATCGAAAACAGCTCAAGTGGATGCAAGAGAAGTGAAGCGGGAGCAGACGTTGGGCCAGTTTTGCTGAGTTGAGGAAGTAAAGCCTTGCTTGGCTGAGGCCCGCCTTGGTCTGTGACGATAAACGTTACTTCGTGAGATGTTGAGCCGCCTGAATCTGAGGCGACAAGATCAAAGCTGACCGGCCCGGCTTCTTTGGTTGGGACGCTCCCGAAGAAGGTGCGGGTCTCATTATCAAATTGGAGCCACGATGGTTCATTCAGAAGCGAGTAGGAGACCAGTTCCCCTGAGATAAGGAAGGTCGATTTCGCAAACGTGAAGCTGAACTGTTGCGAAGCTTGTGCGACTGGAGGTACTTGTGAGTTGACAGGAAAGTTAAGAGATGGAGCTGCGCCGACAGTGGTCCAATGTGGAAAGAAGGCAGTGGCCAGAAAGGCCGCTTCTCGCGTTCGCATAGGCATTCAATATCGATCGGGGACTCTTTGTGAAGTTGCTGTCGAGGGCAATGGGTGGAGGACGAGCTGGCCAACGCAACATGCCACCTATCTCCAGCATTCATCCACGTCAGACGGTTTCTGACATCCAACACAGGGTGAATGGGTGGGGAAAGAAAGACGTCTGAAGCACACATCGAGAATGAATCAAGTCGGACGGGACAGAATGCGCAGCCCTTGCCAAAAGGGCCATCGTCGACACGAGGCATTGACCAAGTATGCAAGCACTCAAGAATGCAAGAATGGCTGGCGTAGTCGCGATCTCGTTCCTTGGGAGGAGCCTCCGAGACCTCTCCGAGGCAAGGGGCATTCATCTTCACCCTGTCGAAGAATTCTCTGCAACCAGAGAAAAGAAGTCTTGCTCGATGGCTCTCCGGTCGAACCAAGCTATTGAAGAAGATTTCATCTCATCTGCATGCCGTGTTGCCAATTCCCTGTCCACGAAAGCTTCCAGTCACGCACAGTTTCTGGAGGAGTAGGATGCGGCGCCATCGGACGTAGACAGCAGAGGCCACTGGAAGATTTCCAGGATCGGGTTGTAAAGAAAGGAATGGTAGCTTGTGTTCTGCCTTCCAAGTATTTAGTACGACGTGGAAGTCAAAGGCTTCAGTAGCTTGGAAGGATTTCTTCTCGATTGCTTGTAGCCGAGCCAACATTGCCAGTGGAGTCTTCGAATGGACATCTTGTCTTCCTACATCTGATCTTGGAGCAGTCATCGTCCATCTCCACGCTCATTTGACGCCTGTGCCCTGCAAAGAAACCTGTCCTTGGTAATTTGGCTGGCTGCTCCGTCCAAGGACTCATCGACTCAGAAAATCCAATTGAGGTTTCAACTCCGAGGCAGACGCCGAGCCCCAATAAATCTCCTCAACGGACATGCCTTCTAAAGACTCAAAGGAAGAGAAGAAGGAAAAGGCTCGTGAGGTTGTCGATATTCTTGAGGAGATCTCACTTCTGCTGGTAAGCTCATCCTCGTTAATTTACACGTCTTGAATATACTCATACATTGCTACCGCAAAGAACACCCACTTGGATCGACCACAATTATCACTCTGTGTTTCACTCGTCGAGAACGGGGTAAATCCAGAAGCATTAGCAGCAGGTATCATGAACCCAAATGACTGGGCTGTGGCTGACCTTCCGACGCAGACCGCGATCAAGGAATTGCGACGCGACGCAGATGAGCTACAGAAGGGGGACATCAAATAGTTGCGGCTGAACGAGGAGGGCTTGTGTGTAGGTCGGATTGGTTTCTAGACTGTTGATATGCTGGGTTGAGATGAGGCGCTGGGCAATCACATTCGCATGGAAGCTCTTTTACGGCTGAAGTTTGAAGCGGTGCTCAATCTATATGAACCGATTTCATGATGTTACAAGTATGAACGCCTTCGAGGCGTTATTGTCTTTGAGAAATTGGGCAGACAGCGTAACAACGCCCGTGGCTGTACTACGTCTTTGCGCCTGAGTTCTTGCTTGTGCCAGATTCGTTCTTGGTGTCGTCCCCAATCGATCCAGCCATGGCATCAGCAGTTGCTGTTTGAAGCCGCTCTACCTCGTCCGATGTATTCTCCTTCGGTCTTGTCTCTTTATCATCATCACTGTCACCCAGGCTGAAAGGGTCGTTTTCAGCAACAGGGGATGGCTCAACTGCAGATAGCGGCTGCCATTTGCTGGATTTGCCGCTTGAACCTTGCTGTTTGGAAGGCTTCGATGACCCAGCGTATAAATCGTCAATCTCTTCTGGTGGACCATTTTGGAAAGAAACCTTGCGACCATTAGCAGCCTGTGAACTTGGCTTAAACAAGTCGGGATTTGCAAGTGGTCGCAGTGGTTTTTTCGGCGGTACTCCTGGCAATGTCAGTTGGCCCGCTTGAAGTCTTATTGCAGCATATAGTGTGTTACCTCCTGCATCTCTGAGCTCAAGAGTGGAAAAGTCATCACCCAAAACTTGTGGATCTGCGTCGTATCGCTCTCTGTCAGCACTCCGCCTTGCCATCTCTGAGCTTCGCCGACCATAGTTCGAATAGCCTTGATTCCCGGCCTGAAACCCTTGAGCTGGTCTAGCTGGCTGACTGCTGAAGCCTTCTTCGTCTTCGCCATCCAACTTCTTTTTAAAATTGTTTACCCACTTGTTCACGGTAGACTGAGTCTCGAGAAAACCCTTGCGGATATTGTCACGAATCATTGGTAAGTCATCGTCAAGAAAGCTGTATTCGCGTTCCTCCTCTCCCTGTCTCCGCTGTCGAGGTACTTGCATGTTCGAAGCTACGTTTTGTCTTTGTTGCCTGCTCGCACCACTGTAATGCTCATGCAACTGGCGAGCGTACATCTCATCTGCTTCTAGCTGACTCTGGGCTGTAGATGTAGGTATTCCACTCTGATGAACTGGTCTCGGTGGTTTTGTTGGAGGCGGCGCATCTTTCTGCGAGTCGGGATCTGTCATGCCTAGAAGTGCATTGAAAGCAGGTTCCACGTTGCCACCACTAGCAGAGAGGACGGCTTTGACAACCGCGGCCTCTATCGAAGGAAAAGCCTCGGTCAGAGTCTTTTCTGCCTGCTCTCGTGGGCTAAGAGGCCTTGGTGGCTTCGCTGGGGGCGGTGGGTCTTCCGACGTGGTATTTGGAAGGGCAAAGGCTTTTATGCTATGATCATGACCATGATCGTGGGAAGCCACTGGCTGCGTAGGCGAAACAGAAGCTCGTTCTGGATTTGCGCTCTCCTTTGTTGGCGAGGACTAACAGGTTGTCAGGCATGTCATACTTTGCATGACAGGCAGACAAGTACTTACAGATCTCGCTGGATCCGCCATGATGAATATATGGATGAACGGCGATTTGTTGAAGGTGTAGCAAAGGTGCATGAAACGTGATGTTTGTCTCCCCGTCAAGTTACTGAGGCATGGTTTTGAAGTCTACAATCCTGAGGGTAACCCTGCCGTGACGTTTCGCTTGCGACGACGGCGATAATCGCCAAGACCGTCCTCAGTGAATGCCGCTGTGAATTAAGACCCACTGAGAACTCCCACTACCATGTACTTGTATGTAACTCAACTTCTTCTTGTATGGATTCGCGGATCGGTCTGCAAAACTAATGTGAAGCATTCAGTATGGACGAGAGGAATTCTAGAAGCGATAGTCGCATGTATCAAGTCTTATTGGGAAGAATTTGATGGGTACGACTTAACCTTCGCAAAAATGGCTGAGCTTGAAGCGTCCTTCATTCCAGCCCTGTACCAGCCGTCTTCTCTTCTACCTATCGCTAGACATAGGGAGAGCCTCATCTATGCTGTCGAAGAGTTCCCCGTGTCAGTTGTCATCGGCCAGACTGGGAGCGGGAAGACTACCCAACTGCCGCAGTTTCTGGACCAGGCAGGGTGGTGTGCAGATGGTAAGATCATAGGAGTCACCCAGGTAGGTGAGTTCGTTTATTTAGAGCACAAGCAAAGGAGTATTTGACAATCTGCAGCCACGGAGGGTGGCCGCTGTGACGGTAGCCACCAGAGTCGCAGAAGAGATGCGATGCAATGTAGGGGAAGAAGTCGGATACTCAATCCGATTTGAGGACAAAACATCGGCAAAGACCCGAATTAAATTTCTCACTGATGGCTTGCTACTTCGAGAAGCTCTTGTCGATCCGCTACTGTCTCGCTACTCTGTTGTCATGGTTGATGAAGCACATGAACGCTCATTAAGTACTGATGTGCTTCTGGGGATCCTGAAGAAGATCAAGAAGAGACGGCCGGAGCTACGTCTCATCGTCAGTAGTGCTACTTTGCAGGCCGAAAACGTTGCCTCGTTCTTTGCAAGCGGAACAGAAACAAACCATCAATGCAGAATCATCAGTATTGAAGGTCGAGCCTTTCCGGTGGACATACTTTATCTCGAGAGTCCAGCCGAAGACTACATCGAGAAAGCAGCACAGGTGGCATTTGAGGTCCACACGAACGAATCGAATGGCGACATACTTGTATTCCTCAGTGGTAGGGAAGAAATCGAGACGGCTATACAACTAATCTCCGAGCGAGCAGCTGGACTTCATCCCAAAGCACAGGCTCTCCTGCCGCTACCGTTGTATGCGGGTCTGACTACAGACGAGCAGATGTATGTGTTTGAGCCAGCACCGGAGAACACCCGCAAGGTCATCTTCTCTACCAATATTGCTGAGGCATCCGTGACAATTGAAAGTATCGCTTACGTGATTGACGCAGGATATGCGAAATTGCGAGCCTATAATCCCCAGACAGGAATCGATACTCTCACTGCCGTCCCGATTTCCAAGGCTTCTGCGACGCAGCGGGCAGGTCGTGCGGGTCGTACGAAGCCCGGAAAATGTTATCGATTGTACACTGAAGCGGCTTTCGGGCGCCTGCCTGACTCTACCGTCCCTGAGATTCAACGCTCAAATCTTGCACCAATTATCCTTCAGCTTAAGGGTCTCGGCATCGACAACATCGTTCGCTTTGACGTCATCACTTCTCCTCCGTCTCAGCTCGTCACTCGCGCCTTCGAGCTTCTGTATTCCCTCGGAGCCGTTGACGATTATGCAAAGTTGACGAAACCACTAGGGACGCGGATGGCAGAGCTATCCGTCGAACCTATGATGGCCAAAGTCCTACTGAGTGCGCCGAGCTTTGGTTGTCTCAGCGACGTATTGAGCATTGCAGCAATGACTAGTCTGCAAGGCTCTGTTTGGTTTCACCACGATGGTGAAAAGAAAGCGATGCAGATCTCCAGACACAAGTTCGCAGTTGAAGAGGGAGATCATCTGACTCTACTTAATGTGTACCAAGCTTTCGTAACGAAGGGGCGGAAAGACCCGAAATGGTGTCGCGATAATCATCTGAATCACAAGTCGATGCTTCGGGCGGTTTCTATCAGGACCCAGCTCAAACGGTACCTGGAGAGATTCGGTCTCAGCATCGAGGAATCTTTAGGCTCGAACGACATGCAGAGTGGCACAAGCGGAGCAGAGAAGGCTGGGCAGATCCGGAAGTGTTTGACAGCAGGATATTTTGCGCATGCTGCAAAGATGCAACCAGATGGTACCTTCAGAAGTGTGAGCGGTGGCCTCACGATGCATGCGCATCCAACGAGTTTGATGTTTGTAAGTGTTGCTTCTAGTTCGGCCAGTGAGCAACGTTGACTGACGAAATTTGTCCAGAACCGGAAGGCTGATTATGTGATCTTTCACGAGATTCTGGAAACGTCAAGTAAGATTTTCATTCGAGACGTCACAAAGATAGAAAGACCATGGTTGCTTGAGTATGCGCCAGAATACTATAGAGCCAGATCCTGAGGGAGATGACCTGTCTCTGCTGGATATTTCTGCGGCCGAATATCAAAATGTTGTTCGATGCGTTCAAAGTGTGACAGCTGATACGCGCGCAGTGGTTTTGATCATGCATGCAGGGCGACTTTCCTAGCCTTCGCTCTCTCCCTCTGCTTTTGGACCCTCGCAGGGCCTTGGGAAGCAATTGACGTCGGCACATCTGGCATGGTGTGATTCGCACCAATGTTTACCTTTACGCCGTCGACGATCTCGTTTGCCAAAGGCTGCGATGGTACCGTTGGCATAGCATTCGCTTCCTTTTCCATGTGTTCCAATTCATCTTCAACCTCATCTTCATCCTCGTTTGACATCTGTCCAGCAAGGGCCTCGCTAATTTCCTGTTTCCATTCGTGAAAGATCAGTACTCTTCTTGCTAATTGCTGATCTACGTCTGTCCAAAAGCAACATCCACAGTAATCGATATTGCTCACGAGGATAATCCGCACCTGTTGATATGCTCTGGCCTCCTCCGATTCTCCCATAAGCTTCTCGACAGCTTCAAGACCACCCATCTCCTTGTGAATCTGCAGCAGGACTTGTGTGCCCTGCTTCAGGCCATACAGGACATCCTTCTGAACAAGCGCAAACTCCACACTTGAGGTAAGTTTCTCGAGTTGTTCAAGTTGAGAGTCCGTTCTCGCCAAAAGTGACTCCTGGTATCTCTTGCGCCTGAGTGCAAGCAGTGCTTTTTCCTTGTCACCTCCAGCAAGACATTCTTTGGCGATGGCTTTCTCGCGATCCGTAACTACAGTAATTCGTTTCTGGTATTGACGCAGCTTGTCTCGTTGATTTTTCATGTCCAGGATGGCCCTACGAGGTAATCAATCACCATGACGACGAACAATGCAAACCGCTAGGTGTACCTGTCCTGCGCCGAGATCTTCTGCGCGCTCTGGTTGTTGCCCATGGCCAATGCATTGTCGATGATCTATCACATAGCGCTGTAGCGATATGTAATGTTCATGGCTCGAATTGTTCAGGTACGGAGTAGGAGGACGCGAACGCTCGGCGCTGATGGTGCTACGTCTGCGTCCAAGGTCCTAAGTAGCCAAGAAATTGCTCTAGCCACACCTCCTGAGGCTACGTTCGTAACTAATCAATTAGCTGAAGCAAGTTCGCCGCACCCAACGTCTGTTTACCTTGTCCTCTCACCTCACCCTTGGACCTTCCACAAATCGAGGACTGGCGCTTTGTGATCAGAGTTCTGGAACCATTGTCTGCTCCTGATTGCCGAGAACTGTTCAGGGTCTCTTCCTGAAAGCGATCACCATCTACCGGACGAAATCAGCGACTGCCCCTCCAGGTAAACTCGTCTGGCAATTCAACTTGCTCCCAGGAGTCTAAGTTTGTACGACAGGAGTCTGCCCATCACGGCGCTGCCAAACAGATTTGACGAACAGTCGTTGACCGAAGAGCAAAAGACCGCATTCATTTCTCACCATCCCAGCTTTCAGGGATCCTCGTCAAACCCACCGTCTCCGCGCCCACCCCCCTTCTCCTCACTCTACTTTCCGCCCCAGTCAGAGCTTCAACGCATCAAAGCTGCGGTAACTGAAGCTGTCTGCGAGTCACTACTAGCCACCGCGCCGGCGCCCTCCTTTGAGGAGACCCTCGCCGAGGACGAGGCGGAGTCTAAAGCAGCTGCTGAGACCAAAGCTGCGTTACCACGTGACACCAAGGGCGAATCATCAGGAAAGGGCGTTGACGACGGCGAACCTCCTCCACCCTACACTGAAGGTTCGAGTCCGCTCGATTCATTTACATACGTCATGGCTGCTGCAGGTGGAGCTGCGAGCATTATCACGCAAGTCCAGCAGACTGGAGGGCCACCCATGAATGCGTTGGGAGGTCGGTTCTTGCTATCGTTGTCCATCTCAACAGCTCACTGACTACTAGCGAAGTAGGAGAAGCCGGATCGGACGAGCACATCACTCTGGACCTCCGGTGAGTAAGTTGCCTGCAGAACGTGTACTTTACTGATGCATGACAGAGGGACGCGCTTTACTCTCTCGAGAGATGAACTCCTCACGTTACCGGAATTTGTACTTCTGTCGCTTTTCCCAAACGGTCTTCTACCCGATGGCCATATGAACACCTTCCACGACGGAGATGTATACCCCATTGATGTAGGTCCTGATGTTCAAGTCCTGTCTGTTTTATGCAACCCCTCTATTTATATCGGAGATGTAACCTCTTTTTCACAGTATGATCCTGCATCCCTCCAATATATGTTAGAATTCTTCCGCGGTGTGGCACAATCAATACCCTCATCTTCACCATCACCCACCACTTCGCCCGAGCATGACCCTATTTCTGTCGAACCTATGCAGGGTTCTGCAAGAGACATGCTCCAGGACAGGGCGGGCATCATCGTCCTGAGGGAAGACTTAGACTTCTATGTCATCCCTCCCAAGCCGGAAATCGAGCAACCAGAAATGATCGAAATCAAGAGAGCTGCAGGCAAAGCTTTGCTGAAGCAGGATGGAATCTTCTCCGGACTGAGAAAAAGTGAAGAGACAGGAACCACCGAACAACACCTCATCGAAATGCTGACGGCGGGGTAAGCCTCGAACATCTCTCCTGTCTGAGCAAGTGAAGATCTGACTTAGCACAGCGGATTTGACCACAACGATTGTTGGGGCCACAGAGCAGGGGAGCCAAACAAGGCAGTCATATGCAGTCTAGCTTTAGCAAGATTACGCACAGACATCAAGGGTGACCTAGCCGGCAACAATGCTGTGGGCATGGCACAGAAGCTTCTGCTTTTCTGGCGCAAACCTGCAAGGAGATGCTGGTGGGAAGGAGTAGATCTGGACAATGTCGAGGGAGTGGAAGGAAAGTTGAAGGTCTGGATCCGCAGGGTCTGGACTCTAGAAATGGTACGTCGAGCGTCTAATGATGCTTCTTCCATCCTGAGTGCTAACAAGAATATACAGAGCGTTATTGGGCTGCGTTGAGGTCAGTGCGTCGCAGATGTTGGGCTTTTGTGTATATTCAGCATTGTTCGAGAAAATGCCATGTCTGGCGCTGGCGGTGGCAAGACAACATTTTGGGGGTACAAGGGGAACATGGAGAATAAAAACCGGTATCGCATATCTAGATTCAGAGCAATGCGCATGAAATATATAGTGAAGCGGTTGTAAGGAGACCACTTTTCACCTACACTCTCGTGAACCACCTCAAATTAGAGTTTGTGCGACCTCCAAGCAAGAACGCGATCCTTGCCGCGGCGCTGCAGAGCCGCAGCGCAGTTTAACAAATGTCGCAACTCACATAACAGTCTCCACCACCATCTGACAGGAAAAGAGTCCTTGTTGCTTGACAGGCCGTCATCTTCGCGCTATGCGCGAATCTTCAGTCACATAATTATGGCTCCTACCCAAGCCTTCGTTACCAGCTATCCAACCCGGTTGGCGAAGTATGGGAATCCCTTCTACGCACCTGTGATTCCAACTGCGACGATAGCTCCTGCTTCGAGAACTACTAAACGTGGTACGACAATCATCAATTATGCTGATGATGCTTACGACGATGATGACTTTGACGAAAGCGAAGGTCAACGCCGCCCTACTGGTCTACGATCGCTGCGGCGCGAAGAAGCGCAAAATAAGGATGCTGCAAATCAAAAGCTTGGGAGGGAAACCTACCGCCCGGTAGAAGTGCAAGGAATCTATAGAGACTGGATGACCAGACGTACGGTCAAACCCACGTATGGCCCCACGTTTTGCAATCTCTGGAAACCTGAGTCGATCGAGTTCTCACGCTTTACATATCCCAGGACGGATCAACAGGTCCACATACAATCTCAGCTTCCGCTGACCCTCATCCCGATTCGAATTGACATCGATATCCCCGCTTCTATACGTGATCCCCCATTCCCATTAACTCGACATGCAACAGAATTCGGGTTTCACACAGGAATGGTCGCCTTTCAGAGACCTGAGCCATCCCCTGCATACAAGATTCGTGACACATTTTTATGGAACCTTCATGAATCACTACTCACTCCTCATGATTTTGCCCAGACTCTTGTTCGAGAGCTTGACCTACCGAACCAAGTGGCACTCACTGTATTGATCAGCCAGCAGATAAGGACGCAGCTTGAAGAATATGCTGGTATTGCTATGCACCCTCTCTTCCACCATCACTGCAAGCCTGCTGCACAAGCCAGTGTCTGCGCTGCTCAAACCATCGTGAATGGTCAATCTAGCGTTCTTACTCCAAGGCTGTCTCTAGCTCACCCACTTTCACGACCCTCTTCAGCCACGCCGGGCACTACAACTCCGATTCTAGATCCTTCAACGTCTCTCATGAATGACGTAAATTTACTCGCGCAAGCCTCACTTATTCCCGCCGAACCGTCGTCAGACCTTGTCATGCAAGACCAAGCTAGCCAAGACTTCGATCCTTTTCTCAACCCTGATGACACTTATCGCTGTATCATCAACCTCACCATATCACTTTCCTCACGCCTCTACACCGATAAATTTGAATGGTCGCTGTTGCATCCTCCAGGCTTTACTGAGGTGTTTGCTCGTCAAACGTGTGCGGACCTTGGACTTAATGGAGAATGGGTTGTAGCTATCACCCACGCTGTTTACGAAGCTGTCCTGAAACTGAAAAAAGACACGTTCGAGCCAGGTCCCTTGACGTCAGGTGGCGGTGCCTGGCTTCAAGGCGATATCGACAACCAGGCCATTAGAGGCGAGGAGGGCGCCGGTTGGAGGTACGATGCGGAGGATTTTGGTGCAGAATGGGAACCAAAAGTGGAGGTACTCAGCAAAGACGAGATTGAGAAACGGGAAGGAGACAGGGAACGGCAGCTGCGGAGGGTACGAAGAGAGACGGCCAAGTTTAGCTCTACATCAGGTATGATGCCAAGTACGCGTGAACAAGAAGCTCAATCCAGAGCAAGCTATTTTGATCCTCCAGGTGGTACGTTAGGCGGTGATAGCGAATCTCCCAACATGGGTCGAGGAGAGAGAAGCAAAAAGAAAAGAAGGTTTCGTTCGCTGAGCCCGGTCGCAAAAGCGCTCGGCACGCCGGCAGAAGGTGCAAATGGAGCAGGCACTGGTTGGGGTGGTGCAGACAACAAGCTGCAAGAATACGAGAGACAGAATTGGAGGTGCGCCTGGTGTCTGGTCTGGGGCACCGCTGTCTGGGCTGTTCGTGATGGACCTACAGGTCCTCGTGTAAGATTTGGCTTTCTGACCTTCGCGAGAAGTGCTAATCGTAGTCACAGACCCTCTGCAACAACTGTGGCTTGCTGTATGAAAGGGACAAGAAGCTTCCGGTGTGGTCAGAACATTTACACAAGCATGACGTACCAATTGGGCGGTAGTGACTTCGAGAGGCACCGGGGATGTCCCGTTCTTTTTCTTGTGGACTTGGACTGACGATGAGACCGGTGTGATCCCCGTTTCCTCGATGGTGTTCTGGTGCTATCGGCCTCTCAAAATGTTTAGCGACATGCATGGTGAAGGCGTGTCTCGGGTCAACAGAAGTCAAAGGAATGACTTGTATAATAGATAGCTACTTACTGGCTTGCAGCCATTCGACCAAACAAAACCGCGGTGCTCAAGGTGCAATTGGACTTTCAAGCCTTGTGACTATGTACTTCTCAACTTTTTCGCCAACTGCAACAAAACTTAGGAAACGCCAAGACTCCCAATGCAGGAGTCAAAAATATGCACCGCAAGCTTCAGTTAGAATCGTGCTGTAGAGGACAGCTTCCAACTACCACCTCTACCATGCGATAGACTCCGATGATCCTTTCCATCGCGGTTTTGCTGTCCCCTTAGATTCCATTATGGTGCGTTCACTCCCAACATTGCCCTGCTTTTCCTAAGCATGTGCAGGCACAGGTTATCTCGAACTCCGGTCACGATGATATGATTGTACGCGCCCCGTCCTCCCTTAGCAATGGCTACATAAAGCACCATATGTTCATGTTAGGATAGTGGCTAATGTATGTTCATCAGCATGATGCTGTTCTCGACTACTATGGCAGACGACTTGCGACTTGCTCTTCAGACAAGACGATAAAGATCTTCGAGATTGATGGAGACAAACACCACCTCCAAGAGACATTGAAAGGGTATAAAAACTGCAATCGATGCAAAAATTACCGGGCTTACATACATCCAGACATGAGGGCGCTGTTTGGTGTGTGGCGTGGGTATGCGAAACCCCCGATTCCTCGAATCGTTATTGTCCTTCACCAGCTCTATCAGAAATACGTCCATTTTGCAGAAGCAAAACATGAGCTGATCTTTTTCCCAGGCACACCCAAAATTCGGGACCTTACTAGCTTCCTCCTCCTACGATGGCCGAGTCCACATTTGGCGAGAATCACCAGCACAATCTCCACAACAACCGCCCCAGTGGTCCCTTGTCTTCACATCCACTCTTCACACTGCTTCTGTCAACATGGTTTCATGGTCGCCACCTGACCTTGGCTGTCTTCTAGCATGCGCCTCCTCTGACGGTCAAGTCAGTGTTCTTGAATTTACAGATAATCATTGGGGCAACCAGATGTTTCAAGCACACGGTTCAGGTGTGAATGCTGTGAGCTGGGCACCGAGTGGGATGCCAGGGGCCATTGCACGGCGAGATGTTGGTGTTGCTGGAACAGGAGCACGGCGATTTGTGACTGGCGGTCCAGATAATCAGGTCAAAGTCTGGGAATTTCAACAACAGTCGGGAAACTACACAAATACAGTCACGCTGCCCAATGGACATGTGGATTGGGTGAGAGATGTTGCGTGGAGTCCAACCCTCTTGTCAAAATCGTATATTGCTTCGGCTAGTCAGGATAAGACAGTGAGGATATGGACCAGCACCAACCCGGCAGATCCTGGTTCGTGGCAGCTGAGCAAGACCCTGAAATTCGAAGCGGTTCTATGGAGGGTCAGTTGGTCGTTGTCAGGGAACATCCTGGCGGTATCAGGTGGAGATAACAAGGTCACTTTGTGGAAGGAGAACCTGAGAGGAGAATGGGAAATGGTGAGAGAAGTTACGGAATAAAGCCAGAATACCCTCTAGAAGCACAAAATTGAGCGATTCCCAGCTACGTTGACAACGAATATTGCGTTTTCGGAATCACAGGCGGGGAATACCAAGCAGCATATCGAACATTCCAGCCCTTAGGACAGCAGCAGTCCGGAGCTCACCCAATCTAATGAACTAATCGCTACAGCTTCAGGCCGATTCCTTCTTTTCATCTCAGTCCATGAGGACAGTAAGGACAAAGCCGTCGCATTCTGCAAGTTACACTGTGCCGAGTTGCCCAAAGAAACCGAAGACTTCCCAATCGTGGGCTTGCTTTCACGTCGCTCTAATTGTTGACTCGAGTTGGTCGGTGATCACAGATCTCCATCTATACACGCTCTCACTTCACCTACTTGCCGGTATTGCACGAGATTGCTTGGTGAAGAACATCCGTGCATGACCTTCAATACTGTGCTTTTTCTTCCAGGCAGAATGGGCATGATGGAATCAAAGCTATTGAATCGCTACAGGTGAGTCATATCTGTTCCCGTCACATACATACAGTCGCTTCAAGCCCAGCTCTGGTCATCTTACCTCCGAGCCGCAAGTATCCTTCAAAGCGCCAGCGATCTAAGTGGTTGTTCGTTGGACTCATCGTGTTTTAAGCACTCTCCCTGTCCTTGGACTTGGACTTTGTGCTCCATAATCAAAGATGCTATATTTACGACTAGTTGATCTTGGTGACTCCAGGGTCACCCTAAGTATGCTATTTGGGTAGCTTGAGTTTTTCGGTTTGGCCCTGGAATTTATTCCCATCGGTTGCTCGCTGTCAGGACCCATTTACACAAAGAGACACAGGACAAGTATACATATTCATCGCAGTTTACACTCAAAGGTATTGGACTTCCATCCTCCCATGGTGGCTGCAACATGTGCAGAGCATTGCCGCTCAGGGTGGAACCCGGTAGCACAGCAACGATTTTGGTCAGCATGGAGCCTATTCAGACCCTATTTTTGCCCGAGCGGTTCTGGTCTGTCATTACACTGCTCCTTCGGCCTTCACTTGCAATTCTGACTATCATTATGCTATGTGGGACGAGAAGACAGTGCTGATTTTTGGAACCCGCTGGTAAGCGGCTGACCAACACGGCATTCCATAGCCATGTTGTCCAAACTGGGGCCTTACGATGGCCGTTTGGGCTAGGGTATCACGCGTATGTCTTCTATCAAACCCTTCGAATGAGGCTGTACAGGCACATCCAACTGCCACTTGTCGGTGACCTTGATACAAACGTGTTCACGGAGTCAGCTGCCATCCGAAGGGCCGGGCAAGATGGCTTTCACGAAGCCCACATGACCAGCGAGGACCTCCACCGCGCCTTCCAGCTCCTGAAGTTCTATCTTCGACACTCTTCGCCCTCAAGCAGACGAATAGCTTCTACGCCAGTACGCTCGGCGGCCCAGTTGACCCTCTTCAGAACTTCACCAAGGCGGATGTTGACACCATCAAAGAGGCGAGAAGGGTTGCCGATCCCGCTCACTCTGGTCCAGTGCACCCCGTGCAGCAACTGCTGGACGCTCAGCCGGCAGAGCAGGAGATCCCCGACCAAGTCTATATGAACTCAGACGATCGTCGTCGTGCCGAAGATGAGCTCATGGATGAGATTCCCGAGAAGGTCGAGCAGCACGCGAAGGAGATTGCCGCCGACCGGGCTGGCCGGCCCTTTGCGCGTCCTGGACTTACGCTGGATATGCAGCGATCCTTCTGCCACACTCTGGGTCGTCGGGTCAAGGTGGTCTACGAAAGTGACCGGAAGGAGATGGATGAGAAGGACAAGGAGGCAACATCCCTGAGAACGCTTTCCGATAAGGGGGAGACGATACGGCTTCCCGGCTGCTACTTAGATGTATTCGCAGGCGATGTTAGAAGCGCAAGCGGTGTCAAAAAATACGTCGGCTCTGCGATCGGCGAAGTTAGTCTGAAGCAGAGACAACAGAACCATCACGCTGCGAATCCGAATACAGATCACAAGTCCGTCCACGTCTCGAGACTGCAAAAGCCAGGCGTGGAGATCAACCTCAGGGTCCTCAACCTTTAGGCAACAGGTCGTCCAGGAACATCTACCGATTCTCATTTCAATCGTCGTCCGAATGTGAAGGTATGAGCCATACGTTCGTCTGGTATGGATTGCGACAGACAAGGTGGAGTGGACATGGAGCTGCCGCTTCTGTTTGGGCCATCAACTTCAAGTTCTATCCATGCGTTCGGTCTTGTCACGGGACATTGTCCGAAATTTCACCCTGAGGCTGTTCCGAACGCTTCAGATTCGGCGACAGACCACCTGCGTTTTTTCGGCGAAAGAGCTTTTCGCTCCACCTCGATCAAGTGGAAAAACCGGCCTAGACATTGATACCTACACGGTTGAGATCGCGATAGCGCTTGCGGTTTGCCACTAGAAAGTCCGTGTTGACGCCAACGATGTCAAGTTGTTTCCAGTAGGGCGCCAACAAAACAGAACTTCGCTTTCTGACGGCCTAGCAGGTTGCAGCCTCCCGCAATATACCGAAGAACTTCTGACCTTCAGTGATCAATAAGCTGACCTCCTAAAGCTTTTCGGCAGGAACACAAAATAGCCCATTCGAAGCAACGTTCATTTCGCTTCATTTAGGATGCTCTCAACCGTCCGCGGGAGCTCTTCGTTCATTCCTTTTGGCCACAGATTCTCATGGTTGCTGAATCACGTACGGCCGCGTTGTTGGGTGTCCTGGCCCAGAAGGGCGCCTGGTGTTTTACTGTCTCGGTCTTCGCAGTACAGACACAGCAATCACGCATTCCTTTCGGGTCACTACTTTGACGGGAATTTACCGTGCTTACTATCTTAACATGACTAACCCTAAAACCGTTCCACGGGGCGTGTTTGTGCCTTCTTTGAAGAACGCTACACCAGGAACTGTCGTGGCAATCGGCCCTCCGACCAGCTTTCAAGAATCGAGAACTTAGGTCATCGAGCCTCGAAGGCAGTACGTGGCCGCTCCGTTCACCTCTTGTCGTACCTACCCAGCATTTCAATTCGCCTCCAACTCGACTGTGTTCATCCACATGAAACCCGTTCTGCCTATCGTTTTCATTTGTCGAAAAGACCTGCTCTTCCACCGGGGGCCAACAATGCTCCCGCTGACCGGTTCAAGCATCGAGGAGCTTCGCTTCAGGTTCTGTGCATCCTGGAGGAAAATCCTGCGGTTGCTCATGGGGCAACGTTACGGAGCAAGCACTCTCCAGAAGTAGCAGCCGAAGAAAGAGACATACTTATCTGAATGACTTGAGATTGTGAAACCAGGCAGTGAACGGCGTCATTATCTGCAGACCACGAGATTTATGAAGGGTCGAGAGCGTCAGCATAAGGAACCGTACTCGGCGAATGCGGCCATGCCTTTGCCAGGAACCCCCGCCCCTCTGCTCACGAAAGACTTCACGCTGGGCAGTAAATTGTCGATCGCTTCAACGACTCAATGGGCACACTATGGTTCTGCCGGCAGCGATCTACGCGAGGACAAACTTACTATTTCTAGAGCGGAAGAGATAATAAACCTCACGCCGGCAAAGAAAATCAAGTCAGACACACCGCTTCTGAACTATGGCGTCTCATACCAAGAGTGAAGACGCCGCAGTCGAGGTACAGTCACATACAAGCTGGGTAGGTTCTCCGCTTTGACTCTTTGTCGGTAGCAATATTGTATCTTCCTTGATGTTCCTAAGTTCGTTATCAAATCCACGTGCCGGCAGACATCGTGTTTCAGCGTTAAGTTGTACTTGGACCCATTGTGCACAACCTCATCACCATTCTTTGGTTTCGAAACCTAGGGAGTCCACGAGCGAGGCATTTGAAGCACCACGGGCCGAAAGGCAGACGAATGCTACGACCGGACGTGAGGCCTGCTGTCACGTCTTCACTTGCGGTGTCCCAGCTGCCTAGGGCAGCATACTTACAGAGAACCTAGTTAGATGTCAGACTTACACCCCCGGATGACGATCTGAACATCAGAAGCTCCGAGTACCACACCTGCTCCATGTTCTACCGTCTTGGCCGTGTCCTTACTGGGTCAAACGCCGTGTCAAACGCCCTCCCCCTGGCCACATGGTCACTCACCCTTACATGCCACGCCTCTGAGCACCGCGGACCTGTCTTCAAATATGACAAAAGCAACCAATATCTTCGCGTACGGGCACCGACCGGTAGCTAGCCTAGTTGCTCCCTTCCGTGTGTCCTGACCTCAACGTCCCCACGAATCCGAGCCTCTCGCTGCATCTCCTCCACATCCTTTTCCATCTTATCACCAAGCCGCCTCGAGTGGTCTTGCAAAGCAGCTTCAAAGCGGAGGGAGGTGAGGGGGTAACGAATTGCAAAAGGGTTGCTTCCGAAAGGTATGGCTGGCTAGGGCTGTCCCTCCCAGTAAAACCCTGAGAGTAACTAACTAGTCAAAATAATAATCTGAGAGTCGTGTCAACCAACGCTTTGTTCTTAATCTGGTCCAACCATCCCAACGCCTCGCTATGCATCGTGGTTTAGTCATGAAGGGTTGTCGCCGTCTATCCAACCCTCCGCTCTAAATGCTAAGTCTTCCTTCTAATCTGCCATGCCGGCAATACCATATCCCAAGACCTCATCCCTTCTGGGGCGCCATCTCGCCTATCTCCCTCAAACATCTCTCTCCGCATAACTCTGAATCATCCCCTCCATCGTCGCCTCATACTCCCTCAGCACTACCCTCCCATCATCGCCATCCCCCTCCAACACCGTGTTCGCCTGCACAAAAACCTTCCTCGGCGTCTTCTTCTCCAGCACCACGGGCCTCACCTTCCCACCCCACCACTCATCCACGCCTGTAACTTCATCATACAGTCTCCTCCCCGCCTCCACATCCGCCGTACTCTTATACACATGCAACTTCTGGAGATAGCTCTCCACGGCCGGCCTTCCATGACTCAGAATCTTCGACCTATCGAGATGGATCTCCAGATCCGAGAAATCATTTTCCCTCGCCTTCAACTCGACAAACCCACCCCCAGCATCCATGAACGTACGCAAGATGCTAAACCGAGCCTGCATATGCGCCTGCCCCCACTTCCGGCTCGTGGGGTCCCAATACTCCAGCGCCGCGACACCCGCTCGAGCCATCTGTAGGTAGGCCACATACAGCACATCTCCGGCCTCGTCATCCATATCCTGCCTCCCTGTGCCAAAGCCGAAGATCTTCAGGATCTCGAAATCGCAGCTCAGCGCCATGGCGACGCATTCAGCGCGGCATTCTTCGTAGGAGGAGGCGATGGGGCCGAAGACCGAGGACCAGGTTTGGCCTGCCTTGTACCATGTTGTCACGGGGTTTTTGGTTACGGGACTCACGGGCGGGTTGTCGTGGTCGAAGTTGTAGACCCCTGGTTCGGTTTCTTGGAGGAGTTTTCCTGTTCCGTGGCCGAGGAGCTCGTGGATGCCGACTTGTACTTCGAACGCAGGATCGCGGAAGGTGCGATAGAGGGTGTCGTCCTCGGGGCGGATGAACGGGATGGGTTCGTTGGGGGATTTGGCGCTGAGGACGTTGCCGAGTGAAACGTTTTTGAAGCCTAGATTTTGCCGGATGTCGTCGTAGTTGGGGATGTTGATTCCGGCTGGGATGCCACTTCCGGCGAAAGAGAGGACTTCTAGAGAGGTGAAGTCCGGACCGAGGAATTTGTCTTTTTCGAAGTCAGAACCCCAAGGCAGTTTGGGGATCATGCTCGAGGCGCATTCTACGAGTTTGCCGAACGCGCGGGTTCGTTCTTGATTCACCATCGCGACGAAACCCTCCCACTCTCCTCGGACGCCGTGCGGATCGCGGTAGGTTTCGATGAAGCCGTAATTGCATTCTACCATAGGGCCTTTGTCTTTGATCCAGTATCTTTGGCTTTCTTTGAAAGCTTGTATGGAGCCAGTTTGGAATGAATTTTTGTATTGCTCGTGCATTGATTTTTGCACTTCGTTGTCGGCGTGCTCAGCCGCGCTATGAGATTCATTGCTTATCCTTTGCATTTCTTTCGAGTAGTCTCTAAAGACAAATCTCAGCTTTTTGCCGCTAAGCTTACCATCGAGATCTAACGAGTCGATGTCTCCGAGGTCTCGATCCGAAGGCGACGGGTTTGACTCAGCACTGGCTATGAGAAGCTCAAAATCTCCTGTTGATGTCTTTCTAAGTCTAGTATTTTCAAGCAGAAGCCTTTTCTTTTCTAGCAGGTCTCCGATTGCTGATATCTCCTCCTTTGTGATATTGGGCGAGTCAGGGTAATAGGTTGTCATATGTCCATCTTGTGGGTATCCCAAATGCATGAGCTCTGTATGTTTCGTCTCGTAAATCCCCCCACCTGTTGTTGTCGCCTTTTGCAATACCTCTGCACATTCTGGAGAAGTTGACGCGAGTTGAGTTAATGCCTCCTGCGTTATTCTTGGAATGAACTTCGAGTCTCCAAAGCCTTTGTAATTGCCGCAATTGCCTAGAAATTGTGTGGCATATTCCAAGAAGCTGGTGAGGTCTTGTTCTGAAGTGCCTGTCTTGCTAGCCAACGCCTTCCAATCTCCTTTGCATGAATTGTATAGAGAGACGATCAAATCGTATATTGCTTCCGATTCGGGGGAGACCTGACGCAGTGTAACCCGGGTACCGAGGAATGACGCCCTGCAAAGAGATCAGCCTGCTGGAAGCCTATGCTTGCAGAAAGACCGGGACTGGGACAACCCAACCTGCTGATATGATGAGCATATCGTTTCTGCTTGTCAGTCAAAGCTTCAAAATGCGGCTTGATCTCAAGTTTGACCACGTTTGGCGGCGCATCCGCGAGATACAATTGCTTGGTTTTGGGATCCATGGTCTGAGAATGAGCGAGTGTGCCGAAAGAGTATCTGGGATTACGGGCCGCGACCTGAATCTGTCTCTGTAGGCTACGAAATATATTCTGTGACATGGAACGCCGGCAGATGAAGGATATGCTAGATATCGTCACTGGAAGATCCCTTGCATACGAGAACTCGGAGTCATGGTCTCGAATTGCTTGGCGAACAGGAGGTTGAGGCCTCAAGATTACAACAAGGTGCTTATTTGCTCGAGAGACATGATGTCTACCAGTACACTCCAGCTTTCTTCTTTCGCATAAGGCGTGTTGGAGGAGCTGTGGTCCGGTGCGCTCTGATTCAACCAGTCAGTAACCGGCAATGAATAAATAATGGATTACAATCCGTCACAGTCCCCACCGTCACAAAGTGTCAAACTGTGAAGAGCTGCTAACAAATTCCGACCCTGATACGAGGAGCTGGCTTCACGGTCAAAAGGCCAATGATTTAGATCAATGTCTGTTTGGATACAGTCAATGAATTGCATTGACCCTGCGCTGGACAGATGAAGCGGAGCACTAACATCATGTCAGTCACGATGCAAACTCTTGCTTTAAGGAACAAGATGTCTGCACAGGAAGCTTGGATGTGTGGTAGAGAGGCTGTCAGCGGGCAGTTGTATTACCGAGTAGAGCGGGCAGAAAGCTCCGTGACGTTCTTCATTACTTTGGAAGGCGGCAAAGAACATTGGCAAGCTTCCACGTCTTGCAGGTGAAAAGGGATCTGGATCTTGTCTGGGGTGCGGATATGCAACCAGTGCGCAGACCCGAGCATCTGGAGCAGCTCTGCATAGGACCCTGCAGCACGAACCCAGAGTATTTCGAGTGCAAGATTGTACCAGATCCCTGGTCTCCGGCTTATCGATCGTGAAGAACGGATCCCGGATTCCCACAGGAGAGAGCTCCCCCTTGTTGAGGTTCGAAGACGTGTTTCCTTAGCTTTGATAGCATTCGAATGCTTCAACTTAAGAACGATATAAAACTCGACAAATTTGGGAAGGTCGCATTAGGCATGGACATACTGCACCGCGAATCTTTCCAGTGACAATGGGCAAACCCGCCTCATCGACTCGTGACAGAGAGAATGGTGACCAAGCCGCTGTACCGCCATGAGCCACAACTGTGGAATCTGGTAAGATGCAAAATACCGGCGCAAGTGCGACGAGGTGATTGCCATTGCGTTCAACTCTCCGTCGTAGCGGCTTGAAGTCTTTTTGAGTAATCCAGCAGGCGGAAAATTGCACGCCCCCAGTAGGCGAGTTATTGGAGAGTTCCCGGGATTAATTAGATCGCTTCCAATGTGGTCTATTACTGAGCTTCCAGACTGCATTTCGACAATTCTCGTAAAAGCCTCCCAAACGGTGATGGACTCCACGTCATTGCAGATTAGCAGAGGCGGAGAAGAGGTCTCATTTCTCGTTGAAAGGTGAACAGAGAAGCCATCAAAAGGGTTCAGCCCCTGCCGTCAGCGCCCAAGGAATCGTATTGGAACGTGGACCCTTCGCTGGCAAATCAGTGGCTGAGATGTGGCCGCATGTGGCCAATTTTCCTAATTAGTACACCAACTAATGCATTGCGGTCCCAGCAACGGGGCGCGATAGTGAAGGAGGGTGATCACGGAGGTGTACTTTATCCGCAGCCGAACTATCTTGGCTACAGACGGCGCCTGAACTAGTAAATTAGATAGAATGCTAAGAATTCTATGAAGTTTGATGATAAGTATAGTCGGTAAGACTTATATTATATAGTTTACAGAATATGAGATATGATTGATTAATCATGAGTAATTATAATTAGTAGACGGGATAAAGAAGAATAGATTAGTTTTAAAAAGTATTAGCTTAGTTTAAAATAAAGTAATCTAGAAATATTTAACTCATATTTTCGGAAACTAAGTTAATTAATTCAGTGAGTAATTATAACTATTTAAGATTAATTGTGAGTACTCGTGAGAAAGAGATTATAAAAAGAAAGAGTACTTATAATTAATTAAGATAATTTGAAGTTAACGAGAAACGTAAATAGTAATAATAACAATAATAATATCAATAATAATATCGTGAGTGCTCGTGATTAATTAAAATAAATAAAAAATGAAATTAATAATTAATAATGATTGATTATAATCACTCTTATCACTCTCGTTAATTAAGTCTTTTCTATTTACTTATCTAATCACAATTAATATAAATGTTATAATAAGTGAGTATTTATAATCAATTATATTAATAAAAAGAGAGAGTGTGTATTTATAATTACTTATAATTGATTAAATATATTTATTCTTATTAATCTCTTTCTTAAATTTATATCATTTTCAATTATACTTATATTTATAAGTATTATAAAATAAATATAATTATTTATAATTAATTATACGCACTCATAAAAATTAATATTAAATTATCGCCTCTATTATTAATCTTTATTATTATGTGAAGCTATAATATATATAAGTAAGAGTATTTATAATCAATTATTAATATTTATAATTAATTAGAGTTACTCTTATTAAGTTTATTATTTTCACGCGCTTTCTAATTATTATTATTATTAATTAGATTGATAAATAAACTTCTATATAAATGATTATATCTAATAATAATTGATTATAATCTAATACTCTTAACGCTTTCTCTCTTATTCACGTTATTATTTTTTGTTATATTGCGTAAATAATCATAATCACTTATAATTAAAATTCATTAATTATAATTTAATATTAATTATAATGATATTGTAATTAAATAAGTTAAAGAAAGAATAAATAACTAATTATAATCACTTATAAATGATTAATAACATTATTATAATATAGTATATTACTAATTAGATTTGAATTGAGAAGAAAAAGAAGAATTTTAAGTGATTACTTATAATTACTTATAATTAATATATGAAACTAATATATTTCAATATCTTTATTAATGTAAAAGATTTTATTTATTATTATTAATAGATTTCATTTATAATTGATTATAATTATATTTAATTGAGAGCTTAAGAAAACTTATAAGAGAATAAATATATAAGTTTACTCTCTATTCATAATTATAGATGATTAATTATAATAATAGCTTCTTTAATAAGAAAGAAGAAGAAGAGAAAGAAGAAGAAGAATAATAATAATAATAATGATGATGATTGATTATTATTAATCATGACTAACTATTCTATATAAACTTTGATGAGGTAATATACTGCAACTTTATTATATATTGATTAATTATAATTAATATTATTTATGTGTATTACTACTTTTCTTGGCGGATTAATTATTAAGATTAATCAATCTTAAATCTTATCTTTTTTAATATCTTGTAACTTTGATTTTATTTTATTTTTAAACTTTTTTCTTCACTTTTATATTTTCTTTTTTCTCATATTTCTTTATAATGTTTAATGAATATAATAAATATATTATCTGTTTATATAAAAAATATAAAGAATTAAAGATTTCTTATTTATAATAATCTCTTTCAGATAAACTCATAATCGCTTTATATATGTGAATATATAAATATTATAATGTATGATTAATTATAATTAATCATAATTACTTATAATTACTTACTCTTTTAAACATAATTTCTCAAAGCTTATAATACATTAAATTTATAATAATATATCAAATTAATACATTAAATAAATACTATTAAGTCTGATCACTTTGAAGATTCAAATCGATTATTAATTACTATTTAAGAAAGAAAATCTGAAGAAATATAATAATAAATATAATATTTTATAATTAATTATAACTACTAATAATTTTTTAGAGCTATTATAATATCTTATAATAATAAGATAATATTAAATTAAGAATTTGAACTCTCTAAAATTAAAGAACATATCTTTAAGAGAGATTATTTATTTATGATTAATTATGCTCAACTATTATTTATTAATTCTAACACACTTTTTTTAATCAAGAACTTATTCTGAAATATTAATTATAATACAGTCTTAAACTCAGTTAAATTATTAAAAGAAATTAAGTAGTTATAAATATATATAATTAATCATGAAATCTAATAATTCTTATATAAATTATCACAAAGCAAAATTATTAGAATATAATAAGAATCTTTATTATCTTATTAAATAACATGCTAAGAAAAGAAAAATTCATTACTTCTAATCTATTAAAACTTTAAATAAACTTAATCTTAATAAAATATTTATAATTGATTATAATTGATTATCTTTAATTATATCTAATCATATTCTCTTTTATTCACTTAGCTTTGCTTATTATTTATTTAGTTTAATTTACTTTTCTTATAACTTAAGTTTTTTCTTTTTGAGCTTTAAAGTCTTTTTTTAAACGCGATTTATTTTCTCTTTTTAAGTAATTATTCATAATCATTCTATTAAATTCTCTTAATCTTTTAATTATTTATAATTGATTATAAGTAATTATATATTACTTCTTATACACTTTATACTTATAGAACTTTAACTTTATAAAATATCTGATAAATTAATATTTATAAATATCTATAATGATTTAGTAAATATAAGAATATTCTATTAAGATTCTTAATATTATAAATATTTAAATGGACTAAGATTGCGATATTTAAGACTTGCATCTGCTAATATATTATATTAATATATAAAATCATTAAAATTATAAGCTTAAGCATTATAAAATATCAGAATCACTTATAATTAATCATGATTAATTATTAATAATTAATAATACTTACTTCTTAATTGCTATTATTAATAAATATTCTTAATCACTTTAATATGATTTTTAATGTGTAAATTTAATAATATTAAAGTTTTTATTAATTATATTTTAGAATTTCGCGTTTATTTATAATTAATAATAAATAAGTTCTGAAAGAATTTATAAGATCTTTTTATATTATGCTTAAGCTTAAGTAAAAGAATTATTAAGAAATATATCAAATCATTCATCTACTACTTATTAAGTATTAAGTTTTAATAGTTGTTACATCTTATTTTATAAAGAAAAATTTACAAATTTTATTATAATTTCTTAATAAAAATAAATTAAATAATAGATAAAGATAGATTTAATATAATCTTATTATAATTAAGAGTGATTAAAATCACGATTTATAAAGTAAAGTTCAAGATCTAAAATAATTAATCATGATTAATTATAATTAATTCTAATTAAATAAATTATCTTATCTCTTATTTACTTAATATTTATATCAATTATAATAACTTTAATTTCTTATTAATAAATATAATGAAAGTAAATTAATTATTCATTAACTTTCTTAACTGCGTTAAATAATTACTTCGCACTAATATAATAATTAATTATTAAATCTTAATTAAAAAAGATGTGAATAAGAGTGATCATTATAAATTATAAGTACTTATAAGTGCTTGTGATTAATTACTTACTTATAATAACTGTTTCTCTCATCTTTACTTAATAGACTTAAGTCTATTTATATTAATTAAGAACTTATTTAAAAGAAATATTAATTTAAATATATTAAATAGTTTTTCAAAGTTTAGCTTAATCTATTAAAAAATAATAGATATTTATTAATTTATCACTCTTATAAATAGCACGAATATAGTTATTTAATAATAATTAATTATAAGTAATAAAATGAAATTTTATAGTTTCAATATTCTATTTAAATAAAAATTAAAGAGTCTTTTTATAATTAATTAAATATTGAATTTAATTCTTATTTAATAATGATTGATGAATATTATTTAGAGATAAGTCTTCTTTATTCTGAATCCATTATTATATAAGCTTACTTCGCCGAAGTTAATCTATTAATATTAATTACTTATAATTAATTATAATTAATCATTATATTAAGTATGAGAGACTTTATCTCTATTTAATAAAGAATTGTTTAAAGAGTTTAATTAATTTCTTATAAGATTTAATTTGCAAAAGCAGATAAATATATATAAATATTATTAAAGAATAATAATTTAAAGAGATATCTTTATAAATTCTTTAAAATAATCTATAAAAATTTAATTAAATAATATCGAATTTCAAGCTATTTAGTATCTTAAATATAAGTAATTATTATAAGTAATAAGTAATTATAATTAATTATTAATACTCATCTACTTATCACACTATCTTATTATAGTATTTTATGAATGAATTATAATATAAAATCGTTTTTAAATATTATTATTTTCTATATTTTTAATCAATTATTGAAAATATTATTTATTAATTTGTGTTTGAGAAGAAATATTTCGTATAAAGTGCGTTATATTAATATACTGCGTATAAAGAAGTCTTTAATATATAATAAAAGTAGAAGTGCTTTCAATCTAAATAATTATTAATAATTAATTATAATTGATTATAATTAATTTTTAACTTCTCTTAATTACATATCTCTTTAGTCGAAGTTTATTATAACAATAATAAAAACAAGTATATTTTTTAAATAGCTCTTAAATATATTATTAATATGCTTCTATCTCTTTTATAAAAACAATATTATCTTAAAATAGTTTTCGTTTATTTTTAATAATTATAAATAATTATAATCATTTTTATTTATTCATCTATATATATTAAAAG
>JAABUK010002611.1_pt1 | contig 32099 bp, 26 predicted proteins | sample 5559141 | NCBI WGS metagenome assembly JAABUK01 (sample SAMN10711869, study PRJNA513367) | rock metagenome | isolation source: Antarctica rocks | place: Antarctica: Victoria Land, Pudding Butte nord | collected 2016-01-03 | reverse complement strand
GGGGGGCTGCCACGCCGCACGGACTGCGCCATCCCGATTGCAGCGCCGGTCCGCGCTGCCATAACCGGGGTTCGCACTGGCGGCTTCCCTCACCTCGACCCTCTCCCGGAGGGAGAGGGAGCAGGAACGGCCTGTTCTGCCGCAGTATCAGCCCAGGTTGCTTGCCACCCACTGCTTCAGTTCGCTCTTAGGCGCAGCGCCGACCTTGGTGGCCATCGGCTTGCCGTCCTTGAACAGGATCATCGTCGGGATGCCGCGCACGCCGTAGGTGCTGGGCGACATCGGGTTGTCGTCAATGTTCACCTTGGCGACGGTCAGGCGGCCCTTGTGCTCGGCGGCGATCTCCTCCAGCGCCGGGGCGGTCATCTTGCAGGGGACGCACCACTCCGCCCAGAAGTCCACCAGCACCGGCTCCTTGCTGTCCAGCACCAAGGACTTGAAGGCGTCATCGCTCACGGCAACGGTATTCTGGCTCAAGGCACTCTCCTTCGTTCATCGTCACTGGATTTGGGTCGCGGGCAGGACCGGATCAAGCGGGCGCATGGGCGTCCAGCAATGCGCCGGGCAGCATCGCCACGACGGCTCCCTGCGTCCACACCAGCGCGCAGCGTATCGGCCGGCCCGGGAACACGCCGCGCAGCACCGCGCGGTAGGCCGCAAGCTGGCGCAGGTAGCGCACCGGCGTGTCCGCCACGTCCCGCGGCGCGTCGCGGTGCGTCTTGTAGTCGGCCAGCCAGACCTCGCCGGGCAGCACCGCCAGACGGTCCACGGCGCCTGTGACGACGGTGCCGCCGACCAGCCCGGCCAGGGGCTGCTCCGCCCGCCCCTCCGGCCCGAACAGCGGCGCAAGCTCGGGGTGCCGCAGCACGCCCATCACCTGCGCCGCCAGGTCCGCCACCTCCGCCCAGGGCAGGCCGAAGCCGGGGCGGCCCAGGTGCTCCAGGGCCGCTGCCTCCCGCTCGCCGTCCGGCAGGTCCGGCAGGTGCTGCAACAGGGTATGCACCAAGTTGCCGCGCAGGAAGCGCCGCCCAGCGTCGTCCCGCGCCTGCAAGGGCGACGCCGCCCGCGGCACCGGCCCCAGCGACGCGCCATCCGGGCGGCTGGGCGCCAGCGGCACCGGCAAGGGCGGCTCGGGCGGCGGCGGCTCAGGGCGCCAATCGCCGGGGCGCCCGGCCCAAGGCGGCAGCGACTCCGCCGCCCGCGCGCGCGCCGCCTGCATCGGCATGACCTTGGCCGTCTGCGGCGAGGACTGCACCAGCCGCTCGCCCTCCCAAGCGCCGGATACCGCGCCGAACGGCTCCGCGGCGGCGCCGATGGCGCGGAAGCCGCGCTCGGCCATGCGATACCAGCTATCTTCCGCGACGCCCCGCTTGGTGTGCCAGCCGCACACCAGCAGGCGGTCCTCCGCCCGGGTCAGCGCAACATACAGCAGCCGGTTGTACTCCCGCAGCCGCCGGTCCCGCTCCGCCTCCTGTGCACGCTGCACGGCGGCGCAGCGCAGCTCCCGGCGCGGCGACCACAGCGGCAGGTCGGCGCCGGTGACGGCGTCGCGCACCCAATGGAATGCGTCGTCCTCCGGCGGCAGCCCGGTCGTGTCCGGCAGGATCACCAGCGGCGCTTGCAGGCCCTTGGCGCCATGGACGGTCATCACCCGCACGGCGCCGCCCGCGCCCTCGGCCTCGCGCTTCACCTCTGCGCCGGACCGGCGCATCCAGTGGACGAAGCCTTGCAGCGCCGGGGCATGGGTCGCGGTGTAGGCCAGGGCGGCGCTCAGCAGCTCGTCCAGCGGCTCCGCGGCCTCCGGCCCCAGCCGGGCCAGCAGCCGGGCGCGTCCGCCCAGCGGCTCCAAGGCTTCGGACAGCAGGGCGTGGGGCGTCACATGGTCGGCCCGGGATTGCAGGGTGGACAGGAAGGTCCAGGCTTGCCGCCACGCCTCCCGCTCCCCGGCGCGGTCGCGCAGCGCCTCCCATAAGGTGCCGCGCCGCTCCATCGCCAGGCGCATCAGGCTCTCGTCCGTCAGGCCGCCAAGCGGGCTGGTCAGCACGCAGGCCACGGCCAGGTCGTCCTCCGGCAGCAGCACGGCGTCGCAGGCGGCCAGCATGTCCTGCACCGCCGCCTGCTCCGTCAGCACCAGGCGGTCCAGCCCCGCCACCGGCACGCCGCGCGCCTTCAAGGCCCGCACCAGCGCCCGCGCGAAGGCATCGCGCCGCCGCACCAGCACCAGCACGTCGCCCGCCGCCAGCGGACGGTTGCGGCTTTGCAGCAGCACCCCGTCCCGCAGCTCGCCGTCAACGAACCGCGCCAGCGCGTCCGCCAGCCGCTGCGGCGCGGACACCAGGCCCATGTTGCGGTCGGGCACCGTCCAGGGCGCGGCCTCCTCCTCCTCGGGCAAGGGTGTCAGCGGCCACAACTCCACCTGCCCGGCGAAGCCCGCCCGGTCCGCGTAGTGCTGCAAGCCGCCCTCCTCCGCCACGCCGCGCGCCGCCACGGGATCGGCGAACACCGCGTCCACCAGCGCCAGCACCGGCGCCGTCGAGCGGAACGACACGTCCAGGGTCACGTCCCGCCACTCCTGCGCCGATCCGCCGACGCGGGCGGCCATGCGGTCGTGCGAGCGGCCGAACTCCTCCGGGTCCGCGCCCTGGAACGAGTAGATGCTCTGCTTCGGGTCGCCCACGGCGAAGAAGGTGCGGGCCGGGGCGCCCTTGCCCCCGACCTCCTCCGCCCGCGCGCCCTGGCCCGCGAAGAACTCCTCCGTCAGCCGGTGCGCGATCTGCCACTGCTCCGGCGCGGTGTCCTGCACCTCGTCCAGCAGCAGGTGGTCTATGCCGCCGTCCAGCTTGTACATCACCCAGGCCGCGCCGGGGTCCACCAGCAGTTGCGAGGTGCGGCCGATCAGGTCGCCGTAGTCCAGGAAACCCATGTCCTGCTTGCGACCGGCATAGGCTCGCAGCACCGGCCTGGCCAGGCGCAGCAGCGCCGTGGACGCGTCCGCCACGCGCAGCGCCCGGCGGCTGTCCTCCACAGCCAGCACGCGGGCCTGCTCGGCCCCGAGTGCATCGGGGATGGACGGATGCTTTTCCGCCAGCCGCTTGGCTGCGAACACGCTCACGGCGCGGGGTGCGCCGTCCGCCTTCAGCAGCTCCCCCAGCCACTCCGCCCAATGCTCGTGCCGCAGCCCGGCGTCCAGGCCCAGCCAGGCCAGCATCCGCCCGGCCTTTTCCTTCACCGCCGGGGTGCCCTCCTCGTGCGCCAGGCGCAGCGCGGCGGTCACGGCGCCCTCCGCCGGCCAGGACACGCCCGCCGCAAGGATGTCCGCATCCGACGCGCCGCCCGCCCCCGCCACCCGGCGCATCGCCGCCGCCAGCCGCGGCTCCGCCAGTTGCAGCGCCGTGTCCAGCCGGGCGCGCTGGCCCTCCAGGATGCCGACCAGGGTTGCGAACCGCTCCGCATTGGCCAGCCCTGCCAGCTCCCGCAGCTCACCCGGGGGCGTCCGGGCCAGCACGCCTTCCCGCGCCTGGTCCATCGCCTGCCGGGCGTCGGTGTCCTCCACCAGGCGAAAATGCGGGGAGATCGCGGCCTCGATGGGGAAGCGGCGCAGCAGGGACTGGCAGAAGGCGTGTATGGTGCCGATCCTCATGCCGCCGGGCAGGTCGAGGATGGTGGCGAACAGCTCCCGCGCCTTGGCCAGCGCCGCCGCGGACGGGTCCACCCGAAGCTCCCGCAGCTCCCAGTCCAGCGCGTCGTCGTCCAGCGTGACCCAGCGGCCCAGGCGGGCCTGCAGGCGCAAGGACATCTCGGCGGCGGCGGCCTTGGTGAAGGTCAGGCACTGGATGCGCGACGGGTCGGCGCCGCCCAGCATGAGGCGCAGCATCCGGTCCGTCAGCAGCTTGGTCTTGCCCGACCCGGCGCTGGCGCTGACGAACGCGGAGACGGCGGGATCGGACGCTTGAAGCTGCTCCTCCTCGGCGCGTGCGCGTGCGTCGAGGGGAAGGGGGGTGATGACGTTCATGGAAACTACACCTCGGCCAAGGATGGCTGCTTGCTGCTCCCTCTCCCTCCGGGAGAGGGCCGGGGTGAGGGAAAGGCCACACAGAGCGCTGTCGGACAGCCGGGTGCCCGCGCGTCACGCTGGTTCGCGCTTGCGGCTTCCCTCACCCCGACCCTCTCCCGGAGGGAGAGGGGGAAGGAAGCGGTCATCCTCCGTCCTCCACCGCCGCCCATTCCAGCACCCGCGCCAACTGCACATAATCAGAGAACCGCGGCGCGGCGCCGGGGTGCGGCTGGGACAGGTAGGCGCGGTTCGGGTCGTCGAACGCCGCGATCAGCGCACACAGCTTGCGCTCCGCCTCCCCGGCCTGCGCGGCGGTCCGGTCCGGGTCGCCGCTGAACAGCCTGGCCTCCTCCCCCGGCAGGTAGCCGCCCGTGACGTGCCAGTAGGTCAGCTCCGTCGCCTGGCCTTGCAGGTCCGGGCCGAACACCCCGGCAGCCGCCATCGCCGCCTCCAGCGGCAGTTGCGGGCTGAGGCCCTGCTCCACCTGCGTCGAGTTCGGCACGATCCCCGTCTTGTAGTCCAGGATGGACAAGGTCCCGTCCGAGTTGCGCTCGATCCGGTCCGCCCGCCCGCGCAACTGGAACGGACGCCCGGCGCACGGCACGGTCCATTCGCCCGACACCTCCCACCGCACCGCCGGCTTCGGTCCGGCCAGGCGGCGCACCCGCTCCTGCTCCGCCACCCAGTCGGCGATGCGCTCCAACCGCGGGCGCCACCACGCCGCCAGCGCCGGACGCAGCCCGGCGCCGTCCAGCGCCAACTCCATCTCCGCCCGCAGCATCGCCGCGGCGTCCCGGGGGTAGCGGTCCGGCAGCCGCCCCAGGAAGGCGGCGATGGCGGCATGGACGATGCTGCCGTAATCTGCGGCGTCCGCCGACTGCTCCAACGGCTCCAGCGCGCGCAGCCGCAGGACGTGCCGGGCATAGATGGCATAGGGGTCGCGCAGCCAGGTCTCCACCTCCGTCACCCGCAGGCGGCGCGGCCGGGCCTCGACCGGCGGGCGCGGACGCGGCGGCGGCGCCGGGCGCGGCTCCCCGGCGGGCTGGTCCAGCAGCCGCGCCCAGGCCGCGGCGGGATGCGCGTCCAGCGCCGTGCCGTGCCCGCGCAGGAACGCCTGCAGCCGCACCAGCCAGCGCGCCGGCACCGCGGGCGCCCCGTCCCGCCGCCGCGGGCAGGACAGCACCACCTGCGGCGCGGCGCAGGCCAGCATGGCGAAGTCGTGCGCCATCTGGCCCACGCGCTCCTCCGGCGACGGCAGGCCGGCGGCGGTCCGCATCGGGCGGCTCATCCAGGGGCCGGGGTCGGTCGCGGGCGGCCACACCGCCTCCGCCAGGCTGCCCAGCACGATCAGCTCCGCCGATTGCAGCCGGGCCTCCAGCAGGCCCAGGATGGACACCCGCGGATGCTCCGCCCCGTCCCGTCCGCGCAGCGCCCGGCGGCTGCGGACGGCGGCGCCCTCCATCGAGGCGTCCAGCAGCCCCGGCAGCGTCTCGACCGGCTGCGCCGGCAGCACCGGCAGTGCGGCGGCGAGCGCGGCCAGGTGCGTCGCCAGCGCCTCGCCCTCCTCGCGCGACCACAGCCGGGCGGCGCCGTCCTGCTCGTCGGTGGCAGCGACGGCCTCGGCGCACTCGATCAGGGCGGTGAGCGCCTCCGCCGGGGTCGCATCGTCCCGGGCGGCGATGTGCAGGATCGGCTGCAGGGCGGCGGCCAGGCGGTCCACCAGCCCGTCCACTTCCGCGGTCGAGCCGCGCCGGTCCAGGGCGCCGCGCAAACCTGCCAGACCCGGCGGCGGCGCCGGGCCGCGCAGCACGCGCAGCTCCAGCGCACGCGCCGCCCCGCGGCAGGCGGCAGGCGGCAGGCCCAGCGCGGTCAGGGGATGCTTCAACAATGATAGCAGCGACACCGGCGTCAGCCCGTCCGCCACCGCCCGCGCCAGCAGGCGCAGGAACGCGCCGGGCGGGGTGTCGGCCAACGGCTCCCCGGCGCTGTCGTCCACCACGACGCCATACCGGCCCAACTCCGCCGCCACACGGGCGGCAAGCTGCCGGTCCGGCGTGACCAGCGCGGCGCGGGCGTGGGGCTGCTGCAACGCGCCGCGCAACGCGAGCGCGATGGCCACGGCTTCCTCCTGCTGGTCCGCCGCTTCCAGCCGGGTCAGGCCGGACACGTCCGGCGCGTAGGGCTGCCGCCACTCGCCCAGCGCCCGCGCCGGCAGCAGCGACTGCCACAGCGCATCGCAGCGGCCCGGCGCGACGGGGCCGGACTGCACCTGCCAGTCCTGCACCCGCCAGTCCTGCACGTCGCCGCGCGTGGCGCCCAGCCCCGCCAGCAGCCGGCGCAGCCCGGCCTGCGGGTGCCCGTCGTCCAGGGCGTCCCAGTTCGCATCCGACATCCCCAGGTCCAGGCCGGGCAGGATCACCGCGCCGTCCGGCAGGCGGGCCACCACGCCCATGATCCGCGCCACCGACTTGATGCCGCCGGTGGTGCCGGCGACCACGACCGGGAAGCCCGGCGCCTCGGCCTCCCAGGCCTCCCTCTGCGCGTCCAGCAGCTTCACCCCGCGCTCGGCGGCGTCCATCAGGCCGTTGTCCCACAGCCAGTCCGGCCAGGCCCGCGTCACGATCTGCAGGAAGCGTACGGTGCGGCCCCAATGCTCGGCATAGCCGCCCTCGGCGGCAGCGGGCAGCACCTCCGTCAGGTCCACCTCGGCGCGGTGCGCCTCGTCCAGCAGGGTCGCCAGCTCCGCCGCCAGCGGCCAGGCGCGGTCGGCGTTGGTGGGGCCGCCCAACTGGCCGCCGCCCACCTTGTCCCCGGCCGCCATCACCAGCCGGGTCAGCACCGCGAGGCGCCGGGCGGGGTCCACGGCGGGCGGCAGCTCCAGGGCGCCGGCCAGGGCCAGCGGCGCCTCGTCCAGCGCGCCCAGCGCGGCGATGCGCGGCAGCAGCAAGGGCTTGCCCGCGGTCTGCCGCAGGAAGGCGTCGGACAGGGCGCGGGCGGCGCGGCGCGTCGGCAGCAGGATCAGCCCGTCGGCGACGCGCAAGGGGTCGCCGCCGCGGCGGTCCAGCCACCATCCGGCGAGGGCATCCAAGAAGGGAACATGCGGCGGGATCGTGTGCAGGTTCATGGTCGTGCGCCTGTTGTCACCGGCATAAAGGCACCGTCATCGCGAGCGGCCTGCGGCGTGGCCATCCAGGAGCTGCACATGTCATACTTGGGTCCTGCCGCCCCTGATTGCCACGCCGCAGCGCGTTCCACAGAGACGGCGGTGCTGGGGGGCGTTACCGCAGGGCGTCCAGCCGTCCCGGCCAGCCCTGCAGCGCAGCCCGCCGCGCGTCGCCGTCCCCGTGCGACAGCTCCACCGTCAGCGCGTCGTCCGGGCGCAGCGCGCCCAGCCGGTCCGGCCACTCTACCAGCACCACCCCGTCCCGGGCGTCGTCCCAGCCCAGCTCCGCAACGGCCGCCGGGCCGTCCAGGCGCCACAGGTCGAAGTGATGCACGGGGCCGATGCCGGCGTCATACGCCTGCACGAGGGTGTAGCTGGGACTGGGCACCTCCAGCGCCGGGTCGCGCAGCAGGGCGCGCAGCAGGGCGCGGGCCAGGGCGCTCTTGCCGGCGCCGAGCGGCCCCTGCAGCAGCACGGCGTCGCCCGCCCGCAACTGCCCGGCGATGCGCGCCGCAAGCGCCTCGGTCGCCGGGAGGTCGGGAAGGTCGAGCAGCAGCGGCACTGCCTTATGATGGGCCGGCACCGGCGCCCTGCCTACTCCCTCCGGGGTCGAGCCGCAGGGCGAGCGGGCCTTTGCTGCGCCGCGAGGAGCCGCCGGCACCGACGGAACACAGCTCCGCGTAGTGGAGGACAGTTCCCGAAGGCTTTCTCCTCGAACAACCAGGGCTGCCGCACACGGAAAGCAAGCACCTTCCTGCTCCCTCTCCCTTCGGGAGAGGGCCGGGGTGAGGGAAACCGCCAGGACTGACCCTGCCGTAGCTGGCGCAAACCGCCCTGTCATCGGAACGCGATGCGCTTGCGGCCTCCCTCACCCCGGCCCTCTCCCGGAGGGAGAGGGAGCAGGCTTGACTCAACCAGGTGACGCAAACGACGCTTCCCCGCATGGACCACCCCCCGGCACCCGCCCTTCGCGTCCGCGCCTTCAACTACATCCCGGCCCGGCGGCAGGCCGTGGTGTTCGACACGGAGACCACGGGCGTCACGGGCGCGGATCGCGTGGTGTCGCTGGCGGCAGTCCCGCTGGACGCCGGGCTGCGCCCGTCCGGCCCCGCCCTGCACCTGGTCTTCAACCCCGGCCGCCCCAGCCACCCCGCCGCCCGCGCCGTTCACGGGCTGCAAGACAAGTTCCTGGCCCGGCAGCCACCCTTTGCCGACCACGCGGAGGAGGTCGCGGCCCTGTTCCGCGGCCGGGTGCTGGTGGCGCACAACCTGTCCTTCGACCTGCGTATGCTGGCGCAGGAATACGGGGCGCTCGGCCTGCCGGCCCCCGGCGGCCGGGGCGGGCGCTACTGCACGATGCTGGAGTTCCGCGTCCGCCACGCCGGGCAGTCCGCCAAGCTGGACCTGGTGCTGCGGCACCTCGGCCTGCCCGCCCGCACCGGCGCGACGCATGGCGCGTTCGAGGATGCGATGCTGGCCATGCACGTCCTGCACCGCCTGCACCACGTTGCGGAGCCGCATCCGGTTCCGCCGGCGGCGTTCCAGAATGCCCGATGAGGCTCATGCCGGCTGCCAGGGCCTCCAGCCAGCCTGTTGAGGTCGAGAACCGGCCATCGCCCCGTCGCGGACGCGGCCTGCGATGAAAGCGCCAACCGTCGGGATGTTCGGCGGTTGATGCCGTTCCGAGCCACGGAGCCGCCGCCTCTGCCAGGCCCGCAGCCTATGCGGCCTATGCCGCGCCTTGCGCCAGATAGGCCCGCCAGCCGCCCAGGGCGGTGATCTCCCGTGCGCCCTCCACCTCCGCGGCCTCCGCCAGGAAGGACAGGCACGGCCCGTCCTCCAGCATCGCCGTCCCGAAGCCCAGCGGCGGCGGCACCTGCGCCAGCAGCGGCCCGACCGAGGCGGACGGCAGCGCCCAGACTTCGCCCGCAATGGCCCCTGCCCCGCCACGCACCAGGCCGGGCCGCGGACCCAGCGCATACAGGCGATACTCCGGCCGCGTCCGCGCGTCCCGCAGGTAGCGGGCGCCCAGCGCCGTGACCTGCGCGTTCAGCGGCAGGCCCGACATATGCGCGCCGATGCAGAACAGCGCCATCTCGTCCGCGCCCACCGGGTCCGGCGCCGCGGGCGGCGGCAGCGGCGCGGCGGTCGCGCCCACTGTCTCCGCCGCGGCCCGGTGCAGGGCGTCGGCCAGTGCGGCGATGCGGCCCTCCGCCCAGGCCGGGCCGATGACGGTGACGCCCGCAGGACCGTCCGGCCCCATGCCGGCCGGCACGGCGATGGCGCACAGGCCGCACAGGTTGACCCAGTTGGTGTAGGTGCCCAGCCGGCTGTTGGGGCCAATCGGGTCGGCGTCCAGTTCGGCCAGGGTCGGGCAGAATGGCGCGGTCGGGACCAGCAGCGCATCGTATCCGGCGAACAGGGCCTCGGCCTGACGGCGCACTTGCGCTTGCAGGTGGAAGGCATCGAAGGCGTCGGCGGCCGTACGGTCCAGCCCGCCGGCCAGGATGGCGCGTGTCACGGGATGCAGGCTGGCCGGGCGGTACAGCATGGCGCGCAGGGCGCTCGTGCGCTCCGCCACCCAGGGGCCGTCATACAGCAGCCGCGCCAGCGCCAGGAACGGCGCGACCGGCACCGGCACCGCCCCTGCGGACGCCGCCGCGCGCTGCACCAGCGCGGCAACCGCCGGGTCGCAGGCAGACAGGTCGTCCGCCACCGCCACCCGCCCCGCCGTCCGCGCGCCCCGGCGCAGGTAGCCCGGCGGCGCCTGCCGCGAATACGGGTCCGCCGCGTCCCATCCGGCGATCACCCGCAGCACCCCCAGCGCCTCGTCCACCGTGCGCGCAAACACCGATACGGTGTCTATGGACCGGCACGCCGGCACCACGCCACGGGCCGGCACGGCGCCCAGGGTCGGCTTCAGGCCCACGATGCTGCCGAACGCCGCCGGAACCCGGCCCGACCCGGCGGTGTCCGTGCCCAGGCTGACCGGCACGATCCCTGCCGCGACCGCCACCGCCGACCCGGACGACGACCCGCCCGGCACGCGCCGGGGATCGAAGGCGTTGCGCGGCACGCCATAGGGGCTGCGTATCCCCACCAGCCCCGTCGCGAACTGGTCCAGGTTGGTCTTGCCCATCACGACGGCGCCAGCCGCCAGCAGGCGGGCCACGGCGGGCGCATCCTCGGCGGGACGATAGGCATAGTCCGGGCAGGCAGCCGTGGTCGGCATCCCCGCCACGTCAATGCTGTCCTTCACCGCGACCGGCACGCCCCATAGCGGGCGGCCCTGCGCGCCCTCCGCCTCCAGCGCCGCGGCGCGGGCCAGCAAGGTGGCGTCGGGAACGCGGTGCAGCCACAGCGCCGGGTCGGCATAGGCGTGGTCGGCAGCGATGGCCGCGCGCACCTGCCCGGTGGGCGTCACGCCTTCGGTTCCGGCAACGCGATGCCCGCCAGCGCCTCCCACACCCGGATCACGAAGGCGTCGTCCCGCCCGCCGTGCCCCGCAGCCGCAGCCGCCAGGAACAACTGGTGCGCCGCCGACGCCATCGGCAGCGGGAACGTCAGCGCCCGCGCCTGGTCCAGCACGATGCCCAGGTCCTTGACGAAGATGTTGACCGCCGACAGCGGCGTGTCGTCCCCCGCCAGGATGTGCGGCACCCGGTTCTGCCACATCCAACTGCTGCCGGCCGACGACGAGATCACGTCATACAGGGTCTGCGGGTCGGCCCCGGCGCGTATGCCCAGCGCCATCGCCTCCGCGGCGACGGCGATGTGGACGCCGGCCAGCAACTGATTGACCATTTTGACGGTGCTGCCGGTGCCGGGCTGGTCGCCCAGGCGCCAGACCTTGCCGGCGATGGCGTCCAGCACCGGCGCGGCGCGGTCGAAGGCGGCCAGGGCGCCGCTGGCCATCACGGTCATGGTGCCGCCGCGTGCGCCGACCGCGCCGCCGGACACCGGCGCGTCCAGGAACAGGCGCTCGGCCTCTGTCACGCGGGTGCCCAAGCTGCGCGCGGCCTCCGGCGCGACGGTCGTGCAGCATAGGACAACGCCGCCCTCCGCCACCTGCGCCAAGGCGCCGCCGGGGCCGAACAGCACCGCCTCCGCCTGCGCGGCGTTGACGACGAACACGACCAGTGCGTCCAGCCTCGGCGGCAGGGCCAGGGCGGCGGCGACGCAAGCCCCGCCGGCAGCCGCCAGTTCCGCCCCGGCACCGGCGCGGGTATCGCAGCCATGGACCTCGTGACCCCCGGCTTGCAGGCGCAACGCGGCGCCCATGCCCATCGAGCCTAAGCCGATCACTCCAACCCTCATCGTCGCATCCCTCGCCGTTGACCGCCAGGATGCAGCACATGGGCGATACGGACCATGCTTCTTCTCCCTCTCCCTTCGGGAGAGGGCCGGGGTGAGGGAAAGGGGAAGCGCCGCCCTATCCAGCTTGAGAACAGCCCTGCTCATGCCAAGGACCGCGCTTGCGGCTTCCCTCACCCCAACCCTCTCCCGGAGGGAGACGGAGCAGCAGCCCCCTACCGCCGAGCGGACAGGCGGCGGGCGTCGGCCAGATGCTGCTGGATCATCGGCAGGTTTTGCTGCGCGTAAGCCTTCACGTCCGCGTCCTGGCCGCTCTTGATCTCGTCGTTGTAGGTCAGCACCGTCGCGGTGTGCCCGGTAATCTGGCCGCTGAGATACGTGCGGTCGAAGCTGCCGGGGCCGGCGCCCTGCACCGCGGCCAACAGGCGCTCCTGCGTCGGGTCCAGGCCCTGGCTCAGGTTGGCGCCCTTGGCCGCGGCCAACTGCGTCAGTTGCTGCGAACTCGTGGTATGCTGGTCAATCATCTGCTGCGCGTAGGCGCGCACGGCGGGGTTGCGCGACTTCTGCAACGCGACCTGCGAGGTCTGCATCTCGAACTGGTCGCTCGGCCCGACGGCGTTGATGAAGTTGCCATCCTGGGAGCTCATCGTCACGGCGGCGGCCATCGGCTGCGGCACGGTCGCGTTGAAGGCGTTGGACCGGTCGGTGTTGCAGGCGGCCAGCGGCAGCAGGACCAGGGCGGCGCCCCAGCGGAGATAACGGTTCATGGCAAGCTCCTGGAAGAAAGTCCGCAGGATGCGGCGAACGGGGGCACAACGCAGCGGCCGCGCCCTGCGTTCACTGCCGAACCGTTATCGTACCGTGCGGAACCGCTCCACCGCCGAGACCAGCGCCCGCCGCACGCCCGGCTCCAATGCGGAGTGCCCGGCGTCCGGCACCACCGTCAGCCGCGCGCTGGGCCAGGCCGCCGCCAGCTCGAACGCCGTGCGGGCGGGGCAAACCATGTCGTAGCGGCCTTGCACGATCTCCGCCGGCAGGTGGCCAATCCGGTGCATCCCGCCCAGCAGCCCGCCCGGCGGCAGGAACAGGTCGTGCGCGAAATAATGCGCCTCGATCCGCGCCAGCCCCAGCGCCGTGCGGTCCTGCGCGAAGCTGGCAACGGTGTCCGGGCTGGGTAGCAGGGTGCTGCACGATCCCTCGTACACGGACCAGGCCCGCGCGGCGGCCATATGCACCGCCGGGTCCGGGCTGGTAAGGCGCCGCAGGTAGGCGCCCAGCACGTCCCCGCGCTCCTGTATCGGCAGGTGGCCGACGAAGGCGGCGTGGGCGTCGGGGAACACCTGGCCCAGGCCGTGCAGGAACCACTCGACCTCCGTGCGCCGCCCCAGGAACACGCCGCGCAGCACCAGGCCGCGCACCCGGTCCGGATGCGCCTGCGCGTAGGCCAGGGCGAGGGTGCTGCCCCAGGACCCGCCGAACAGCAGCCACCGCTCGATGCCAAGGTGCCGGCGCAGGGTCTCGATGTCGGCGACCAGGTCCGGCGTCGTGTTGTGCGCCAGGCTGCCCAGCGGGCGCGACCGCCCGGCGCCGCGCTGGTCGAAGATCACCACGCGCCAGAACTGCGGGTCGAAGAAGCGGCGATGCACCGTGCCCGCCCCGGCGCCGGGGCCGCCGTGCAGGAACAGCACGGGCTGGCCGCGGGTGGCGCCCACCTGCTCCCAGTACATGACGTGGCCGCCGGACAGCGGCATGTAGCCGGTCTCGAACGGACCGATCTCGGGGAATAAGTCACCGCGTGGCATCGCAGGATTGTACACGCATTGGCGCGGTGGCGGAACCGGCTGCGGCGGGGTAATGCTGCCCCGCATGAACACAACCTATCGTGTGTGGGTCGCCGCCGGCGCCCTGGCCGGACTCCTGGCCGTCGCCGCCGCGGCGGGCGGCGCGCACCTGGCGGGAGGCGACAGCCGGGCGCTGGCCAGCGCGGTGCAGATGCACGGCTGGCACGCCCTGGCGCTGGTAGGGGTGGGGCTTTGGGGCGCACGCGGCGGGCGCCTGACCCATTTCGCCGGGGCCGCCTTCACCCTGGGCCTGCTGCTGTTCTGCGGCTCCATCTACCTGTCGGCGCTGGGCGTCCTCCGGCTCGGCCCGCTGGCGCCGGTTGGCGGCACGGCGCTCATGCTGGGCTGGGCGCTGCTGGGCATCTCCGCGCTCCGCGGCCCGCCGGTCCTGCCCCCTCCCGCCCGGCCCCCTTCCCGGCTAGGGTGACCGGCAGCGCCTACCTTGCCGCAGAGGGGCTGGAACAGCCCTTGCTGGAAGAGCTGGAGCGGGCCGGCGTGCCCATCCAAGCCTGGCACGGCCGCCTGGCCCTGTCCCCGGCGCCGCCGCACCCCAGCGCCTGGGCCTTGGACACCTGGACCGCGCCGCAGGAGCACGCCGTCGCCTCCGTGAAGGCCGCTGCGGACGTGCTGCGCGGGGTGCAACGCAACTGGTCCGCCTATGCCGCCGGGCACCACCGCCGCATGGCCCTCATCGAGGAGCGGCTGCCGCCCGTCCGCGCCCTGCCGCTGCGCTTCCCCGGCTCGGCGCCCACCTCGCACCTCGGCGCCTGGACCCTGCTGGACACCGGCCGCATGCTGCTCAGCCCCACCAAGGCCAGCCCGTTCCCGGGGGGCGAGTGCCGCTTCCAGGAGGATCATATCGGCCCGCCCAGCCGCGCCTACCTGAAGTTGTGGGAGGCGCTGACCCGGCTGGGCGAACGCCCCGGCCCCGGCGACCGCTGCGTGGACCTGGGCGCGTCGCCGGGCGGCTGGACCTGGGCGTTGGCGCAGCTTGGCGCACAGGTGCGCGCGGTGGACAAGGCGCCGCTCGATCCCCGCGTCGCTGCCCTGCCCAATGTGGAGCAGGTGCTGGACAGCGCCTTCGCCCTGCCGCCGGAGCCGGCGGACTGGCTGTTCAGCGACTTGATCGCCTATCCCATGCGGCTGCTGGCCCTGGTGGAGCGCTGGATTGCCGCCGGCTGCGTACGGCGGATCGTGTGCAGCGTGAAGTTCCAGGGGCCGACTGATGCGGACGCCGCCGCCGCCTTCGCCGCCCTGCCCGGCGGCACGCTGGCACACCTGTTCCACAACAAGCACGAGCTGACGTTCTTCTGGGCCAGGCCGTGAAGCCGGGGGAAACTGTTAAGTCAAATTGCGGCCCAGGGTAGAACAGTCATCTTTTGTAATCCTGCCTGGTTGCGCTAGCAGTAAAGTTTCACCCGTAATAAGACATCATCAGCAACAGGATGCAATGCGCTGGCAAGGCCGGCGAAAGGTGGAGCGATGCACGTCCTTGCCAGGGAAGACTATGCCAGGGAAAACTGTCCGGCACCCGGCGCCACGGTGCTGCCTCAGCCGCCGCGCTGGCTGACGCTGCTCGGCCTGCTGGTGGCGCTTGGCACGCTGGCGCTTGGCGGTGCCGTGCTGCTCGACGCCCGGCGGGACGCATGGCGCCAGGCGGAACAGGCGTCAAGCAACCTGGTTCTCGTGCTGGAACGCGACATCGCCCGCACCATCGCCACCTACGACTTGTCGTTGTAGGGCACAGCCGATGCGCTGCAGCAGCCCGGCATCGGCCAGATCAGCCCGGAGCTGCGCCAGGCCGCCATCTTCGACCGTGCCGCCGCTGCCGACTACCTCGGCTCGCTCCTGGTGCTGGACTCCAGCGGCAGCATCGTGGCCGACAGCACCTCCCTCGTGCCGCACCAGTTGAACTTTGCCGACCGGGACTACTTCGCAGTCCACCGAAGCCGGGCAGACGTTGGGCTGTATGTCAGCCAGCCCTTCCGCAGCCGGCTGCGCGGCGGGGATGCCAGCATCGCCATCAGCCGGCGGCTGCTTGCGCCGGACGGCACGTTCGCCGGCGTGGTCGTCGGCACGCTGCGCCTGGCCTATTTCCAGGACCTGTTCACCCGGCTGGATGTCGGCACAGGTGGGGCCATCACCATCATGGGCGGGAATGGCCGCCTCGTCGCCCGGCATCCGTCGCAGGACGGCGACCTGGGCAGGAACCTGTCGGGGTCTGAGACGATGCGGCGCTTCGCCCTGGCGCGGGCCGGACAGTTCACGGCGCACTCCGCCGTGGACGGTGTCGAGCGGCTGTTCTCCTACCGCGGCATCGGCACGCTGCCGCTGCTGGTCAACGTCGCCGTGTCGGTGGAGGAGATCTACCGGGCGTGGTGGCGCAAGGCCGTGGTGATCGGCTCGATGCTGGCGCTGCTGAGCGGGGCCACGCTGGCGCTTTGCCTGCTGTTCCGGCGGGAGATGCTGCGCCGCCTGGCCGCCGAGCGGTCGCTGATGGCCGCGGCGGGGCGGCTGCAGGTGATGGCGTCCACCGACGTGCTGACCGGCCTGGCCAACCGCCGCGCCTTTGGCGAGGGGCTGGACGACGCATGGCAGACGGCGGCACGGGCGCGGGCGCCGCTGTCGCTGCTGATGATTGATGCCGACTGCTTCAAGGCGTTCAATGACGCCTATGGCCACCCCGAAGGCGATTGCGTGCTACAAGCCATCGCCGGGTGCATCCGGCGCTGCCTGTATCGGCCGGGCGACATGGGCGCCCGCTATGGCGGAGAGGAGTTCGCCGTGCTGCTGCCCGGCGTGGACGCGGCCGGTGCCCTGGTCCTGGCCGAGCGCATCCGCGGCGCGGTGCTGGCGTTGGGCACCGTGCATCGGGACAATCCGGCCGGGCTGGTGTCGGTCAGCATCGGCGTCGCGGTCGCCCGCCCCCGCTTCGGCGAAGCGATGGAACTGCTGGTGCGTGAGGCGGATGCGTCGCTGTATGAGGCCAAGCACGCGGGACGGAACCGCGTGGTGGTCGCGGGATGAAGAATCCGGCAGCAGCACATCGCATAGAAGGACGGGCGTAGAAGGATGAGCGCAGAAGGATGAGCGCAGAAGGATGAGCATGGTGGGATGGGCATGGAGGGATGGCTGGCACCCTGGCTTGCCTCTGCCCGGACCAGGCGAACGGACACGAGACGACCGGACGGGGATGAACCCTCTCCCGTTTCGGAGAGGGGCTGACACCCGGCCTGGCGGCGGATGCACTTGTTCCCGACCTGGTCGGTGCCGCGGGGGCAGTTCGGGTTCTGCTCCGCCTGGGCGACGGTGCCGGCGGCGGCGAGGCTGAGGGCGGCAAGCATGACGAAGGCGGCGACGCGGCGCATGGTGGCGTTCCTGCTTGGGCTGGCGCAGGCGCAACGCCGGGGCTGATCCGGGGCCGCTGATCCGGGGTTGCGCCATGCCGCCGGGCCACCGCGGCCAGCGGCGCGCCACGTACGGCAATGGCGAAGGCCGCCGGGTTGAAGACGTGCTTGCCGCGGACGCGCAGCAGGAACTTGGAGCCGATGGCCAGCACCGGCGCCGCCACCCACAGGGGCGGCAGGTTGGTCCGCAGCAGCAGGCTGGGCGACAGCCCGGTGACGAGCGGGCTGCGCCAGTCGAGCGGCACCGCGAACAGCCGGCAGAACCCGGCCTGCGCCAGCAGCATGACCACGCTCTGCCCCGGCCGCGCGCCGATATCAAACCAGGCGATGTTCGCCGCAAGCAGGGTGCCGAGGCTGGCAATCTGGAACAGGCGCGGATCAAGCTGGCGGCTGCGGCGCAGGATCATGGACCTCCCTGCGAAGGACAGCGCACCCGGGAGCCATGCAAGAAGCGCAATGATCCCCCGAGTGGAGGAGGCAAGGAACTGGCCTGGCAGGGCGCGCGCCGGCCGCCGGCAGGCCGGTGCCGCGGGAGCGGTCCGGGTTCGCCCCGGCCGGGCAGGGGCGCTGGCAACGGCAAGGCCCAGGGCGGCAGGCAGCATGACGGCGGCGCGGCGCATGGCGGCCCCCCCTGACCGCAGCCGCAGCCGCTGGGCAAAGCAGGCGCGGTTGCCACGCCTCCGGCCGAAGCGGCTGGGCCAACGATGCCTGGCGGCTCGACCATCCTCCTGGCGCAATGGCGCGACGCGACTGGGAGCCGCGCCTGGGCCGGGATGCACAGCCCCGCGGCGGGGACGAGTCTTCGACCGGCCAGACGCTTGCGGCGCTCAGGGCGGAGCAGGCGGAGTCCCGCCCCGACTGTGCGAGGGGCACAATCACAATTTTGTTTGTGTGCGTTATTTAATGTCGCTATATTTATAATGACGTTATTAACTGTTGTGAACAGGACGCATACTGGCGAACGGTTGAGATCGCGTCCCACAGGGCCATTGGGGTCGAGGCTGTGCGGCGCTCCACCCCTGAGTAGGTCAACGGCGATGGATCTTTGCTTGGCTAACCCGCACCCCGCACCTGGAGCAGGCTTCCTGCCCGGGTTGGCCGCCGCGTCCAGCATAGATGCCGCCGGTGACCCTGTCGGCCGTTACGAGGCGGCCATCAAGGCGCTGCGGGGCGGCGAGAGGTCAGCGGCCGACAACACCCGCCTGCTGCGGGCCGGGGAGCATACCCACCGGGTGTTCACCCTCTTGACGGGCTGGGCTTTCCGGTGCTGCACCTTCGACGACGGCCGGCGCCAGATCATGAGCATCCTGCTGCCCGGCGACACCTTCGGCATCGAGGCGCTGTTCGACGAGCACCTGGATTACATGGTCTGGTCGGCAACGCCGGTCAGCTACGCCATCATTGACGTCGAGGCCGTCATGCGGCTGTTCGACCGAGAGGCGTGGTTCCGCCGCGACCTCATGCTGGTCCTGGCGCGGGAGAAGGCGGCGTCGGAGCAGTGGATGGCCCAGCTCGGCCGCTGCGACGCCGAAGAGCGCACCGCCCTCCTGCTGCTGCTGCTGCACCGGCGGCTGCTGGCGCGGGACCTGGCGACAGCCACGAGCTTCAAGCTTGAATTGAACCAGCAGGAACTGGCGGACATGCTGGGCCTGCACCTGATCCACCTAAACCGCATCCTGTCGCGCCTGCGCGCACGCGGGTTCATCACGACCAAAGGGCAGGACGTCACGTTCACCGATAGGGAGGGCATGGCGCAGATGGTCCGCATGCCCGTCTCTGGGCGGCAGCAGCGGACGCTGTGACCCGCCGGGCACGCCGAGTCCGGTCAGCAACTGCCGCGCGGCAAGCAGCGGCCTGGCAATCTAGGATATGGCGATCCCGCCCATCGCCAGAGCTGATCCTCCAGGTGCCCGCGGGCCGCAGCGACCGGCGCCCGGTGCCGCAAGCAGCGCTCGACCTTTCCTAGTGCACCCGCCGTCGTGCGACGGGACATCCGGCGCGGATAGGGTTCCGTCACGTCCCGCACACCGTCGGACGTGCGGAAACCCCGGCCAGCGCTCCAGGACGGCATGGCCCACGCGCCCTGCCATGCCGCATGAGGGCCAAAGTCGAGGTCAGATATCCTTGGCCAGCCGCAACGCGTCGAACACCGCGGCATGGATGTTCCGGCTGGCGACGGCATCCCCGATACGAAACAGTTGGTAGCGCCCCTCCAGGTTCCGCACCACGCCCTGCGCCCGCCCGCCCAGCAGCGCGGCATGGTCCACCTCGCCGCCGTTGCGAGACGCCGGCTTCAGCGCCTCGTACAGCTCGTCCAGCGGCAGCGTCCCATGCTCGACCACCACCTGGTCCACCTGGCGCTCCTCCGTTTCCGCGCCGTAGTCGCTGCCCAGCACCGCCACCAGGGCGTTGCCGTTGCGCCGCACCGACAGCAGCCGGGTGTTCACCGTCACCCGCACGCCCCGGCGGCGGAAGATGCGGGCATAGGCGGCATGGTTCAGCCCGCCGATCTCCGGCGCCACCATGCGCTCGGGCGTTACCAGCTCCACCTCGGCACCAGCCTCCGCCAGCACCTCGGCCGCCTGCATCCCGGGGTGGGCGCCGTTGTCGTCATACACCAGGACACGGCCGGACAGGGTGGCGCCGCCGCCCACCACGTCCCAGCTTGAGACCACCAGGTCGTTGCCCTCCCGCAGCACCTCTGTGTCCGGCACGCCGCCGGTGGCGACGAACACCGCATCCGGCTCCAGCGCCAGCACGTCCTCCACCCCGGCATAGATGTTGAACCGCAGCTCCGCCCCCAGCCGCTCCAGCTCGGACACCCGCCAGTCCACGATGCCGATCAGCTCCCGCCGCCGCGGAGTCCGGGCGGCCAGCAGCACCTGGCCTCCGGCACGCTCCGTCGCTTCCAGCAGCGTCACGCGGTGGCCGCGCTCGGCGGCGACGCGGGCCGCCTCCAGCCCGGCCGGGCCGGCGCCGACCACCACGACATGCCGGGCCGGGCCGGCGGCGCGCGGGATGTCGTGCGGCATGGACGCCTCGCGCCCCGTCGCGGCATTGTGGACGCACAGCGCCTCGTTGCCCTCGTAGATGCGGTCCAGGCAGTAGGTCGCGCCGACGCAGGGCCGGATGCGGTCCTCCTGACCCGACAGCACCTTGCGGGCGATGTGCGGGTCGGCGATGTGGGCGCGCGTCATGCCGACCATGTCCAGCTTGCCCTCCGCGATGGCGTGCCGGGCCGTCGCCACGTCGTTGATGCGGGCGGCGTGGAAGGTCGGGAACCGCGTCGCCGCACGGACCTCGCCGGCGAAGTCCAGGTGCTGCGCCGTGCCCATGCCGTGGATCGGGATAACGTGCGACAGCGCGTTGTCGGTGTCCATGTGGCCGCGCACGATGTTCAGGAAGTCCACGACGCCGCCGCCCGCGAAGCGCCGGGCGATCTCGATCCCGTCCTCCCGCGAGAGGCCGATGTCCCAGTCCTCGTCCGCCACCATCCGCACGCCGATCAGGAAGCGCGGCCCCACGGCGTCCCGCATGGCTTGCAGCACGCGGACGGAGAAGCGCATCCGGTTCTCCAGGGTGCCGCCGTGCTCGTCATCTCGCTGGTTGGTGGCGGGGGACCAGAACTGGTCCGGCAGGTGGCCGTAGGCGTCAATCTCGAACCCATCGAGTCCTGCAGCCTGCATCCGCTGCGCCGCCGCGGCGTAGTCCGCCACCACGCGGTCCAGGTCCCACGGCTCCGCCGCCTTCGGGAAGCCGCGGTGCGCCGCCTCCCGCACGCGGGACGGCGCCAGGATCGGCAGCCAGTCCGCCTTGTTCCAGGCGGTGCGGCGGCCGAGGTGCGTCAACTGGATCATCACCGCCGACCCGTGCTCGTGGCACTCGTCGGACAGGCGCCGCAGCCAGGGCACGATCTCGTCCTTGTAGGCCAGCAGGTTGCCGAACACGGGGGGGCTGTCGGGCGACACCACGGCGGACCCGGCCGTCATGGTCAGCGCCATGCCGCCGCGCGCCTTCTCGACGTGATACAGGCGGTAGCGGTCCTTTGGCATCCCGTCCTCGGAGTAGGACGGCTCGTGCGAGGTGCTCATGATCCGGTTGCGTAGCGTCAGGTGCCGCAACTGGTAGGGCTGCATGAGCGGGTCGCGGCTGGCGGCGGCCGGGCTAGGCGGGATGGGGCTGACGTGCATCGTGCGCTCCTGCGGCGGCGCGCTGCCGCCGCTCCTGGTTGGGGGGCCGGCCGAAGCGCCCGCAGTAGGCGGCGCTGAACCGGGACGGCGTGGCGTAGCCGCAGGCCGCGCCCACGGCGGTGACGGGCATCGCCGTCTCCCGCAGCAGGATGCGCGCCCGCTCCAGCCTCAATCCAGCGGCATAGGCTGCAGGCGTCTGGCCGAGGTGCCGGCGGAACAGCCGCTCCAACTGCCGGGGCGACAGGTTGACGCTGCGGGCGACGGCGGCGGCGTGCATCGGCGCCTCGATGGTGCTCTCCATGATGCGGAGCGCGTCGCCCAGCTTGCCCGGCGCCGCGGGGCCTGCGGGATCGCGCTGCCGCTCCGTCCCGGCGCGCACGCGGTCCACCAGGAACTGCGCGGCTACGGCGGCGGACAGCGCGGGGCCGAGCCGCGCCTCGACCATCGCCAGCATCAGGCTGAGCGGCGCCACGCCCCCCGTGCAGGTCACGCGGTCGCGGTCCACGGCATACAGGTCGCCGACGAACTCGACCTCGCGGAACTCCTCCTCGATGGGCGGCAGGTTCTCCCAGTGTATGGCGCAGCGGCGCCCGCGCAGCAGCCCGGCCTGGGCCAGCGCGAAGGCGCCGGTGCAGAGGCTGCCGAGCGCCACGCCCTCTCGCGCCAGGCGGCGCAGCGCCGCCGTCACGCTGATGTCCACGGCCTCACGCACGTCCACGCCGCCGCAGGCCAGCAGCAGGTCGGGGCGAACCATGCGGGCCAGCGCCGTGGTGGGGTGCAGCGCCAGGCCGTTGCTGGCCGCGGCGGGGGTACCGTCCGGGGTCACGACCTCCCAGGCATAGACGGGCTGGCCGCTCAGGCGGTTGGCCATGCGGAGGACCTCGATCCCGTTGGCGCAGGCGATCATCGAGTAGTTGGGCAGGGTCAGGAACGCCAGGCGGTGCAGGGCGCCGAGGTCCATGCGCGCCTACCGGTCCACGACCAGGTCGCTGGTCGGCCGGGCGCAGCACAGCAGGGCCATGCCGTCGTTGATCTCGCGCTGGCGGATGCCGCCGCCGTGGCGCATCTCGACGGTGCCGGACAGGACGCGGCTCTTGCAGGTGCCGCACATGCCCTTGCCGCAGGCGGAGGGCAGCCGGACCCCGGCGGCGCGTGCGGCAGCGAGGACGCTGGTGCCGCCGGGGCAGGCGATGTCGCGGTCCTGGCGGGCGAAGCGGACGGTGAAGGTGGTCAGGCCGGGGTCGTGCTGCGCCGGCACGCCGTCGTCCCGGGCCGTTTGGGGCAGCGGATGGCTTCCTGCTCCCTCTCCCTCCGGGAGTGGGCCGGGGTGAGGGGGTGGGCCAGCGCGTCCCTTACCGGAGCAGGACCGCGTGCCGTCAGCGCCGACGATGCCCTGCTCCGCGGCCGAGACCCCCTCACCCCGGCCCTCTCCCGGAGGGAGAGGGAGCAGGAAGCCGTTCGCTGCGGTGGCCCCTGGATTGCCGCGCCGCTTCACCTCTCGCAATGACGGCTGCTCGACCTGCGGCGGGAGGCCAGCCGGCAGCGCGTCTCCGAAGCTGAAGCTCTCCTCCCGATACCGCGCCCGGTCGAACCCGGCAGCGTCCAGCATCGCGCGGACGGCGGCCATGTACGGCGCCGGCCCGCAGCAGAACACTTCACGCTGCAACAGGTCCGGCGCCAGCAACCCCAGCATGGCGGGTGACAGCCGCCCGCGCAGCCCGTCCCAGCGTGCGCCCGGCGCATCGGCCTCGACGATGTTCACCGCCCGGAAGCCGGGCCGCCGGGCCATCACGGCCAGCTCCTCGGGGAACAGCAGGTCCGCCGGGCTACGGGCGCTGTGCAGGAACAGCACGTCGGCGTCGCTGCCCATGTCGTGCAGGGTGCGGGCCATGCTCATCAGGGGCGTGATGCCGCTGCCGGCGGACAGGAACAGGTATCGCCCGCCCGCCTGCGGCCCACCCGACTGCGGCCCGCCCGGCTGCGGCCCGCCTGCCTGGGGATCGAGCACGAAATCCCCCATCGGACCCGACGCCCGCACCTGCACGCCAGGCCGCATCGCGCCATGCAGCCACCCCGACCCGGCGCCGCCCGGCGAGCGCTTCGCCGTCACCTCGATCCGCCAGGGGCGGGTCGGCGGGGACGCGATGGTGTAGCTCCGCTGCACCCCGGCGCCGTCCAGATCGCCAGCCGCCGGCAGGTCAAACGTCATGAACTGCCCAGCCAGGAACCGGAACAGCCGCGGCTCCACGGGCGCGAACACGAAGGTGGACACGTCATGCGTCTCCGCCCGCACCGCCACGCAGGTCAGCGCCTCGTCCCGCTCCGCATCCCAGGCTGGCGGCAACGGCTGCATCAGCCGCGCAGCCCGGCGCCCATGCGCTCCACGTACCATTCGCAGAACTGCTCCACGAGGCCCTCCGTGTGCGGCGAGTAGGGGCCGGGTTCGTAGGCCGGGCTGACCACCCCGGATTGGGTGATCTCCACCAGTGCCGCGTCCTGCCGGTTGGTCGCCTCCCACACCGCGATTAGGTTGGCCGGGTCGTAGTCCACGCCCTCGACCGCATCTTTATGCACCAGCCACGTCGTCCGCAGCAGCGTGCGGTCGGGACCAAGAGGCAGAACGCAGAACGTCACGGCATGGTCCGCCATGAAGTGGTGCCAGGAGTTCGGCTGCGTCCAGAACGTCAGCCCGCCCAGCCTTGCATCCCGCAAGCCGCCCAGCAGCACCCGGCAGGCGGCACGGGTGTCGCGGGTGTGGCTCTCCCCGGCCTGGTCCAGCGGCAGGCGCTCGGTCCGGTATCCCGTGGGCCGCCCGGTCAGGCGCTCGACCAGGCGGGACGGCAGGCCCGCGGCCTCCCACCGCTCATGGAGGTCCGTGACCAGGCCGTCGTAGCGCGCGGCCTGTGCCAGCTCCCCTTCGTCCAGCGACCCCGGCGCAAAGCCGAAGCCGTAGGCGAACAGCGGCACCGTCAGCTCGGGATGGTTGGCCGCGCAGTGGTAGCACTCGCGGTTGTTCTCCATCGTGAGCTTCCAGTTGCCGTGCTCCACCAGGTCCACCTGCCGCGCCACCTTGGCGTCGCGCAGGCCGTGCGGGCGCAAGTACGGCTCCATCTCCGCCGCCATCGCCTCGATGTCGCCCGGCGGGTCCGCCGCGAGGCAGGCGAACAGCAGCCCGGCGACCGAGCGCAGCGCCACCGGGCGCAGGCCGCGGCAGCCCGGGTCGAAGCCCTCCCCCATGTGGTCGGCGAACAGCAGCGCGCCGTCCAGGCCATAGGTCCAGGTGTGGTAGCGGCAGACCAGGTTGCCGACCTGCCCCTTGCCGTCCGGCACAAGCTGCGCGCCGCGGTGGCGGCAGACGTTGTGGAAGGCGCGCACCCGGCCGTCGTCGTCGCGCAGGACCAGGATGGGCGCGTCGCCGATGCGGATCGCCATGACGTCGCCGGGTTCGGGCACGTCCGGCTCCTGGCCGATGAAGATCCAATGGCGGCCGAAGATCAGGTCCATGTCGGCGCGGAACACCGCCTCGCTGGTGTAGAACGCGGCGTCCAGCGTATGGCCGGGCCGCCGATGCAGCAGAAGGCTGGGCAGGAGCAGGCTGGGCAGGGTGTCGTGCATGGTCGGCCTCGCTCTGATGGGGGCAGCATCGCGCGGCGGGAGCGCGGGCGCTAACGGAAAACCGTCACGCCCTGCACGTTTCGCGGCACGCCGGCGTTGCGTCGCAAAAACGGCTTTCCATGCCGCCCGGCGGCGGTGCTAGCCTTCACGGATCGTTGAGGGGCCGCCATGACCGGTATCGTTCGCTGACCGCCACGCCGATGGCCACACCGATGATCCTCGCCGAGGGCGTGAGTTGCGTCTATGGCGCACGCGAGAAGGACGCGCTGGCGATGATGCGGGCCGGCGAGAGCCGGGCGGCGATCCTGGACCGCACCGGCACAGTGATCGCCCTGAACGACGTGGGCCTGCGGGTGGACGAGGGTGAGCTTGTCGTCGTCATGGGCCTGTCCGGCAGCGGCAAGAGCACCCTGCTGCGCTGCCTGAACCGCCTGGTGACACCCGCCCGCGGCAGCATCCGGGTGGCCGGGCAGGAGGTGATGGCGATGGGCACCCGCGAGCTGCGCGAGTTCCGGCGCCGCACCTTCGGCATGGTGTTCCAGCACTTCGCCCTGTTTCCTCACCGCACCGTGCTGGAGAACGTGGAGTTCGGCCTGGAGGTCCAGGGCGTCGCCCGCGCCGCCCGGCGCCGGTCGGCGGAGACGGCGCTGGACCTGGTGGGCCTGGCGGGCTGGGAGGGCAAGCGGCTCGGCCAGCTCTCGGGCGGCATGAAGCAGCGCGCGGGCCTGGCGCGGGCGCTGGCGGCGGACGCCAGCATCCTGCTGATGGACGAGGCGTTCAGCGCGCTCGACCCGCTGATACGCCGCGACATGCAGGGGGAGCTGGTCGCGTTGCAGCGCCGCCTGCGCAAGACCATCGTGTTCGTCAGCCACGACCTCGACGAGGCCATCGCCCTGGGCGGGCGCATCGCGCTGATGATGGACGGCGCCATCGTGCAGGACGGCACGGCCGAGAGCATCCTGGCCGCCCCCGCGACGCCCTATGTCGAGCGGTTCGTGGAGCACATAGACGTGTCCGGCGTGCTGCGGGTCGGCACCCTGGCGGACCGCGCCGCCGCGCCGCCGCCCGGCCGCGACGGCGGCCCCCGCGCGTTCCTGCGCGCCGACATGACGCTGCGCGAGGCGTTGCCGCTGCTGGCGTCCGAACCCGACGGGCTGCCGGTGCTGGACGCCGCCGGCCGCCACGTCGGCGTGCTGTGGCGCACCGCCGCCCTGTCCGCCCTGGCCCGGCACCCGCACAACGAGGAGCCTGCATGGACATCTCCATCCCCCGCTTCCCGCTCGATGACCTATGCGACGACGCCCTCAACTGGCTGACCGCGAACGGCGCCGGCACCACCCGGGTCCTGAGCCGCGTCGTCTCCGCCTGGGTCAGCGGGCTGACGGGGCTGCTGCAATCGGTGCCGCCCGCGCTGTTCATCCTGGTGGCCGGGCTGCTGGCCTGGCGGGCGGCCGGGTGGCGGCTGGGGCTGCTGACGGTGGCCGGGCTGCTGTTCCTGTGGAACCTCGGCCTGTGGGCGCCGATGCTGGCGACGCTGGTGCTGGTGGTGTTCTCCACCACGGCCGCCGTGCTGATCGGGCTGCCGCTGGGCATCGTCGCGGCGCTGAACGCGCGGACGTGGAAGGTCGTGTCGCCCTGCATGGACGTGATGCAGACCATGCCGAGCTTCGTCTATCTGATCCCGGCGATCCCGTTCTTCGGCCTGGGCGCGGTGTCGGCGTGCTTCGCCACCATCATCTTCGCAGCACCCCCGACCATACGGCTGACGGCGCTGGGCATCCTACAGGTGCCGCACGAGATGACCGAGGCCGCCGACGCCTTCGGCTGCACGCCCTGGCAGAAGCTGGTGAAGGTGCAGTTGCCGCAGGCGCTGCCGACTATCATGGCCGGCGTCAACCAGACGATCATGCTGGCGCTGTCCATGGTGGTGATCGCCGCCATGATCGGCGCCGGCGGCCTGGGCCGCGAGGTCTGGAGCGCCATACAGCGGCTGGAGGCCGGGCGCGGCTTCCAGGCCGGCATCGCCATCGCCGTGCTGGCGGTGATCCTGGACCGCGTGACCCAGGCCATGTCCCGCCGTGCCCAAGCGACCTGACCCCCGATACCTGACCCCCATGATATATAAACCTCCAAGGAGCCATGCCATGAACCGCAGAGCCATCCTCCTGGGCGCCGCCGCGCTCGCCGCCGCCCCGGCCGCCCCCCGCCCGGCCCGTGCCGCCGGCAAGGGGCCGGTGCGGATCGCCTACGTCGAGTGGTCGGACGCGGTGGTCGCCACCAACATCCTGGCCACGGTGCTGAAGGGCATGGGTCACGAGGTCACGATGATCCCGGTGTCGGGCGCCGCGATGTGGCAGGCCGTCGCCACCGGGGACGCCGACTGCATGGTGGCAGCCTGGCTGCCGGGCACCCATGCCGCCTACTACTCCAAGCTGAAGGACCAGGTGGACCTGATCGGCCCCAACGTGACCGGCGCCCGGCTGGGCTGGGCGACGCCGGACTACTCCCCGATCAACTCCATCACCGACCTGAAGACGGAGGGCGGGCTGGTGGACAACAAGGTGATCGGCATTGACCCCGGCGCCGGGCTGATGCGCGCGTCGGAGAAGGCGATCAAGGACTATGGCCTCAGCAACATCACCCTAGTCGATGGCAGCGACGCCACGATGGTGGGCGCCCTCAAGGACGCCATCACCCGCAAGCAGCCCATCGTGGTGACGGCCTGGACGCCGCATTGGATGTTCGCGGCCTACAAGCTGAAGTACCTGGCCGATCCCATGGGGTCGCTCGGCGGCGAGGAGACGGTGAACACCGTCGCGCGCAAGGGCCTGAAGGCCGACATGCCGGACGTCTATGCCGTGCTCAGCCGGTTCAAGCTGTCGCTGAAGGACGAGCAGGCCGTAATGATGCAGAACCAGGCCGCCGGCACCGACCCGGCCAAGACCGCCGCCGCCTGGGTGCAGGCGAACCCGGGGACGGTGAAGACCTGGGTCGGCTGACGATGGCGTCCGTCGCTGCGAGAGGCGCAGCGGCGCGGCAACAGGGGGGCGGCCAGGACCAAGGCGCAGTCCTCAAGGCCCCTGGCTCGCCACGCTGCAAGCGGCTCGCGATGACGGCGTTCCTGCGGCCGGGTCAGCGCACCGAGCCAAAGCAGGACGCCGTTGCCGGATGAAAAGGCGATTGCAGCGTTTGCAAGCACAACGTCGCTGGTGGCAGTCAACCGGCTTGGTTGTTCGACGGTGATCTGGAGCAGGCAGTGACAGTGCCTGACGCCGTTGGGTTGGTTGGCGTCGCACTTTATGTCGGGGCTTATGCTGGATTGCAGACCGGCAAGCTGGGGCTGGCAGACGTGAAGTACACCATTCTGAACGCCGTCGGCGGACTGGCCGTGATCTTCTCGCTTGTCTGGAGCTTCAACCTTGCGGCGTTCGTCACACAGGTTCTCTGGCTGATGTTCACCCTGGTTGGCTACCTGCGGTCCCGGAGAACCTGATCCGCAGCACTTGAGCAGCTTCTGTCCCAGCCTCGACTGCATGTTTGCGAAGCGCATAATCGTGAAAAGGTGAGGCTTAGGATGGCGTATGACGTGATCGTGGTGGGCGGCGGCGGCATGGGCAGCGCCGCCGCCTGGCAACTGGCCCGGCGCGGCCAGCGCGTGCTGGTGCTGGAGCGCTACGACATCCCGCACGCCCACGGCTCGTCGCACGGCATCAGCCGCATCATCCGCCTGCCCTACTACGAGGACCCCGCCTACGTCCCGCTGCTGCGCCGGGCCTACGAGCTGTGGCGGGAGGCGGAGGCGGCGAGCGGGCAGGAGCTGCTGGTCATCACCGGCTCGGTGGACGCCAGCCCCGAGTGGGACCCGCTGTTCCAGGGCGCGCTCGCGTCGGCCCGCCAGCACGGCCTGCCGCATGAGGTGCTGACGGGCGCCGAGGTCAACGCCCGCTTCCCCGGCTACCGCCTGCCCGGCGCCCACCGCGCCGTGTTCCAGCCCGAAGGCGGCCTGGTCGCCAGCGAGCGCGCCGTGGTCGCGCACACCATGCTGGCCCAGGCCAGCGGCGCCGTCGTCCAGGCGCGGGAGCGCGTGCTGGGCTGGGACGCGCACCCCGGCGGCGAGGGCGTCACGGTCACGACGGACCGCGGCAGCTACGCCGCAGGCCGCCTGGTGCTGACCGCCGGGGCCTGGATGGGCGAGCTGGCGCCCCTGCTGGCCGCCCGCGCCGTGCCGGAGCGCCAGGTGCTGGCCTGGCTGCAGCCGCACCGGCCCGAATGGTTCGGACCCGACCGCTTCCCGGTGTTCAACCTGCAAGTGGAGGAGGGCCGCTACTACGGCCTGCCCGTCTATGAGGTGCCCGGCTTCAAGTTCGGCCGCTACCACCACCAGGGCGAGACCGGCGCCCCCGCCACCCTGTTGCGCGAGCCGGACGCGACGGACGAGGCGCTGCTGCGCGCCTTCGGAGAGCGCTACTTCCCGGACGGCTCCGGCCCCACCATGGCGCTGCGCGCCTGCATGTTCACCAACACCCCGGACGAGCACTTCATCCTGGACCACCATCCCGACCACCCCCAGGTCGTGCTGGCGTCCCCGTGCAGCGGCCACGGCTACAAGTTCTGCAGCGTGGTGGGCGAGATCATCGCCGACCTGGCGACCGGCGGCGGCGGCACCCGGCACGGCATCGGCTTCCTGCGCCTGCGGCGCCCGGCGCTGGCGCCGCAGATGGCCAGCGCGGCGGACTAGGGCGGGCATGGACGGCACCGCGCGCAGGACGCGCCCGAACGTCCTGATCATGATGGCGGACCAGATGGCGGCCGGGGCATTGCCCGCCTACGGCAACCGGGTGGCGCTGACGCCGCACATGGACCGCCTGGCGGAGGCGGGCGTGGTGTTCGAGTCCGCCTACTGCAACAGCCCGCTCTGCGCGCCGTTCCGCGCCGTGTTCATGTCGGGCCGGCTGCCGTCCGAGACCGGGGCCTACGACAACGCCGCCGAGTTCACCTCGCAGGTGCCGACCTTCGCGCACTACCTGCGGCGGGCGGGCTACCTGACGACGCTCACGGGCAAGATGCACTTCTGCGGGCCGGACCAGTTGCACGGGTTCGAGGAGCGGCTGACCACCGACATCTACCCGGCCGATTACGGCTGGACGCCGGACTGGGAGCGGCCCGAGGCGCGGCCGGACTGGTATCACAACATGGACAGCGTGGCGCTCGCCGGGCCGTGCGTGCGGACGAACCAGTTGGACTTCGACGAGGAGGTGGTGTTCAGCGCCCGGCGGCGCCTGTTCGACATCGCCCGCGGGACGGACGGGCGGCCGTTCCTGATGGTCGTGTCGCTGAGCCACCCGCACGATCCCTTCACCATCCCCGACCCGTGGTGGAGCCGCTACGACGGCGCCCCGGTGGACATGCCGCGGGTGCGCCGGGGCGACGTGGCGGAGGACCCGCACACGCGCCGGGTCCGCCACGTCTGCGCGGCCGACGCGCAGCCGGTGACGGAGGCGCAGGTGCTGGCGGCGCGGCGGGCCTATTACGGCGCCTGCTCCTTCGTGGACGACCAGGTCGGCACCGTAATGGGAACGCTGCGGGACACCGGCATGGACCGGGACACGGTGGTGATCCTGCTGGCCGACCACGGCGAGATGCTGGGGGAGCGCGGGCTGTGGTACAAGATGAGCTTCTTCGAGGGCGCCTGCCGCGTGCCGCTGGTCGTCCATGCGCCCGGGCTGTTCGCTGCGGGGCGGCGGTCCGCCCCGGTGTCCCTGGCCGACATCCTGCCGACCCTTGCGGAGATGGCCGGAGACGGACTCGCGCCGGACTACGCGACGCCGCTGGACGGCCACTCGCTCCTGCCGCACCTGGCGGGCGGCGGGGCGGGGCAGGACGTGCTGGGCGAGTACTTGGCGGAGGGCGCCGTCGCGCCGGTCGTGATGCTGCGGCGCGGCGCCCACAAGCTCATCCACTCGCCGGGCGACCCCGAGCAGCTCTATGACGTGCAGGCCGACCCGGACGAGCGGGTCAACCGCGCCGCCGACCCGGCGCTGGCCGGTGTCCTGGCCGGCCTGCGCGCCGGGGTCGCGCAACGCTGGGACCTGCCGCGCCTGCACCGGGACGTTCTGGCCAGCCAGCGCCGCCGGCGCTTCGTGGCCGGCGCGCTGGCGCATGGCGCGCAAACGTCCTGGGACCACCAGCCCGTCCGCGACGCGAGCCGGCTGTATATGCGGAACCACATGAAGCTCGACGACCTGGAGGCGGCGGCCCGCTTCCCCCAGGCCGGCGCGTCCACGGTCTGAACCATACAGTCTGAACCATACGGAGAATGGCACCATGCAAATCCTGAAGACCCTGCTCCTGAAGACCATGCTCCTGTCCGGCGCGGCCATGGTGCCGCTTGCCGCCGCGGCGGCCGAGGCCCCGGCCTGCGCCACGGTGCGCATGGCGGACCCGGGCTGGAGCGACATCACCTCCACCAACGGCGTCGCGGGCGCGCTGCTCAAGGGGCTGGGCTACAAGCAGACGGTCAACACGCTGTCGGTGCCGATCATCTTCCAGGCGCTGTCCAGCGGGCAGCTCGACGTGTTCCTGGGCAACTGGATGCCGGCGCAGACCAACTTCGTGGAGCCGCTACTGAAGGGCGAGAAGATGGTGCTGGTCCGGCCCAACCTGCAAAATGCCAAGTTCACCCTGGCCGTGCCGACCTACGTGGCGAGCGAGGGCGTGAGGACCACGGCGGACCTGGCGAAGCATGCGGAGAAATTCGGCTCCCGCATCTACGGCATCGAACCCGGCGCCGCGGCCAACCAGAACATCCAGCGGATGCTGACCGCCGGCGAGGATGGCTTGAAGGGCTGGAAGCTGGTCGAATCCAGCGAGCAGGGAATGCTCGGCGAGGTCGAGCGGGCGGTGCGGGACAAGAAGTGGATCGCTTTCCTGGCCTGGGAGCCGCACCCGATGAACGAGCGCTTCCCGATCACCTACCTGTCGGGGGCGGAGGGATACTTCGGCGCCAACTACTGCAGCACGACCGTCAACACGATGGCCCGCACCGGCTACGCCGCGCAGTGCCCCAACGCGGACCGGCTGTTCCGCCAGCTCAGCTTCACCGTGCCGATGGAGAACGCGATCATGGCGAGCATCGCCAACCAGAAGCTGGACGGCGCGGTGGCGGCGCGGAACTGGGTGAAGGCCAACCCGGACAAGCTCGCGGCCTGGCTGGACGGGGTGACGACGTTCGACGGCAAGGATGGGCTTGCCGCGGTGCGGGGGTCGTTGGGGCTGTAGCCCTGTAGCTCCCTCTCCCTCCGGGAGAGGGTTGGGGTGAGGGAAGCCGCAAGCGCGGTTCTTGGCATGGGCAGGGCTGTTCTTGTGCTGGGCAGGGCGGCGCTTCCCCTTTCCCTCACCCCAACCCTCTCCCTCCGGGCTACGGCGGTCACACATATCCGGAACGAGCTAGGGTCCATCCTTGTGCGATGGCGTCGAGCTTGGCGAGGCCGCGCGTGACGGTGAGGGGTCCGGGCG
>JAABUK010002609.1_pt1 | contig 32100 bp, 25 predicted proteins | sample 5559141 | NCBI WGS metagenome assembly JAABUK01 (sample SAMN10711869, study PRJNA513367) | rock metagenome | isolation source: Antarctica rocks | place: Antarctica: Victoria Land, Pudding Butte nord | collected 2016-01-03 | reverse complement strand
CACGCGGCATTGCTGGATCAGGCTTGCGCCCATTGTCCAATATTCCCCACTGCTGCCTCCCGTAGGAGTCTGGGCCGTGTCTCAGTCCCAGTGTGGCTGATCATCCTCTCAGACCAGCTACCGATCGAAGCCTTGGTAAGCCTTTACCCCACCAACAAGCTAATCGGACGCAGGCTCCTCATCAGGCACCCTCTCAGGCTTTGGCCCACAGGCGTCATGCGGTATTAGCCCCAGTTTCCCAAGGTTATCCCCCACCCAACGACAAATCCCTACGCGATACTCACCCGTCCGCCACTGCTAAGCCGAAACCTAACCGTGCGACTTGCATGTGTTAAGCATGCCGCCAGCGTTCGCTCTGAGCCAGGATCAAACTCTCAGGTTCATCCAAACCACCAAACCTCATGCCAACCCCACAAACCAAGGCCAACACAAAGCCCAATAGCCCAAACAAACAACAGACCCCAAACACCAAAACACCACAAACCAGCCAAACCAAACCATACACCAACAACACCATACCCAAACCCCAGCCACAAACACAGCCAAGCATCCAAGCAGGCGCCGCCAACATATCCATTCCATTTAACAGATGTAATTGTCAAAAGAACACACGCCCACAACAGCAAAACACCCCCAAACACCAGGGATGCCCAACCACCACAAGCGAAAAACACACCCGCAATAACGCGCGGGACAACAGCCTATGAGAACGTCGCGTCGCCGTCAAGTGACGATGCGGTCTCGATGACGGCTACCTAAGCCCCCGCCTGAACCGAGTCAAGACCGCCGCCGCGATACGCCGTGAACCAGGCCACGAACCTCGGTATCCCCGCCTCCAGCGGCGTCGTCGGCCGGTAGCCCGCGTGGGATGCGATGGCGGTCAGGTCGGCGCACGTCTCCACCACGTCGGCAATCGGCCGCGCGGCATGGCGTATCACAGCCCGGCGACCCAGCCCCGACTCCAACAATCGAACGAGATCAGAAACATACTCGCCGCGGTTGTTGCCGATATTGAACACCAGGGGCGGCGTCCCCTCGGCAGGCAGGCGTTCCAGACAGGCCAAGACGCCCTGGACGATGTCGTCGACGAACGTGAAATCCCGCTTCAGCCGCCCCTCGTCATAGAGCGTGATCGGCGTCCCGGCCAGGATCGCCTCGGCAAAGGCATAGTAGGCCATATCCGGCCGGCCCCAGGGTCCATAGACCGTGAAGAATCGCAAGCCCGTCAGCTTCATCCCGTAAAGGTGCCAGTAGGCGTGGCTGGTCAGCTCGTCCGCCCGCTTCGTCACCGCATAGAGCGAGACCGGGGTATCCACCCGGTCGCTCTCGGCGAATGGCAGCTTCGTGTTGCCGCCATAGACCGACGAGGAACTGGCATAGACGAGATGGTCGAGCCGCGGCAGCCGCCGGGCTGCCTCAAGCACCGTGACATGCCCCATGACGTTCGAGGACACATACGCATAGGGGTCCACCATGGAATGCCGCACCCCCGCCTGCGCGGCCAGGTGAACGACGCGGGTCGCCTCGGGCGTGCCGTCGAACACGCCGAACAAGGCGGCCTTGTCGGCGATGTCGACCAGGTGGAACCGGAAGCCCGCCTCCGACTCCAGCTGCCGCAGCCGCGCCTGCTTGAGCGCCACGCTGTAATAGGCGTTCAGGTTGTCCACGCCGACGACGGCTTCTCCCCGTTCGAGCAACGCCTTGGCCACGTGGAAGCCGACGAACCCGGCCGCTCCGGTGACGATCGTCGTCACTGCGCGACCCAGCCGCCGTCGATCGACAGCGGCGCCCCCGTGATGGTCCGAGCGGCCTCGGAGCACAGAAAGACGGCAAGGCCGCCGATCCCCTCAGGCGTGGTGAACTGCGCCATAGGCTGCTTCTCGGTCAGCATCCGGTGCGCGATCTCCGCCGCCGGCACCGCCTCGACGCCCGCGCGGGCATCGATCTGCGCCTGCACCAGCGGCGTGAGCACCCAGCCGGGACAAATGGCGTTCACGGTCACGCCGGTGTTGGCCAGCTCGATCGCGCCCACCTTCGTCAGCCCGACCAGGCCATGCTTGGCCGCCACGTAGGCCGACTTGTCGGCGCTCGCCACCAGCCCGTGCGCCGAGGCGATGTTGATGATCCGACCCCATCCCGCCGCCACCATGGCGGGAATGGCGGCCTGCATCGCATGGAAGGCGGCCGAAAGGTTGAGCGCGATCACCGCGTCCCACCTCTCGGGCGGAAACGCGGCGATGCTCGCGGTATGCTGGATGCCGGCGTTGTTGACCAGGATATCCGGCCCGCCCAAGGCGGCCGCTGTCCGCTGCACCAGGCCGCTCACCGCCTCCTGCCGCATGAGGTCCGCGCCGTCGAAGGCCACCCGCACCCCGTGCGCCGCGGCCAGCTCTGTCCGCACCGCCTCGATCGCGGCCGCCTCGCCGAAGCCGTTCAGCATGATGTCCGCCCCCGCCCCGGCCAGCGCCCGGGCGATACCCAGGCCGATGCCGCTGGTGGAGCCCGTCACCAAGGCCACCTTGCCCTCCAGGCTCATCCTCGTCTCCATGTCTGCGCGGGCGCACTCTCGTGCAGAACGGTGTCCGCGGGAAGCCGGTCGGAGGGGAACAATGCGTAGGACGTCCATGGCGGTGCTGGCCCTGCTGCTCGCCGCCCCTGCCGGCGCGGAGCCGCGCGGCTATCAGATCGGGCCGGGCTCGGCGGTGATCGCCTTTCGCGCCTATGGCCTCGGGCTTTTCCCGATCGAGGGCACCTTCGCCCGATTCGCCGGCCGGCTCAGCCTGGACGAAGCCGACCCGGCCTTCTGCCGCCTCGACCTCCGGGCGGACGCGGCCAGCCTGCAGATGCCCAGCGCGGACATGACCGCCGATGCGCTCGGCCCCGACTTGCTGGATGTCGGCCGGTTCCCCGACGTCGCGTTCAAGGGCGACTGCGCGGCCGGGCAGGTGCAAGGCGTCCTGCTCCTGCATGGCGTGTCGCGGCCGCTCGCCTTGAAGGTCGGGATCGCGGGCGGGCGCTGGACCGCCACCGGGCTGATGCGCCGGGCGGACTGGGGCATGGGCGCCCACCCCCTGCTGGCCGGGCCGGAAGTGCGGCTCCAGGTGACCGCGGCCGTCCCGGCGGGGTTCCCCGCGCGGCCATAACGCGCCACCATCGGCCCATGCCGATGCCAGCCGCCCTGGTGCCCCTGCGCCATCACGTGTTCCGCATGCTCTGGACGGCCAACGTCGTCACCGCCCTGGGCACCTGGATGCAGAACACCGGCGCGGGCTGGCTGATGACCTCGCTGTCCCCCGACGCGCTCAGCGTCAGCCTCGTGCAGGCGGCGACCATCGTCCCGACCTTCCTGCTGGCGCTGCCCGCCGGCGCACTGGGGGACACGGTGGACCGTCGGGCCTACCTGATCGGGTGCCAGATCTGGACCATGCTGGCGGCTACGGTGCTGGCCGGGCTGACCTATGCGCACGCGATCGACGCCGCCGGCCTGATCGCACTCACGTTTGCGATCGGCATCGGCTCGGCCATGTACCAGCCTGCCTGGGGCGCCACCGTGCCCGAGGTGGTGCCCCGGCACGACCTGGTACAGGCCATCGCGCTGAACGGCATCGGCTTCAACATCGCCCGCGCCTTGGGTCCGGCGCTGGGCGGCGTGCTGGTCCTGTTCGGCGGCCCGGCGCTCGCCTTCCTGCTCTATGCCGTCTCGTTCCTGGCCGGCATCACCGCCCTGGTCCGGTGGCGCCGGCGGCAGCATCGCAGCTCGCTGCCCCGCGAGCAGCTAATCGGCGCCATGCGGGCGGGCATGCAATTCGTGCGGCATACGCCGGCCATGCGGGCCGCCATGGTGCGGGCGGCCGCCTACTTCCTCCCCTCCGCGGCGCCTTGGGCCCTGTTGCCCCTGATCGTGCGCGAGCAACTGGGCTTGGGTGCCGGCAGCTTCGGCCTGCTGCTCGGCCTGATGGGCGTCGGCGGCGTCACATCCGGCATGCTGCTGCCGCGGCTCCGCGGCCGGGCCGGGCGTGGCACGACGGTGTTCGGCGCCAGCCTGTTCTCCTGCGCCGGCATGGCCTGCATCGCCGCCACGCATCATTGGGCGCCGGCGGCGGCGGGCATGGTGCTGTTCGGGATCGGGTGGGTGGCGGCGGCCAGCACGGCCCAGGCGGCGGCGCAGCTCATCGCGCCGCCCTGGGTGCGGGCCCGGGCGCTCGCCATCTATCAGCTCGCGTTCAACGGGGCGCTGGCGGCGGGCTCGCTGCTATGGGGCTGGCTCGGCGGCCGGTTCGGCCTGCAAGCCGCCATGCTGCTCGCCGCGGCGTCGGCCCTGGTGCTGGCCGTGGCCGTCCGGCGCTACGGGCTCGACAGCCAAGTCAGCGCGCCCGCGTCGGCTCCGGCCCCGCCCGCGCCCGAAGCGCCCGCCCCCGAACTCGCCTCCCACCTGCCAGCGTCGCGCGGCCGCATCCTGGAGACCATGCGCTACCAGGTGACGCCGGCGGACCGTACCACGTTCCTGGACGCCATGGCCGAAATCCAGCACGTCCGCGGCCGGGCCGGGGCAGTGGACTGGCGGCTGTACGAGGACGTGGCGCACCCCGAGGGCTGGATGGAGGTCTGGTCCATGCAGAACTGGACCGACCATCTGCGCGAGGCCATCCGGCTCTCCGAGCACGACAAGCAGATGCTGGCCGCCGTCAGCGCGTTCCACAGCACCGAGGCGCCCCTGCCCTGCCGCTTCATCGCCGTCGATCCGGCCACGAGCGGGCAACGCAACGCAGTTTGACCCGGCGCGTTGGCGCCGCATTCCCCCCGAAACCAGGAGTGCCAAGATGGCGAGCAGCCCAGAGAAGGTCAGGGACCAGACGCAAGGGGCGCGTCTGCACAAGACCAACAACGATCTCAAGAACAACGCCAAGGCGGTGGCGATGGAAGTGCTGCAGGCCCGGCTGGCCGACAGCATCGACCTCGGCCTGGTGACGAAGCAGGCGCATTGGAACCTCAAGGGCCCGCAGTTCATCGGCATCCACCTGATGCTGGACAAGTTCCGCGCGGAACAGGACGAGTGGACCGACTCGATGGCCGAGCGCATCACCCAACTTGGCGGGACGGCGCGCGGCACGGTGCAGGAGGTCGGGCGCGAAACCAGCCTAAAACCCTACCCGACCGATATCTACGCCATCGCCGACCACCTGGCGGCCCTGATCGAGCGCTATGCCGCCTGCGCCAACGCCATCCGCCAGAACATCGACGACACCGACGAAGCCGGCGACGCCGATACCGCGGACTTGCTGACCGAAGTCTCTCGCGGGTTGGACAAGCAACTCTGGTTCCTCGAGGCCCATACCCAGGAGCCGAGCGGCACCTTCCGCAACTAGCTCCATCCAGCCAAGGCTCGCCCGAATCGCTTGCCCGCCCTGTCCCGGACCGTTAGGTTCGGGGCAGCGATGGGAACACAGCATGAACGATCTGTTGACCTCCCTAGGTACCGCCGGGGGTGACCAGGGCTACTCCGCCCGGGACATCGAGGTTCTCGAAGGACTCGAGCCCGTGCGGCGCCGGCCCGGCATGTATATCGGCGGCACCGACGAGCCCGCGCTGCACCACCTCGCCGCCGAGGTCCTCGACAACGCGATGGACGAGGCGGTGGCGGGCCATGCCAGCGCGATCGAGGTCGCACTCGAGGCCGGCAATTGGCTGAGCGTGCGCGACAACGGCCGCGGCATCCCGGTCGATCCGCACCCGAAGTTCAAGAACCTGAGTGCTTTGGAGGTCATCCTCACCACCCTGCATTCAGGCGGCAAGTTCGGCGGCAAGGCCTATGCGACATCGGGCGGCCTGCACGGGGTGGGCAGTTCCGTGGTCAACGCCCTGTCGGACAGCATGGAGGTAGAGGTCGCGCGCGACCGGGTGCTGTGGCGACAGGCCTATGCCCGGGGCAAGCCGCTGGGCAAGCTGGCCAATGCCGGCCCGGTGCAGAACCGGCGCGGCACCACCATCCGCTTCCATCCCGATCCCGAGATCTTCGGGCCGCTGCAGTTCAGCCCGGCCCGCCTCTACAAGCTGTGCCGCTCGAAAGCGTACCTGTTCCGGGGCGTGCGCATCCGCTGGACTTGCGATGCCGGCTTGCTCAACGGCGGGGACGTGCCGGCCGACACGGTGCTGCACTTCCCCGGCGGGCTGCGGGACAGCCTGCTCGAGGACATCGGCACGAGCGCGCTGGCGGTCCCCGAGATCTGGGCGGGGCAGGCCGACCTGCCGGCGGACGGCCAGGGCCGGACCGGCGGACGGGTCGAGTGGGCTGCGGCCTGGCTCGAGGCGGCCGACGGCATGCTCCATTCCTACTGCAACACGGTCCCCACCGCCCAGGGCGGCACCCACGAGGCCGGGTTCCGTGCCGCCTTGCTCAAGGGGCTGCGGTCCTGGGGCGAGCAGCGCGGCAACCGCCGCACGGCGCAGGTGACGGCGGAAGACTTGCTGGGCCAGATGGCCGCCAAGCTCTCCGCCTTCGTCCGCGATCCGCAGTTCCAGGGCCAGACCAAGGAGAAGCTGACCAGCCCCGAGGCGGCCCGCCTGGTGGAGCTCGCGCTGCGCGACCGCTTCGACCATTGGCTGGCCGGCAACCCGGCGCAGGCCGACAACCTGCTCAGCTTCGTCATCGAGCGGGCCGAGGAACGGCTGCGCCGCCGCGAGACCAAGGACGTCTCCCGCAAAACCGCGACAAGGCGGCTGCGGCTGCCCGGCAAGCTCACCGACTGCACGCGGGAGAGCCGCGACGACACCGAGATTTTCCTGGTCGAAGGCGACAGCGCCGGCGGCTCGGCCAAGCAGGCCCGGAACCGCGACACCCAGGCGGTGCTGCCCCTGCGCGGCAAAATCCTGAACGTGGCCAGCGCCAGCGAAGACAAGCTGCTGCAGAACCAAGAGCTTAAGGACCTCATCGAGGCGCTGGGCTGCGGCGTGGGCGACCGGTTCGACCGCGCCAAGCTGCGCTACGGCCGGGTCATCATCATGACCGACGCGGACGTGGACGGCGCCCACATCGCCTCGCTGCTGATGACCTTTTTCTACCGCAAGCTGCCGGAGCTCGTCCGCAACGGCCATCTCTACCTCGCCCAGCCGCCGCTCTACCGGCTGACCCAGGGCGCCAAGTCCATCTACGCCATGAACGACGCCGACAAGGACCGCCGGATGAAGCGCGAGTTCAAGGCCGGCAGCAAAGTGGATGTGAGCCGTTTCAAGGGCTTGGGCGAGATGCCGCCCATGGCGCTCAAGGAAACCACCATGGACCCGGCCCGGCGCACCCTGCTCAAGGTCGTGGCCGCGCCCGAGGACCGGGCCGCCACCGCGGACCTGGTCGAGAGCCTGATGGGCCGCAGGCCGGAGCTGCGCTTCCAGTTCATCCAGGACCACGCCCGCACGGTCGAGGACGTCGATCTCTGATGCCGGAGCCCGACACCGAGGGCGCCAGCCCGCGCTATGCCGACCTGGAAACCTGGCCCGCCGCGACGATGATGCAGGCCATGTGGGAAGGGCAGCTGGCGGCCGTCGCCGCCGTGCAGCCCGCCCTTCCCGCCCTGGCCGAGGCCGCCGAGGCGGCGGCGGCGCGACTGCGGCGCGGCGGCCGCCTGGCCTATGCCGGAGCCGGCACATCGGGGCGCATCGGCGTGCAGGACGGGGCGGAGCTGGCGCCGACCTTCGACTGGCCGGCGGACCGGCTCGTGCTGCTCATGGCCGGCGGCGAGGCGGCGCTGATCCGTGCGGTGGAGAACGCCGAGGACCGCGCCGACCTGGCTCTCGATGACGTGACCCAGGCCGGCCTCGGCCGGGACGACGTGCTCGTCGGCCTCGCGGCCAGCGGCGGCACGCCCTACACGGTCGGCTGCGTCGTCGCGGCGCGCGCGGCGGGCGCCTTGACCATCGGCGTCGCCAACAGCCCCGGCACCCGGCTGCTGGGTGCCGCCGAGCACAAGGTGCTGCTCGAGACCGGGCCGGAAGCGGTCGCCGGCTCCACCCGCATGAAGGCGGGCACGGCGCAGAAAGTGGCGCTGAACCTGTTCAGCACGGCGCTAATGACCAGCCTGGGACGGGTCTATCGCGGACAGATGGTCGACATGGTGGCCCGGAACGCCAAGCTGCGGCGCCGGGCCCTACGGATGCTGCAAGCCCTGACCGGCGCCGGGCCGGAGCAGGCCGAGGCCGCGCTCGGCCAGGCCGGCGGCCGGGTCAAGGCCGCCATACTCGTGGTACGTGGCCACGCCCCGGCCGAGGCGGACGCACTGCTGGTCCGCCACGGCGGCGACCTGCGCCGGGTCGATGCGGCGCTGGCCGCGGCGCTGGCTGCGACCCTGGCGCCTAGATGCCCGCCTGCGTGACGAACTTGACCGCCAGGTAGGCCTCGATCGCCTCCGCACCGCCCTCCGAGCCGTGGCCGCTCTCCTTGACGCCGCCGAAGGGCACCTCCGGCAGCGCCAGACCGATGTGATTGATCGTCATCATGCCCACCTCGACCTTCGCGGCGAGCATGCCGGCCGTCTTGGCCGAGCGCGTGAACGCGTAGCTCGCCAGCCCGAACGGCAGCCGGTTCGCCTCCTCCACCACGTCGTCCAGCCCGGCAAACGGCGCGATCACCGCCAGCGGACCGAACGGCTCCTCGTTCATCACCCGCATCTCGCGCGTAACGCCGGTCAGTACCGTGGGCTCGAAGAAGTTGCCCTTGTTGCCGATCCGCTTGCCGCCGGTGCGGACCTCGGCGCCCTTCTGCACGGCGTCGGCGATCAGCCCTTCCATGGCGGTGATCCGCCGCGGGTTGGCCATCGGCCCCATCTGCGTGTTCGCGTCCATGCCGTCGCCCACCCGCACGGCCTTCGCTGCCGCCGTGAAGCCCTCGACGAACTGGTCGTAGGCGCCGCTCTGCACCAGGAAGCGGGTCGGGCTGATGCAGACCTGGCCGGCGTTGCGGAACTTGGAGGCCGCCAGCATCTTGGTCGCGGCCGGGATGTCGGCGTCGTCGAACACCATCGCCGGCGCGTGGCCGCCCAGCTCCATGGTCGCCCGCTTCATGTGCAGCCCGGCCAGCGCCGAGAGCTGCTTGCCCACCGGGGTGGAGCCGGTGAACGAGACCTTGCGGATCACCGGATGCGGGATCAGGTATTCGGAGATCTCCGACGGCACCCCGAACACCAGCTGCACCACGCCCGCCGGCAGCCCGGCATCGACGTAGCAGCGCACCAGCTCCATGCACGAGGCCGGCGTCTCCTCCGGCCCCTTGACGATGATGGAGCAGCCGGCCGCGAGCGCGATGGCGATCTTGCGGTTGGCCTGGTTGATCGGGAAGTTCCAGGGCGTGAACGCCGCCACCGGGCCCACTGGCTCCCGCAGCGACATCTGGTACACGCCCTCCGCCCGGGCCGGGATCACGCGGCCATAGGTGCGGCGGGCCTCCTCGGCAAACCAGTCGATGATGTCGCCGCTGGCCATGATCTCCATACGCGCTTCGGGCAAGGGCTTACCCTGCTCCATGGTCATCAGGGGCGCGATCGTGTCGGCACGGCTGCGCAGCAGGTCGGCCGCCCGGCGCAGCAGCTTCGAGCGGTCATAGGCGGACACGCGCCGCCACGCGGCGAAGCCCCGCTGGGCGGCGGCCAGTGCCAGGTCGAGGTCGGGCTGCTCGGCGTGGGCCACGGTCCCGTTCTGCTCGCCGCTGGACGGGTTCATTACCGCGATCGTCTTGCCGGACTGGCTCGCAACCCAGCCGCCGTCGATGTGCAACAGCACCTCGGGATACATGATGGCTTTCCCCTGGTCGGTTTCGCCCAATATGCGCCTGGGGCCCCGCAGCCGGCAAGGCAGGGGGCGTGCAAGGAGATGCGATGCCGCCGCTCAATCCGCTGGTGACCAGCGTCGAGACGCCGCCGATCCCCGAGGCGCACGCCTGGGCGCGCCGCTACGACGGCCGGGTTGGCCCGGCGCTGGACCTGTGCCAGGCGGTGCCGGGCTACGCGCCGCATCCCGGTGTGCTGGCCCATCTCGCCGAGGCCGCGCTGGACCCCGCACAGGCAAAGTACGGCCTGATCAACGGCGACCCCGGGCTGCGCTGCGCCTATGCCGCCGACCTCTCGGCGACCTACGGCGGCGCGGTCGGCCCGGAGCAGGTGGCGATCACCGCCGGCTGCAACCAGGCGTTCTTCCTGGCCATGCTCGCCCTGGCCCGCGCCGGCGACGCGGTGCTGCTGCCGCTGCCCTGGTTCTGGAACCACCAGCAGACCTGCGCCATGCTGGGCATCGAGGCCCGCGCCCTGCCCTGCTCGCCCGAGAACGGCTTCGTCCCCGACCCGGCCGACGCGGACGCGCTGCTCGATCCCCGCGTCCGCGCCATCGTGCTGATCACGCCCAACAACCCGACCGGCGCGGTCTACCCGCCCGAGACCATCGCCGCCTTTTACGACCTCTGCCGGCGGCGCGGCATCTGGCTGATCCTCGACGAGACCTATCGCGACTTCCTGCCCACCGGCCAGGACCGCGCGCACGCGCTGTTCGCCCGGCCGGACTGGGCGGACACGGTGATCCAGCTCTACAGCTTCTCGAAGGCATATTGCATTCCGGGACACCGGCTGGGCGCGATCACGGCCGGTGTCCCGCTGGTCGAGCAGTTCATGAAGGTGCTGGACTGCATGCACATCTGCCCGCAGCGGCCGGGCCAGGCCGCGCTCGGCTGGGCCATCGGCGCCCTGCCGGACTGGCGGGCGGCGAACCGCGTGACGATCAACGCGCGCGCCGAGGCGATCCGCGCCGCCTTCCAGCGCCTGCCGGCTTGGCGGGTCGAGTCGCTCGGCGCCTATTTCGCCTATGTGCGGCACCCCTTCGAGGACGTCCGGGGCGCAATCGTGGCCGAGGCCATGGCGGCCGAGCTGGGCGCCGTCTGCCTCCCGGGCAGCGCCTTCGGCCCGGGGCAGGACGGCCACCTGCGCCTGGCCTTCGCCAACACGGAACTGGACGGCCTCCAGCAGCTTGCGGGGCGGCTGGCGGGGATGGCGTGTTCTATGCGAGGAACGCGGAACCTCGGATCAGGTGATTCCACCTGATCCGATACCGCTCTAACCCTCCGCCGCCGGCTCCCGCTGCGCGCTCACCCGGCTGACCCGGCGCCCCTCCATCTCCGCCACCTCGAACCGCCAGCCGCCGAACACGATCCGGTCCCCCGCCCGCGGCAGCCGCTTCAAAAGGGCTAGCAGCAACCCGCCCAGCGTATGGTAGCTGCCTTCGGCCGGCAGCGGCGGCAGCTCGAGGCGGGACTTGATCTCGTCCACCGGCATCGCGCCGTCTAGCAGCAGGATGCCCGTCAGCTTCTCCTCGCTCCCCTCCGGCGGGGTCTGCTGATCCTGCGCCTCGCCCACGATCGCCGCTAGCACGTCGGCCGCCGTCACCACGCCTTCGAAGCTGCCGTACTCGTCCATGACCAAGGCGAGGCCCAGCGCATCGCCCTTCAGCCGCTCGAGCGCATCGAGCGCGGTGACCGTGTCGGGGATCACGACCGGCTGCCGCAGCGCCGCGGCCACGGACAGCTCGCCGCCGCTCAGCATGCCGTCCAGCAGGTCCTTGGCCTGCACCACGCCCACCACGTTGTCCACCGCGCCGTCGCACACCACGAACCGGCTATGCGGTGCGCGGCGGACCGCGGCGGCGATGTCGCTGTCCCGGTCGGTGCGGTCGATCCAGGCGAGCTCGGTGCGCGGCGTCATGATCGCGCGCACCGGCTTGTCGGCCAGGCGCAGCAGGCGCTCGATCATGTCCCGCTCCTCATGCTCGAGCACGCCCTCCTGCGCGCCTTCGGCCAGCACCGCCTTCAACTCCTCCTCGGTCACCGTCTGCCGCTCGTCGCGGTGCGCGCCGAACAGCCGCAGCACCAGGCCGGAGGACCGGCCCAGCACCCAGACCACCGGCGCCCCCACCCGCGCCAGCAGCGAAAGCGACGGCGCCACCGCGGCCGAGACCCGCTCCGGCTGCCGCAACGCCAGCTGCTTGGGCACCAGCTCGCCCACGACCAGGGTCATGAACGTCGTCAGCACGACCACGACGGCCAGCGACAGGCTGTCGGCAAACGGCGCGAGTGTGGGGACGTCCTCCAGCACGACCTGCAGCCGCGCGGTCAGCCGCGCGCCGCCGAACACGCCGGCCAGGACGCTCACCAGCGTGATCCCCACCTGCACCGTGGGCAGGAAGCGCTGCGGGTCCTCCGACAGCAGGCGCGCGATGGCCGCGCCCTTCACGCCCTGGCGCTCCAGCACCATCAGCCGGGCGCGCCGCGCCGACACCAGGGCCAGCTCGCTCATGGCGAACACGCCGTTGAGGACGATCAGAAGCAGGACGATGATCAGCTCGATACTCAGACCCATGCCGCCACCCTATCGTGCCCGGCCGGTTGCGCGAAACGGGTGCTGCGCTTAACAGCCGAGCGATCATGCGGAGCTGCCGATGACCCGGACCTTGCCGCCTGCCGCCACCCTGCTGGGGATCGCGGGCCTCATCCCCTTCGTGCTCTGCAGCGTGGGTGCGCTCAGCCTGTCCAGCGAAGGCGCGCTGCGGTCGCTGCTGGCGCTGGCCGCCTATGGCGCGGTGATCCTCGCGTTCCTGGGTGGCGTGCATTGGGGGTTCGGGCTCGATGCCGCCGGGGCGCCGCCCGCCCCCGTGCAGCGCGCGCGCTTCGTGCTCGGCGTGGTCCCCGCGCTGATCGGCTGGGCCGGGTTGCTGGTCACCTTCGTCGGGCTGCCCAAGACCGGGCTGCTCGTGCTGGCGGCCGGGTTCGTCGCGACCACGGTGGCCGAGGCGCGGGCGACCCGGCAGGGCTGGATGCCGGCCAGCTACATGGGGCTGCGCTGGCTGCTGTCGGTGGTGGTCATCGTGCTGCTGGTGTCCGTCTGCCTGGTCCTGGCCCTGGGCGGACGCGTGGTGCTGTGACCGTCCTGGCGCGCCTCGTGGAGGCGAAGGTCGTGCCGGTGGTCCGCACCCGCACGGCCGCCCTGGCCGAAACCGCGGTGCGCTGGCTGCATGACGCCGGGCTGCGCGTGTTCGAGATCACCATGACGGTGCCGGACGCGCCGGCCTTGATCCGCGGCCTGGCCGCCGACCCCGCTTTGCTCATCGGCGCCGGCACGGTGCGCGACGCCGCGGCCGCGCGCGCCTGCCTAGGCGCGGGCGCGGCCTTCCTGGTCGCGCCCTGGGTCGACCCGGCGCTCGCCGCCCCGTGCCGGGAGCGCGGCGCGCTGCTGATGCTGGGCGCGGTCACGCCCACCGAGGTACGGGCGGCGCTGGCCGGCGGCGCGGACGTGGTCAAGGTGTTCCCCGCCGCGTCGGCTGGCGGTCCCGCCCACATCAAGGCCCTGCGCAGCGTGTTCCCCGGCGTGGCGTTCTGCCCCACCGGCGGCATCGCGCCTGGCGACGTCGGCGCGTATCTGGCGGCGGGCGCCGCCTTCGTCGGCATGGGCGGCGCCTTGGTGGACGAGGCACGCCTCGCCGCCGGTGACCGCGCCGCCATCGAGGATGCGGCCAGGCGGGCGCTGGCATGACCGACCTCATCTGCATGGGCGAGCCGATGCTGGAGCTGAACCAGCAACCGGCGAGCGGGCACGGCGCGCCGACATTCCTGCAAGGCCATGGTGGCGACACCAGCAACGCAGCCATTGCCGCGGCGCGGCAGGGCGCCCGGGTCGCCTATCTGACGGCCGTGGGGCAGGACGCCGGCGGCGACAGCTTCATGGCGCTCTGGGCGGCGGAGGGCGTGGAAACCGCGCATGTCGTGCGCGACCCGCTGCGCCCGACCGCGGTCTACCTCGTGCACCACACGGAGCGGGGCCACGGCTTCCAGTACTACCGGCAGGGCTCGGCCGCGAGTTGCTACGCGCCCACCCACGTGCCGGACGAGGCGGTGCGCGCGGCCAAGATCCTCTACGCGTCCGGCATCAGCCAGGGCATCTCCGACAGCGCCGCCGACGCGGTGTTCCACGCCATCGACGTCGCCCGCGGCGCCGGGGTGAAGGTCGCCTACGACACCAACTACCGCCCGCGCCTCTGGCCGGCGGCGCGCGCCTCGGCGATCATCCACGCGGCGATCTCGCAAAGCAGCATCGCGCTGCCGGGCCTGGACGACGCGACGGCGCTGACCGGCCTCAGCGACCCCGACGCTATCCTGGACTTCTACCTGCACCTCGGGCCGGAGCTGGTGGTGCTGAAGATGGGCGCGGCCGGCAGCATCCTCGCCAGCCCGAGCCAGCGCCTCCGCATTGCGCCGTTCCCATGCCAGCCGGTGGACGCCACCGGCGCCGGCGACGCGTTCTGCGGCGCGTTCCTCGCCCGGCTGATCCAGGGCGACCAGCCGGCCGACGCCGCGCGCTACGCCGCCTGCGCGGCGGCGCTGTCCACGACCGGGTATGGCGCGGTCCCGCCGATTCCGCACGCGGCGGCGGTCCTGGCCGCCCTGGGCCGGTGAAAGACGGCGATGTTCTCGTTATGTTTCACGTGAAACACTCGGCATCGTAACTAGCTGTTCGCCCCCGGTCTGTTCGCCCCCGGTCTGTTCGCCCCCGGCCGCAGCCGCAGCCCCGGCCGCAGATTGGTGAACGGCAGCGTGGCCGGGTCGGCCACCACCGGGCCGGGTGCGGCGGCGACGATCACCTGGCGGGCGATCCCCCCGAAATCCGCCCGGAAATGCACGGACGACTTCAGCGCCAGGATCGGCACCGCCGCCGGCTCGATCCCGACATGGCACAGGATGGCCTGGTCCAACGCCTGCATCTTGCGGCTGACCACCACGACCTGCACGCCGGGCTCGATGCGGATCAGCGCGCAGGGGCCGAGGTTGGCCGGGTTGCCCCTGGTCATCGGCCCGGTCAGCGTGAACCGCCCATCCGTCAGCCGCAGCACGGTCGCCTGCACGGCCAGCGGCGCGCCGTCCGACTTGCCGCCGAGGCTCAGCGCCACCGTGGCGCCCTCCCCGGCGGCGTGGCACTGGGCCGCGCTCTCGGCGTCGTTGATCAGGCACAGCACCGCCCCGGCCGCGCCTTGCCGCACCAGCTCGGCCAGCAGGCCGGTGGTGTCGCCGTGGCCGCCGCCGCCCGGGTTGTCCTGCGTGTCGGCGATCACCACGGGCCCGCCCGGCCCGGCTCCGCGCAGCGCCGCCGCCACCGCCGCGGCGGCGTCCGGGATGTCGAGCTGGAACGACCGCTCGCGCCGGTTCAGCGCGGCGAGGAAGCCGTCGGCGGCCGCGTCCGCCTGTGCCTGGGTTGCGGCGTAGGCGGCCAGCGCCGGGCAGCAGCCGGGGAAGTCGGCGTAGGGGAAGCCGAAGCACCAGGCCAGCTCGGCCACGCCCGGCGCGGCGGCGAAGGCGGCGCGCTCCCCCATCACGGCCTGCATGGGGTCCATCAAGGTGCATTGGCTGGTGATCGGGATCCAGTAGTCCAGTTGCCGGAACGCCCGCGCGAAGGGGCGGCCTTGGGCGATCCGCGCCAGCAGCAGCCGCATCGCCCGGGCGCCCGCCGCCGGCATGTCGACGTGCGGATAGGTCAGATAGGGCGCCAGCGCGTCCGCTTCGTCGACCATCAGCCGGGTCATGTTGGCATGCGGGTCGAGGCTGGCCGTGACCGGCGCCGCGCCCACGATGCGGCGGACCCGGCGCAGCAGCTCGCCCTCCATGTCGGCAAAGCCGACCGAGACCGCGGCGCCATGCAGGTCCAGGTACACGCCGTCGAGCGGGCCTGCATCCAAGGCCGCCGAAAGCCCGGCGCCGATCAGGGCCGCGATCCGCTCGAAGGCCTCGTCCTGCACCGGCCCGGCCGGGTTGGCGATACACCAGGTGAGCGGCACCAGGGCGGCGCCGGCCGCCTCGGCCGCCGCGATGGCGCCGCCCAGCCCGCTGCTGCTGCCGCGCAGGGTGGGCAGCAGGTCCGCCCCGCCGGTGAGCGGCGGGAAGCCGCCGGGCTGCACGAAATCCGCATAGACAGTGGGACGGGGTGCAAAGGAGTGGCTCTCGTGCAGGAAGCCGCCGACCGCGATGCGCATGGTGCTGGTCCTCAAACGGGTTGCGTCCAGTGCCGGCCGGGAACGCTGTCCAGCAGGGCCTTGGTGTAGTCGTGCTGCGGGGCGGCGAACACAAGCTGCGTCGGCCCCTGCTCCACGATGCGCCCGCGCCGCATCACCGCCACGCGGTCGCACACCTGGGCGGCCACGCGCAGGTCGTGGGTGATGAACAGCATCGTCAGGCCGAGGCGCTGCCGCAGCGCCTCCAGCAGCGCCAGGATTTGCGCCTGCACCGACACGTCGAGCGCCGAGACCGGTTCGTCGGCGATCAGCAGCTCCGGCTCCAGCGCCAGCGCGCGGGCGATGCCGATGCGCTGCCGCTGGCCGCCGCTGAACTCGTGCGGGAAGCGGCTGGCGGCGGCCGGGTCGAGCTGCACCAGGCGCAGCAGCTCCGCCGTGCGCGCCGCCGCCGCCGCCCGGGAGACGCCGTGGGTCAGCGGCCCCTCGGCGATGATGTCGCCCACGCGGCGCCTGGGGTTGAGCGACGCAAACGGGTCCTGGAACACCATCTGGATGCGCTTGCGATAGGGTCGCCAGCCGGTGCGGGACAGCGCTCGCAGCTCCTCGCCGTGAAAGCGAATGCTGCCGGCGTCCGCGCGCACCAGGTTCACCACGCAGCGGGCTAGGGTGGACTTGCCGGACCCGCTCTCCCCCACCAGGCCCAGCGTCTCGCCGCGGCGGATGTCGAGCCCGGCGTCGATGACCGCCGGCACGCCCGGCCCCCGCCGCAGCAGCCCGCCGCGGCGATAGGTCTTGCCCACGCGGGAGAGGGACAGCACCACGTCGCCGGTTTCCGGCGGGCGCGGCGCGCGCGCACGGTGCGGCACGGCGGCGATGAGCGCGCGCGTATAGGCGTGCTGCGGCGCGCCCAGCACCGCCGCCGCCGGGCCCTGCTCGACGATGCGGCCGTGCTGCATCACCGCCACCCGGTCGGCGATCTCGGCCACCACGCCGAAATCGTGGGTGATGAACAGCACCCCGGTGCCGCGCCGCTGCTGCACCTCGCGGATCAGGCGGAGGATTTGCATCTGCGTGGTCACGTCGAGCGCCGTGGTCGGTTCGTCGGCGATCAGGATCGCGGGCTCGAGCGCGAGCGCCATGGCGATCATCACCCGCTGCCGCTGGCCGCCGGACAGCAGATGCGGATAGCTGCGCATGATCCGCAGGGGCTCCGGCAAATGCACCGCCTCCAGCAGCGCCGGCACGCGCTGGCCCTGGGCGACGCCGTGGACGCGCAGCACCTCCGCCACCTGGTCGCCCACCCGCATCAAGGGGTTGAGCGCCGTCATCGGCTCCTGGAAGATCATGCCCAGCCGCGCCCCGCGCAGCGCGCGCATGGCCGAGGGCGCGGCCTGCAGCAGGTCCGCGCCCTCGAAGCCGATCCGCCCCGCCGTCGGCCGCAAGCCCGCCGGCAACAGCCCCATGATCGCCGCCGCCGAGACCGACTTGCCGGACCCGCTCTCGCCCACGATGCACAGGATTTCGCCCGCCGCCACCGCGAACGACACCCCTTCCACGGCATGCGCCCGGTCCCCGCCGGGCGGCAAGGCAATCGTCAGGCCCTCGACGCTGAGGACCGTCACCGCCGGCGCGCGATGCGCGGGTTCAGCGCGTCCGTCAGGCCCTCGCCCACCAGGTTCAGCGCCAGCACGGTCAGGAAGATGGCCAGGCCGGGGAACACGCTCATCCACCACGCCAGCCGGATCACGCTGCGCCCCGCGCCGATCATGAAGCCCCAGCTCATCAGGTTGGGGTCGCCCAGCCCCAGGAACGACAGCGCGGATTCCAGCAGGATCGCGCTGGCCACCATCAGGCTGCCCAGCACCAGGATCGGCGAGAGCGCGTTGGGCAGGATCTCCCACAGTACGATGGCCGTGCGGGAGCGCCCCAGCGCCTCGGCCGCCTGCACGAACTCGCGCGAGCGGAGCGAGAGGAACTCCGCCCGCACCACGCGCGTGACCGGCGGCCACGATACGATGGCGATGGCGGCGACGATGCTGCCGAGGCTGGGCGTGAAGATCGCCACCAGCACCACGGCCAGCACGAAGCTCGGCACGGTCTGGAAGAACTCTGTCAGCCGCATGATCAGGTCGTCGACCCAGCCGCCGAGATAGCCGGCGACGGCGCCGAGGGCCACGCCGAGGGTCAGCGCCACCGCGGTCGAGACCACGCCCACCAGCAGCGACACCTTGGCGCCGTGCGCGATGCCGGCGGCGACGTCGCGGCCCAGGCTATCGGAGCCGAGCAGGAAGCCCTCCTCGCCGGGGGCTGCGAAGGGGGCGCCCTGCATGTCCCAGGGCGAGAACGGGAACAGCGCCGGGGCCAGCGCCGACATCAGCCCGACCAGCAGCAGGATCCCCAGCCCGGCCGCCCCGCCGCGGTTGCGCAAAAAGGCGCGGATCACGCCGCCTCCATCCGCGGGTCGGCCACGAGATAGACGAGGTCGGTCACCAGGTTGAACAGCACCACCAGCACCGAGGTGCAGAGGAACACGCCCAGCAGCAGCTGGTAGTCGCGGGCGAGCAGGGCGTCGAAGGCGAGCCGGCCGATGCCGGGCCAGGCGAACACGGTTTCCACCAGGATGGAGCCGCCGATCAGCTGGCCCGCCTGGATGCCGGCGAAGGTGATGATCGGCAGCAGGGCGTTGCGCAGGATGTGCCGGCGCAGGATGCGGCCCTCCGGCACGCCCTTGGCGCGCGCGGTGCGGACGAAGTCCTGGTCCGCGACCTCCAGCATCGAGGCGCGGGTCAGCCGGGCATAGACCGCCATGTAGAACAGGCCGAGCGTGAGCGCGGGCAGCACCAGGTAGTGCGCCGTGTCCGCCACCGCCGCCCAGCCGTGCAGGTCGGCGCCCACGGTGTTCATGCCGAAGCTGGGCAGCCAACCCAGCCAGACGCTGAACACCAGCACCAGCATCAGCCCCACCCAGAAAATCGGCGTGGCGTAGAAGCCGAGTGCCAGCACGGTGATGACGGTGTCGGCCAGCCGCCCCGCGCGCCGGGCCGCGGCCGCACCGAGCCCGATGCCGGCGGCTAGCGCGAAGGCGAAGGCCGCACCCGTCAGCAGCAGGGTGGCCGGCAGGCGTTCCAGGATCAGGCTGGCGACGGTGCGCTGCTGGCGGTGCGACATGCCGAGGTCGAGCTGCAGCACGCCGCGCATGTAGATCCACAGCTGCTCGTGCAGCGGCCGGTCCAGCCCGAACTGCGTGCGCAGCTGCTCGATGAAGCGGGCGTCGGCGGCGCCCGACTGCCCGGCGATGACGCTGGCGGGGTCCCCGGGTGCGGCGTGGATCAGCAGGAAGTTCACGACGACGATGGCCAGCACCACGGCCAGCATCTTGGCCAGCCGGGCCAGCAGGAAGCGGAGCAGGCGGACCATGCCCTAGAGCACGATCCATGCTGACAGGCGCACGGCTCGCGCTCTAGCCCTTGTTTTTACGAGCATGTTCACTCGACGGGTGATCCCGTGTGGTCGGCGCATGCTCTAGGCGATGAACACGTCGTCGAAGCAGGCGTGCACGCCGGTGCCGAGCTGGATCACGTTGTGCAGCTTGCGGTCCATGATGGTCGGGAACGACATCTCGAGCAGCCAGACCTGCGGGATTTCGGCGACCAGCAGCTTCTGCACCTCGCTGAACGCCGCCTGCCGCGCCGCGCTGTCGGCCGCGTTGCGGGCCTGGTTGAACAGGGCGTCCACCGTCTCGTTCTTGTAGCCGCCGGTGTTGGTGAAGGTGACTTTCTGGATGTTGGTGGAGACGTAGGTCCGCTCCACGCCCAGGGTGGGGTCGCCGAACTGGTAGAGGAAGTTGACGCTGGTGTCGTAGTCCCAGTCGGCGATCCGCCGGGCCCAGCCGCCGGCGTCGGTGCTCTCCAGCACCACCTCGATCCCGACCTGCTTCAGCGCGGTGCGCATGTATTCGGCGAGCCGGGTCCAGACCTCGCCATAGGGCAGCGTCAGGTGCTTCAGGGTGAAGCGGATCCCTTGCGCGTTCGGCTTCAGCCCGGCCGCATCCAGCAGCGCCGCCGCCGCCTTCAGGTCGAACCGCTCCAGCTTGACCGAGGCGTCGTGGAACTTGGTGGTGGACGCGATCGGGCTGGTCGCCACGCGGCCCACCCCGAACCAGAGCCGCCGGAGCAGGAACTCGCGGTCGAGCGCGTGGCTGATGGCTTGCCGCACCCGCAGGTCGTCCAGCGGCTTGATCCGGTGGTTCAGCTCGAGCCACATCAGCGGCGAGAACATCTCCCAGCCCTTGGTGGAGACCGCCAAGTTCGGCTGCTGCTGGAAGCGCGGCACGTCGAACGGTTCGATGTCGCTGGCCGAGGTCAGCTGCACCTGCCCCGATTGCAGGGCGATGCCGCGGCTCTGGCTGTCGGGCACGATGCGGTAGATGATCTCGTCGAGGTAGGGCTGGCCCGGCTTCCAGTAGCCGTCGTAGCGCCGCAGGCGGATGAAGTTGCCGCGCTGCCATTCCACGAACTGGAACGGCCCGGTGCCGGTCGGCTTCTGGTTGGCCGGGCTGTTGCGGAAGTCGGTGCCCTCATAGAGGTGCTTCGGCACCATGCAGCACGTGGTCGAGTCGAACATGAGCAGGAACGGCTCGAACGGGGTGTCGAGCGTCAGCTTGACCGTGAGCGGGTCGGGCGCGGTGGCGTCCTTGATCTTCATGAACACGCTGCGGGCGCGGGGTGCCAGCTCCATGTGGAACTTGGTGATCGAGAAGATCACGTCGTCGGCGGTGAACGGCTTGCCGTCATGGAAGGTCACGTTCGGCTGCAGGTGGAACGTGTAGGTCCGCTTGTCGTCCGAAAGCTCCCAGCTGCGTGCCAGCTCCGGCAGCGGCTCCAGGTTGGCCGAGTATTTGATCAGGCCCTGGAAGATCTTGCTCGCCGCGATCAGGGTGGGGCCCTGGTTGTTCACGCCCATGATCAGCACCGGCGGCTCCGGCGTCAGCAGCGCGTTGAGCGTGCCGCCGCGCTTGGGGGCGATGCCCTGCGCTCGGGCCTGGTCCGCGGTCATCAGCCCCGGGGCCAGCCCGGCCGCCGCCGAGCCCGCCATGAGTTGCCGCCGTGAGAGCCTCGATCGGTGCGCCATGCTGCAAACCCCGGCAAAGTTGCGGGACGCTAGAACGCCATGCCCCGGCTGGACAAGCGCGCAAGCGGTTCCTAGCTTGCCGCCTCGCAAGAACGATGCCGGGCGGGGTGCGCGTGAAGGTGTTCTGGGACCCGGTGCAGCTGCGCCATGCGCCACGCTTCTTCCTGCAGCGCGGCGTGGTGCGGCAAAACTTCGAGGGTCCGGGCCGGGCCGAAGCCTTGCTGGCCGGCGCGGCCGCGCTGGGCCTCACGCCCGAGCGTCCGCCCCCCGTGCGGGCGGACGCGCTGCTGCCGGTCCACACCCAGGCTTATCTCGACTTCCTGCGCGATGCGCCCGCGGCCTGGGCAGCCCTGCCCGATGCGGGGCCGGAGGTCGTCGCCAACATCCACCCCTCGCCGGAGATGCTGGGGCACGGCGCACGCGCGGGCGCCTCGGTGATCGCCCGGGCCGGCTGGTTCACCGCCGACGCCTCCTGCCCGATCGCGGCCGAAACCTGGCCGGCCGCCGTGGCTGCCGCCGCCGGCGCGCTTGCTGCGGCCGACGAGGCGGCGGCCGGGCGGAGCGCCTATGCGCTGGCGCGCCCGCCGGGCCACCACGCCTACCCCGCGCGCGCGGGCGGGCACTGCTATCTCAACAACGCCGCCCTCGCCGCCGAACGGCTGCGGGCGCGAGGGGCGGCCCGGGTCGCCGTGCTCGACATCGACAGCCACCATGGCAACGGCACCCAGGGCGCCTTCTGGACCCGCGACGACGTGCTGTTCGTCTCCCTGCACGGCGATCCCGACGGCTACTACCCCTGGTATGTCGGCCATGCCGACGAGCGGGGCGGCGGCGGCGGGGTGGGCTGCAACCTCAACCTCCCGTTGGCCCGCGGCAGCGCCGATGCGGCGTGGCTCCAGGCGCTCGACGTGGGGATCGCCGCAATCCGGCACTTCGGCGCCGAAGCGCTCGTGGTCAGCCTGGGATTCGACGCTTCGGAGCACGAACCCTTGGGGTATCTGGCGGTCACGGCGGAGGGATTTGCCCGCGCCGGGTCGCGCATCGGCGCGCTGCGCCTGCCGGCGGCCATCGTGCAGGAGGGCGGCTACAGTCTCGACGTGATCGGCGGATTGTTAGGCCGCTTCCTCGCCGCCTACGCCGGATGATCGCCCGGCTCAGCAGCTTCGCCTTCAGCGGCATCGAGGCGGTGACGGTCGAGGTGCAGGTGCAAATCTCGTCCGGCCTGCCCGCCTTCCTCGTGGTGGGCCTGCCGGACAAGGCGGTCGGCGAGGCGCGGGAGCGGGTGCGGGCGGCGCTGACGGCGATGGGGCTCTCGCTGCCGCCCAAGCGCGTGCTGATCAACCTCGCCCCGGCCGATCTGCTGAAGGAGGGCAGCCACTTCGACCTGCCGATCGCGCTCGCAGTGCTCGCGGCCATGGATGTATTGCCGCGGGACGAGCTGGCGGGCTTCGCGGCCCTCGGCGAATTGTCGCTCGATGGCGCCGTGAACGCCGTCGCCGGCGTGCTGCCGGCCGCGATGTCGGCCAGCCAGCGCGACCTCGGCCTGATCTGCCCGGCGTCGCAAGGCGGCGAGGCGGCCTGGGCCGGGCGGATCGAGGTGCTGGCCGCGCCGGACCTGCTCTCGGTGATCAACCATTTCCGCGGCAGCCAGGTGCTCTCGCCGCCGCAGCCGGCCGGCGCGCAGGACGTGGCCACCGGGCCAGACCTGGCCGAGGTGCGCGGCATGGAGACAGCCAAGCGCGCGCTGGAGATCGCGGCAGCGGGCGGCCACAACCTGATGCTGATCGGCCCGCCCGGCGCCGGCAAGAGCATGCTCGCGGCCCGGCTGCCGCGGCTGCTGCCCGATCTCAGCCCGATCGCGGCGCTGGAGGTCAGCATGATCCACAGCGTCGCCGGGCTGCTGGATGGCGGGCGGCTGGTGATGCGCCCGCCCTATCGCGAGCCGCACCATGGGGCCTCGCAGGCCGCGCTGACCGGCGGCGGGCAGCGCGCCAAGCCTGGCGAGGTCAGCCTGGCGCATCGCGGCGTGCTGTTCCTGGACGAACTGCCGGAGTTTCCCCGCCAGGCGCTCGAGGCCCTGCGCCAGCCTCTTGAGAGTGGCCGCACGACGGTCGCCCGCGCCACCGCGCACGTGACCTACCCCGCGCGCTTCCAGCTCGTCGCCGCCATGAACCCATGCCGCTGCGGGCACCTGGGCGACGCCGCGCGCGAGTGCAACAAGGCGCCGCGCTGCGGCGAGGACTACCTGGGCCGCATCAGCGGGCCCTTGCTCGACCGGATGGACATCGTGGTCCAGGTGCAGCCGGTGCCGCCGGTCGAGCTGTCCCGCGCGCCGCCGGGCGAAGCGAGCGCCGCGGTGGCCGGGCGCGTCGCCGCGGCCCGCGCCGCGCAGACCGCGCGTTTCGGGCCGGAGGGCGCGGCCACCAACGCCGAGGCCGAGATGGGCACGATCGACCTGCAGCCGGAGGCGCGGTTGCTGGCCGAGCAGGCTTCGGAGACGCTGCGCCTCTCCGCCCGCGGCTTCACCCGGGTGCTGCGGGTCGCGCGCACCATCGCGGACTTGGCGGAGGCCGCGCAGGTGCGCCGGGCGGACGTGGCGGAGGCGCTGGCCTACCGCCACCGGGTGCCGGGACGGCGGGTTTAGGCCGCCGCTCACTCGTGGCGGAACGCGTCGGCGATGCGGCGCACGCGGCCCTCCGCATCTACCAGCAGCACGTCGAAGCGCACCCCGGCGCGGCCCCAGGCCGGGTGTTCGGCCAGGGCGATCTCGGCGGCGGCGAGCAGGCGGGCGCGCTGGCGGGGCCGGAGCGGCGGCGGCGGCGGCCAGCGCCGGCCGGGCCTTCACCTCGATGAAGGCGAGCAGGCCGTCCTGTTCGGCCACGAGGTCGATCTCGCCTGCCGCGGTGCGGAGCCGGCGGGCCAGGATGGCCCAGCCCTGCTGCGCAAGCGCGGTGCAGGCGGCGGACTCGGCCGCGAGCCCGCGCCGCTGCGCCGCGCGGCCCGACGCCTGCCGGGTCACACCCGGGTCACACGTGGAAGGCGCTACGACCCTCGGCCTGCCCGTCCGCGAAGTAGTGCGCCAGCGGGTTCAAGCCGCCGTTTCGCACATCGGCGTAGGCGGCCAGGTACTTGCCCGTGCTGAAGTCGGCGGAGGGGTCCCTGCCCTCCCGCCAGCCATTCTGCTCGTAATGCTGCAGCGGGTTGATGCCGGCGGCGGCGACGTCGGGGTTGTGCAGCAGGTAGTACTTCGTATCGAACAGCGCGTCCGGGTTGAGGCCGTGCTGCCATCCGGTGGCGTTGTAGCTGGCGGTGGCCTGCGCGAGGCCGGCGGCGCCGGTGGGGAACAGGCTGGCGCCGAGCTGGGCGTCGTAGAACACGGTGTCGAGCAGCGGGTCCGGCACGGTGCCGCCGCCGGCGACGAAGCCGATGCGGCCCTCGGCCTTGCCGCTTGCCATGTAGTGCAGCAAGGGGTTCAGCCCTGCCGCGCGCACGTCGGGGTTGGCGGCCAGGTAGTCGGCCCCGGAGAAGGCCAGGCTCGGCGCCCTGCCCTCCCGCCAGCCGCTGCCCTCGTAATGCAGCAAGGGGTCGATCCCGGCCGCCTTCACATCCGGGTTCTGCGCCAGGTAGAAATTGGTGTCGAAGTAGGCATTGGGATTGTAGCCCAGCTTGGCGCCGGCCGCGTGGAAGCTCGCCGAAGCGTCCGCGCCCGAGACCGCGACCTCCGGGTGCTGCGCATAGTAGTACGCGTAGTCCACCGCCGGATCGGGCGTGCCGACCGCGTGCGGGGTGGCGGCCAGCGCGGCGCGGCCTTCGGCCTTGCCGAAGGCGGCATAATGCCAGAGCGGGTCGAGCCCCACGGCTTTGACGTCGGCATTGGCCGCGAGGTAGCCCCTGACCGAGAAGCCCAGGCTGGGGTCGCGCCCCTCGCGCCAGCCGAAGTTTTCGAAGTGCTGCAGCGGGTTGATGCCGGCCGCGGCCACGTCCGGGTTCTGGTTGAGGTAGTAGGCCACATGGAACAGCGCGCTGGGGTCACGCCCTTCGCGCCACCCAGTGGTGCTGAAGTGCTGGTAGGGATCGACGCCGGCGGCGGCGACGTCCGGGTTGGCGGCGAGGTAATAAGCGACGTCGAACAGGGGGTCGGGGTTGGCCTGGAAGTTGTAGGCGAGGCTCACGTCGAAGCCGTAGCCGGCATGCGCGCCGACCTGGAAGTGGTAGCCGGTGAAGGTGCCGGCGAGGTTCAAGGTGCCGAGCGTGGCGCCGCCGTTGGCCAGGGCCAGCGCCCCCAGGCCATTGTCGCCGGGGCGGTAGCTCACGCCGGTGATGGGGGCGCCGCTGGCCACGTAGATGGTATCGCCGGCGGCAAAGCCGCTCACGAGGCCCGACCCGGTCAATTCGCCCGCGCCGGTGAGCGTCAGTTCCAGCGTGCCGCCTGCCCCGGCGAACGAGACGGGCTGGCTGGTCACGCCATTGGAGAGGTAGAGCGTCGCGCCGGTGCCGATCGCCAACTGGCCGCCGCCGCTCACCGCCGAGCCGATCTCCAAGGCGCCGCCCTGCGCACTGATGGTCCCCTGGTTCAGCACGCCGGCGCTGGCCGTCAGGGTGCCGGCGCCGATCAGGGTTCGGCCGGCGTCGATGGTGATCATGCCGGCCGCGGCACCGCCCGCCGTGCCGACCTCGAGGCTGGACGCACTGTCCACCGAGATGCCGTTGCCGCCCAGCGACGGGGCCAGCACGAGGCCGCCCGCCTGCACCGCCGCCCCGGTGGTCAGGTTCAGCGTGTTGGCGGGGAAGAAGGCCCGGTTGGTGCGCTCGCCGCCCAGGGTCAGCAGGTCCGTGACCGAAAGCCGAGTGCCGGCGCCGCTTTCCTGCAACGGACCGAACAGCAGCGTGGCCGACCTCGCCGCGAGCGTGGTGCCCGGCGCAAGGGTGAGCGCGCCGGGGGCGGACGCGCTGCCGACCGAGAGCTGGCCGGTGGTGAAGGCGCCGCTCAGCGTGTTGTTGCCCAGGATGGCCAGGCTGGCGGAGGCGCCCGGCCCGGTGATGGTCTGGTTGGCGGCGCTCGGCCCGTTCAAGGTGACGGCATTGGCCGCGCCCGGGACGGCCACGTTGCCGGCGTTGGTCGTGTCGCGCCAGTTGGCGGCGTTGCTCCAGGCGCCACTGGAGGCCGACCAGCCGAAGGCATCGGTGCCGGGGCTGCCCGTGCCGGTGCCGGGGCTGCCGGTGCCGGTGCCCGTGCCGGGGCTGCCGGTGCCCGTGCCGCCGCCGCCGCCGCCGCCGCCGGGCGGGACGTTGGAGCTGGCCTGCACCACCGTGATGACGGAGCCATAGGTCGGGCTCGGCGTGACCTGGAACAGGTAGCCGGCGTAGTTGCCGGAGAGCGTGAGGGTGCCGAGGGCGGCGCCGCCGCTGTTGAGGGTCAGCGTGCCCAGCCCGCCTGCGCCGGCCACGTAGGTCGCGCTGCTGAGGGCGGCGCTGCTGGCAAACAGGATGCTCTCCCCGGGCACGAAGCCGGCGACGACGCCGGTTTCGCTCAGCCCGGTCGGGCCGGTCAAGCCGATCTCGAGCACGCCGCCCGCGCCGACGAAGGCAACGTTCTGGCTGCTCACGCCGTTGAACACGTAGAGGGTCGCGCCGGCGCCGATTTGCAGCAGCCCGGCGCCGCTGACCCCGCCGCCGATCGACAGGGTGCCGCCCTGGGCGGTGATGGTGCCCAGGTTCAGGACCCCCGTCGTGGCGATCAGGCTGCCGGCGCCGGTGATGGTGCGGCCGGCGTCGACGCTGATCTTGCCCGCGGTGCCCGTCCCCGTCGTGCCCGTCCCCGTCGTGCCCACCCTGAAGCTGGAGGCGCTGTCGACCGTGATGCCGTTGCCGCCGGGCGAGGCGACCAGGGCGACGCTGGCCGCCTGCACGGCCGCCCCGGTGCCGACGACCACGGAGTTGGCGAGCAGGCTGTTGGAGGCGCGGAAGCCGCCCAGGGTCAGCGCGCCGCTGACGGTGAGCTTGGTGCCGGCGCCGGTGACCTGCAGCGGGCCGAACAGGACGGTGGCGCTGGTTGCGGTCAGCGTGCCCGAGGCGACGATCAGGGCGCCCTGGCTCGAGGCGTTGCCGACAGACAAGGCCCCCGTTCCGAAGAAGCCGGACAGCATCGTTTGGCCGACCGCGGTCGTGCTGGCGGAGTTGCCGTTGCCGCTCACGGTCTGGTAGCGCGACGCCGGTCCTTGCAGGACCACGTCATCGGCAGCTTGGGGGAACCCGGTCGGCGTCCAGTTGACGCCGTTGCTCCAGAGCCCGTTCGTGCCGGCGATCCACGTCTTGACGGTCATCGTGGCGTTCGTTCCCGCTGCCGTGATCACTTGTCACAGACGCGCGGGCGAATCGCCAGCTTTAAGTTTTCGACACGGCTCCGATATTAAGACCGGTTGTCAAGACCCGTGCAGATCACGAAATGCTGCGGCCCTCCTCGACGGCATGGCAGGCGACCAGGACGGCGCCGTCCTTCGTGTAGCCCGGCCGTTCCACCCGGCAACGTTCATTGGCCAAGGGGCACCTGGGATGGAACGGGCAGCCGGAGGGCGGGTCGATCGGGCTCGGCACCTCGCCGCCCACCGGCGTCCGGCTGCGGCCCGACATGGCCAGGTCGGGGATGGCATCCAGCAGCAGCCGGGTATAGGGGTGGCGGGGCGCGCTGAAGATGCTCTCGCCGGGTCCGTATTCGACGATGCGGCCCAAATACATCACGCCGAGCTGGTCGGACATGTGACGGACCACCGCCAGGTTGTGGCTGATGAACAAGTAGGTCAGCTGCATGCGCTGCTGCAGATCGCGCATCAGGTTCAGGATCTGGGCTTGGACCGAGACGTCGAGGGCGCTGGTCGGTTCGTCGGCGACCAGGAAATCCGGCTCGCTCGACAGCGCACGGGCAATGCTGATCCGCTGGCGCTGGCCGCCGCTGAACTCGTGCGGGAACTTCTCCCCGTCGCGCGGCGACAGGCCGACCTGCGAGAGCAGTTGGCCGACCCGGTCGCCGACGTCGCGGCTGGACCGCAGGATGCGGAAGGCGCGGATCGGCTCGGCCACGATGTCGCGCACCCGCCAGCGCGGGTTGAGGGAGGCATAGGGGTCCTGGAAGATCATGTTCATGCGCCGGCGCAGCTCGGGCTGCTCGCGGGCGGCGGACAGGCTTTGGCCTTCGAACTGGATGGTTCCGGCGCTGGGCGGGTAGAGGCCGACGGCGAGGCGCGCGACCGTGCTCTTGCCGCAGCCGCTCTCGCCGACCAGGGACAGGGTGGTGCCGAGCGGGATGGTGAAGGAGACCTCGTCCACCGCGCGCAGGGTCTGGCGTTTTTCGCGCGCCAGGGTGCGCTGCAGCCAGGGGCGGGAGACGTCGAAGGTGCGGCTGACGGCTTCGGCCTGCATGACGATGCGGGGCGGCTGGCGGTTTGGGTCGGTCCTGCCCGGCTCACGCATGGGCTTGGGCTTCGACGTGCGCCGGGTCATAGAGCCAGCAGGCGGCTTGGGTGGCGCGGGCGGGCATGAGGCCGGGCCGGTCCAGGCGGCAGCGGTCGAACACCTTGGGGCAGCGCGGGTTGTAGGGGCAACCCGGCGGAATGGCGGTCAGGCGCGGCATCGAGCCCTCGATCTGGCGGAGGCGCTCGACCCGCGTCCCGAGCGACGGGATGCTGGCCATCAGCCCCTCCGTATAAGGATGGGACGGGCGCTGGACGACGTCCTGTACCGGGCCGACCTCGATGACCCGGCCGGCGTACATGACCGCGACGCGGTCGGCCGTCTCGGCGATCACTCCCATGTCGTGCGTGACCAGCATCACCGCGGTGCCGTGTTCGCGCGTGACCTGCTTGAGCAGCTCGATGATCTGCGCCTGGATGGAGACGTCGAGGGCGGTGGTGGGCTCGTCGGCGATCACCAGGCGCGGCTCGGCGCAGAGGGCGAGCGCGATCACCACGCGCTGGCGCATGCCGCCGGAGAACTCGTGCGGGAAGCCGTCGATGCGGCGGGACGCGGCCGGGATGCCGACGCGCTCCAGCCAGCCGATCGCGCGCGTCCGCGCCTCGGTGTCCGAGAGCGGGAGATGGGTCTGCATGGTCTCGACAAGCTGGCGCCCGACGGAATAGAGCGGGTTCAGCGTGGTCAGCGGGTCCTGGAAGATGGCGCCGATCTGCTTGCCGCGGATGCGGCGCAGGCGCTCGTACGGCAGCGCGTCGATGCGGGCGCCCTCCAGCAGCACCTCGCCGCCGCTGATGCGGCCCGGCGGCTCGAGCAGCCCGATGATGGCAGCCCCGGTCAACGACTTGCCGGCCCCGCTCTCGCCCACCACGCCCAGCACCTCGCCAGCGTCGATGGAGAACGACACCCCGTCGAGCGCGCGGAGCGTGCCGCGGCGGGAGGGGAACTCGACCGAGAGGTCGCAGACGTCGAGCAGGGCCATTACCGCGGGACCGTCATCGGAGGCGGGGGTTCAGGGCGTCGCGCAGCCAGTCGCCCAGCAGATTGATGGACAGCACCATCAGCACCAAGGTGAGCCCGGGGAAGATGGTGATCCACCACTCGCCGCTGAACAGGAAGTCGTTGCCGATGCGGATGAGGGTGCCCACGGAGGGCTGGGTCGGCGGCAGGCCGACGCCCAGGAAGGACAGGGTGGCCTCGGCCAGGATCGCCAGGCCGAGGGTGAGCGTGCCGATCACCAGCACGGGGCCCAGCACGTTGGGCAGGATGTGGGTGACCATGATGCGGGACGGCGACAGGCCGATCACCCGCGCCGCCATAACGTATTCCTTGCCGCGCTCGACCAGGGTGGAGCCGCGGACGGTGCGGGCGAATTGCGGCCAGAAGGAGATGCCGATGGCGAAGATCAGCACGTAGATCTGCATGCGCTCGTGCAGCTCGCGCGGCAGGGCGGCGCTGACCACGCCGTCGACCAGCAGCGCGATCAGGATGGCCGGGAAGGATAGCTGGACGTCGGCGACGCGCATCAGCGCGGAATCGACCGCGCCGCCGGCGTAGCCCGCGACCAGACCCACGGTGATGCCGACGGCGATGGCGAACAGCACGGCCGAGATGCCGACGACGAAGCTGATGCGGGCGCCGTACATGATGCCGGACAGCACGTCCCGCCCCTGGTCGTCGGTGCCGAGCACGTGCGCCGGGTCGCCCTCGGCGGAGAAGGCGGGCGGCTTGAAGCTGTCCATGAGGTTGAGGCTGGCCAGGTCGAACGGGTTATAGGGTGCAATCCAGGTCGAGAACATCGAGGCGACCAGGAGCGCGAGCAGCACGAGCGCCGACACGATCGCGATGGGCGAGTGCCGGAAGCTGTGGAGTACGTCGCTGTCCCAGGCACGGGCGAGCGCGTTCAATGCGCGGCCCCCACGCGCGCCATCCGCAGCCTTGGGTCGACGGCGTAGTAGAGCAGGTCGACGACGAGGTTGATCAGCACGAACAGGACGGAGATCAGCATCAGGTAGGCCGCCATCACCGGGATGTCGGCAACCTGGACGGATTGGACAAAGAGCAGGCCCATGCCGGGCCACTGGAACACGGTCTCGGTCACGATGGAGAAGGCGATGATGCCGCCGATCTGCAGCCCGGCGATGGTAATGACCGGCACCAGCGTGTTCTTCAGCGCGTGGCCGAAGTTGATGGCGCGATTGCTGAGGCCGCGCGCGCGGGCGAACTTCACGTAGTCGGACCGCAGCACCTCCAGCATCTCCGCCCGCACCAGGCGCATGATGAGGGTCATCTGGAACAGGCCGAGCGTGATCGCGGGCAGGATCAGCGCCTTCAGCCCGGCGGCGGTGAGGAAACCCGTGCTCCAGAAGCGGAAGTTGACGACTTCGCCGCGGCCGAAGCTGGGCAGCCAGCCGAGCAGGACGCTGAAGAACAGGATCAGCAGGATGCCGATCAGGAAGGTCGGCAGGCTGACGCCGATCAGGCTGAACACCAGGAATAGGCGCGAGCTGAAGGCGTTGCGGTAGATGCCGGTATAGACGCCCATGGGCACGCCGATCAGCAAGGCGAGGGCTGCTGCGGTGAAGGCGAGCTCGAGGGTTGCGGGCAGGCGTTCGGCGATGAGGTCCATCACCGGCCGGGCCAGGCGGTAGCTGACGCCGAACTGGCCGTGGGCGGCGTTCCACATGAACTTGGCGTATTGCACGAAGAAGGGCTGGTCGAGCCCGAGTTGCTGTATCAGGGCGACGCGCTGGGCCTCGGTGTAGTCCTGGCCGAGCATGATGGTGACGGGGTCGCCGACGAACTTGAACATGGCGAACGCGATCAGGCCGACCACGAGCAGGACGGGGATGGCCTGGAACACGCGCGATAGGACGAAAGCGAACATTCCCTAACCTTCTAGGCCAGGGTTGGGTTCGGCAACAAGCGGCTCGGGGCTGGCGAACTCCGCCACCAAGGTGAAGCCGACGCCCAGCAGCACCGGGCCGAGGAAGATTCCGAGCAGACCGAAGGCCAGGGCGCCGCCAAGCACGCCCAAGATCGTCAGCAGGAAGGGCAGCTTGGCGCCGCGTGCGATGAAGTAGGGGCGGATGACGTTGTCCGACCCGCTGATGATGAAGAGGCCGTAGGCGGCGAGGAAGATGCCCCAGCCCGTGTGTCCCGTGCCCAGCAGCCACAGGCTGGCGGGGATCCAGATCACCGGCGCGCCGATCGGCAGCACCGATAGCAGCCCGGCGATCGCCCCCAGCAGCAGCGGCCGCGGCACGCCGGACAGCAGGAGGCCGAAGGTGGTCAGCAAGCCCTGCACGAGCGCGGTGCCGAGAATGCCATAGACGGTGCCGCGGACGGTGGCGCCGGTGACGGCGACGAGCCGGGCCGCACGGTCCCCGGCGATCCGGTGCATGATGCGGTGGAGGTAGCGCGCCAGGATGTCCCCCGACGCCCAGAAGAAGAAGGCGACGACGAGCGCCAGGACGAACTGCAGCA
>JAABUK010002608.1_pt1 | contig 32101 bp, 27 predicted proteins | sample 5559141 | NCBI WGS metagenome assembly JAABUK01 (sample SAMN10711869, study PRJNA513367) | rock metagenome | isolation source: Antarctica rocks | place: Antarctica: Victoria Land, Pudding Butte nord | collected 2016-01-03 | reverse complement strand
AGGATGGAATTTACCTGCGGTAAAAAGAGTAACGCCTGAAACAAAAAAAGAAGATCTTGCAGCAAGTGTAGTGGTAGCTCCGCCAAGCGCCGACGGCACTCCATGGATGAAAAAATTTACACCGTACCATGTTGGTGTCTGCAGCGGCTGGATGCAGGTGCGTGGCAATGCAAGAAGGAGAAATGTGGATGCAGGTTTTGCCATGAGCGACCACGCCGACTGGCCCGGCCTGTTGCAGGCAGTGAAAGCTACAGGTGCAGAAAAAGTGTTTGTAACGCATGGTTTCCAGGCACAATTCAGCCGGTATTTAAATGAAAACGGAATTGAAGCTGCGGAAGTGAAAACCCAATACGGAGATGATGAAGAAGAAGCCCCCGCTAATCTTCCGCTAACAGAAGGGGACGATTTAGAAACCTTTGAAACCCTTTCAAACCTCCCTGAAGGGGAGGCTTAAAAAACCATGAATAACGATTCAAACTATATTAATAATTTAATTGAGATAGAACATCAGAGGGATTCTTACTCCCCTTCAGGAGTCGGGGGTTTAGGTCTGTTTGCGAATCTCGTAAAAGTATTAGGAACAAGCACAAAAACAAATGACAAACTGGAAGTGCTTGTCAGATATTTTGCTTCTGCAGATAATAAAGATAAAGTATGGGTAATAGCTCTTTTTAGCGGAAGAAAACCAAAACGTGCGGTAAACACAACACAATTAATTACCTGGTGCATAGAAGTGGCCGGGCTGCCGGGATGGCTTTTTGGCGAAAGTTATCATACTGTCGGCGACCTTGCCGAAACCATTGCTCTTTTGCTTCCTGAAACTATTTCTGACCAGCAGCAGCATGAAGATAAGCCTTTATATTTCTATATAGAAAAATTTAAACAAATTGAAAAGCAGGACGAATCTATAAAAAAACAATTCATTATTGATAGCTGGAAACAGATGGATCAAAATGAAAGGTTTGTTTTTAATAAACTGATAACCGGGGCATTTCGTATTGGCGTTTCTCAAAAAATGATGGTGAATGCACTGGCAAAATTTACCAGTCTCGAAGCTTCTGTTATTGCACATCGTATCAGTGGCAACTGGGATCCGTCAACGACAACTTTTGCAGAGCTTTTAAATGAAAGCCCAACAATAACTGATTATTCAAAACCTTATCCTTTTTATCTCGCTTACGCTTTAGACGATGATCCTGCAACTTTAGGTGATCCAAATGACTGGCAGGTAGAATGGAAATGGGATGGGATCCGCGGGCAGATGATTAAGCGAAACAACCAGTTATTTGTCTGGAGCCGCGGCGAAGAATTAATGACCGAAAAATTTCCTGAGTATGATTGTTTAAAAGATTTGTTGCCAGACGGAACAGTGCTTGACGGAGAGATAATACCAAGCGTAGATAAAAAACCCCTGCCTTTTGCCTTGCTGCAAACAAGAATTGGGCGAAAAAATATAACGAAGAAAAACCTGCAGGAAACTCCCATTACCTTTTTTGCTTACGATTTGCTTGAATACAATCATGAAGACTGGCGAAACAAACCTTTAACGGAAAGAAGAAAGAAACTGGAAGAAATTATTTTACCGCTTACGAATCCTGCCATCATTCTTTCGCCTGTTATTAACTTTTCTAACTGGGATGAGCTCGCAGCATTAAGAAAAACTTCGCGGGAAAACGGAGCCGAAGGTTTTATGATAAAGAGAAAATCTAGCATCTACCAGGTTGGCCGCAAAACCGGAGATTGGTGGAAATGGAAAATAGATCCATTGGTTATTGATTGCGTTATGATCTATGCAGAAAAGGGTAGTGGAAGAAGAAGCAACTTATACACCGCCTATACTTTTGCTGTAAAAAATGATGATAAATTAATTCCTTTTACAAGAGCTTATAGCGGATTAACCGATAAAGAATTCAACGAAGTGGACGCATTTGTAAAAAGAAACGCAATAGAAAAATTTGGCCCGGTTAGAACGGTAAAACCTGAACTCGTTTTTGAAATTGCCTTTGAAGGTATTGCGGCTAGCAACCGCCACAAAAGCGGGGTCGCGCTTCGTTTCCCAAGAATAAACAGGTGGCGAAAAGATAAAAAACCTGATGAAATAAATACTTTGGAAGATCTGAAAAAGATGCTGGAAGTATATGGAAGCCCGAGCCTTAAAGGGTGAAGAGAGTAAGGAAGGTGAGTGTTTGAATGCCTCAACTATCAGGATGAAAACAGGTAAAAAAAATTTCAGGTTGTCTATTTCACCGGCAACGCGTTTGTCATTTTTTTTTAAAAACAATTTTAGATTAATAAGTTAGAAATAAGTCTAATCCTCGTTTAATGTTTATAAGATCATTTTCTGATATCAAACCCAGCTTTTTGGTAAGTCTCATTTTTGAAATTGTTCTAACCTGAAAAGGAATAGCCTGGCTCGCCGCTTTAAGATTATTTACTTTATCAGGAGTAATAACCGGACAACCTTTGTACGGTTTTATTTTACTTGAAAGAGGACACATTATAACAACACTATAATGTTGGTTCATAGAAGCTCCGCTAATAATTACTACCGGCCTTATTCCACTTTGTTCACTCCCGATAACCGGATTTAAATCTGCCATCCAGATTTCTTTTTGCATTATTTCTCTAATTCTTTTAATTGCTCTAAATAATCACCTAAGCCGGATTCTGCTAACTGAAGCAGTTCTTTATCTTCGTTAGCCAATTTAAAAGTTTCCTTAAGGTCTTTTTTCATTTCTTCTTCAAAAAATTTTTTTAAAGCAATTTCTATGACTTTATTTTTAGAAACATTTTTCTTTATAGCATATTCTGCTACTTCTTCCATTACTACCGAAGGTAAGGTGCTTGTATAAGTAATGTTTTTCTTATTCATATTTACAGATTATATTTACAAATCAAATGTAAGAAAAAGCAATAATTTATTCAAACTTCTTAATTAATTATGCCTTACTTAATATAGTTTCTCCAAAGATTTTAAGCTTTCATTCATTAATTTGGAATAATGACACAAGAATACATCCTAACGGAAATAAGAGCCGATCTGCCAATATTAAAAGAAAAATTTGGCGTTAATCGCATTGGATTATTTGGTTCTTATGCAAAAAGACAAAACGGTTTGGAAAGTGATGTAGATTTTTTAGTCGATCTTAACCCGCCTTATGCAAAACATTATTTTAGTTTACTTTTTTTTCTTGAAAGAAAATTTGAAAAAAAAATTGACCTGATTCGACGAGGTAAACATTTGAGCACAAAATTTATCAGCCAGGTTGAAAGTGAAATTGTCTATGCCTGAACAAACTGTAACAGAAAAGTTAGAAATAATTATGGAAAATTATTGCAGTAATTGTATATCTGCTTACTATATTCCGCTTCATTGTAAGAAGATAGAAGCATTATTAAACACATGTAATTGAAACTTCAAGCGACAAACGGTTACAAAGTGGTCAATCAATGGCTCGCTTCAAAAGACAGAAAGCCTTTTAAATTTCAAGAGGAAACCTGGGAACAAATTCACGTTGACAACAGTGGCCTTGTAAATGCACCTACAGGTTTTGGAAAGACATTTTCAGTATTTCTCGGTGCCCTTATTAGTTTTATTAATCAACATCCTGATAATTATAAAACAAAAAAGAAAAATGGTCTTCAATTGCTTTGGATAACACCATTGCGTGCGTTGGGAAAAGATATTGCCCGTGCAATGGAAGAAGTGATTTACGAGCTTGGCATGAGTTGGCAAATAGGCATTAGAAACGGTGATACAGACACAAGTGAGCGGCAAAAGCAAAAAAGAAATATGCCCGAGGCGCTTATCATTACCCCAGAAAGCCTGCACTTATTATTAGGTCAAAAAGATTATCCTGAAGTATTTTCTTCTTTACAAATAATTGCAGTAGACGAGTGGCACGAATTGCTTGGAAGCAAACGCGGCGTACAGGTGGAGTTGGCATTATCGAGAATTGTTGGGTTGAGAGAGAATACAGGAGATAGAAGCCAGGAGATAGAAGTAAGAAGTAAGAAGGCAGATAATGAACAACGAACAATTAACAATGAACAACAAGCAACAAACAACGAAGAACTTACAACCCGCAACTTACAATTTACAACTAATAACAACCGTCAACTTTCCATCTGGGGCATCAGCGCAACCATAGGAAACCTGCAACAAGCCAAAGAAGTCCTTCTTTCCCCCCTCTCCCCATGGAGAGGGGCAGGGGGTGAGGTCTCTCATGTTATAATCAAAGCACAACTCCGCAAACAAATTACCATAGAATCAGTCATCCCTGAAGAAATAGAAAAATTCCCCTGGGCAGGTCATATAGGATTAAACTTAGCCGAACAGGCGGTAGCAATCATTCGTGCCAATACAACTACACTCGTTTTTATAAATACCCGCGGAATGAGTGAAAGATGGTACCAGAAAATACTTGAAATTGCTCCGGACCTTGCCGGTGCCATTGCCCTGCATCATGGAAGCATAGAACAGGAGATCAGGTTGTGGGTAGAAGAAGCATTACATACTACAAAGCTGAAAGCCGTTATTTGTACATCAAGCCTCGATCTTGGCGTTGACTTTCGACCGGTTGAGACTGTAATACAGGTTGGCTCTCCAAAAGGTGTTGCCCGTTTTCTACAACGTGCAGGGCGAAGCGGACATCAACCTGGCAAGGTTAGCAAGATTTACTTTCTTCCCACCCATTCTTTAGAGCTGGTAGAAGCCGCTGCACTAAAACAGGCAATGGAAGAAAATATCATTGAAAGCCGTGAACCAAGAACACTTTGCTTCGATGTTTTAATTCAATATCTCTGCACGCTTGCAGTAGGCGAAGGTTTTACGCCGGAAGAAATTTATGAAGAGGTAAAAAGCACGTGGTGCTATGCGGATATGAATAAAGAAGAATGGCAAAAAGTATTATTTACAATTGTAAGCGGGGGAGAAGCTTTGCAGCAATATGATGAATATAAAAAAGTTGAACCTGGTGAAGATGGTATTTACCGTATAAAAAACCGAAGAATGGCTATGCGTCACCGTATGCATATTGGCACTATAGTCAGCAGCCCGATGCTGAAGGTAAAGTTCATAAGTGGCGGTTATGTAGGTGTGATAGAAGAAACGTTTATATCAAGGCTTGAGCCGGGTAACGTATTCACTTTAGCAGGAAGAAACCTTGAATTTGTGATGGTAAAAGAAATGACTGCTTTGGTAAGAAAATCCAACGCAACAAAAGCAATCGTGCCAAGCTGGGATGGCGGACGAATGCCTTTATCTTCGAATCTTGGTATGATGCTTCGCAGAAAGTTTAATGAAGCGCTTACGTCAAAGGATATTGAACTTAAAGCATTAGAGCCGTTATTTATTTTACAGGGAAAACTATCGAAAGTGCCACAGGAAAATGAACTGCTGATAGAACAGATTGAGACAAAAGATGGTTATCATTTATTTGTTTATCCTTTTGAAGGAAGGCTCGTGCACGAAGCAATGGCAGCTATTTTAGCTTACAGGATAAGCCAGATTACCCCCATTACTTTTTCACTCGCCATGAATGATTATGGTTTTGAGTTGCTCAGCGACCAGCCAATTCCTGTGGATGATACCAATGTTTATGAACTTTTTTCTACTGATAATTTATTTGCAGATATTCAGCGAAGCGTAAATTCTACAGAAATGGCACGTCGTAAGTTTCGTGATATCGGCGTAATCGGCGGATTGATTTTTCAGGGTTACCCGGGAGAACAAAAAAAAGCCCGTCACCTGCAATCTTCAGCTTCATTACTGTTTAATGTCTTTAGTGAATATGACCCTCAAAATCTTTTACTTCGTCAATCATACCACGAAGTAATGGAGCAGCAAATGGAAGAAGTACGGCTGCGCAATATGCTCGAACGTATTCAGCAATCTCATATCATACTTACCTATCCCAAACAATTAACTCCTTTTTGTTTCCCTGTGAAAGTAGACAGCATGCGTGAGAATATGAGCAGTGAAAAACTTGAAGACAGGATAAAAAAAATGCAGGCGCAGTTGGAGAGGTAGGAATGTAGGATGTCCATTTATGGTACTTTTAAAAACCAAAATTTCGTTCCCCTATTTCATATTAAAAAGGATTCCTGTCAGGATTTTGCCTGGTATCAAAAACATTTAATAACTCAATTGTTTCCTCTTTTACCCGGTAGTACAATCTGTTATATTTGGAAAGAAGTATACTTATGACGAAAGGATTTTTTTGTGAGACTATACCAATAAAAGGTTGTCGGGAAAGATTAGCTAATTTTTTCTTTACAGTATTCTCAAAATTAACTGCATCAGTCAAAGACCATTCAGCAATAAGATATTCTATCACTTTTTGATAATCCTGAAATGCAATATTAGTCCAGCTTATCTTGTAAGCCATTGCAAAGATATTTTCATAGCTTGTTCATGGGTTATAATATTGCCCTTATCGGCCTGTTCAATAGATTCTTCCAACCGTTTCAATTGTTCCGGCGTAAGCGTATCAAGAATATCTGATTGTTTAGCAACATAAGATTCTGCTGCTTCATTCAGCATTTCAAGCTGTGTCTCATCTTCAATCTTATCAATATAACTGTGAAGCTTCTTCCTTAATTCAAAATCATGCATTTTGTTCAATTTATATAAAGTTACTGAAAGTATATAATTTTCTTGCTTAAGGCTCATAAAAAAAGCCAGTCATAAGTAACAGGCTTTTTTTATGAGATTTTATAATTATCCATTAATAAATTCAAGCAGATCTTTATTCAGTCTTTCTTTTTCTGTATAAAATAAACCATGCGGGGCACCTTCATACTCTATCAGCTTTGCATTTGGAATAAGCTTTACAGCCTGTCGGGCAGAAGCATCAATGGGCACCGTTTTATCAGCGTCCCCGTGAATTATAAGAGTCGGTACACTGATAGCCGCAGCATCCTGGCGAAAATCTGTTAATCCGAACGCATAAATGCAATCAGTAGTTGCTTTTGGCGAACCTGAAGTTGTTATTCTCCACGACCAATGCAAAAACTCACTGCTTGCAGGATGCTTTATCAGGTTTACACCATAAAAGATTTTACCAAAAGTGTCTAAAAAAGCAGGCCGGTCTTCTTTTATTTTTTGCACAAATCCATCAAAGATTTCCTGAGGTATTCCATTGGCATTATCAGGCGTTTTAAGCATATAAGGAACTACCGAGCTTACTAATACTACTTTAGAGATACGTTCTCCTCCGTACAAACCAAAATAACGGGCTACTTCCCCGCCACCCATCGAAAACCCAACTAAGGTCACATCGTTCAGGTCAAGTTCATCAAGTAAAGCTTTCAAGTCACCGGCCATCGTATTATAATCATACCCGTTCCAGGGATAATCTGATTTACCAAAACCACGGCGGTCATAAGTAATACACCTGACTCCCTGATTGCCCAGTTCGGTTACCTGGTACTCCCACATCTGGTGGTCGAGCGGCCATCCATGAATAAAAACAACCGGCTTTCCCGTTCCCCAATCTTCATAAAAAATTTCTACAGCAGCAGCAGAATTTTGAGCTGATTTTACAAAAGGCATAAATAATTATTTTAAAATGAATAATTATTATGCCTAAAAAGTTCCTGCCAGCATTGGGAATTATTGTTAAGCAAACGGCAGAATGGATGAAGCAGCATTTGTTGTGACGCCATTCATCACCAAATCGTTATGGAACTTTTTTCACAGTATTTATTAAATTTTACAAACTGCCTCTGTTTTAATTAATGCAATAAACCACTGAACTTTTAAAATCACTCTATTTTAAAACAGGTAAAATTATTTTACTTGCCGCATTGGAGTTATGATAAATGCTGATATTTGATTTTTCAAAATCCGTATTTTTTGCATGATAAATATCAACAAACTGCTGCGGGTTTCTGTCAACAAGAGGAAACCATGAACTCTGGATTTGAATCATAATGCGATGTCCTTTCTTAAAAGTATGTGCAATGTCTCCTAACTTATATTTCACTTCTTCTATTTTTCCCGGTGTAAAAGGTGCAGGCTTTTCATAGCTGTTCCTGTACTTTCCCCTCATAATTTCTGCATGCACCAGCATCTCGTATCCGCCCAAAGGATATTTAATCACTGCATCTTTATCAGCATAAATATCAACATCATTGTAAGAAAAATAATCAGGAAAAACATCTATTATTTTTACAACAAAATCTGCATCCGTAGTTGAAATGCTTGTCATAAGGTCAGCAACAACATTGCCGGCTACGGTAATATTATCCGTTAATGTGTCTGTTTCAAAAGCGAGCACATCTGGTCTTCTTGCCGCAAAGCGCTGGTCGTCTGTCATATAATCCCGTGTCCTGTGAAAATGCACATCTTCGGTATAAGGTACCGGTTTTGCAGGATCGCTTGTATATTCACTTACACCTTTGTTGTCTGCCGGCCTGCTCCAGCTTAGCTTTTGGTCATTTTGCAAATACAGCTCTTTGTCTGTTTTTTCTGCAGGTGGCCACTGCGAAAAAGTTTTCCATTCATTTGCTCCGCTGATAAAAATGTTTGCTTCTGCAATTTTAGATACATCACCTTTTCCTTTCAAAAAATGGTTGAAAAAAGGAACTTCAATATTTTGCTGGTACCATTCTGATGTATTGCTGCCAAAATGCACATTGCCTAAATGTGTGCCGTCATTGCTTGCCCACTGCCCGTGATACCAGGGTCCCATTACCAGTTTATTAAATTCTTTTCCGGGGTTATTTTGTTCTGCTGCTTTATAAGCGTTCCATGCGCCCCAGTTATCTTCTGCATCAAATAAACCGCCTACCCACAACATAGCGGGTTTCAGGCTTTTTGTTGCATTACGTGCATCACGCGCTTTCCACCACTCATCGTAGTTTGGATGATTCATCACATCTTTCCAGAAGGGAACGCTGTCACCAACTAATGTAGAAAGGTTGCTTAAGCCGCCGGTTTGAAGATAAAAACTATAATTATCATGATTAGTATAACCAACAGACCGTGCCGGAATGGAAGTAGGCGCCGGATGCGGCTGCCCGAAACCAAAACCTAAGGCCGAATAAAAGTCAAAGGCATCCATCTGAAAAAAAGCGCCATTATGATGAAAGTCATCACCGATAAACCAGTTGGTAACCGGTGCCTGCGGACTTACTGCCTTTAATGCAGGATGATTACTGGCAGCAGCCATAGTAGAATAAAAGCCGGGATAAGAAATGCCGAAAACGCCGACATTACCATTATTATTTTCAAGATTTTTTACAAGCCAGTCAATTGTGTCATAGGTATCACTTGCTTCATCAATATCTTTATTTGTTTTTTTGTTTGGATTAATAGGACGTACATTCATAAAATCTCCCTCACTCATCCATCTGCCGCGAACATCCTGTGTTACCAGAATATATCCTTCTTTTAAGTATTCTTTTCTATAGGATTTCCAGAGCGGTGAATATTTATTTTTTCCATAAGGGGCACACGAATAAGGAGTGCGTGTCATTAAAAGCGGGTGCTTGTCGGTTTTGTCTTTAGGCTGATAAACAGAAGTGAATAATTTTACGCCATCACGCATGGCTATGTAAATCTCCTTTTTGTCATAATGCTGTACAAACCAGGCGGAGTCGATATTTTGAGCCTGTATAAAAAAAGGCAGACATAAAAGGCAAAGGGTAACAATGTGCTTCATAAAGTTTCGGTTTTATTAAAAATAAGAATTAAATGTATAATAATTGAAAACAACTTGTCCGGTTACAATAATTGATTTTTTTAAAGTAATGATAAACAGAACTCAGACTCGCGGATCTTCTGCTTTTTTACAATATGAAACTTTAGCAATTACCATGTTCCTGACAGGTTTTCTGTAAATCTTTATATAATAGTTTATTAAAAATTTCTTTTTGTATCTAAAATAAATATTTTAAGAAACGTAGTTTTTGTACAATAAAAATTATCTGCCAGAGTTTGCATAAAGTAAAGAGAACTTCTATTTAAAATCTAATGTCCGCTTACCTCTGTTTACCTGAAATTTTATGACACTTCGACCTTTAGATAATTTGACTGATCAACAGGTTGAGTCAGGTTTGAAATACTTTGTACGCGAAGGTTTGGCTGCAGAAGCTATGGCTACCTTTACAGGAGGAACTTTTCTGGTAGCCATGGCTGTTTTACTTCATGCTTCCAACTTTCAGATTGGCTTGCTTGCGGCATTACCAGCGCTCACCAATGTTTTTCAGCTTTTATCTGTCTGGCTGGTTCAGCAGTACCGTAACCGCAGGGCGATTAGTGTTATCTGTTCTTTCCTTGCCCGTGTGCCATTATTTATTATAGGACTCATGCCGCTCATGTTTTCTATCGGTACGAGTATGACTGTTTTACTGGCAGTTTTATTTTTTCACTACTTCTTTACTTCCGTATCTGGCGCAAGCTGGAATTCGTGGTTCAAAGATTTAGTTCCGGAAAAAATACTTGGAAGATACACTTCAGGCCGGTCACGTCTTATACAGATTCTCAATGTTACGCTCAGCTTCGCTGCAGCTATGCTGATTGATAATATTAAGTCTCATCTTCCTCAATATGAACTGACAACTTATGCAGTTATGTTTGTTATGGGCGGCACAGTTGGTATGTTGGGCGTTTTTTTTCTTTCGAAAACACCGGAGCCAAAAACCACTCTTGAAAATGGAAAATTATTAAGTCTTTTTTCGAAACCGCTAAGAGATGTCAATTTCAGAAACCTGCTGACTTTTCATTCTTTTTATGCTTTTGCAACAAGTCTTGCCCTTCCTTTTTTTGTAGTTTATATGATGAAAACGATCGACTTTCCTTTGCCTGGATTATTGCTTTAGGTTTGCTCGCAAAATCCGGAAGTATTTTCTCAATTAAGTTCTGGGGCAAATTTTCTGATAAATACAGCAATAAGACAATTATTCACATCTGTGCGCCGACTTTCATTACCTGCATTCTTAGCTGGACTTTTGCCGCAATGACACCAAATAAAGCAGTAAGCATTTGTCTGCTCATAATCATTCATATTGTCAGCGGTGTTTCTGCAGCCGGTATTGATCTTGCCATTGGCAACCTCGCTGTTAAGCTGGCTCCTAAAAATGAAGCGATCGCTTATATATCAGCTAGAAATGTTGTAGTTTCGGCTTTCTCTGCTGTTGGCCCAATGACAGGTGGGTTAATGGCAGATTTTTTTGCAGCGCATCACCTTAAATGGAACATACAATGGCAGGGACCTGACAGTATTTCAACACTGCATCTGCTTGAGCTGCAAAATTGGAATTTCTTTTTTGTAATCAGCGCTTTTCTTGCTCTGCTTTCTATAAGACTTGTAAAAAAGATAAAGGAAGAAGGTGAAGCTCCAAAAAATATGGTTGCTATGGTAATGAGAAAAAGCTTGACGAGAGGCATTAGAAAAAATCTTAGCAGTGAAGCTATAAAAGACAGAATTGCTTACCCCGTTATTATTCCTGCTATAAGAAAATATATGATGACTTACCGCTTTTAGCAGGAAATTAAAAACAGTGCTTAAACATATAAAAGGAAATCTAAACAGTAATGCTGCATTACTGTTTAGATGTATTACAGCACTCTATCGCAAACTGAGCAAAAAGCCGATGGTAAAGTTTGCGTCCCAGTCAAAAACAAAAGTATCGCACTTAGTTGCATCGGTCAGTCCTTTGTATACATTTAGGCCGGAACCCATTTTTTTGTCTGCTGCTTTATACGTATTAGAAGCATTTAAAACGGTATATCTTTCATCACCTTTACGAGTTTGTTTTGCCAGGGTAAAAGGCACGCCGCCAAGTATAAAACCCACGTTTCGTTTGCCTTCCGGTATTTTAGCTGCCTGGCCTTTTACTTCATTGTACACTGCATCATCCGAAGTGCCTTTTTCGTAATATTTAGCTCCCGGCAGTTCTATAGCTCTCAGGTTTGCACCTTCCTGCCATGAAACTTTTGTATTGCCTGAGCCAATATCCACCAAGAATGAATTATCCTGGAAGGAGGGAGGCACAGTCGCTTTAAAGGCAAACTTTCCTTCCTGCTCGGGCGTTACCAGGTTTACAACATAACCCATTTTTTTCAGTTCATTAGATATGATAGCTGTCTTCGGTTCCTTCTGAGCGCCTGAAGATACCACAAAATGCATGTCATTTTTAGGTACACCTTTTTCAAACATTTGGGCAAGATATTTTTTCAGTCCTGAGCGTATATCGTCTGTAGTTGCCAGACCTTCGTATGCCAGCGACTCACCAAAATCTTTTGACACGATTTCCCATCTCTTTTGAGCGTCCATATTTATTACAAAAGAGTTGAAGCCGGTTGCTCCAACCTCTACTACGCCGCGTAATTTGCCGTTAACAGGTTTTTCAGGTGTGTAATCAAATGTGCGGCTTTCTGTTTTTGCTGCAGTATTGTTTGATTTTGTTTGCTCGTTACCACTATTTGATCCAGTTGTATTGTCTGATTTGGCATCACCATTACTGCCTGCGATGGCGGTAGTGTCAGATGAGTTAATTGCTTTGTTTTGAGGTATGTATTTTCTGATAAGAAAAAATGCCAATACACCGAGTACAAGGAAAATAGCAATCTTTCCGCCTGGCTTTAGTTTCATTTGTTACTTGTTGTCTTTATTAATTAATAATTATTTATGCGAAAATTAAGTTTGATATTATTTTTTATTAAAAATATCAAGATATTTATTTTTGTTTTCAATATTAGAAGCATTTTCTATGTTTGCGGCCGAAGACTGAATGGTGTCAGAATAATTAAATGTTCTGTCAACATCTAACTGCGTTGCTGTCTGTGCCGCGATTGACACTTTGGCTGCATCTTTCAGGTCTTGTGCATTCATTGCCTGCGAAGTAATCTGGATCGCAGATTTGATTCCTCCAATTTTATTGGCAACATCCTGACGTATCTTTTGGATGGCTACGTCTGCATCACTGTTCAGTTCTGTATTGCCTGTAAATGCTTTCATAGCTTTAGCCATAGTTGCTGAAGCGGTGGTCACGGCATCATATTTCGCCTTTTGTATTTTAATAGTATTTTTTGAGTTTAACAATGCTACTCCCGACTTGCGGTAAGCTTTGTCTGCAAATACAACTAAATTTTTTACATCATTTTCCACTGGCTTTACAGAGTCGATAAAATCTTTTGAATTGCTGAAATTGGTGGACGAGGTCTCAAGAGCAAGCTGTGTATCAAAATCATCCGGGTTTTTTTGCAGCCTTGTCTGGCAAAGTCTGACTTCTTCCTGTGCCTGTCTGAGATTTTTCTCATTCTCTTCCAACTGCAGGTGCAATGAAGACTCTTGTGCTTTCAACTTTTCACCATGAATTCTTAACTGTTCCCGGTCTTTTTCAGCTTCTTCCACCTGCAGATTTAAGATATTCCAGGGGTTCATTTCTATAGCCCAGCCCAACGTGCCCTGCGCCACTGCTTCTGAAAAATACCGGATACCTCTCCAAAATTTTGCATTGGTTAATATCATCAGCAGCACAATTGCCACAGCTATGCCTATTACCAATTGCACGGTTCCCCATACAACAGACAAAAGAAAGGGAAGAATATATATGTAGAATAACAGCGCTAAACCCCCAAGAATGACCAATGTGAGGATTGTTCCCCATGTTTTTTTCGGGTCTCCCTTTGGAAGCTCAAAATTAGATTTTATCAGTTCGTTTGCCATTTTTTTTGTTTTTTTAAATTAATTAAAATACCTGTTATTATCGTCAAAAGTACTGGTCAATCTTTTGTAATTCGTTCTCTATTTCTTTCTTTTTATCTTCGCCGGCACTAAGAAATGCATTTTTGTTCGTATTCAGCTTCTCTTTGTTTTGTACAATCTGCTGCGACATTTGTTTCATCTCATTATTCAGACCAGTTATTTTTTCATTCAATGCCTGCAATTCTTCTGCCTTCTTTTGCAAAAGCTGTTCCTTCTGCTCTACCTCACTTTGATATTGCTGGTTAAATGCATTTGCAAAACCTTTCAGATCCTGTTCTATTAAATTAATGTATTGCTGCCCTGTGGTTACTAATTTTTCTTTTGTGAGACCTGTTCTTTTCAGTACATTAAAGGCTGTTTTATATCGTGTGCCTTCGTCAGCGATGGCTTCTACATCTATTTTACTGTCTATAAATTCTTTAAAATCCGTTCCCTGGAATATCGGGTTTTTAGCATTTGCTTCTTCCACCAGGGTTTCAAAATAAGTATGATAATCATTTGAAGCAGCAGACTTTGCAGTGCCGGCGGCCTGGGAAGTTTTATAAGATGTTGCAGCGGGAGTTGTTGATATATTAGTTGCGTTTTCCCCGTTATCTGAAGTGCTTACCTTTTCTCTTGTCACATTCTTTTGCTGCAATTTACTTTGCTGCTGAGAAGCAATATTTTCATCTTCCGGACCAAATTCTACAAAGGGTTTTAAAATGTTTTTAAGAAAGCTCATATTTTTTTCGTTAAAAGTATAAAATAATAATTATTTGGAGGAATAAAGGTATTTAGTGCAAATGTCTTATGAGAATTAGACTTGCCAGACTATTTTTATACTTTAAATAGCATGAATATGAAAAATGCTTGCACTGCAATTTAAAAAAAGTGAAGGGCATAAATCAAAGTTTTCTCTTTTTCTGACTTTATTTAATTTGCCGTTTATATTTGTGGTTGTAAGCAAATTTATGGGACTATTTCTTACAGTATTGTTTTTGCTTGGCACTGTAGTGGGTTTTACACAAACCAAAGCAGAATTAGATAGTTTGACTAAAGTGTTAGAAGTTGTATATGAAAGGGACCAGGTACCAAGATTACAGTTGGACTCTATAGAGCAACAATATGGTTACCATTCTATGCGGGTTAAAGAGCAATGGAAGTTGATTGAAAGCAACGACTCTGCTAATATACTTGCAGTTACACAGATTTTAAATAATTTAGGTTGGCTCAGTGAAACTCAGACTTCCAAAACTGCAAATTCGGCATTATTTCTTGCTGTTCAACACGCTGAATTAAGCTTACAGATAAAATATATTGGTATTGTAAAGCAAGCTGTTGAAAAAGGTAATGCGAAACCTTCAGATTACGCTTATTTAGTTGACAGAGTAAATATGAGGCAAGGAAAGCTTCAAATATATGGTTCTCAATTTTCTATTAGTACTAATGGCAAAGCATACTTGTACCCGGTAAAAGATGAACCCGGTGTAAATGCAAGAAGAAAAAAGATAGGTTTACCGCCTCTTCAGGAAACAGCGCGTAAATTTGGTTTTGTCTACAATCTTCCGGGTAAAGACCGATTGAAAAACAAGTTAATTGTTACAGGTTTTGTGATAGAAAAGGATCAAACACCTATAAACGGTGTCCACATTAAGTTTGGTTCAAAAGTAGCAGCAAAGACAAATGCAGATGGTTTTTATCAGGCAAATATTGAAGAAAATCGTTTAAAAGAACCGCTTACTTTTACAAAGGATGGTTATATTGTATCAGACCCGCCGTTAAAGAATGAAGGTAAAGAGGTTTATGAACTTTCGATAATGCTTACTAAAAAGTAAAGCCTGCTGCTACTGTGTTGAGAGATCTTTACCTGCAAATAATACTATTTATAATAAAGTTTAAGAAAGTAAAAAGGAACGCTGAAGAAAAAAAACAATATGCATTAAAAAACCATTCTGCAGTCAAACAAAAGAAACATTGCCCTATTTCCACATGATTTGAGTATTTACCCGAAATTACCATAATATTTATTTTCGTTACTCAACAGTAACAATGCTTTTTGCAGTGCATGCTGCTCTTCACCTGTAAGTTGCAACTCAGGCATTAAATAATGTTGTTACCAACAGCCCTGTCAGAAATTAAAGAAACAATCGGAGGGTACATTATCGTAAAAGCAGATTCTGTTGATGAAGCAGTTGAATTTGCAAAAGGTTGTCTTGTTTTACAGGGAGAGGGAAATAGTGTAGAATAAGAATAAGAACGCTGAAGATGAGGTAACCTGTTTCTGATACAAACGGTTGTTAACGATAAAGTTTACGAGCTTCTGCCGGCAAGAGAAAATATCACTGCTTAACAGAAAAACCGGAGTTATTTAACTGTTCGAATAATTCCTTTACTTTTATAATTGCTGCATCGTCATTAATATCAAATACGCGGAAGGTTTCCTTGTTGCCAATATAAGCAGGATTCTGCTGCATGTCTCCCTGCGATTTGTATGCGTCAACTACCCATTGGGCAACCACCTGATAAGATACCTGTTTCCCCTTGCCAAAATGAGAGGACACATCGAGGTAAAAATTTGGTGCGCTCTTTTTTATTGCGGTTTCCGGAAATCCTTCCAGCACCGTAAATTCTTCCGGTTTCTCATTTTTGTAGGTACTGCCAGCAATGATAATGGGACGTTTTTGTCCTTTCATTCGCTGTATTGCCCTTAAAGCCATGATTACGGCGGTTTTATGATGTCCGTGCTGCCCGGCATACGGCAGCATAGTAATGACAAAATCATATTGCCCCACAGCTAATATCCGGTCAAGTTTTTTTTCAATAAAGGGAACATCCCATTTTTTCCCGGTTACGTACGGAACCGGATTAAGGTTATAATAATCATCTGGCTGGTCAAAGAAATAATACTGCCGGATGCCCATAATATCCCCGGCTTCCATCAGTTCTTTTTTCCTGATGCGGGGCAGTTCTGAGCGACCAACTAAAGAGTCGGTAAGGTTAAGCTTATAATAAACAGACCCAAGTTCTGATCCGTTAAAACCTCCACCCCCGTCAGTTAAAAGCGCCAGGTCTACAGATCCTTTGAGATCATGTGTGATTTTATATAAAATAATAGGAAAACTGGTTTCATCGTCAGGATGTGCATTTACAACAAGCACTTTTGGCCCTGACTGGGCAAATATATTGCTGCTTAAAACCAGGAACAAAAAAAAAGAAATCCCCGCATGTTTAAATTCAGCAGCTTTCATACTTAAATGGTTTGGTTCCAAAACTAAAGATTATTTAAATATTCCTAATCTTTTGGCGGAGTTAATTTAGCTCAGTGGATATAATGTTCCGTAGGAGCAAAATATTGGTAGTAGTTTGGCGTATTCCATTTTATGAAGCCCATGGTGTGCGAAATATTAATTTAATATGTTGCTCCTATGAAGCTAAAACGGGATTTGAATATTATTTCTACCAATATGTTGCCTCTGTAAGGCTAAAAAAATAATTCCGCCAACAGGTTAGTCCTAATCTTTTGTTTATATCAGAGAAGCTTTGAGCATCATTATCACCACTTACATAAAACGACCAAATGTTGAACGGGGAGTTCCGAAACTTTTAATAAGATTAATAAAAAAAGCTAAAAAAACCTGGCAAAAAGCAAGGGTGTTTTAATCACTCGCCAACTTCCACACAAAGCAAGAGCCATCCTTTCTGTCAGGCCTTGTACCGGGAGAGTCGGCAGAAGTGAGGCTCCGGGCATTAGGGTCGGCAAAAAGGTATCTGTGAGTAGCTAACGACATCAGCATCAGATCGCCCTGCAGCATATCCTGCCATTGAAAAAGGGAAGCATCACCTTTTTCTTCTTTCTCAATCCGTATTTCTGCCATGCCGCCCAAGCCTTTTACAGCAACAAAACCACTGTCTGTTACCGACTGCAGCGCTATCCGTCCATTGCCGCGATCGAGCACGCGAAAATGAGCAGCCGTGTTTTTAGCTAACGGATTTGCGGCAGATACAGGACGCACAAAATTTTTCCAGTTTACGAGAATTGTACTATCAGCAAGACTTGTAAGCGTAATTATTTTGTTATAAGGAATAGGTTTGGTAAGCCCGCGTGAACGGGGTTCATCCACAACAAAGTTATTGAAGTCGGCATAGCCGCCTTGTGTGCCATTTGTATTATAATTAAAAAGTGCAAAACGAACGCCCTGAAACGTTCTTAGCTGAAACACCATAATAGTAGTATCGCCCAAAGATTGAAAAGTGGTGCCATCTGTGCTATAGCTGAAAAGAGCTTTTTCAGTATCAAAATTGCAATGTACACGAAGCCAGACATTGTTAGTATTTAACTTTTTACTGTTTATTTTTCCCGTTTGCTGGTCAAACTCGCTAACTTCAGTTGCGTTCCCTCTTTTATTTACACCTATCCACGCATAAGGAAGATTTAGCAATCCAAGCCCCGCAACATCGCCGGTTTTTAAACCATTGGTTTCCATTTCTGTAGTCACAATAGACTCCGGCCCAACTGATCGCTGTGTAAGTGAGTTCCGGGCATTGAATAAATCTTTTGCAGCAAGAGAATTTAGCCTGAGAAAACCTTTTCGGTCACTAAGAGACCACTTGTTATTTGCAGGTACATGGTTCCATTGCCAGATAGGTTTAAGTGTGGCGGCAGAGAAATCATCAGACCGTTCGTAAGGAGCATGCGGCGGAGAAGAAAAACCAGTGTTTGGTTTTACCCAGGTGCGCGGTGAACGGGTTAGGTTGCCGGGCAAGCCAAAATAAGGCCAGCCGTTTTGCCAGGTCACTGGTGATAATCCGGTAACCCTTCCTACAGAATTATAATCGAGCATAGACCATCCCCACCACTCGCCGGATTGAATTTGAATAATACCGCCCTGGTGCATGGGTATGGAACCGACAAAATTTTCAACAGGTTTTATCAGCTCAAAGGGAGCGCCGTGCCCTGTATCTCTCATTCGCCACCCGGTGCCTACACCAAAATTTTCTTTTGCGCTCATTACATTTACTTCGTACGGCCCTGTTGGCTTATCCGCCCGCAGGCATACCTGGTAGCAAAGAGGATCGTAATTGGTATTGGTAATATAATATTTACCATTGATTTTATAAAAATGAGAACCTTCACCGGCGCCGCTTCCTTTTGGTACAATAATCCTTTCAGTGTTGGGTTTGGCATCTGTTAAATCATCGGTAAGTTCCGCTAAATGCACTTCATCATAACCCCATACAACATAAGTCTTTCCATCATCATCAAAAAGCACAGAAAGGTCATGAAAAGATTTTTTCATTTTAAAATGTTTCCATGGGCCTTTAGGATCTGTGGCTGTATAGAGTTGTGTCGTCTGGCCATTTACATTGCTAAAGATGTGAAATTTGTTATTATGATAGCGAATGCATGGAGCCCAGATTCCCTGGCCGTAAATGTCCTTTCCGTCTTCCAGCCGGTATTCCGGCCCGAAGTCAAGCTTGTCAGAAACATAACAAAGAAACTCCCAGTTTACCAAATCTTTAGACCGCAAAACAGGAAGGCCGGGCATAGCATGATTGGTGGTGCCTGTCAGGTAATAATCGTTGCCGACACGTATCATATCGGGATCAGAAAACTCATCATAAAAAAGCGGGTTGGTAAAAGTGCCATTTCCATTATCAGAAGTCCATGTTTGAGATTTGATATTTTCTGTTATTGCATTTTTATCTTTTTGCATTGTTTTTCTGCCAGATGTATTTTGTGCTTCAGATAAATTAGTTAAACCTAAAAAGAGTAAAATGGTAAGAAACTTAATATAAGAACAACTACAATTTTTGATAAACCGGCTTGTAAGCAACATCAGAATTTATTTAATTATTTAACGGGTATTTCTTGTTTTTGCAAGGTAATTAATAGTAGATTGAACATAGCTATTTTCTTCAAAAAAACAAAATACATAAACAAAACCTCCTTTTCTCACTGTTCCTGATATAAAACTATTAATAAGACATTTTGCGGAATGTGATTTTTACTGTTATTTCGATTGATATTCCTTCACCTGCTAATGTAAAGAGATTCATCTAAATTCACTGCCTGCTATGAAACGGATAAATATATGGATTTGTTTATTACTGATCTTTCAGTTTCAATTTTCTTTTGCTCAACAGACAATGCAAAAAGAGGAAAAGAAAGCTCAAACCTTTACCAATCCTTTGTTGCCCTCCGGGCCTGATCCCTGGAATATTTACCACAATGGCTATTATTATTATATGCATACATTAGGAAATCGCTTAGACCTGTGGAAAACAAAAGATCTTTCACAGCTTAATAATGCACAAAGAATAACAATATGGACGCCGCCTAAAGAAGGTATGCATTCTAAAGAAATATGGGCGCCGGAAATTCATTTTTTCGATAACAAATGGTATGTCTATTTTGCTGCCGATGATGGTAATAATAAAAACCATCGTCTTTTTGTATTGGAAAACACTTCACCTGATCCTATGCAAGGCACCTGGGAATTGAAAGGAAAAATCAGCGATGAAACGGACCAGTGGGCTATTGATGGCTCTGTATTTGAACACAAAGGCAGTTTATATATGATATGGTCAGGATGGGAAGAAACGAATCCAAACAGGGAAGTTCAGGAAATTTATATTGCACGGCTCAAAAACCCTTATACTGTTGAAAGCAAACGCGGAAAAATTTCCAGTCCCGTTTTACCATGGGAACGATATTGGAACAATTCTGCTTCGTGGAAGCCAAATAATCCTGTTTATGTAAATGAAGGCCCGGAGATATTAGAACATAAAGATCAATTGTTCCTTATTTACTCGGCGAGTGGCTGCTGGACAAATAATTACGTCCTGGGCATGTTATCTGCTAAAGATACCAGTGATTTGTTAGACGCGGCCTCATGGACTAAATACCCTGAGCCTGTTTTTCAGCAATCTGTAAAAAACAAAGTGTATGGTACCGGGCACAATTCATTTTTTAAATCACCGGATAGTACAGAAGATTGGATACTATATCATGCAAACCCTGCTCCTGACCAGGGCTGCGGAAATCACCGTTCTCCCCGCGCTCAAAAGATAGCCTGGAAAAAAGATGGAACACCTTTCTTTGGCGAACCTGTTGCTGCAGGTGTTTCTATCAGGTTGCCTTCCAATAAAAAACAATAAGGTAAAGTTTAATAATTTTTATTTTGGTACTTAGAACAGTATTGACGATTTAAAAACAGAAGGTATGCAAAAAAGGAACTTTATTAAGATGACATTCATTTAAATTTATACACGTGAAACATGTTTTTCTCCTTTTAAGCTGTGTTGTTACTGCAATAATTACCTATGGCCAAAAAACTGAACTGCCTGCAGAAAAAACAGCTTTTCAAATTGCTGCACCCTGGAATGCTGCTTATGATGTACGCTCAGATGTAGCTATTGTGTACGGCTATGACAGCACATTTAACGAGCGGGTGGCAGGCTGGAAGCAGCACGGGTACAACGTGCAGTTTATGACAGGCATCGCGTGGGGCAATTACCAGGATTATTTCTCGGGAAAATGGGATGGCAAATCACATCTCGACGAAGGACAGATGGACCGGAAAGGCGACAGCATCGGGCATGGCCGGAATGTTCCTTACACCGTTCCTACAGATAGTTATATCGCCTATTTTAAAACGCTGATTAAAAAAGTGATTGATGCCGGCATTAATACTATTTACCTTGAAGAGCCTGAGTTTTGGGCAAGAGCGGGCTATAGCGAAGCTTTTAAACGGGAATGGCAAACCTATTACAACTTCGCTTGGATGCCGCAACATGAATCGCCTGAAGCCACCTATCTTTCTTCCAAGCTCAAGTATCACTTGTATTTTAAAGCATTGAAAGAAATATTTTTATATGCTAAAGAATATGGACAAAGCAAAGGAAAAACGATTAAATGTTTTGTACCTACGCATTCGTTGCTCAACTATTCTTCCTGGTCAATTGTCAGTCCCGAAGCCAGCCTGGCCGCACTGCCGGGGATGGATGGCTACATAGCGCAGGTATGGACAGGCACTTCCCGCGAGCCGCTCTATTACAACGGACTGAAAAAAGAAAGGGTTTTTGAAAATGCTTTTCTCGAATATGGTTCTATGCTTTCCATGACTGCACCTACAGGCCGCACCATGTATTTCTTAACCGATCCTATAGAAGACTGGCCGCGTACCTGGGATGATTACAAAAGAAATTACCAGGCAACTTTTACTGCGCAATTGTTGTATCCGACAGTAGCACATTATGAAGTGATGCCTTGGCCGAACCGCATTTACCAGGGAAAATTTAAGTTAGAAGGTAATGATGAGAAACAGCCTATTTCGCCAGCTTATGCAACCCAAATGCAGGTAATGGTAAATGCACTTAACACGATGCCTGCATCTGCCAACACCCTAAACGGCACCAAAGGCATTGGTGTGCTGGCAGGCAACTCCATGATGTTCCAGCGGTTTCCTACGCACAAAAGTTACGAAGATCCGCAACTGTCAGATTTTTATGGAATGATATTGCCTTTGCTTAAACGGGGAATACCTCCTGAAATAGTTCATATGGAAAACTTAGGCTTTGCTTCTACCCTAAAAAATATGAAAGTGCTGATTATGAGCTACGCTAATATGAAGCCGCAGGCGGCAGATGTGCACCGGCAGTTGGCAGCATGGGTAAATAATGGCGGCACTTTATTTTATTATGGAAGAGACGACGATCCTTTTCAGCAGGTAAAAGAATGGTGGAATAGTAATGGTATGAAATACGCTGCGCCTTCGGCTCATTTATTTGAATTAATGAAAATTAAACCATCATCAGAAAACAATAAAATATACAGTTATGGCAAAGGCAAAGTATATATTGTAAAAGAAGATCCAAAAGAATTGGTATTAGAACCGGGTAAAGACAGCGCGTTTGCAGCAATGATAAAGCGCGCTTATGAAGCATTTGCCGGAAACAACAGGATAGTAACTAAAAATTATTTTTATCTTGAAAGAGGACCATACGATATTGCTGCTGTTATGGATGAAAGTGTTAGCGACAAGTCACTCACGATTAAAGGACCGTTAATAGATTTGTTTGATCCTGCTTTACCAGTGTTGTCTCAAAAAGTGGTACAACCTGGCCAACAAGCTTTTTTATATGATTTAAGCAGAATTGTAAAAAAACAGCAGCCGCAGGTATTGTGTGCTGCATCAAGAGTATCTGGTGAAAACAGTGATACGCACACCTACTCCTTCATTGCCAAAAGCCCTGACAGCACGAAGAACGTAATGCGCATCTTATTACCCTCGAAGCCTCAATCCGTAATTGTAAAAGATGTAAACGGAGCTCTGATAAAAGACATTTCATTTAAGTGGGATGATTTATCGCACACCGTTCTGCTTACATGTACGAACAGATCAGAAGGCGTGCAGGTACGCATGAGATGGTAAGAAGTATCAAAGCTTCTTTACGGCTTTGCCCCGATATATTTATTTCAGAAAAATCAATTAAAAATGTATAAACCCACGATAAGCACTATATGAAAAGACTATTAGCGTTGATGATAAGTACGACAGCAATTGCCACTGCATTTGCGCAAACAGTGAATGAAGTGAAAAGCCCCGCAGATTATGTAAACCCTTTGATGGGAACAGATTCAAGACCTGCATTATCCAATGGTAATACTTATCCAGCCATTGCACTGCCCTGGGGCATGAATTTTTGGACACCGCAGACAGGCCACATGGGCAGTGGCTGGCAATACACGTATGATGCAGAAAAAATAAGAGGCTTTAAGCAAACGCACCAGCCCTCACCCTGGATGAATGACTACGGGCAGTTTGCCATTATGCCGCTAACCGGCAAAGCCGTCTTCAATGAAGACCTACGTGCTTCCTGGTTTTCGCATAAGACAGAAGTGGCTAAGCCTTATTACTATAGTGTATACTTAGCAGATCATGATGTAACAACAGAGATAACACCTACAGAGCGTGCCGCCCGTTTTCGCTTTACCTTTCCTAAAACAGACAGCGCTTTCGTGGTCGTAGATGCTTTCGACAAAGGCTCTTATATTAAAGTAATACCAAACGAAAACAAGATTATCGGATATTCAACAAAATATGCTGCGGGCAAACTGACTAATTTCAAAAACTATTTTGTAATGGAGTTCGACAAACCTTTTACTATCAGCTATGTCTGGCACGACAGTGCAGCAGAAAAAAGTAAGCTGGAGCTCAACGCAGACCATGCGGGAGCATTGGTTGGATTCAGCATTAAAGCAAAAGGTGAGCAGGTAAATGTAAAAGTGGCATCTTCCTTTATAAGCGCAGCGCAGGCAGAGCAAAATTTAAAAGAAATAGGCAGTGACAATTTTGAAACGGTAGAAGCCAGAGGCAAAACTGCCTGGAACAAAACATTGGGAAAACTGTCCGTAGCGGGTGGGAGTGTCGACCAGGTTCGTACTTTCTATTCTTGTCTGTATCGTGCTGTAATGTTTCCTAACAAAATGTATGAAATAGATGCTGCAGGCAAACCGGTACACTGGAGTCCTTATAATGGAAAGGTATTGCCTGGCTATATGTTTGCCGGCACCGGCTTCTGGGATACTTTTCGCGCCCTTTATCCTTTCCTTAATCTTATGTATCCTGCTATTAATAAAGAAATGCAGCAGGGATTGATTAACGATTATAAAGAAGGCGGCTTTTTGCCGGAATGGAGCAGTCCCGGTTATGCCAATGTAATGGTTGGCAACAATTCTGCCTCGGTAGTAGCGGATGCTTATATAAAAGGTTTGCGGAATTATGATGTCAATACTTTATACGAAGCACTGGTACACGGAGCTAACAACGAAGGCCCTGAAGGCACAGGCAGAACAGGTGTTGCTTACTACAACAAATTAGGTTATGTACCGTACAATGTAAAAATTAATGAAAATGCTGCCAGAACGCTCGAATACGCGTATGACGATTTTACCATTTACCAGTTGGCAAAAGCGCTTAAGCGGCCGCAATCTGAGATAGACATGTACGCAAAGCGCTGTCAGAATTATCGTAATTTGTTTGATAAAGAACATAACCTGATGCGCGGCAAAAATGAGGACGGAACGTTTCAGTCGCCTTTCAATCCGTTTAAGTGGGGCGATGCATTTACCGAGGGCAATAGCTGGCATTACTCATGGGGCGTTTTTCATGACGTGCAGGGATTGATTAACCTGATGGGTGGCAAAAGCGTTTTTACAGGTATGCTTGACTCTGTATTTAAGATGCCGCCCGTGTTTGACGACAGTTACTATGGCGGCGTGATACACGAGATACGTGAGATGCAGATAGCGGGCATGGGGCAGTATGCACATGGAAATCAACCGATACAACACATGCCATATTTGTACAACTACGCAGGCCAGCCATGGAAAACACAGTATTGGGTAAGGGAAATTATGAACAAATTGTATAAAGCTATGCCCGATGGCTACTGCGGGGATGAAGACAACGGCCAGACCTCTGCATGGTATGTGTTTTCTGCCCTGGGTTTTTATCCTGTTTGTCCTGCCACTAACCAGTATGTATTGGGTGCTCCGCAATTCAAAAAGATAACCTTGACGTTTGACAATGGCAAGCAATTTATTATTAATGCGCCAAACAACAGCGACAGCAACCGTTATGTGCAAAGTGCTATGCTCAATGGTAAAGCTTACACCAACAACTGGATCAGCCAGCCGGACATACAAAACGGCGGCAGCTTTAATGCAGTGATGAGCAATACGCCCAATACCAAAAAAGGTATTAATCAGAATGACTTTCCTTATTCATTTTCAAATAATAAATAGGCTTTTTTTAATTTATGAAAAAACGAATAACAAGATTACTGCTGTCAGGAATACTGCTGACAGCCACCATAGCTTCTTTTTCGCAGGATAAAAAATGGGAAGACACAGACAGCAACAATATGGTGTCTGTTGACACCATTACCAAAGGAAAATATACATTGGTGTTTATTAATAAAGACACCGCTTTTGACATGAAGGTTAAGCAGCGCATGACGAATGCTTTTTTTACAGTTTATCCTGCCGAGGCAAAAAAGTACAATATCAAAACAGCGAAAAAAGTTACTTTTATTATTGATCCTGCTTATGACGGTGTCGCCGCAACCGGTGAAGGTATTGTGCGCTTTAATCCTGCCTGGTTTCATAAGCATCCGGGAGATATTGACGTAGTAACGCACGAAGTAATGCATATTGTGCAGGCGTATCCAAACGATGCAGGGCCTGGTTGGATAACAGAAGGAATTGCAGACTATGTGCGCCATAAATTTGGAGTAGACAACGAAGGCGCAGACTGGAAATTACCTCCGTATGCTGCCAAACAAAACTACGATAACAGCTACCGCATTACTGCCCGTTTTTTTACCTGGATTGAAAAGCACTACGACAAAAATTTTGTGCAGAAGCTGGATGCCGCCATGCGCTCAAAAAAATATACAGACGAATTTTGTAAAAACGCAACCGGCAAAACTTTTGCAGCACTTTGGAGTGAATATGGAAACAATTCTGCTATCTGATTAATTTCACCTGTGTTAGCAATTGTTTTAATAATAGAATTAGCTTTTAATCGTGCTTCAATTGGCTAGTGACACGGCCAAACCACATCCCGACCCTTCAACATTTTACAAGGACATATGACACAAAACAACTTTGGAGAAGAATGGAAGACTGTTGAGTTTGACTTTGAATTTACAAATGAAGGACGAATTGAAGTATCAAACTCCGGGCGGTTAAGAACTTTCAATAAAGTTTCAAACGGCAACATTGTTAATGGATCAATGATTAATGGCTACCGCATTATACGACTCAAGCTCTACAAACCAAGAGATGAGGAAATTAAAAAAAAATTTGACTATTTGCAGCAGGAGGTTTTCAAATTATCAAAAATATTAAAATCATTAAAGGACGGGAACGAAAGCCAGGAAAAAATTTTTGAAACAACTGAACTTTTGAACCGTTCAAAGAAGAACCTAAGTAAAAAATTTCAAGCCGACCTTAAGGAAAGGACCATCAATTATCATTCGCTTATTCACAGACTTGTGGCTGATTATTTTATTAAAAAACCAACTGCTGAACAAACTATTGTTGCACATCTCGACCATGACAAGTTGAACAATAAAGCCAGTAACTTGAAATGGATGACTCGGGAAGAAAACTATGAACACCAAAAAAACAGCCCTAATGTAATAAAAGAAAAGCAAGAAAGGCGACACAGACGAAAAGAAAATTCAAGAGCTACAAAATTGACTGTAACAAAAGTGATGCTGCTCAAAAAAATGCTCAATCAAGGTAAGCCAATGAAACAGCTTGTAAAACAATTTAAAGTTACCGACACACAAATATTTAGAATTAAGCGTGGCGAAAACTGGGCAGACATTGAAGCGGCGAATTGACGACAAACAAAGAGCATTTGGCATATTGGAGTGTCAAACCTTTATAGAATTTAGTTTGCATGCAGGATTACATTTCAATACTAAATGCAATCATTTTTTAGAGCTTAAAAAGGCTGCTATTAAAACGAAAAAGGTGAGAAAACAAATTATTTTAAACTGATCGTAAAAAAAAGGATATTGCAGTAAATTTATGAATTATACCATTAACTTCTTAAAGACTAAAAACTCATTTATGTTTAAAGCTTCGTTCTTTATTTTATGCTTCGCCAGTTGTATTTTTTATGCTTGCTCTTCTTCCAAAAGACAGTCAGCAAGCGGACAAACTAATATGTTAACGCAAAAAGAAAAAAATAACGGCTGGGTGTTGTTATTTGATGGCGCCACAACAAATGGCTGGCATTCGTATAATAAGAATTCAGTCACTAAAAACTGGAAAGTACAGGATGGTGCGATAGTGATGGATCCGAAATTAAAAGATGATAATAACGCAGGAGATATAGTTACAAATAATGAATATAAGAATTATGAGTTTGCAACAGACTGGAAAATATCTGAAGGCGGAAACAGCGGAATTATCTTTGACATAAAAGAAGATCCGAAGTTTCGCGACACGTACAATACAGGCGCTGAAATGCAGGTGCTTGATAATATAAAGGCCGACGATAACAAAAAAGAAAATCATCTTGCAGGTCTGTTGTACGATATGCACGGTACTGCTGCCTTGTCAAAACCAAAACCTGCAGGAGAATGGAACCAGGCAAGAATTATTCAAAATAACGGGCATCTAACTTTTTATTTCAACGGTATAAAAACAGTTGATGTGCAGGAAGGCAGCGCAGAGTGGAAAAATATGATTGCCAACAGCAAGTTTAAAACCTGGACTAACTTTATGACTTCACCAAATGGAAGAATAGCGTTTCAGGATCATGGACACGAAGTAGCGTTTCGCAATGTTAAGATCAGAACGCTTTAATTTTTTTAACGACTATTTTTAAAAATATACTTTATATCCTGACTATTATTTCAGAAGAAAAAAGCGAGACAGTATTATCAACATTGTCTCGCTTTTTTTGTACGTGATGTTTTACTACGTATAAAATTTATTTTATTGCTTATTTATATTTAGAAAACTCAAAATATAGTTGTTTATTTCTTTGCGTTGTTCCTGATTAGCGTCATTACCCATGTCATTATGTTTTGTGTTGTTTAATTTTATAATTTTAATTCCATACTTTGTTTGTTCCTCTGCAGTGGGTAATACACCTTCGTCTGCAACCTGGTCGCTTAAGCGGAGAGAGTATATTTTCGGTTGTTTAGTTCTCGGGAAAGCCATTCTTCGATTGTCCAACGAAATTACTTTGTCAACTAACTCCGGATGTTGAGTGGCAAATAACATGGTCATATCTCCGCCATTTGAATGTCCGATCAGAATTAAATGTTTATAGTCTAAGTAAGGTTTTGTTTTTTTAAATTCATTAAGAACAAATAAAATATTTTCAGAACCCCGTTCCCAATTTGACCTTCGTGTTTCCTGGGGTTTTCCTGTCATTGGCAAAAGACTGTCTGTCGCAAGTTCATGTTGAATGCTTGCTGCAAAATATCCTTTCGATGCCAAATTTTCTGTCAGGTAAGAATATCCTTTATTTGCTCCTCCTTTGTTTTCTCCGTATCCATGACTGAAAATAACCACTTTCTGGTTGATTAGTTTTTTTTTTGTTTCCGGCAGATACAAAGCAACTGGTATTGAACGCTTTCTTGAGCTGTCAAACAAATTCAAACTGTCCGACTTAACGCTGAATTCTTGGGTCGAGGTTGGCCTTTGTCCGGTTGTTGCTTTTTTGTTTGATAAGCAACCTGACAATAATAAGCAATAAAGTATGTTAAAGCATCTTTTTCTGTTCATTCGAATTTGTCTGACGGCGCTGATATTTTCGCTTAATGGATAAACAATCTTTTGTTCAACATTCAATTATATTGACTATAAATCCTATCGTTTTCGTATTGTTAATTTTGTGTATTTGCATTACCAAAATTCATTCAACATATACTTGTTCAGGGCTTTTCTGCAAGTTCCTCCCGGGTTAATCCTTTTTTGAGCCGGGCTTCCTGCAGTAAGGCTCCAATTTTAAAATTCTCATAGCCTGCTTCAAGTTCTTCTCTTTTTTGAGTTCCACGTTTTCCATAATCTTTGTCCTTGAATTCATCAAGAGTCATTGTGTTATTCTTTTTCGCTTTCATACTCTTTTTTTATTTTTAATGCTTTGTCAATTTCCTTTTTAGGTGTCTTTTGAGTTTTCTTTTGAAACCCGTTTGCTAACACTACTAATTGTCCTTTGTCAAAAAAGCAGAATATGCGAAAAATGTCAATTCCTTGCTGTTACTGGTTTGATAGATTGAATCCTGTTTTATGTTATTTACATCAGGCAAGTAACTGCGGTTTCTCTTTATACGTTTTCCACAAAAATTCGCCAAATAAGGTATTTGCCCATGCAAACCATTTGCGTGAGAAATTTTTAGGATCATCTTTATTAAAAGATTCATGCATAAAGCCAGTGCCTCCATGAGTTGTTTTCAGAAGACTTATACAATTCCTTATTTCTGTATTATCATTACTTGTCAGGCCACGCATAGTAATGCTCATTGGCCAGATCATGTCTTTTCCCACATGCGGGCCTCCTATGCCTTCACCTGCCTTGCCTTTGAAAAAAAAGGGATTGTATTCTGAAAGAACGAATTTGCGGGTGTTTATGTAAACCGGATCAGTATTTTTTACAGCACCTAAATAAGGAAGTGATAATAAGCTCGGCACGTTTGCATCATCCATCAGGTTAAAGCTTCCAAAGCCATTTACTTCATAAGCGTATACTTTTCCAAACACTTTATGATCTGCAGTAGCATATTCTTTCAAAGCATTTTCTACTTCCTGCGCAAGTGCAGTTAACCGGTTAGCTGTTGTTGTATCTTTTGCAATCGCGCTCATCATTGTTGCTGCCTGGCGCAGGCTTACCACTGCAAAAAAGTTAGAAGGTATCAGAAACGAGAAAACGGTAGCATCATCACTCGGTCTGAAAGCCGAACAGATTAAACCAACCGGCTTAACAGGATAGCCATATCCGTCCATAGGAAGTGTGTCTGTTGAAACCGCCGTATTTCGTTGAAAATGATAAGGGCCTAAGTTTTCTTTTCGTTGCTGATCTGTAAAAACCTGCAACGTTGTTTTAATGGCTTGCTGCCATTGTGCATCAAAAGGTTTTGTATCGCCTGTTATTTTCCAATAGTTATAGGCAAGCCGTATCGGGTAACACAAAGAGTCAATTTCATATTTTCTTTCGTGCACTCCCGGCTTCATATCAGTTTTATCTTTTACCCATTCGCTTTCTTTGCTTGCATCTTTATAAAAAGCATTCGCATAGGCATCTCTGAGCACGCAAATCTTTTGCCTGTTGATTACTCCTGCAATCAATTCCTGCAAATCTTTATCCTGCTTTACAAATTGCATGTAAGGCCAAACCTGTGCGCTGCTGTCGCGAAGCCACATGGCATCTATGTCGCCGGTAATTACATAGGTGTCGGGTATGCCATTATTGCTGGTATGAAACACAGTAGTGTCAAGCGTATTAGGAAAACAATTTGAAAAAAGCCATCCCAACTCTTTATTTTTCACGTGGGCAGTAAATTCGGCTATCGCGTTTTCTACTGATTTACTCGTAAATTTTCTTGACGCCGCAGGCACTCTCACAACAGGAAAATCTGCATTTTGAGCGGCTGCAAAAGCGGAGGATTTATTTAAAAGCAACCCTGCGCCTGCTAATCCCGTATTTTGTATAAATGACCTTCTTTTCATAATTGAAGCTAAAGTAAATATTGGTGGTTAACGATCCTTTAATATCCGGCAATAAATTTAATATTCAATAATCAATAAACAATGCTCAATATTCAATTTTACCTTTTGAATATTGAAAGTTGAAAATTGAACATTTTTCATTAAATGAATAAAAAATGTTCATTTCTATTAAAATTAATTTACTCTCTCCCTGCTAAATTATACTTCGATTCTAAAAAAGCATAACGGGCAAGAATTTCCAACATACCGCCATGCGCTACTAAATTACGCGGTTTGTCTTTGCCAAACAGGCCCTGGTCATTCTTTTGGTACTGCAAAGCATTGTCTAAACATTTTTTAAAACCAAGTATGTATTTCTTGTCAGGATTGTATTGCAAAAGATGCTGGTAGCCTCTTAATAACACTGCATTAAACCAATAATCATCTCTGAAATTATTATTTCCGTAGAAGTAGGGGAGAGAGCTGTCAGCAATAGCGGTCGCCTGTTTTAAATATTTTTGGTCACCGGTGCATTCGTATAAGTACACATTCGATTGCAGCATAGTGCCGGTATTATAAGAAAATAATGCTTTTCCGATCTTTTTATTTTTAATGTCAATATTATCATAATACAAACCGGAAGGAGCCTTTAATGTCTTATTTACCCAATTGTATAAAAGCAAGGCGGTATCAAGGTACACTTTATCTTTCGTTGACTGGTATAACTGAAGTGCAACAATAATACCCGGGCCATTAGAACAAGTGTTTTTTGACACCTTTTTGTTTTCCTGCCAGTACAATCCGCCTGTTAAGACCGTATCAAACCCGGTCATCATATACTCATAAATTTGTTTGCCAAAGTTTATATACGTCTTGTTCTTAAGCCTGCCATAAGCATCCAGGGAAGTAATGCCAAGCCACTGGTTATCATCGTAAAAACGGTCGCCGCCCTTAAACTTCATTATGTAAGATGCATAGCCGGGCGCAGGCGGAGCCGGATCATAATAATTATGAATAATAGTAAGCATGGGTTGCAGTAGATGTGTGCCTGGTTCAACCTTTTCGATTTCATTCACTGCCTGGTACATGGCACAAACGGGCCATAAATAGGAATATAGATTTTTATCTTTTTCCCGCACTGCTTCCTCTTTATAATATCCTGTGG
>JAABUK010002607.1_pt1 | contig 32102 bp, 48 predicted proteins | sample 5559141 | NCBI WGS metagenome assembly JAABUK01 (sample SAMN10711869, study PRJNA513367) | rock metagenome | isolation source: Antarctica rocks | place: Antarctica: Victoria Land, Pudding Butte nord | collected 2016-01-03 | reverse complement strand
TGGTTAGAAGACTAACCTTGAGGACACCACGGGTTTCTTCATAGATGAGGCCAGAGATACGCTTGACACCTCCACGGCGAGCCAACCTTCTGATGGCCGGCTTGGTGATCCCTTGAATGTTGTCACGAAGGACCTTCCTGTGACGCTTTGCGCCTCCTTTGCCAAGACCCTTGCCTCCTTTACCTCTGCCAGACATGTTGTACAGCGCTTGTGTTGAAGGTTTCAGTTAGATGAAGGCTAAAGGCCAAAGGAGAGCAGGCAGGAAAGTGAGTGGTTGGCTCAATGCTAGTCACTGTCTTATACGTGATGCCGGTTCAGAAATGCCCCTGTCAGCAGAAGCAATTTGAAAGTTCTTACCGAGCAGGCCGTGTTGTATTCTTATGTTGCATGCCAAATATTCGAATTCTGCAGCAACCACAACTTGACCGAGCAAGCTTTGTAAGCACGATGCACTACAAAAAATTGTCGCGGCTGCCTTGACAAGTCACAACTCTCTCACATTTTCGTTTACAGTCTTGCGTCCCTCCGCCACTCACACCTTACTTGAAAAATGTCGGGACGCGGTAAAGGCAAGACTGCTGGCAAGAAGCAAGTCAGCAGATCAAGCAAAGCAGGACTGCAGTTCCCAGTGGGCAGGATTGCCCGTTACCTCAAGAAGGGCAAATTTGCCACACGTATTGGGGCTGGAGCTCCAGTTTACCTGGTAAGCACGTGATGCCTTCTAGGATGTCAACTTTATCATGGTCACAGTTAGCCTTGCCGTTGCATACATTTTTGTCAGGCAGTCTGCTGTGCCTAAGAAGTGAATGCTGCTGACTTTGCTGACCAATGCAACGTATCAAATTGTTGTTGACACCAAATGTTTTGTCTTGCAGGCAGCAGTGCTGGAATACCTTGCAGCTGAGGTCCTTGAGCTAGCAGGCAACGCTGCTCGTGACAACAAGAAGACTCGCATTGTGCCCCGCCACATCCAGCTGGCAGTCCGCAACGACGAGGAGCTGAGCAAGCTGCTGGGAGGCGTGACCATTGCAGCTGGTGGTGTGCTGCCTAACATCCACAGTGTACTTCTGCCCAAGAAGACAGGCAAGAAGGCTGAGGAGTAGATTCCTGATACTGACTGAATCATCCAAATCCAAATGGTGTTATTTCAACACCACCATTTTATTGGAGCTCTTTGCGCTTTGGTTTCTTACATAAACACACAAGACCAGGTTTCTTGAGGCTGTGGATGCTGCTTGTGTCTGAGCATCACCTTTTGGTAGAAAATCTTAAGCCAAGACTGCTACAGAGGTGGGTGGCTGCCAAACCCACTTCATGTTGGGAACATGCATCCGAAGCAGGACAGCAGCTAGAGTTATTGTTTGCATTCCTGTTGCAATGCACAAGATGTAGGCCCTGTCAAAGGTTGCATGAGACCACATACAGAGGTGCTCATGTATTTGCAAACAGGGACATTCAGCTTGGTCTGTTGTGATGCATATGCTGAAACCTACGCATATGGCAATGAAGCTGATGCAGAAATGCCAATACATATGTCCGTTGCATGTTTGCTTTTCTGACAGGGCCAGATCCAAATTACTTGGCTCACCATGGCACGTGTGCATTTGCATGCCTAGGTCTCCGACATGCAGGTTTTGTGTTTCTCCTGTTGTTTGACTTGGCGCAATGCTGAAACCTGCAGAGCACACAGACAAGCCTCAATGTCAACATGGTATCAGATGTGATCACTGCAGCTCATGATCAAGTGCAACTGTTACGGTAGGTATGTACTGGTCTACTTGTGTGACTGCAGTACCGACACTAGTGCTGATGGTGCACGACAAGCTTGTGCATTTTGATGACTACCAAGCCTCTTGAAGAGTCTGTTCAAAGGCCTCAACACAAAGCAAGAACTGCTCAGATGTATGACATACCTGTTGCTCAGGGCAAGTCTTAATTTTTCAAGTGGGAAGGCTTTCAGCAACAAGCACTTGCACTCATAGCTTGTGGCTAGCATGGAAACAAGGAAAAAACTAAGCCTTTCGGCGTCAATTTGATGAGAAGCCAAGTATTATACCGGGCTGCCCAGGGACTACCGGTAGCATGAAGTTCACATCCTGATCTATGAATTCAAGGCTGACCAGTGGCTCAGAACTTCTGAAGTGCTCCTGCAACAGAATAAATGGTGGACATTGCTATGCATGCTGCTTGCTATTCATATGATGCATCATGGCAACTTGTATCGAATGCCATGCTGCCATTATAACATTGACAGGGAAACATGACATTCGATGCATGCTAAATTAGCTCTGATTAGCTCTGATTGAATCAGCCATGGTGTGCACTGGATGTGAGCTTCATGTGTTGCAGCTTGTCGTGTATAGGTTCACATTACTACAGGGAAACATGACATTTTCTGATGCACTAAAACACTGGAGTACTAATTATAATACAAACCGATGCTGACAGAAGGGGTGGCTGAATTTCCAAAAAAACGATCTAAATCATAAAAAAGTAAAAGAACAAACAGGGTAACCAGCAGGCAGTTAAAGCTATCACAGTAAATGGATGCATGTATGTGCCCAAGCAGTGCTTGAATTCAAACAATGTCTGTTGCACAGTTAATCACAAAATCATATCTAAGGTGTTGCTGTATCGATTTGATGAAGACATATATTGCAAAAAGAAAAGTAACATAGTTTGTTGACAGTGATGGGCTCACAAACGTCATACAAACACTTCACCAGCAACATATATATAAGATGCTAGCAATGCAGCAGCATAGGACGTTGCTCCTTCAGACAGACATGACTGTCACAACTACTTGTAAGGACATACAACATTCTCCTGCTTTATGCACAAAGCGCATGCTTTGCACATCTCACTCGCTATCACTTGCATTGTCAGGCGGCTCAAGGCAGGAACTGAGGTGCCTGCTCAGAACAGGCCGCTGGTCTTGTTTAGGGTCAAGTTGACTCTGCAGAAATCCCACCATCAGATCTGCATGGTTTGGCAGCTTTTCGTAACCTGGAAAGTAGTTGATGTCCACAACCAGGAAGTCAGCGCCTTTACTGCCTGCACAGAAAGTGGGTTAGCTGATTGCTTTGTCTGCTTGTCACCACAGCACCAAATTTGAGGTGCATTATGTAGGATTAGGCTTGAAACTTCAGAACATACTGATGCATGCAAGCAGCATGTTATCTCACAGCACACGCTGTCCTCTGCACAGGTACATCACAGCATGTGCAGCATACAGAATCATGCCCTTCACACTAAGCACATTCAAGCACATTCAAACACATGCCTTTTATGCAATGACCCTGCCATGAACCCAGCACCATTTACAAACACAATGCATTGAAGGCAGGGCAGTGGCGCGCCCACATGGTGCCCATCAGAAGACAAGACCTAACATATACCTGGCGCATTGTTTTCTGTAGGCCGCACAAGGTCAAAGTTGAACAGCTGCAGATGCAACCTGCTGCGCAGGGTAGCAGCTAGCTGATCTAGCAGCCAGTCTGGCGGGCCTTCCACAAAGTCACAGCCCATAGGAGATTTGCTGTCAAAGGCTGACACCCTGGTCATGATCTGAATGCCCTTTCTTTCTGCTGTGACGTCTTCATCCTCAGGTGGGACTTGTAAAGATGGCCGGTGGACAACTACAACTGAGCATCCCATCACATACACCTGCAGCCAAGCCATGGCAGATGCAAACTTGACAGCGACCAAGCTGACACATGATCATGGGCTTCCCCACCAGCTTTTAACACATATAGGTAGCATTGCGAGCATGCATATCTCTACAAGTGCTGCATGTCTATGAAAGGGGTACCTTGAACAGACAACCCCCATGCTCGATGAAAGGCTGCAGCATGACTGGAAGGGCAACACCAGGTGGCCCTGTGCCCTTGACGAATCTCTTCAGCCCTTCTCGATTCTGTATGAGAGCCAATCCATGCGAGCCTTGCCGTCCGTCTGTGAAGTATGGCTTGGCCAGCAAAGGGAAGCGCATTTGCGTATGGTCAAGCATTTGTACCATGTCTGCTTCTGAACAACCTGTGCATTAACATGGTTGCTTAGGCGACATATTATGCCACAAATGCTTTTATACTGTATTTGTGGTGTACCCTGGAACACAACAAAAGAGGACTTTGTGCACATTATGCTACATACAAGACGCAGCTATTGATGCATGCATGACTGATGGGCAAGATGCAGCATCCTGCATGTACAATGATATACCTTCTTGCAAGGCAGCCTGAACAGGAGCCGCACAAGACAAACTGTCCCTTTCTGCTGTTCCTGAAGACAGCCTGTCATTCGTAGGCCAATGCAGAGTGACAGGGTCAGCTAGAGGTTGAAGCATGCTGTCCCGTGCCATGAGAGACTGCACAGCTTCAAAGGTATCTATCAGCCTTGTACGTGGGTGGTGCTGCAAGTAGTGAAGCAGACGCTGGCGCCATCCTGGAGATGAAGCAGATATTGTTTGTGCCATACCTCTGCTTGACGGCACCGGGCAGACCGGGTTCGAGGTGCGTTCAGCATGCATCGTTCAGCATGCATCGAAGCACTGGTGGTCAAGAACAGAGACAAGGCTATGCACAAGCCGCACGTAATGGCACAAGCAATGTCAGCAGCTGGAATGGACAGATCAACAGCGCACTGGGGTTCACCTGCGTCTCTGCACTTTTGCAGTATCAAGTCAAAGTTGCCTTGCTCTGCCACTGGTTTCGACGGATCGATTGCAAGAACTTCGATGTTGACTGCAGCAGCCGCTTTCAACAGATCGCCCGTGATATGCTTTCGAGCCTGCATCATTGCAGAGCTCTGGCTTGCAACGTGTTTGTCGATGTTACTTGATGTGGTCAAAATCCCTTTACCTTTTCCGGCAGTATAGCAAAGCCCACGACGCGCTTCTTCTGCTCTTGCGGTTCTTCTGACATGAAGCCTCAGTCGTCACCGCATGGCTTCACAACTTAGCAACCCCGCAAAGAGAAAGAAATCACGCAAGAAACATGTTGAAAACTTTCATTCGTGATGTACAGAAATCTGGAATAAGGGGAACAGCAAGCTAAGAAAATCCATGCCAAATAACAGCTTGCAGTAACGGTATCATCATTGGTTTGCACAACCACAGTGACCTTTGCAGCCACATTGCTAACTCCAAAAAGAAAGTTAATCTAATAATGAACCATATGGCATTCTCCTGAAACTCAGCTTCAATCAATCCACTGCAACACCAGAAGAATGCCTGTTGCACACCGTGACTCACAGCCGGCACGCCATCGCACTGCAGCATGAGAGTGACCAAGTTCACAAGGCAAACACACGATCCGGGTTTCGGGAGTTGGTCATCGGAGTCATACCAGAAGACTAAGAAAACACTCGATCCGGCTTGAGATTTTCTTGTTTGCATTTTTCTGCCTGACTCACTCAAGAGTGCATGAGTCAAATTTGAGCGCTCTGCTCAAGGTGATTTCGACTAGCTTGCAGTCAGTGCGCGACGTCAGTGTGCGACGAATTGCACGGCGTCGTTGCAAGTGCTGAGGCTGCACTCGTCTAGGTAGAAGGTATTGCTGTCAACTAAACAGCAGCAACCATCCGTAATGCTGCTGCAAGCCGTTGCACACGGATAGGTCAAGCTCAACATTGGTAGATGGAGCCTTCTGCTGCTACAGAGGGTACGCCAGGGCTGAATCCCGTTGGTGGAAGTTTTCATGCCGCACCAAAGAAGGAGCCTCGAAAAGCAAAACGCAGCACTTTTCCCCGGGCAGCAAGAGTGACCACTGAGCTTAGCCCTGCAAGCCATACCAGCTCTGGTCCAGAATTTCACAGTCAGCATGGCAGCTTTGTTTGGCAACGTGAATCTGTCTCCAAAAAGGGTTACACAGCAGGATTTGCCTCTCAAACGCCCAGACTAGGAACAAGCTTCAGGTACACAGGGCCTGGACCAGGTACTGCAGTCTTCACCTGGTATGCAACAGCAACAGTGAGTGCCACCAAAACTATCAACCATCATTGCTGCTTCCAGGCTCATATCGTGCGCCAAGCTGGGGCGACAAGCTTCACTGCTCATCGAAGGCATGCATTATTTCAGGCCCACCCACAGCTCAGGTATAGCATGCACACTTGCATATGGGAGTGTGACTGAAAGGCAACAAGCCTGTTGATGACCGTCTTCAGGCCAACATGTCAATACCATTGTGAATATGCAATATTGCTCATAAGCGAGTTTTTCTGCATTCAGGCAGTGCTGATTGCCAGCATAAAGCAGAACAGGAGGGTGCTGCAGCGCCTGCATGTTCCTGACGTACCACCTCCAGGATTGTACACAACTAACAGGTGCTGCGCATTGCTTTGTGGCTACTCTGATCAGCAATCTGATGCAGCAAAGTTGCACCTGTCCTGCCAATGCCTGATGACAGGGACTGCTTCATTGTTGTGAGTGCTCCTGGCCAGACAGCATGCTTGCAAACAACAAGAGCAATCACACTGCATACAGCATCCCTTTGCACCAGGACATGCCTAAAGACGTATACAGCGACATACTTGATGACTGAGATATGGCATACTGGTCATCCGGCCTCTACAGGCTCTTAGGTTTCACTCTCAAATGATGTGCAGAACAGCCAAGGGGGCGTCCCTAGGTTGGAAAGCTGCTTCAGGCCACAAGTCTGCATTTGAGGCCACAGCAAGACCGCCGCTGATGACTGTTGGCGACCAACCTCCCCCTGGAGCCTATGAAACTGTAAGTTGTTGCCTGTCGTCGCTTGGTAATGTAGCAGGGTGCAATGAGTTAAGGGGCATCTAATGCGCACTGTGGGATTTTGCCCCACAACAGGTAAAGCACTCGCAGCAAATGTATGATCTCACTGGGTACCAGATCTTTCTGAATGCATGATCTTGCCAACTTCGTGATCTTTCCGAATTCATGAACTTACCTGGTATCGGGTCTTTCCAAAGGCTCTGCAATGTTGGCCCCTGTGTAGTAACCATAACATTGTTGCTTCACCTGCAGCATTAGTTGCAGTACCAGCAACTCTGCCATGTCAGTTTGCTCTGTGTGGTGCACTTCAGGCAACAAAGTGGGGACAAGAGGAGGACACGCACAGCAACTTCAAGCTGCAGCCAGGGCACAGCAAGGCAAGGCAGCTGGTAAAGCATGGCGCTCTGCCTGCTGTGCTGACAGCTGACACTCCAAAGCAAGAGCCTGCAGTCCCTGCTTGGTGCTTCCTGGAGGTCACACCAGGTCCTGGTGCCTATGAGCTGCAGAAAGTAGACAGCCCAGTAGAACAGATCACAGTGCAGAGGGCTGCCTTTGGAGCCACTGGAGATGGCAAAGCCATCAGGTATCTTGCAGCACAGCTACTGGCTTGTCTCACAGATGCGCAGAGCACTCAAAATGTGTCATTGTGTCTACGTGTCCTGTTGCCTGTGATGATCTAATGCAGTCTGCTTTAGTAAATTATGCAATTTATGTACAGCAAGTGAATGTCAGCCCTCCATGACCAAATCAAAAGCTTGAGTGCTGCTGCTCCTGCCATCATAGCTGATGAGTGTGTTGCTTGGATGCAGCATTAGTCACGAGCTTGAGGCGCCTGGACCAGGCACATACCACCCAGAAGCGTGCAATGAGCTCGCTGCAATGGTGGTCAAGACGAAGTCAGGTCCTTCGTCTTCTTTCAAAAGCACGGCTGCACGCAGTGCAATATTTGGACCAAAGGCCATGCTTGGCAAGCCACCAGGGCCAGCGTTTTATTCACCTCACTTGCCTGTTGGGCACAGATCATTCCATTTTGGAGCTGTTCTGGACAGTTTTGTGCCAGCTGGTGCAACTGTCTCTGACCTAGACGCTGCAAAGCAAAGAGCTCCAGCAAAGCAATGACTTCATCTAGCTCGAATTATAGCGTTTCAACGTAACCCTGAGACACAAATGGCATGGTCATGCAGAGCCTCAGGTGCTTCAGAGTTGGGTTCATTCAGGAATCATATGTTTGGTTGTTGCAGTGCTATAGTCAACTTACTGCAGTATGGTGGTAACTCATGTCTTTGATCACAACTCAGTTAGGCGCCTTGTGCCACCATCTTTGGCTTTCCTGTCTTTCCATCAAGTTGGATCTTCATGCCTATCTGCTGCAAGTCTGGAGTGTCCACTGTACTGTGGGCTCTGAGACTGCTGATAGACTCCTGAATGGCGTCATTGCCCTCACACAAATTACGCACTGCCCACAGCCCATACTCCCTCACCAATGGGTTCTCATCGTCCCACTGCATTGCACCATGCAAAATCGACTTTAAAGCATGATAAGCAAAAAGTGTCTTCTCTCTGCAATGCTTGACATTGCTTTGCATGGGCGCATACACACAACCTCAGGCATATAAAACACAAACCACTATGTGTGCAATGTAGTCTGACACATACATACTGTCTCAGCACAGCGTCAGAGTAAGTGCAGCAACTTAGTCACAAGACGCCCACATAACTAGAAATAGTCTGGTGTGATAATTCCACTGCAAAATGCAAAGGTGACAAGGACGCACCTGACACTGGGACAATATCAGCTCTGTGCCACCCAGCTGCTGCACCTTGTTCTGCACAGCCAGCCGTCTGAAACACAGGTTGGCAAGAAAAGCCACCAGGTCACAGCGGTACCCCTTGTAGGGCGACTGCCTGAGAAACTGCTGTGCTAGTCTGATCAGCTGTTCAGGCGACTCAGCGTCCTGTTGACTAAGCAACTGACTGACTGCTTTAAATAGCAACTGATTGTCTGCGTCAGCCTGACTCTGGGCCTGCAAGCTGTCATGTTGAGAATCTGGATCTGCCACTATGTGAGGGGCGGCTTGATGTTTTTGTGTGCCGTGCAAAGCTGCTGCCTGCTGGGGCTGACTGCCAGTAGGACTTAGCTCAGCTTCCTGCATCTGGGGTTCTGCTCCCGTTTGGGAACCAGACAGACGCGCATCAGCATTTGGTGGGTTCTGCTCTTTGCTGAGTAGTGTTGCCATTGAGGATGGCTCAGCCTGTATGCTTGCTGGCTGTTGAGTTGGCTTTGCATGTCTACGTGGAGGCTGAATGGGGTTTAAAGCTGCCAACATTGCAAGGGTGAGGGTCAGCAGTGTGATGAGTTGGTCCTGGGGGATGCCATCCTGCTTCTTCTCGGCTTCATCTTGTGCAGTCAGTGCGCGCAGCACCTGTATTACATCAATCAGGGATCAAATGCTTGCCTGCTGGTACCATACAGTGCTGGTGTATTATACAAACATGGCAGGCAGCAAGTCATGTTTTGAACAGCTCAGCAACAAGATGATTAATCCTGTGACAACCCGTCACTCAATCAGGAAATAGTGTCTTGCAACTCAGGATACAAGATAGATTGCTGCAACAGCGTAGCTTCAAACCCTACGAGGTGGACCAAGAAGCAAAATTACAGATACACAAGCTACACATACCCTTGGACATGCCAGTGCACATGCATGGGTAACAGCAAGCGTGATTGCAACTTGCCTGTAGTCCTGCCTCTAGGTTCTCAACGAACATGGGCAAGGGTCGTTGTTGTGATGAAAGGCTGACGCACATTCCATGCACCCAGTACATGGCAAAATTGAGACTGGCCTCAGGACACTGCTGAGCTTTGCTCCTGCAGATTCACACAAAGGAGACTGATCACAATCAGCATGATACTGTGCTGTGCAAAACAAACACCTGCAGAAGGTTTGTGCAGCTGCATCAGATCAACAAAAAATGACTAGTGGGTCATTAGCTGAAGCAAAGAACCTATCTGGTCTGTGGTGTGTATGCATGACTTAGAGGCACAGTAGATAAGTCCCTGAGGTTGCCTGTTTACATGTCAGCTACTGAGCATACAAATGCCAGAACTGATTACCAGACCCTCTAGATCTCTGCACAGCCTGATGCTACATGCACGTCAAGGCAGGTATGCAATGCAGATCATCATCTGAGGGTTGGGAAGGTGTGGTGAAGTCAGGATCACGTGTTACCTGCTGGCAGCAACAGGATCTTCAAGCTCATCAGCTAGCAGCTGAAGCATGATGACATGCTCCAAGCACGGCTCCAGTCTGAACACCTGCTGGCATGTTTGTGGCTCAGTATGACTGCTGTAACGCATCAGGGATGTCATGGCTGCCTGAAGCAAATTCTGCTGCCAGATGACATGATGGATGATCAGCCCGAGAGTGCCAGCTGCTGCTGAGGGTTGTGAACAACTTGCAATGTATGTTAGCAATGGGCTGAGAAGTGCTGCAGCTGATGGGCTGCAGAGACTGCTAGCGCGAGGTTGTGAATCCCTGACTGCTAGGAGGAGCAGTGTACTCAGAGGTCCTGCTGTCTCCTCTGCAGACAGGCACAGCAGATTTAATTGCATGGGCGCCATGCAAACAGCAGGCTTGTTGCATTGCCAGGCAGCGCTTGAGCACTGACGCTGTTTCTCAATTCATCCCACTATTTGCTGGTCACAATGATCAAGTAATTGCAGCTATGCTTACCACTCAGAGTCTTGGCTACAGCAGCAAATCTGCCGGGAAAGCATTGGTCCCAGATGTGCTGCAAGCAAGTAGAACTGGACGCAGCCATGTTGACCAGGAGCTGCAACAGTGGCTTCTGGAGTTGCAAATGACCTGAATGATGCAACAATAGTGAGATCCGCATTCAGCTGACTGCATTGTTGACAGCATTGCTAGCAGCAATGTGACTGTAATGAACAGTCATGCTGTTGGTGCCACTTACATGACTCAGCTTGCTGTGTTGCGTCCAGCAACACAAACACTGTCTTCAGCAGCCCTGTCTGAACAAGTGAAAGGCAAGCTTGTTCTCCGGCTGCGCACAGGTTTCTTGCAAGCTGCAGACCCCATATCAGCGTTTTGCTGCTCTGGTCACCAGAAACGCCCTCAGACTCGCCACCTTTTACGGACTCTAGTATAGATGGCAAAATGTTAGCAACTCCAGTGTTCAGTAGGTGTTGCCTCCCTTCTCCACTTTTGCTTTGCTGAAGCAGTAAGGCTGACTTTTTTAGAGCTGTCTCATCACCCAACGGCAGTCCTTGCAACACCTGATCAATGCTCTGCAGAAGCAGGACGCGAGCGGTCATTAAGCTATGAGCAAAAGCAGCTATGAGCCAAGGCAGCTATGAGCCAAAGCAGCTATGAGCAAAGGCAGCAAGTTTACGCAAGTGCGTATCAGGCAGCAAGTGGTGTAGTGCACCTGCCGAAGGGCGTCTTGACCCGATTTTGCCATCGCTTGTGGGGAAGCTTAGGTCTAACGTCCGGCCCAAAACTGACATTGGCCAAGCTTGAAACAAAGAATACGAAGAGGCTTTTGCACGCGCTCCGTCGCCTCCGGATTCGATGCTGTTGGACTCCCGCAACTTGATGCACCCACGCCTGCGCGGAAGTAGCGCGATCGAACCGACCTTGCCTACACAAACAGGAATTTTGCTGCGATACAGCAGCTACTTTCGTACGCCAGCCCATCTCGCGACACCGCCTGAGGACCTAAGGGGGTGTCGCGAAAGATGGAAGCAAGCTATCAGGCGCTCCTGTCTGGGGATGCGGCGGCGTTTGAAGCATTGGTTCAGCAGTTGATGTCTGCAGACAACGAGGCTCGCAAACAGGCGGAATCGCTTCTCGACCAGCTGAAACAGCACTCCACTGATCTGGTTGTAGGCAACCTGATGCGGCTCATGAGGCAGTCACAGAACCCCGCATCTAGGGACATGGGTGCAGTCATGCTGCGTAAAGTAAGCGATGTCTTGCAAAATGGTATGAGCTGCTCAGTATATCTACCTTGAGGTATCTCACCAGAATATCACACCTACAGGCTGTGACAAAAGACTCGCTATGGCAGAAGTGCTCCAGCAATGTTCAGGTACATCCTACTGTTTCCTCTGCAGAAGTATTACCTGTGTGCAATATGTAAGTAAGAGACTCAAATTGCCCAGAGCACAGCATCAAAGCTTATCGTGTGAACTCCAGGTTGTGGTCAAGACAGAGCTGCTCAACTGCTTGCGTGAGGAGCAAAAGCACAGCACTCTAAAGAAGGTGAGTCAATGTGCATAATGGACATCTTGGAGGCGAGTTGGGCAGAATCTATTGCGCATGTTCAGCATCTCAGCATGTTGTGCCAATAAGACACGCCTCATAGGGCAACCAGGCCATACAGTCCCAGCTTGTCATTGCAGATTGGAGACACAGTCTCTGGTCTAGCAGAGAGGGTTTACGATGATTCAGAGTGGCCAGAGCTGCTGCCATTCCTGTTTGAATGCGTACAATCAAATCAGCCTCGGCAGATGGAGAGCGCCCTGCGCATCTTTGCAGACTTGGCCGGTTTCATCATGCCAGTCCTACTCCCACACGTCAACGTGCTGCGTGAGCAGCTTGCCAGATGCATGTCTCACCAAGAGACAGATGTCAAGATTGCTGGCTTATCAGCAACAACATCCTTCATCAGAGAGTTGGATGAAGACAGCGACAGGAACAAGTTCCAGGACTTGATACCAGTCATGCTGCAAACTGTGAGCAGCATTCTGAGCACTGAGGAGCAGGACTCAGCTGAGGAGGCTCTTGAGGCTTTCATTGAGATAGCTGAGGCTCACCCAACATTCCTGCGGCGGCAGCTGGATGTGGTGGTCAATAACATGTTGCAGGTATGAGATTTGCCGGGCTTGTTGTTCCCGCAAGGATTACCTAGCTAAGCCTGAGTCAGCCCATTAACTCTGCTATTCAGAATTGCAACAGCAGAATTTGATTCACTCTCAAATCACCTGCACATATGAACATCATGCTTGCCAGCTTCTTTGCAAGCAACAGCAGCAGTTGCAGTTCTGTGTTCACACCATGCTTCCTCCAGCATGTTGAACAAGTGCCCCACAGGAACTTAATTTCTCGTCTGTCATGCAACAGCCTTCGGTGGACAAAGAAGGTCATACCACAATGCCTGCTGTCTGTGTGCAGGTGGCTCAGTCACCTCAGTTTCCAGAGGGCATCAGGCAGCTTGCAGCAGAGTTCCTGGTGTGCTTGTGTGAGGCGCGAGAGAAAGCTCCTGGCATGATGCGCAAGCTGCCCCAGTACATCAGCCAGCTCTTCAGCTGTATGCTGCTGTTCCTGCTGGATGTCACGGTGAGAGACCTTGGCTCAGCTAACAAACTGTCGTAACAAAATTGGCTATGTCCGTCACTTTGCTGGTCAGAAAAGCAGCTTTGGCTTGATGGAGAGCCTGCAGCACACTCCACAATGCCAACAGCCAGGACTCCTCAGCAGTCTTTAGGGATTTTTCTACATGTGCTGCTCTGTGAAACTGCCTTGCTTTGCAACCATATGGTCTACACACAGATATGTCTGATGCTGCGAGCACAAGTGTGTTCTGTGTGATGCATGCTTGTGAGTCGCTAGACACTGCATGTGCCTGCAGGATGAGGCAGAGTGGCATCAAGCAGACTCAGAACAGTATGAAGCAGAAGGTGAGGGCGACCTGTATGAGTTTGGGCAGGAATGCCTGGACCGTATAGCCCTTGCTCTGGGGGGCAAGACCATGGTGCCCCTGGCTGAACAGGCCCTGCCCCAGCTGATGACTGATGCAAGATGGGAGCAGCGCCATGCTGCCTTGATTTGTCTCGCGCAGATTGCTGAGGGCTGTGCGAAGGTTATGCTGCAGAACAAGCAAGTCACAGGCCTGGTGCAGATGTGCAAACAGGCAAGATCCCTAGAATGTTCTTGACTGCACTTTCCTGTAGTGATATTTGGGATGGTGAGACAGTCTGGTGTAAGCACATGATGTTGTCAACATCATGTGGCATGCCATGTGCTGATGTCACCGTAATACAGCAGAAAAGGATCAACTCACACTGCTGCTCAGTGCTGACTGTTGTGCACTTCTGCTGATAAACATGCATTCACTCCTAAATCACCTATGCAGCTCAGTAACAAGCCTTTTTTGCATCTAATCATTGCACAAGCCCACTTGGGCTACACACCTGGTCACAGTCATCATGGGAACAGCACTTCTTCCTCCTGCTGAATGCAGTACTTTCAGCATACCTGAAGCATGCATCCCACGTGACTGATGCAGGGTCTACAAGATCCTCATGCCAAGGTGCGGTGGGCGGCGTGTCAAGCAGTGGGGCAGATGTGCACAGACTTAGGCCCAGACATCCAGAATGATGAGCACGCAGTCATTGTCCCAGCCCTGACGGAGGTCATGAAGGACTTCAATGAGCCGCGAGTGCAGGCTCACGCTGCTGCTGCCATTGTGAACTTCAGCGAAAACTGTGATGAGGAGATTCTGACAGGCTACCTGGACAACCTCATCACGCAGCTGCTGGGGCTGTTACAAAATGGACAGAAGCTTGTTAAGGTAGGCAGTGAGCTCACCTCAAGCTATCGCCGTTGCCAATGTCCCGTATCTGTCTTCTGCATGGCTATCTGGCTGCACAAGATTGTCATGTCAAGATGGTGGTCAAGCATGTGACAGGAGTCTCAGTTGCAGAAGCGGTTGTGTTCTTGATGTGTTGTGTTGTACAGCTGCTGCTTGCGCCGCTAGGTGGCCAATGAGTTTCACACACCAGGAGGGACACCATCAGTCATCTCAGGCAGCTTGTGTCGGTCTGGAAGCGGTCTGCCAAGTTTACCATGTTTTGGCTTGCAGGAAGGAGCCTTGACTGCACTGGCTTCTGTAGCTGATGCAGCAAATGCCCACTTCATCAGGTACTATGACACTGTGATGCCCATGCTGAAGCACGTCTTGTACAGTGCTTCCAGCAAAGCCGAGCAGCTGCTGCGTGCCAAGGCGCTGGAGTGCGTGTCCCTTGTGGGCATGGCAGTTGGCAAGGAGAGGTTCAGAGCAGACGCACAGGAAGTCATGGCTTTCATGCAGCAGTTGCAGGTCAGCTTTTTGTGCACATTTGGCTGTGACATGCCCAGTTTAAACTGGCAGCAGACACATTTAAGTTGAGAAAGAGCTACGAGAAGCACAAGCGCTGTGAGTTAAGACACGAAAGTGTGTGTTGAGTCACTGTGCTTGTGTTTCTTGTAGCTCTTTTTCGACCTGGACTTGTCTGCTGCCAATTCAAACTGGGCATGGCACCTGTCACTTCCTGCACAGGACATCTGCATGAACTGAAGACACCCTTGTGCTGTTTGCTGCAAGCCACACTGAGCTTCACTCTCACTTCTAATCTGTATACTAATTCACAGCCATGCTATATTGTGCTGCCTACTTGTGTGCCGAATCGCCTGTCGCAAGCCATGTTGAGGGCTCAATCTGAAGTCAGGGGAGACGTGTTGCAGAGCACACATCTGGATCCTGATGATCCGACTGGCAGCTACATGCTGCAAGCCGGTGCGCGCTTCTGCAAGTGCCTGGGCTCTGAGTTCCTGCCCTACCTGCCCATGGTCATGCCCCAGCTCATACAGTCAGCAAGCCTGTCGCCAGACGTGACAGTCAGAGAACAGGATGATGATGGGGAGGACATCCAAGAAGAGGATGAGGATGATGAGGAGGTACGGCAGCATCACGTCTCTGCAATATATTCGCTATCACATATTGTTTGAGAGCTAGATTTAGGACATGAGCTGATAACGATGCTGAGGTTGGGCAAGCCTTTCTCACTGCTGTTGCTATCATGCATTGTGGTCATCTAGCACACAGTATCAGAGAATGATGCAGCATAACTGTGTTGTCTTCACAATGAAGTGCATTATGTATCATCGTGTCAATGGAACATCGCTCAAGGCTTTGTGTTGCAGTAAGACCTGCACATGCTTGGCACAGTTTACATACCTAAGTTTTCATTGCTGACCTTGTACTCATCTGAAACTGCTACTGCTTTGCTAGCACACCACACCACCTCAGTTCAATCAGCGTTTCGTTGCATACAATGGATGTCATAGAACAGCTTCTCAGCAAGCATGCTCAGCATGAAGCCAAGTTGCTGTTGTGGGATAAGTGGTGACCAAACGTGTCCAGCAATTCAAGTATTGGTGCTGTTACTGTGCCTTGCAGACTGAGACTTTATAACGTGGTGTCTTGCAGACTGAGACTTTGTATTATGGGGACCGCAAGATCAGCATCAGAACCAGCGTGCTCGAGGAGAAAGCTACAGCCTGCAATATGCTGTGCTGTTATGCTGATGAACTGGAAGTTGGATTCTTCCCTTACGTCGAGCAGGTGAGCCACAAGGCAACTCGTCAGATGACCAGCCTTTAGCTGAGATAGCACAGTTTGCGGTTGTCTTGCTCTGCTTCCAGCATACAGAATTGAATGCCTACCTATGGCGATGCGGTCGAGTTGCTTGCATGTGTCAGTCTGTCTGGGTCAATAACCTCTGTCACAAAAAGGTGCTTGGTGTAACCAAGGCTCATGCACATGCAGTAGTAGACTTCAGTAGGGACGACGTCCCAAGTCATCATTGCCGCAATCTGCACAATGCCCAGCCTCCAAAGCAATCCGAGTGCGATGATTGCTGTTGGTTGAGTCTCATTGGGTCACCCGCAGTCTTTGCATGAGGCGCTACTCTGTAGCAGCTGCCTGTGTCTTGTGGCACTTTGCAACAGCTGTTTGTGTCTTGTGGCAGGTAACTCAGATTATGGTACCCTTGCTGAAGTTCTACTTCCACGAGGAGGTGCGGCAAGCAGCAGTCCAAGCCGTGCCTGAGCTGCTGAAGAGCGTGTACATGGCCGTCTCTGAAGGCAAGGCTGGAGGCGCAGACATGCAGTATGTGAAGCAGATGCTGGACTACGTCTGGCAGCCGCTGATAGAATCCATGGTCAAGGTAGGTCAACTTAGCAGCTGTCTCTCTCTATTGTTCTACTGTCAGGGTTGTTTGTTTCTGATGTTGTTTGTTTCTGATGTTCTATGTTCATGGGCTGTTTCTCTCTGGTGCTCCACCATCAGAGGCTGTTACTGTGTGATATTCTACCGCCAGGGGCTGTCTCTGGTGCCCAGCAGGTAGTCTCTTCTTGATTTTGCGTGGCCGGAAGCATCTTCATGATTGCTATTTCTGACCTCAGCTCCCAGCTTTCCTCTGGAGGCCCACATGACAACTGTCAAATGCCAGTGGCGGTTGACAGGGCATTGAATGATTATTGCTGACATGGCAGTCTGTGACTACTTGAGTGACCCCAAAACTCATGCTTCTGCAGGCATGTGAGCATACCTGCGTCACACATAGAGCACTAAGATTTGATCCCTGTTTCGTGTGGTGACAAATCTCAAGTTCTGATAGTGAAGATCCTTAAGTCCTGGCAGTGATAATCCTCTAATCTGTTATCATCAGCAGTACTATGCTGTCATCATGTATGCCTGGCTGCCACGTGTCCTGCATGTACCTAGCTCATCATGAGCTGGAAAACGTTTTGAGTATTTTTATTATGGCTGGTTTTTTTCAATTATTATTTTACTATGGCTGCAGGAGCCTGATCTAGAGGTGCTGGCAAATATGCTAGAGGCAATTCAGGACACCATCCGCCTTGTAGGTCCTGCCCTGCTGACACAAGAGCAGCTAGGGCAGGCCTTTGAGCGGTTCAGGGCTGTTCTGGACGACAGTGCAAAGAGGCGCAAGGAGAGGTCGGCCATCACCACTGGCGAGGACTTTGATGATGAAGAGGCAGAGGCCCTAGAGGTAAGCTGTCAAGACGGCAGCAGCAGCACACTCCAGAAGATTGGCCAGAACAAGCCCTTTGCATGGAAGATTTGCTGATTTGCTCCTATCATGGAATGCCAAGAGCATATGTGGGACTTCACTGCCGTCACATTTTTGATTTTTCATGATGTGGTTGATGACTACGAGAAAGCCTATGTATGTGGCATACTGGTGTGTTTTTAAGATATTATGCAGTGAGCAGGCAATGATGTGAAACAGCTTCTTGATCACCCATGAAAGCTTTGAAGATTAATAATTTCTGAGCCTCTCACACAACGGATGCAAGTTAGGCACTGCCATACTTGATTTGTTGCCCTTGCCTGTACTTGAGTAGATCAAAGTCGCATTTATGGCACTCGGTTGTGTCTGGGTTTAGCTGTGTTCTGCTGCATGCATGTGCCAGTATGCCACCAATCAGCCTTTCAGCTGACTATCGTGACTTCTGCAGAAGTAGCTTTGCTTGTTTCTGTCAGCACAACAGATGTACAGCACAAACCTTTCCCTAGCTTCGTAGCATGTATAAGACAGTGTGTACGCAACAGTAAATACAAAGCAGAATTGCAGCTGGTGGGTATGTGCAGGGAGAAAACGAGCTGGAAGAGGACTTGCTTGATCAGGTGCAGACCTGCCTAGGGGCAGTTCTGGAGCAGTTTGGAGATGCGGCAATGCCCCTGATGGAAGGGCTGATGCCCCAGATTGGGGTGCTGCTCACGCCCAAGAGCAGCGTAGAAGAGAAGCGAGTGGGCATTTGTATCATGGATGATATCATGGAGCATACTCAAGAAGGTGAGCCTGTTATACCACTTTGCTCAGCCCCCTCCATACCTTTATCCAGGGCGATACACAGTGCAGGTCTTCAGCATCTTTGATGGCTGCCATGCACATATATTTACAATACCAGACAAAATTGTGGTGTTGCACAGCTTCGTACATAGCTGTTTGAGTAACGCCTAAGTAGCTTCTAGTTGACATGACAGGACAACAAACCAAACAAGGCCAAACAGCCAAAGGCCAAGCGCCCCAAGTTACACTCTCACAGGCTGTGTCAATGCTTGACAGTAGCAAAGCTGCAGACCTTGACAACATCTACTACTGCAACTGGTCCAAATCCTGGTCAAAATTCCTATTTGTACCTGTCACGCACATCTGTGACTGCATGTACACTTGTTTGCTTCATTTGGTATCACAGTGCAAAGAAACAGTCACTGATCCTTACTGACAACGTTGTGCTGCACACCACAGGTGGCAATAAATATGCTTTCCAGATACTGCCGTTGTTGTTAGACGGGTGCAGAAGCCCAGAGGCCAGCATAAGGCAGTCAGCGCTGTATGGTCTGGGCAGTGTGGCAGAGCATCGGCCACAACTCTTTCAAGCTGTGGCTCAAGATGCTCTCACTCGCATCATGGCAGTCATCACAGCTCCAAATTCAAGGTACTGCTGCCACCTTTGCTGAGCCTATTCTCAGAGCAGAATCACTGCCCATCCTGCCCGCATGCTTTTACTTCAACACTGCCATGCTGGTGGCAGTATTACCATCGTCTGAATGTGTGGGCAAGCATGAGCCTTAAGTGTACCTCAAGTTGCTTAGATCCTGAGTGATGACAGTTTGGCATGGCTCAAGATGTGTGTGTGTGTACAGAGATGATGCCAATGGGCATGCTACAGAGAATGCTGTGTCAGCGCTAGGCAAGGCATTGCAGCATACCCCCAATGTGCCAGAGAGTCTAGGGGTGGCCGACCTATGGCTCCAGTCCCTCCCCCTAACTGTTGACGCAGAAGAAGCAAAGATTGCGCATAAGCAGCTTGTTGTCCTTGTACAGAACTCAGATCAGCGGTAGGCCCTCTGGCCCTTCTTGTTTATCTCAGGATTGCCTCATGACATGCTTTGAGGAGATTGTTAAAACTTTTGGATGTGCATCGGATTTTGCACAGAAAATCCTCAGCTATGTTTGAATACACCTGCATGGCTCTTGCTTGCTGTCAAACCTTTTGCTGTGCATTGGGGGTTTTCAAGAAACTTGTCATGTGTGTCACTACACCACCTGTTGCATGCTGCCTGTACAGAATACTAGGAGATGGCAACAAAAACCTGAACAAGATAGTGGAAGTGTTTGTCAAGGTTTTGGCACATGGGACAGAACTAGCAGAGTCAGAGACAGCAGACCAGATGGTCAGTTTACTCACGCAAATGCAAGGATCATTGCCTCCCCAGGTAGGCCCTCGTGGACACTTGACGTGTAAGCATCTGTTTCGCAGAGATTTTTGAAGTCGGGTGCTTAAGCATGACTTAATCATGGCATGTCCAGCTTTATGCTGCCTGTAGTTCCTGTCGCCATGGGTGCTGCTAAAGCATGCTGTATGTGCGTGACGTGGAACCAACCTTGTGCACCCCTGCAGGTGTTTCAAAGCTTCTTCAACAGTCTGTCAGCAAAGGAGCGCAAGGAACTGCAGAGTCGCATGACCAGGAATGGCACATAGATTTCGAAGAGTAGATTGCTATTGTGTTCGGAGTCGTGTTTTCAGCTGCTGCCATGGCGACATTTGGCTCGTGTATATCTATGTGATGTGCCTAGTCAGGCATGGATTGACATGACCCAGTGACATGACACCGGCGAGCGTTACGCCGGTTGTGGAGCGTTACTTTTGAGGCATGGGTTCGACGCAACAACAATGCTCTGTATGAAGCGGTGGAACGTCAGAACAGAGTCGTTGTGTCGAGGAGCATTGACTGTCGAACCTAGCCGCAAGCAATCAAGTTGGTGAAACTACTGTGACTGACCGCCATCACACATCCCGGAACGCTGTCTGATCTGTTGCGACAGCATCTGTCGCTGGCTCGAGCTCTTCAAGGCGTAGATAGCAAGGCTTTCAAAATCTGTGTTGTACCACCGACGTGGTATAGCGCGTCAGGCGTCCATGCAGCTTCCTCCTGATGACTCGGTAGACTGGACTCCTCTTATGGACGAGCAACGGTCGGAGGGTTGCGCTCGGCCACTGACGCCCCCTCGCAAACGTGTAGCTCGTGCTATGACAGCTCCCGGAAGTGTCAGGTAGATAACCACGTCAGGCTCTGCTGTATTGCTGGGTAACAACCCGAGCGTCAACATAGCCCTCCTGCAGGACTGGTGGAGTGAGGCGCAAACAAGCTGTTGCTAGGCGTCCAGGCAGCTCATCACGCTTCAGGGGCGTCACGCATCATTGCAGGTGACAGGAACACTGCCTCAAAGCACATCTGCCTGCTGCCATGCAGGACACAAGGCACCTCAAGCAACCTGATCTATCGTATGTCTCAGTCATCAATGCAGTTGCACCTTGACAGCAGCTATCCGCTGATGAACATAGGCACTGCGCACCTTGTAAGTGACATTGAAGCACCATGAGAGCCTTTCTGTGACATGTGCCTTGGCACAAATGCAGGACAGGAAGGTGGGAGGCACACATTTGGGAGGATGGCAAACAGGTAAGCACTCATATTACTGCTTGACCAAAATGATCAGTACTTGGACTCACACTGACTTTCCTGCTCCACAATTGGGCAACTTGCAACTTGAGCTGGTAGAGTCCACTGCTGCTGACAAAGTTGCTGTCCAACAGCTCATTGATGCCCTCAGCAAACGTGGAAGAACCGCTGTCAGATGTGTTGTCAGGAAGTGATGCAATTGCAACATATTGTGAGAGTATGCAATGGTGCAGGTGTATCTGGGAGGCTTTGACAATGAAGAGCAAGCTGCCCTGGCATATGACATTGCTGCCATCAAGTTCAGAGCACATGACGCCAACACCAACTATAACATCAGCAACTATGAACAGGAGCTGCTGCATTTTGATGAGGTAGGCATTGTAAGCAAGCATGTGAGCAGCATGCAGAGCCATTGACTGTATCGGTGATGCATGAGCATTCTCGTTTGGGCCAGCTTCCACCTATGCTTGTTGTACACCCGAGCACTTCTGGGCCATCACCCTGCCGTGCAAACTGACCCTCATCAAGAACAACCTCTTTCAGTGGTTGCGCGGAAATCTCATGATACTGTCTGAATGCATATCAAGCCCCCCAAGTTCCATCTTTCAGCACATTTGACCCCAAACTCTGTAGCAGCGGCCAACAGATCTGAACCCGCTGCCCACTAATACCCGTCTTGCTATCCATTCTACATCTCATCTGTTTGGGGATGTGAGTCAGGTGAGCAAGGAGGAGGTGGTGCAGAGCCTGCGCAAGCAGAGCAGGGGGGCCCAGAAGACCAGCAGCCAGTACCGGGGGGTCACCAAGCACCAGAAAGGCAAATGGGAAGCCCGCATCGGCCAAATGGTCGGCCGCAAATATAAGTAAGTCCTCTTTGGCGTTCTCTGTGCACCTGCTACTGCATTCATGCATGCCCTGTCAAAATGCCTTTGAGAATTGTGATCCTGCTTGGCCAACCTGCAGTAGCTTTGTGGATTGTGATGCTGCATAGTCTTCTGCTAACGCATGCCCCAACATTGGAGTGAATAAAAAGGAAAAGAAAAGAAAAGAAAAACTTAACGCTTTCAGCGATCATAACGGGAGTCTCCTAAGGTGGCAGCCCGGAGCTTGAACTGAATGGACTATTGCAACAATAAATGATCTCATTTGTGCATGTCTGACAACATTCCATATATGATGAAGGTACCTGGGGTTGTACAAGGAGGAGATAGAGGCAGCCACTGCCTATGACAGGGAGGCTGTCAGGCGGCGCGGCATCCATGCTGTCACCAACTTTGACCTTGCTGAGTACATAGACCTCCTTGGTGAGCTGTGTTCCCTGACATCATCAACAGCTATGTCCTTGCTGCTACTCCCCAGCTCCCTGCTACTCCCTAACCATGCTGCTCCCTGACCCTGCCCCTGTTTTTGCCCCTAACTGTGCCCCTCAGCCTGACCCTTGTGCTTGTGCAGCTGAATGTTGGGGTTGCATTTTCGCGACAGTGTCTGCTTTTGCAGCCCTCCCCTTGCTTGTGTTTGTACACTAATGAAACCCAAGCTGCTGTCTTGGTGCCAAAGGCAATATCGAGCACATCAGCCTTGTGCTTGGCCTATGTCGCATGCACTTGTGCACGTTGAGCAGCATTCGTACCTCCAGCCTGAGCATCTTGCACATCAGCAGTATTGTGCGTTTAACATACTACTTTCTGGTACAAAGCCTGGAGCCTGGACAGCAGCTAAATCGGTCAACACATGCGCCCCATGTGTTTCCTGTCATGAACACTGAAACTGCTTGCCTCGCGCTGTAGATGAAGCTAGCATTGCAGAGGCTGAGTCTCGCCACCTCTTCAAGCCCAAGCCCACCGCTACAGGCAATGCCACAACCGTGACCAATCAAGGCATCTACGACATGCAGGCATGCCTGCTGACTGTACGTGGATGCATACATATCATCCTGGTCAAGAATATCACAGCCTCATTCCTGCTGTGTGATTCCTATGTCTTCGATTGCGAGCAGTCTGCACCATATGGTAGGAATTGTTGGATGGTGCGCAGCTTCCTGCAAATTGCACTGGCAGCAAGGCAAATCATGTCAACGCTGTTGTCTGTCACAACATGCTTGCAGTGGCTACATTCTGCCGGCATGTCACACGCTCTGTCATAAGCTGAGTCACAGCCTGCAGTGTGAGTCCTGCAGCCAAATGTGCTCATTCAGAGAACTCAAGGGATGTTGCTTTGTACTGGCATGCAACACACCGATTTCACAGCTGTGCAGTCTGATTGCTACCTTGCTGCCACAGTAATAGCACCAGTGTGACAGCTTGAGTGCTTGTAGGCAGCCCAGCCAATGCAGCATCAAGGGCAACAGGGCTTCTCAGATGTGCAGCTGGTGCAAACAGACATGCACCACACCTCAGAAGACAGCGCAGTCCAGAACTTGCAGCAGTATGGCAGCTACACACTGGTCAGCTCTGCAGAATCCCCAGCTATGCATGAACATTTTATCAATGTGGACAACATACACTCAGCCTATGACACAAGCCACAGTAATGGCAACTATGACAACAGCAACAATGGTGCAGCGGTCACATGGTATGGCAGCTTGGATGAGCATGCAGCATTGGACCCTAGTGGGGTCAGCCATGAGGATCAGATGGGGCATGCTGCATGGAACAATCAACAGGGCCTGCACTACACTGCTGTGACGAAGAAGAATGCGCCTGGGGACGTCTCTAGGCATGACACGCCAACATCCGTGTTTGACATCTTCAATGCGCTGTCCATTGTGCACCCACAATCACCAAGAGCTCGCGCCAATCAGTCCAGAATAGGTGAGCTGTGTACATTACCTGCTGCGCATCTTCACTGTGCCTGGTTCATCTTGCCGACCAGGCCTGTTGACAAACTTAGCTGCGGTCCGCACTGATCTACCCTTCAGGATACTACATGACAGATGTTGAGATTGTGTGCAGACCACCATGAGCCCTCACTGGGTCAGGAGCCAGCACTGACAGACATACCCGACATGGGCAACAGCGGCACCCCAGGCAACTACCAAGCCATGATTGTGGAGGACGATGATTGGCTGCATGACTTTGCACTCAGCCAGCTGCAGCCAAGTTCTTTACCTGCTGCTCATGCTGTCAATTCCCTGGATCCTGAAGAGTCAGCAGAGCCCCCAAGACCCCTTGGCCCAACAGTCTCAGAACCAGATGCTGCAGCTGCTGTGGGTGGTTCTGAACAGGCTGCTGAGCAGGAGAGTGGTGGCAATGCCACAGTTGCGCAGGTATGCTTTGATCTAGTTTGGCCTTGGCGTTTTACAAAGGGCTCTTGCTGATTGACTTGCTTGTCGAGTATGCAAACATATATGGAGATGCATGGATGATGCCTTGCAGGACAGCGCTGAGGAGGCAGCACATGCAGATGGGCATCAGATGGAAGAATGAACATGAGACATCAAATGCATGTCAGCAATTGGCAAGATGGCCAGATTGTCCGCAGACAAGCTACTGGTGTTCATCTTGACCCACATACAGCATAACCAGGCTTGATGCACCTGCGGCACCATTTCTGTGAAAGGCATGTGTGCAAATCTCAACTGCCATTAGGCACATGAAATATGTATGCCTGAGCATTGGATAGCTGTTGGTCAGCACTTCCCACAGTGAATATTGGTTGCACTGATGAGGTCACTCATGAGTGCGACAATTGTAACATGAGGTTATTGCCAGACCCATCATGCATAGTCTTTCATATTATGATAGCCAGTAATGCTATGCAGTGCGCATGTTGTAATATGTTGTATTTGATTGGTCTGTGCAAATAGTGTGTGCAACAAGTAGTATGTAGCGTGCAATTAGTGTGTGCAATTGTGAATGTTATGCGCAAACAGTATGCATGCAGGATGCGAGATTATACGCTCTGCTGTACATTGTACATGCATGTGTACCATGCATCAGAAGAGACAGAGATGACTTCATTGCACCCTCAGCTTCAGAACACGAACCTCCCCGGGATCGTTCTGTGGGGATCATTAAACAGGATAAATGATGGCGTTACATTCGAGGTCATGCGAATGAGCGTTACGTTTCGAGGTTTCAAACCTCGAATTCGAGGTCATGTCACGAAAGAGGTTCGCACAATCCGACAATCGAACGTGCCGCTCCAAGTTTTCGTGGACCGAGACCAACAAGAAGGCACATTCAATTTTGAACAGACAGTTAGCCCACCTGGCCAGGTAAGCATGGTGTCTGCAGTGATGGAGATCTGTACAGACTTACAATAAGTCGTCCGTGCTTCCCTTCAATATGCGGATCATCAGCGCAAATTTTCTTGTAAGAGTTTTACCATCTGACAAGAAGCAACAGGCTTCCCCCGCGCACTTGCAGTAGTAGCTAGCTGACTCTGATCGCAGACCGCACAGCGCGACTGGCAGCCTCTTTCCGTGTCGAGGTGGCTTGCACAAACTGCAGGATGAATTTCACCACCTGTCAAAGCAGCGTTGCGGAGCCGGCCTACAGGCAGCCCAGGAGGAAGGTCTCGAGTCAACTACAATCTGACCCTGCGGAGGCGGTGCCGGCCAGGTCCATCAAAGTCAATAAAAGGCGGCCACGTACGAAAAAGGATCCTGCGGGCCAGAGACACCACGCAACGGTACGGCTGGGGCACAATTACTGCAACCTTCTGTGAGCTAATCACACCTGCTACACTTGCAGATGGCAACACACCCGTGTGAATGACTCAATGCCTTCAATTCTGTTTGCAGAAAAGTACAGTGCAGGCCTAAAGTCTCTTCTGCAGGGTCCTCAGGTCACAAAGGATTGTACCCAAGGTGAGCTGCTCAGAAGCATGGCATGTTTGTGTGGTGTAAGGCAACCCACAGTCTTGCACCATCCTCCTTGATCAAGTCATACACCCAATGCCATGTTGCAAAGGGCACATCTGAAATGCATTCTGCACACCATGCTCATTCAACATGAATTGCATATGTCACAAATACCTGCATTGCTCACCTACAGCTTTCTGGCCACAAAGTGCATTTTCTGACGCATATGCATGTTAACCAGAGCAGCTATACGGACTACATAATACAAGCTGCAACTGTACGTCAGCAGTCATGATTGCTTTTACTTGCGTGTGTACTCTTACCTTGCATTGTTGATTAGGCCAGGGAAATATGGGAGCGTCCGATATGAAGTTGCCATTGAAGGCGGGGGAGGCCGGGTAGGTCACGGTCTTCTTGACACGGCATTTGAGATTTGTTGAGTTGTGTGCCATCTTGCTGAGCATCCACAGTGTCTTGAATTGAATGCATCAGCAGATCTGCACTTGCTGTGAAGAATGTGCCTACCTCTTCAAAGGCTGTGCTCAGTGTCTGCCATCAGAAACTTGTATGCACAGTGGGAGATAGACGAGCAAGGGCAAAGTTTTTGGCTCTTTCTGAATGCCACTGCGCTCTGCCTCCATGCCAAGTTCTGTCATGATGGTTAGTACCCACAGGAAACATGTGATACTTTTCATCATGCCTGGTCCTTGGCTGAGCTGCACAAAAGATCTTTGCAAATTCTGCATGTTCTCTGCAGAAACATTTGGGTATCGCTGACACCAAGGAAGAAGGGATCCAGATGTACAGACGCGTGGCAATCAAGACTGGGCATGCTGATGCTGTGCACTTCTGCACCGAGAACCCCTACAAGGGCCAGTTCCTGAACTTACACCAGGTATGCATCAACGACAGCCCACTGCTGTACTGCATCATGCCATGCCATACTCTACCATGTTATGCAGCGCAGAACTGAGCCTGCAATCCAGTTTTTACAACACTGCCTGTCTGTGCAACCTCCTCAAAACCACTGTCAGAGTCGCAAACGATACTTCTGTTTGCATGACAGAGGCTGGACATAACGCATCCATCTCAAAAAATGCTGGGCAGTTGGTAACATGCAGGTGCAGCTTGATTTCATGCATGGCCGCGACCACTCAGCCCCCTTTGTGATATGTGACAGCAGCAGCAGCTGGTTGCTCTTGTGCTGACACCAGGTTTCTGCAAAGCAAAACCGTGAGACCGTGATTACTGTTACCCCAAAGCTGTCAATGTTTTGCTGATGTGTACGTGCAGACACCCGTAGAGGAATTGCTTGCGCCTTCACCCTGGGAGAGCTCTGTGATTCTGCCAACCAACACAGCTACACCAGGAACCTCTCAAATGCAACTTCAGCCAGAGCAAAACAGTCAATGTGACAGATGCACATTCCTCAGTCACTCCAGGTTGTACATGCCTCAAGACTGACTGATACCTGTTATGACAACCACTTGCAGTGACAATTCCTCCACAGGATCTGGTTTGATACAGGAACGGTTTGATGCAGCATATGATCACATCATGCAGAAGTTGAAACTGCATTTTGCATCTCATTGACTGAATTGCTTCAAACCTGGAAAATTTCACGAAGCCCTTATATGTCCTGAAAAAGACGCTGCATTTTTGCTGAATATCAAGCTTGAACTATGGTAACTTGCAAGAGATTCTGCACATGGATAGCAGCAGCCATGTGGGCTCTGACAAGCAATTTATGCAACATGACTGATGCCCACCATTGTATGCCATTTCAGGACGTATCCACAGTTTGGAGCCGGCACAGCTCTGCAACAATATCAGCTTCCTCCACCGCAAGACAATCTCAGAGGCTTTGAGGAGCTGCCAGGTTCTGGAGGTGAATCTGCTACAGTCATGCTTACCCAAAATGACATGTGCTGTGCTGTGCTGTGCTGTGCTGTGCTGTGCTGTGCTGTGCTGTGCTGTGTCGTGCCACACCATGCAATGCCTTGCTATGAGCCTTGTCACAGCTTTTGCTTACTTGCATCAGCGTGATGCAAGCTTTCAGCGACCTTTACCTGTGCGCAACCGGTTGAAAGTTAGGCATCTGTGAAGATGTGGTGTTGTGACATGCAGACAATGCCTTCAGTGCCCTGGCTGGAGCTGATTACTCACATGCTGAGGGGCAGACCCACCTTTCAGGACCCAGAGCTGTCACCAAATATCTTCCAAGTGGTATTAAGTATATGCAGGTGTGTTCTGGCACTGGTTTGTTATGTTTGCAATGCTCTAGCTGCTTTGCACAATCATGGGCACATACAGGCAAAAGCATTTGCACCTCCACCTGTAGTTCTGCGTACTTTTTGTGAAGTTCATCATTCTCCTGTGGTTATGATTTTTTAACCAGATGGTGATGCAACTCCGTTGGATGTCGCTGCCTGCCCAATGCAGCTGACATGGATGTCATTATGTGCAGGTCATCACATGTGGTCCACTGTCAGCGTCCCCATTGCAGCCTGTTGAGCCCATGCAGCCATACCGGTACACCAGCACACAACATGAATCTAGCAGCTGTGGCAGCTGGGGCACCACAGCTGCACCTTTGTACCATCTGCTAGATGCCCCCCCTCATGCAGCTCATTCATGGCAGGCTGACAACTCACAGCATGCCCAATACTCACAGCAGGCTGACCATCCACAGCAGGCTGGCCATTCACAGCAGGCTGACTACTCACAGCAGGCTGACTATGCACAGCAGGCTGGCTACCCACAGCAGGCTGACTACTCACAGCAGGCTGACTACCCACCGCTGGGTGATGCTTTCTGCCAGTTAGCAGTGAGTCAGCCCTTGTCGCCGCTGGGCCCAGCTATGCAGATGCATGCACTCACTCACAAGAAGGACAGCTCAGATTTGGATATGGCTGCTGCCCCATCACAAGTGGGCGAGGAGTTTGCTGACAGACTTGGCAGTTGTACAGCGCAGCCATATGGATGTTCACAGCGCAATCAGCAGGAAACACTTGAAGTTACTGATGCTGAGGTGGCCAGTTTTTTGAGATCTGTTTGGCCAATTGACACAGTTTGAATGGAAGGTATGCCTGATGACACAGCTGTTCATGTTGACATGTACAGCACTGCGATTACTCTCTTTGTGTGTGCATGCAAGCGCCCATGCCCTTCATACTGGTGCTTATCAGTACATAGTGCACTCATAGTGTCTAGCTTAGTTGTCATGCTCCAGCATGTGCCAGGACCTGAAATCTTGCTGCTGTAATGCAGGCTTACATGAAACCCTTCCAGGAGTCAAATAGTTTATGCAAGACAACATACCGAGTCAAATACCAGAATCAGTCTGAGGAGTACATGCGCCTGCTGTGCAGCTGATGCACAAGGCAGCATGGTACAGGCTGTGTTTGGCAACAATGTTTTTGGGCAATGCTGTGAGCAAGCATGATACAGTGAAGACAGGTGCACATATGGCATCGGGTGTTGCTTTTTACTTTTGGTTTGAGCTGTGGTAGGAATTTTGACTATGTTTGGGATGTGCTTTTGCCTTAGCTGTGCAGGCACGCAAGAACTATACGGGTACATACAAATGAGACCGGGCGATGACCTCAGACTGTGTTACCAAGAACACAATGAGGAGTATAGCAAGAAGCAGTGTAAAACCTAGTTGCGGGATACTATCTTTTCTTCCTTCTGCAAGGCGCATTTCAGTTTGCAACATGGATTTTGTTTTGTGTTTGGCAGATGCAGGCGCTTTTACTGCGATCCCTTGCTTTTATTGGCTGAAAAGTGTGTGATGAATACAGCAGCCAAATTTTTCAGCTGTATCATTTTGTCGTCTCTAGCTAGAGCTTGCAACACCAATTTTACTTTGGAGTGCACAAGCAATTGTGAATGACTGATCTATGTGAATGTATGCAAATGACTGATCTATATACATGTATGCCGTCTGACTGTGCCCAACAACCATTTTGTAACCACATATTAGAATAAAAAGTCCATCCAGGGCGGAATGGCTGGCAAGTCATGCTTAGGACATCATGGGTTTATTCTGACGCCTGTCTCTTTTGGCAGGTCAAGTCAGTTGACTGTGTGAAACACTCCTTTAACATTCAAAGCACATGTTGCTGATGCTTTAGGCTGCATGGAATGGGTGAACGGCCATGGCAACATCACTTCCTGATTATCCAGATCTAAAGCTTCAGTACATTGCATTGCTCTTTCTTACAAGGAAGCAGTTCTGCAAGCATTTTTTGCAACTGTTGATCACCCTGTATGATGCTCATGCCTGCTATTGCATTGTGGTCTCAACACAAGCAGGCTGATTGCCTCTTTCAAGTCGTACTGTCATGAACATCTGTGATAAAGCAATAAGTATGCAGCAATCAAATACGCATTCGGCAGCAGTTAGTTTGGTACTATCATCCTCATACAAAGCCGCCATCAGGCTGCCATACACAGTTTGCCTGTTTATGGTGGTAAAAATGCACCTACTCATCAAAATTACGAGAATCATATTGACAAGTCAGATTGGTCTCAATTGCTTTGCACTCACTGGATGCTTTATGGCTTCCTAAATTCTTGCATAAATAGGCTCTGCTAGGCCGCGTCACAACATAACACAGCGCAACGCAACGCAACACCCCTCAGACATAGCACTGCTGTTGCTGTTGTCAACCATTTTAACAGCAGCTCTCGCAGATGTACCCAGTCTGCTGACACATCTACTTGTTGCCAATCATTTTGAGTCTTGCTTATTTTGGTCCTTGCTGTCCTTAACTTGCATGTCACGCAGGGATTGCTGCAGGGAGGCTTGCAGGGCAGGATCCTCAGAATCCACACCAGGCAATGTGCCCAAAACGGCATCCGGCGCAGCAGACTCCTCCACCTCGACTTGACATGACCTTGAAAATCCCTTCTTCTCCTTCTTCTTCTGAGTTGAGTGAGGAATCCTCACTGAGGATGCCCGCATACGCAAGTGTAGATTCCAAAACGTGTGCAGCTGCATTCACCACGGGCAGCAGCATGAGCATTCTTGATGCACATGGCTTTTTGCAACAAGTTGCACTGGCCAATGTCAGTGTATGCACTATGAAGCTTTAGACGTGCTACTGCCTATTCCAGATATGCAGCACGTTACTGAGACTGCCAGTGATTAGGTGATAAGTGTAAAGTGACGTCTGTGTGTAATGGTGCCTGGCAAGATTGTGTCACATAAAGGTCACAACAGTAGCTGTCTTTGCAGTGCCAGTGTGACTGCACGTCATCTACCGATCAGATTTGGCAATGGGTCATGTAGTGTACGGTCAGAATGCTCAAGATGTGGATCAGGGGGCGGGTTGCTTGCAGTTGGATTCTGGCAGCTGTCTTTTTGGGCAGGTCAAGTCAGTTGACTCTATGTGACACTCCTTTGACATTGAAAGCTCATTTTGCTGATGCTTCAGACACATGAAATGGGTGTCAACAGCACCTTTTGACAGCAAGATCTCAAACTGCAGTGCACTGCCTTAATTGTTCAATATGGAAGCAGCTATACAAGCACACTATGCAGCTCTTGACCAAGCCCGAGTGTTGCTCATGCATGTGGTAGAATTGTGGATTCCACACAAGCAGGCTGAATGCCTCAAGCTGTAATAAACATGTACTTGCTGCCTATCATTTTGAATCTTTCTTGTCCTTGTCCTTGCTGTCCTTATCTTGCATGTCACGCAGGGATGCCTGCAGGGAGGCTTGCAGGGCAGGGTCCTCAGGATTCACACCAGGCAAGGTGCCCAGAATGGAATTCAGCGCAGCAGAGTCCTCCAGAATCTGCGCGCATAAGTTTCAGAACTCAGACCATTCAAACGTTTCACAATCAAAGGCTAGGAAACATGGTCAAGCAATTGCAATTTTGTGCAGCAACCTTGCAAGGATCAAGTTGACCCACTGGAACCTACAAGGATTGATGCTTGTGGTTGCTTGAGATGCAGCAGTGTCGACAAACAAGGTGTTTTCTGGTCAGCATATGCTGCAGAACATGTGATGCAGGTGCAATTCAGCAAGGCACCCATGCAACTCTTCAGTCATGCAGTTGCGCTGCTATGCCAAACGTCTTATCACCTGCTGCATGTCTCCGCCAGGGGCAGCAGAGGTGTCTCCATGGTCTTGCATTGACATCTGAAGAGCACGGTGAAGCTCTTCATCCATGTCTTCCATCTCTTCATCCTGCTTGGC
>JAABUK010002606.1_pt1 | contig 32109 bp, 38 predicted proteins | sample 5559141 | NCBI WGS metagenome assembly JAABUK01 (sample SAMN10711869, study PRJNA513367) | rock metagenome | isolation source: Antarctica rocks | place: Antarctica: Victoria Land, Pudding Butte nord | collected 2016-01-03 | reverse complement strand
GGTAGCCGTGGCGGAGGGTGAGGTCGTAGGTTGGAGGGAGGTGGGGGGCCCAGTTTTCGAGCGTTTGCGCCGTGGTGAGGAGGTTGGTTAGGTTTGCGCTTGTGGAGGGTGGGATGTGAGGGAGAATCTGGGGGAAGGAGGGGAATGCGACGGCATTTGATGGCATAGCTGTCCAGGGACCGGTCTTTGAGGTTCGGTATTCAGCGGCTGCTTCGTTATTGAAGGTTGCATTTGTGTCGCATTCATAAGGCGTCGTCAGAGATTGGCTCTGGTCTAGGTTCGCTGTAAGGATTTGGTCTGGAGCGAAGAGTGAGTTCTGGACTTACAAGGGTAATTGACGTAGACGAGACAATGATCTTGCAGGTTGCTGCCAACGCCAGGAAGGTCTTGAGCAACAGGGATGTTAAGCTTGTTCAACAGAGCTGAAGGACCGATCCCGGAAAGCTGCAGAAGTTGAGGCGAGTGGATGGCTCCAGCAGATAGGATGACTTCTCTTCGGGCGAGAATGGTTTGTCGTGGGGAAGAAGCATCCGCAGCGTACTAATAATGGTCAATGGATTTACCCCCAATGAGTGACAAGCTTACCTCGACACCAGTAGCATGCAATGGCACATTGGTACTTTGCTGTCGCTGTCCTGCCTGACGCACTTTGCGAACTCTGGCAGATTTCTGCGTCGTTGAGAGGTTTCCGAAGCTGCTCTGGCTGCCATTGAAAAGATTGCCGTGCTGTGGCGAGTTCTGGTTTGGACCCTCGAAGAGTACGCGGGTGACATGAGATTTCTGAAGGATGTCATAGTTCTTCCTGCCAAAGAACGGATCATAGTAAGTCCGTCGAGCATCTGATCGAGTCTGATTGTTTGGTTGAATATCAGAGGCAAGGAAATATCCACCAGCACCGATCCCTTCATCAGGATCATAGACAGTTGGAACACCAAGCTCATTCAACGCGCGAAACCAGTTGTCTGAACAAGTAAGCTTTAGTACAGCGGACAGCGTAGAATACTTACCTGATTGAGGCCAGTAGTAATTAGGGTAGCTGACAGAGACAGGACCAGTCCATCCATGTGCATTGGCAATGAACGTGACTGGTTGCTTTTGCACCCCTTCGTAGTAAATAGGGGTAAACGTCTCTGACTGGAGGACAAATTAAGTATGGTTTCCACAGGCAATAAATAATATCTCACCTTTTTGAAATATGGTAGTAGATCAGTCCAAGCCCAGCCGGCGTTCCCAAGAGATTGCCAGGAGTTGTAGTCATCCTGGTTGCCGCGATTCCAAACCATGCCGTTGATGATGCTCCCGCCACCAACAGCTCTTCCCAGAGGAAGTGGACGTGTAGCCCCGTCCAACTGGGTTTGAGGAGCCGTTGTGACATTCCAGTCATAGATTGATCCTATATCGCGGCCGATGAATTGTGGAGCCTGGATATGTTCCTCATAATGGTCACTTTTCACAGTTAGCCGCTCACTTCAGACGTCGTTGACAGGCAGCTCACAATGGTCCAGCTTCAAGACAGATCACAGTAACATTCTCATTCTCGGAGAGACGCATAGAGACCACCAATCCGGCAATGCCACAGCCGACAACAACATAGTCGTAGGTGGTTATTGATGAAGTTGCAGGTATATCCTGAGGTGAGAGAACAGCTGCATAGACGAGCGCAGACAGCATGAATAGGTACAGTATGAAGGAATCCATCTCAAATTTGATGCTGATGGAATCCTTAGGTGTTGAAGTCGTGGTGGTTACTGATTGCTTTCCGTGCGGAGGATAGCAGTGGAGGAATCTTCACTCAAGACTAGAATAGTGAAAGAACCAAGATGGGTTGGCCACAATATTCGGTTGCCAAACGCAAAATGTAACGGGGTAGGAGAATAGTGAGCGAACCGCTGTACAAAATTTGATGGCCAAACGCGGAAAGGTCGTCACGCTCCTCACAATTGTGCATGTAAACACAACCCGAGATCTTGCATGGTGTTCACTTAGGGTCTGCAGAAATCTGTCTTCTTGCTCAACACTTTGGGGTACGTTTAGCTTCATTGTGATACAGTTACACGCTGCAAGTTTGTTCATTTTCATTCTTTGTGCACAGGTGTCAAACAAACAAAATCGAATCCTGCAATCACATTGACGGGTAAGGGCATAGTAAGCGACTTGCTGCTTTTGAGTGAGGCTACAGCCTAGGTTGACACATCCCTGAAGGAGGATATCCATTTTGGTCGCCATCATCGAAGAGGGGGAACAGCAGTTCAGGATGAGGTGTCCCTCTCCACCAGCCATAGTGACGGCATCGGTGCTGGTGCTGCCTGTTCCGCGTTGTGTTTTCTCCAGAATTGCCATCCCAGGATCAGGGTGGACGGGAGATATCGGTGGAGTCGTATTTGAAGTACGCAGTTGAATATGAAGGTTCTTACGAGTCTTTGAGCCCGGAGTATTGATGATATTTCAAACTTCTACGCAAGGAAGGTAAGCCGAGCCGTCGATTATTAACACGAGATACCTCATGTGGAACGTCCATCAGACAGCATGGCATTTATTCAATAATTAAGTCATTCATTTTGACATCCTCTGCATCCTGGAGGGAGCACTTGTGCCATCAACCATACAAAGCCTTCTTCCTAGCTCCATGTTTTCACTCGCTGAATGGTCTTCGCCACATCCTATCATAAATCCTGGTCTATGCCAGCTGGTCCTCCTTGGTGGATTGGGTAAGCTCATTCTTCGACCTCTTTTGATCGGCTCGTTTGAAAGGGCATAATTTGACTGTGGATTGTCCATGTTCTGCCAAATAGCAGGCATACCAGGTTTTGGGGTAGTGAGAGGTGTGCTCATTCCAAACGAGGTCTGGAATTCTTGGTGGCACGGGGTTGGCAGGGGCGTATTCCAAGAGTGTCCCATACCTGTCAATGATTGCGGTTGCAACGATGGAGTTGCTTGCATTGATGGGAACGTGAAGCTGAGGGGGGACAGCGTGTAAGATGTTGGCGGATAGGGCGTGCACGGATAGCCATAAGCTGGACACATGGGTGGCTGCAGTGTCATCTCTTGGAGACCTTGCGCCATCCCATATATTGGCGTCTCTTGCATTCTCTGTGAATACTCGAATTGAGCCTTCCGCCATTGATGTTGCTCTAGCATCTGCATACGCGCAGTGACCGCAGCAAGGTTGTTGGCCAACGCTCGCTCGCTCTTACGACACTTTTTCAGCTTCCTAGTGATTGCTGCCGCCACCTTTCTTAGGTTTCCCACCTCGCCTGCCGGATCGTCACTTGCTTCTGCAATCTGCAGCTTCACTCTGGTGGTTTCGAGAGTACGGGTCATATGTTCGGCGCGAGATTCTTCAGTGGCCAAAGCCGATAGAAGATATGATCGCTCTTGATGAAGAGAAAAGTAGCGGTGATCGTGGACAAACGGCATGGTTGGAGAAGGAGAGCCCCATTGATAACCCATTGCATCAATAGAACTGCGCCTCCACCAGCCAAGGGCAAGCGATTGACTCTTTTAATCCTGTTGAACGTCAACTTGCTCAATGATATTATTAAGATGGGCAATATTAGCTGTAGCTAGAGGGAGTGGAAGAGATCAACAGGAGAAAGGGAACCCGATGAAGCATTTGTGAAATTTGTTACCAATGCAAAGTGGAGGAGTGAGAATCTTTGTTTTCTTGGTTCCAATACAAATCTAACAAAGAGGAATCGGTGGAGTGGATATGGGACAGCTTGAATAAAGAAGTATCAGAAATGAGCCAAGGGACGTCTGCAGGACGAACGCGCACTGACCTTCGCCTGGCGCAACGCAGTTTTCCATTTCGCTGCGCACGGTTAGCTAAGGCACGCGTTAGGAATGAGAGCACTGGGTACGCAAGTACGAACAACAATAACGCCGCCTTGCCATCTCGAAAGCCTGCCAGATATTCTTCAAAAGAAGCCGTGGACCAGAAGAAGTATACACCACGTCATAGATTGAAGCCACCATGTTTGGCAGCTTCAACAAATCGCCATAAGCCAGCATCCCTTGCAGCCTTCGTGATGGCGCCTACCTCGTCGTCTGTGGCTGGTCGATTGATATCCGCATATCTGATGTCCTCCTTCGAAATCCCTCGTTTCTTCTTGCCAACATGAGCATTAGGATGATATTGCTCCATGATATTGACGAAAGTATCTTTTGAAATGCTGCTTGCGAGCCACTTCACAATCTCAACTCCTTCATCCTCTTTCCCGGGCATAACCAAATGTCTTACTAGCAAGCCCTTCTTGGCTATACCATCGACTGTAAAGCTGAGGTCTCCTACCTGCTTGTACATCGCCTTGATGCTTTCCAGGGCGGTCTCTGGGTAATTATCGGCCTTGAGCAGTCGCTTGCTCGTTTCCCTCCGCCATACTTTTAGATCAGGCAAATATATGTCGACCAACCCGTCCATCAATTCTAGAGAGTCGAGTGAATCGAAGGCCGAGCTGTTGTATATAATAGGGACTCTAAGTCCTAGATCACAGGCGTGAAGAATAGCCAGCGCCACTTGCGGTACGACATGTTCTGGTGTGATGAAATTGATATTGTGCACTCGTCCAACATTTTGGAGTTTGATCATCCATTCAGCAAGCTCTTCTGGAGTCAGGTCGAATCCTTTTCTCTGATGGGCAATGTCATGGTTCTGGCAGAAGACGCATCGCAGATTGCAACCCGAGAAGAATACGCTACCGCTCCCGTTATGACCCTGTATGCAGGGCTCTTCACCAAAATGAGGGCCGATCACATTCACTTTGACCTTTTCGGCGCCTATGAGGCAATAGCCGGACTTCTCGTGCCGATTGACGCCGCAAAGACGTGGACAAAGATTGCAGTGACGTAAATGAGCATGAGCTAGGGATCTTTTGCGGGAGGCATCTACAGAGGACAGTTGATGGTATCGAGGAATGTAGTTATCGAGGAGGAAGGGCGGTGCAAGATGAAGTCGTCGGACTGCTCTGATTGACCCAGTCGTGTGGCGTAAACCCGCTCTTGGGCAAAGGGGAATCTTCCCAAGCATATCGTGACGCCCACATGCCTGATGAGCAGGCTTTCAGTTACTGAATGAATATAGTACTCTGTACATGCAGGCAAACGGGGAGTGGTGATGGCTTGCGCTTCTCAACATGGTGCCTGCCAAGTTAGCCAAGGCGGTGTGATAAAGATCGTGGCACACTTCTGAAGGGTTGCTTACGAGAATATGTCTCACTTATTTTGCTGCCGATGACCAGCCTCAGCGATTACGTTAAGACTAAGTCAACTTACATCCCTCGCCCGTCGCCGCTGCTTCACCATTGCATACCCAGATAACCGGTCTCACAATCGCCAGCTTTAGCTTCAAGCTTCATCTGAGGCTTTTTTCTCATTCTATCAGTCTTTTGAGATTGCAAATCTCTTCATTTGATATCCGCCCTACATTCGCCGCCACTATGGCGTCCTCTAGCAATCAATTGCTCTAGTACGGATACCGTCTCAGGAGACATCGCCTTACGCCATTGCTGACCTCTTCACTTCTTTTAGCGCGTGTATCGCTCATGGCACTACAATACTCACCGAACATACCTCTCCTGGCGCCTCCTCGACTTCCGCCTCGTCCCTAGCATCCTTGATTCTTCCCAAGATCTCCCACTCCTCACCTCAGAAGCTCACCTACACCCATGATCGACTCTTTGTACACTACATTGCAGACTCCCCATCATCCTCATCCAATGTGTCAGCTGAGGAGCTCTCTAGTCATGCCGCTCTGACATACATGGTCGCGGCGCACGCTGATGTGGGACGCCGAATACCATTCGCATTTCTACTGGAATTAAAGAAGAAGTTCTTGGCTCAGTATTCGCCTGAGGGTACAAGCTTTCAATCTCTGCCGCCGTATGGATCTGCAGCCTTCAACACTACCCTGAAGTCTATGCTCAGCACATACAATACTGCGCCACCTGCCGATGCCCTCAGCAATGCGAAACGAGAGATTGACGACGTGAAACACATCATGACGGAGAACATCGAAAGAGTGCTAGAGAGAGGTGAAAGAATTGATCTTTTGGTAGACAAGACCGACAGACTAGGTGGTAGTGCAAGAGATTTCCGAGTCAGAAGCCGCGGTTTGCGCAGGCAGATGTGGTGGAAGAATGTCAAGATCATGGTGCTGCTTTGCGTCGTCGTGGCGTTCTTGATATACCTCTTTGTAGGTATGGGCTGCGGTCTACCAGCTTGGGGCAAGTGTGTTGGTTCATAGGGCAGAGCATAAGGTTTCATCCTCAATCGGTGTATGCTGTAAGAGGCTTTGCACTGCTTGATACTGAAGAGGAGACACTCTCATCATTTGATTGTATGTTCCATAGTTGGCAAATGTACGGGCTGTATGTCTATCATTCACTCCTTTCCGCTTTCCGTCTCTTGTAGACATATCCAAGACTGGCTGGATAAGGGAGCGCCCAGGCGCTAACGGCAACTTCCGTGCGGATGGAGCTTTGCCAAATCCTCCTCTTGTTACTCCTACCAAACTCCCAATCTCAGCATCTTCCTGCATTGTAAGCATCTTGTTGCAATTGACCAAGTGATAACAAGAAAGGACCAAGAATCCACGACAGAACCGCTCTTGATTGCCGTCACTCTGCATGCTGTGCCTCAGGAGAATTGCGGCCAATCAGCATGCTGGATGACCCCCGCTTCGTGACCAGGCAGCCGTGCCCTGAGGCTGAGCAGGATGCCTCGCAGAAATTCCCTTCTCTATCGTTCGTGTTTCGTTCATATCGTCTTACTTCTATCAATGAGTCAATTATGATCCTGCGGGTCTTTCGCTAGTTCTGCGTTGTTTGTGGGTGTGCCGCAAACTTCTGGCTGCCTCTTGCATTACTTCACGTAAATTCCACCTCATTCTCTTTCAGAGAGCCACATCTCTGCCTTCTCTTCTCCGAGCACGTTCTCATATTCAATTCCGTACCCTTCAAATCATCTTTGTCTTCAGTGGAGACTGCCACCTTTGACCTAAGAGGTCCCACTGAACGTTTCCACCATGGGCTCTGCCAATGCAGATGAGGAGCTTCCCCTCGGAAACGCTCTGTATCGTTCAACTCTGGAATCCTCAAGATATCGGCCATCCAGCAGTGGATACCAATCAAACTATGTTTCTCCCGAGTTAGCGTTATTCAGTCTTCACCAAAGCAACCGGCTGGTACTACTTTCAGATCCCGATGCAGACACATTGGTTGTCATTGGCGCGCCTCCGCGGCAAGCAGACCAGGACGACAACGCGTATGCACCAATCGCGCATCATTTTGCCAACCACCACAGGATCCATAGCAAGAATTTGTTCAATCTCGGCTCGGCTAAGTTCAATGACCTTCTTGGTCCATCTTCTCAATTCCGAACCGCACGCCGCTTGAAAACCCAAGGTATCTTACCAGGCGGCAAACCACATGGCATCAAATACTTGCTTGACCTGCGACCTCCAGATGAGGATGAAGAGGCGATTTACCTCATCACTGAACTCAGCTGTTCCAGCGGCATCTTGACATGGTTCAAGGCACAAAAGAAGTATAAAATTCCAGGGACCATGGTACGTGGGCAAGATGATTCGTCGCTACTTCCAAACTTCCCAGACACTGTACGCCGGTCTCCAAAAGTGCCCAAGGCCTGGAAGAAAAAGTCGCGGGCTAGTCCAGAGCGACGTGATGAATCTTTGGCTCAGAAGTCACGCCTCCGGGCCGATTCGAGCCACAGCAAGGGTTTAAACCCGGAGTCTCGTATTGGGGCCGGGTCAAGTCACAGCGAAGAGTCAGCCCCCTCTCGCATTGGTAATTGGGAAGGTGTCTTCCCTACAGCGCCTGTCATTCCTGATCAAGCTGTTGATGATGAGGAATGTGCTCAGGCTGCTGATGATGACGGTGGCGATGACTCTTCACAAGCCAGCCCACATGCTGCGACGAATCCAGCGCCAACAGAAGATCCTGCCAAACAGCCCGAGTATTCTCAGCTTCGACATTGGTCAGCCATCGAACGTCTCCTCCATGCAATCGAAGGCAACGCCCCCATGTTAGACTCTGCTCCTAAATTATGGACGTTCTACCAAGTTGCCAAATACTTCGGCTGTGCTAGCAATGAGCGTATCAGTGGGTGGATCACGACGTGGTTGTTCACAGCCCCAAACCACAATTTCATACAGTGCAATCCCGAAGTTTGCTACCGCATCGGTCTTGGAATCCAGTCGGAAGCTTTGATCAAAGATGCTTTCTCCCTGCTCGTTGGCGAAAAAGCTTTGATGAACGTTCACCGTGAAAATCCACAGGTTTCAAAATCCAACCCTGAGGTCTCCGTCGCAGGTAGAAAGCTTGAACTGCTCGACGACGACGAGCTCAACCGTATCGATCATGCCGCCAATACCTTCATACGGCGAATCCAGTTGAAGTATGATGCACTAATCTCGCAAGACATGCTGTGGTTGGAGCGATCTAGAGCCTTTAGGGTGCTCGCCAATTTCGTTGCACACTCAAGACATGAAGAAGAGGTTGCCCGACAGCTGAAGCAGCATATCAAGAGCTTTGTTCGATCAAGACTGCTGTGGGTTCTTACGCGGGACTACACGTCTGACATGCCAGAAATGGAACAGGCTCCAGAGAGCGTCCGACCATTCTACCACCGCGGCTCGGCTCAATTCTTGGTATACAATGAGCTTAGCAAAGAGGAACGTATCTTTTCTCGCTTTTTCTGGGCGGCGCTTAGAGAAGAAAAACTTGACCAAGGTGATAACAGCGTCTTTTCTCCTCGTTCGTGGGAGTCTTGTTTCCCTAGTAGACCAGTGTCATCATCTCCGGGATGGAGCAGACTTGCGAGGAAGCTCCAGAATGACAGGCCCAATAGCAAGTTGGCTATGATTCAGAAGAGTACATTGTACGAATGGGCAGCAAAATTTGCAAAAATCCTTTATGGACGGTCTACACTTGCAACAGCAAAGCTAGTTCGCGAGTGTTGGGCTGATGACCCGTACCCCAACGGCAAATTTGTGACGACTCTCGCAAACGAAGCATGCGCAATGACGCAGTCTTCGGAGACTATCCCGGATGATTGTTTACCGCATCACAAGCCTGGGGAGATCCCAGCGCTGCCGCAGATCGAAAATCTGCAGCTGTCAAGCCCCAAATGCACCCAGGCCATGAACCCTCTAGCAGGATTAGCCGACGAGAAGCGAGGTCGACTAGGTATTGATGATACCTATGGTGGTAGCGACCAGTTGAACGGCATCAAAGCTGAACTCCCTGCCCGTCGTGCTGGGTCTCAGGATGAGAATAACTTAACGCCGGTAAAGGAAGGCAAGACCATCAAGGTGGCCATTTTGCAAGGCCTGGAAGAATTACATCCTCTGGGGGCTCGATTTGCAAATGTAGATGCAGAGGCGCCTGTCGATGATAAAACGAGAGCGTCTAGCTCAAAGGCTGTCGCACCACAATCTCTGCTGGGCGAACCATCCCCATCAAGGAAGCAGAACAAGCCAAAACAACTGGAAGTAGGTGGCGAGCCTTCCTTCTCTATCGAAGAAGTACTCGTGGAACTCACACGCGTTATGCAAAGGATTTGTGATGAAATGCTTCTTGCCGCACATTTTTTCCGAGACAACGAAGTTCCCCCAACAGATCTCATCGACAGTTTAACATCTCTCACTGATGGAGAATGGAAATATCTCCCTCTGTGGGCGGGAGGCTGCGATGATGGCAGTGGTGGGGTGTTTAATGACATAGATGTCCCGAGCCTCGAAACGGGGGGTTTTGATGGCGGCCAGCGTGGGTTGGGATTCAAGGAGAAGAGCCGTATCGCTGGCAGCAGCAACTGGAGTGAGATTTTGAGTGCCGTTGGCAAAGCTTCCAAGGAGGCGACCAATGGTACGGCAACCGAGACGGCCACTGTGCAGAGCCTAGGTGATACCGATATGGATGTAAGATCATTTGACGATGTTTCAAGTGTGCGAGATGCGGAAACAGTGGTCAGCTTGGACTACTCATCGGTTGACAACCTTCATAGCGACGATACGGATGAGATGGGAAGCTACGACGATGAAGACGTGGGAGGCGACGGTGTCGCATTCGACGACGCAGACACCGGGGATATTGAAGAGGGTGACTGGGATGACTGCGATATGTGAAGAGTGACGTACGAGGAGTCCGGAGAGGTGTGTGCTGCAATGTCAGGACTCAGGGCTAAAGCGTTCGAGTTTGTTAGGGAGTGGAAAGCTCAATGTGTTGAACAAGTACAGCAAAGTCGTGTTCGAATTCTTTCACAAAAGCATGTCTAAACTAAAACTCTTCAATTCGGTGTCAGAGATGGCGCAATCACTTCAACGACGTCTGATCACAAGCTCCTCTCTTTCTTTGATGGTTTCAAGGATGTGCTTGATGTTCATATGGAAAGCTGCATGTGTGCTTGAGTCGTTTCCGACGGAGGTGGGTTGCTGCCCGGCCGCCATGTATAGAAGTCTCGCGCACCCAAAAGCGATAGAACATGCTTTTATCTTTGTTCCTTTCCAGCGAGGGTTGGCAGAGGAGAATGGTGTGACGCTTGTACTGGTACGTTGGGCCTCTCGACATCAGAATGGAGCCGGCGCTGATTGGCTACCAGTGTGCCAGTCATCTGCAAACCTATCTCAACCCCATGGCGTGTGGCTGTACCTTGTTCTTGTTATTCAGCCCAACCTCCACCCAAACCACAAGCCAGCCTTCCCATCCGAAAGCCGAACGATCGGGAACTTGTTCTGGCAAAAATCCAATCCGAACCACAAAAACCCAGGGCCACTTTGGCCTCCGCTCAGAAACCATCACCATCCCAGCTCACCTCTCGGGTTGGCAACAAGCAAGACGTTTGTTCATGAGGCGTAACTCAGGCATGCATTCCATAACGTTGTACCGTTTTCTTTGCGTTAAGGGCCAGTTTCCCATCCATCACCGCTGTTCGAGGTTCTTTTCCCGGACGTGGACTCGGGGTTTTTACTTTGTTATCGCAGCCCTGATGAAGCCCTGAAAGCTCAGATCTAGCCTCGCTGGAAGTCTCATCCTTGGGACGATCGCCCAGCCTAAGCTGGCACCCTGTCCAATCTTTCGCTTCTGTGCGAGGTACTCCCCGCCAAATCAGCAGATTGACCTCCTGCGCCTAAAGTCTATTCTTCCATGCTAACTAACCCATCCCCCCGTGTGCTTTTCTAATCTACATCCTGACCTCAAACTTCGAACTATTCAGAGGAACGCCGAATACCCACGCTGCCAGTCGGCGCCACGGCTTCCGCGATGCCACGATCCACTCTGCAACTCGAGACATGACATTTCCTCTCTGCCTCTGCTGGTTTTGCGCAGCCAGATGATCGATGGAGTTAGGATTCAAGAACTTCTTTCAGCGCAGGCGAAGCAAGAGTAAGCCGCTGTTGATCAGTGCACCACTTGCAGACACATTTCGGCAGACGGGTGGGTATGACGAATTTGCTGCCGGGCCAGCGCCCACTATTGGCACTCGACCGATCAAGCCTTCCGAGCAGAACGTCAAGCGGAAATCTTTCTCTCATATCAAGACAAAGAGTGTTGGAATACGGGAGTTCAGGCACTTGGTGCACATAGACTCGAACGTGCGACCACGAACGGCGCCTGGCACGAAGCCACCTGATATAGATCTACCAGATCTTTCGAACCACAGACAACAAAATCGCATCTCCCTAGATGAGACACCTATGCGATGTAAAAGCTTGCACGCGCCTCCAAACGTTCCCAATTTGCCCAAAGGCTTGGCTGAAATGGGTGGAGCGAAGTACTTCGATTTATTACAGGCCGCTGTATCAACTTCGAAGGCAAAGGCGCCGCCTGTATCCACACGGACATCCTTTGACTACTACAATGAAAGCATTGCAGATCGAAACTCGCTGTATGGCAAACTACCAATCTCGGCAGTGGACAAAGATGCTGCCATAGCTTCTTCCACACATCGAGGCAAAAATGCTTCTCAAACACAGGCTCTGGATGCACAGCGCGCAAGCTTCGCTGTCATGAGAGCTTCTCGCAGTGCCATGGTATTAGGCAATGGAGCAGGCAGGGATGGAAGCCCGGTAGTCGGACTCAAGGATGACCCGGCTCGACCTCATTCTAAAGACACCACAAGGCGAGATATTTCAGGTTCTGAGTGGAACAGCACGCGAAATATCGTGTCTCCACTAACACCCAGTGAGAGCCGCCGATCGAAGAGGAGAAGTGTTAGGCAGACAGATCTTCCAGCCCAGCTGTCACCCATTCCACAGGAAAAGTCAGGCCCTACCATGCCCCCTGCAGCTCCCCCTCCTCCAGTCAACAGTAGCAACCTTCTTTCCGGTCGAAGGAGATCCAAGACGGTACCAACGGCACCGACTCTAGACGTTGCCCCGGATCAGGGCCAGACCGAGAGCCCAGCTGTCCTCACTCTCCAACCATTCGAGGATGGATTAGGCAGGTCGTCAGCCGCTGAAAGCACGCTCGTTTCTTCTGGCGCCTTTAACCTGACCAACGATCACATTGGATCCGCAAGCACGGACCAGGTGTTAGCCACTGAACCTTCGAACATTGCTTCCGGTTATTTGCCCCCTCGAATGAGCTCTGACAGGTCCACTCGGAAACGCAAAAAACACAAGCGTCATTCTCGTGATCGCTCAAACACATCAACTAGTGTTAGGGCTGAGAAAATGCACAACGTCAAAAGCCCGAGTCGAAGAAAGGTCACTTTGCCCAGGAGAGTGATGGGCCTAACGGCAAATGGTCCTGGAAAAAGGTCAGACGAGGAAGATGACAATGATTACGATATCGGAATTGAAGAGGCTGTAACTCATCACGCTGATCCCGTCCATATCTTGCGTGCCTCTGTGATCTCTGCCAATGGTTATGCGTACAAAGGTGGAGACAATGTCGTACTCGGAAAGGTCTTGCACCATCGTCCAAGCCGGCGGCTGTCCCAGATGGAAACCACCGAAACGTCACCAACCGTCAAAGATCTGAATTTGGATACTCGATCCAGCGGGAGGGATGGTACTCCTGCTTCGGCTGAGGCACCTTCGCCGACCTCGACTACTACGAGGCTTTTACAATCCTCACATAGTCCAGCTGCTGCTAATGCTTCGCTACAAGTCCCCGAACGAGAGCCGGCTGAAGCGAGGACGAGCTTACCAAAATCTGAAGACTTTCGAAAATCTCCGTCATCCGAAAATAACTTGCACTACATGCAATCTAAAACAATACAACCGCGTTCATCAGCATCAACTACAAATCAGACTCCTCCCACGTCTTCTCCTATTGTAACGTCGCCAGCAGCCATTCAGCATTACGCAGATCTTCCGCCAATTAGCGGCAATGAAAGTAGTATGCCACCATCACCTGGAATTGTCACCCGAGACTTTGCGCATCCCAAGACGCCGCCTCGAGTCTACCCTGCTGAGACGGTTGGGAGATCCCAGTCCGTGATGACCAAAGACATTGCGACTCCGATCGAGAGAAACCATGAAAATGGTAGCCCAGGTAGCTACATACACATCCGACAGGAAGAGCTTGAACGTCATAGCTCTGACCTTGATCGCTCCATCGCGATCAAAAAGGAAGCAGCTGCCAAAGCATTGCTAAAACTGCAGCAAGTGATGGCGATGCCGACCTGGGATGCGCCTCCTAACACAGGTCGACCCAGAGGAACTACGAAGATACCCAAACATTGGCGGGACTTGTCGATTGAGGACGGTAGTCCCATAGCACCCAGTGCGATCTTCAAGAAAGTCAAGATACCTGTCATGCCGCCACCCTTTTCCAGACATTCGACGTTTTCGGGCCAACGACAGCGGGATGTGGGACAAAGCCCCGAGTCGGTAATGGATGGAGCTGCAGAAGGGGCTCCGGCTCCCTCGCTTCATCATGCCGTGACCAATGCACCGCTCAGCGATGCTGAAAATGTTGACGCCATAGTATGCGCAGCATCTTTGGAGTCACCAGAACGTCGTTGGCTCGAACACAGGGGCAGAAGCGACACCGCTGTCCCTGAAGCAAAAGGCTCTCATTCAAGAATGGGCAGTGCGGTCTCAGCGAACAGCGGAACGAGTGTATACAGTCTGCCTTACCACATGGTTCCGGCCAGAGGCAGCAGCATGAGAGACAGCCAGAGCAGTATCGGTGATTTTGGCGGGTCACCCAGGTTTCATGCTGGGGAATTGGGTTGGCCATAGATCAAGCATCACATGCATGTTGAGTTGTAGAGAGAACATGGATTTGAAAGCATTATTACGGCCCTCTTTTACTTGCTAGCTATTTTGAGCGCTCTTGCCTGCCATTTTGAGTGTTCTTGAATGTTCGACATTGTTATGTTACTGGATCGCTTGAGAGCGGGTATGGTCGTCAATTACAGCCAGGGTCTTTACGCACGCAGTATCAAGTGTAGGAACCTAAGGCAGGCAAATACGCTTTTCAGGCCTAGTTGCGCTCTGCTCTGCGGGAGTGACCCTCCCTGAATGTTGCCGTTGAAGCTTTCTTGAAAGAGACGGGACCAGTTTGAAAACCGAACTGCTCAATCTGACAACCAACAGTTCCAGCGGGGACCCACTTGCACCATCAGGCATGGTACACGGAACGGGGTACAAGAGTCAAGCACTGCGTTGGATACAGCAGGGACTACTCAACGGCCAGACCATTTCCCAAATCGTTCGCTCCAAATCTTCAATATCATAATGATCCAGTATGGGGATATCCAGACTAGGTCCCTGCAGAGAGCAGTGAGGATACTGTAGCAACGCCTGGCAAAAGCTCATTGTCGCGGTGAGACATATATGATGTGGGTAAGTATTTAACTTTCCTCCCCTTTCTGCCAAGCATCCTCAACCTTGCCTATTTGGGACAGGGACTATTATTGAACGCGCTATGCAGGAGCTTGATCTCCACGCAAACCTGGTTCAACAAATCTCCTCAACTTTGGTCTCGATCTGTCCGGTACAGCAACTGTTCCTTAACAACCCTCAAGACAGTCCCAATGCCGCTGTTTACTATTCCCCACCAGCCCTTCGGGCGTTTCTTGCTTCGATGTGACTCGCCCAGTCTCCTGCCGAGTCGATAGTCCACTCTCGAGAACCCTCCCCGTCCCCGTTGATCGTCGCCACTTCGGTATGCCGCCGAAGAATCGACGTAGAAATACTGCGGCGCTTTTGCAGACATGATAAAGGTTGTCACTCTCGCGCTCTTCTTCAGTCTGTGTGGTTGCTTTGAAGTCCTTGTCGCTCGTTGCTTCATTCCTCATCTACTGTCACTCGTTCCAGTAATCGTGTTGTTCAATATCTCTCCGTCGCTCTCGCATTCCCTGCAACAATCAAGTTTCCTACTATTTCAGCCACATTGCACCCTTGCAAGTGGCATGCCCGCGTCTACGAATCACGGTCTGGAAGCTCGCAAAAAGGATAAGGGGGGTAGGTCCGCCGAATGACCTTTTGATGGGGTTCTTGTCTTATGTTCAAGCAGAATGCGACGTATACAAAAAGGATCCCAAGAAGCTTAAACCCGAAGCTTCAGAACATTGTAGCTCATTCATCGCCCAGACCACGACACTCACCAGACAGACCACCATCACTCAACTGGTCACCGCTGTCTCTACAGTGCCAGTCACTGCTACGTCGACGGCTACGATTACCGGCCCTGCGCCGACTGTGACCCAGACCGTTCTCTCAGACTGCGGTGTGGTTGGATTTGATAATGGCGCCACACCTGCATACTTCTTCTCCGGAAGCGGAGCCTTTGGCACTTTCGATACTTGCTCGGCCAGGTGCAAGCAGGATGCTGGCAAATACATGAGCTTCGCGTTCGGATCTGGGCAATGTCTACTGTACACTGCCAACGTGTATGTCCTCCATCCTCTTCATGATTATCCGTAGGCCAAGTCTGACAACACACAGCGCAACTACTGTTGTCCCAGTCGCGACTAGCCCATTCACCTTTTTCGCCGTCAACTGTCCAGCTCCAGCTCCCGCCCCGACAACTCCTGCTCCCGTGGTCAGTGCTTCTCTTTCCTTCAATGCTTACGCAAGCTCTTCTCACACATTTCGTCCTCAGGTTTCTCCCCCAGTCACTCCCACTACTTCAGCTATCGCAAAACGCCAGGGACAACAGGCCAACGTACCAGACCCTCTCGACGAGTATCAACCAGCCGAGCGATCCGCCTTTTGCTCTTGCGCAATCTCCGTCCCATCCCCGGCCACCGTCATGGTCTCGGTCACAGCGACCTCGGCAACAACGAGTGTTTCTGCGACAACCGCTACCGTCACGACAGCCGTCAGAACCAGCGTAGTTACTCCGGCGCCCATCACAGTTACAGTCACCACGACGGCATGATATGTGGAGCAGGACCTCAGCTCACAAAGCCCAAGAGTTGCTGTGATCCGAGCGAACTGGCGCTCCCGTGGGAAAGATGCCGACGAGAGCGTGGGAAGAGCGTTACTTCCGGATTTCTAAATGTTCATCAAGCGGTTGGCTAGCTGACTCGCCAAAAGTACATACTCACATTATCGATGTAGTGATATTAGCGGTAATCCGGGCCCGTCTCTGGCTGGGCGAATCTTCTACCTCCAGGGCCTCGAACTGAGAAGTGGACCTCATATTGCCAGATGTGAGTTTTTCTCTCACTAGCATCTTCGTCCATACACAATCCAGTAGTCGTGCTGGACGAAATGACGACACTGAAGCTTGAGCAGACTCTCACGGACTTAACCCATGACGTATGGACTCCACGACTCCTTGACGAACCTGACGGACATTTCTTATGTGCCTTTCAATTCCTTCGTGCTTCTCCCTTCCCACCTGTCCTTCTTCCGATCCAGTGAGGAACGGCAGGTTGCTGTGATACAGAGTCATTCTTGATTTCTTGTTATTCTATCCTACCTATCTAGGCTACAAGGTGCATTGGGTGCTTTTCCCTTCCCCTCGAATCCACTCGGTATCTACGCGTCTGACTCTGGAAACGGAGCGCCAGTGACCGAGGATGGCAGCAGCATACAGGACAAGCGACAGCTTCACCTCCCACACTCAACGTCTTCCGGAGCAAAGCGACAACAGTGACCAGGTCTACGCCACAACAACCTTTTCCGAACTTTACGAATCCCTTCTCTCCCAATGCCGCACCGATCCGCCCCTCCTTCCACCTGTTGCCACCTTCGCCAAGACCACCCCCAAAACACTCCGTGTACCTGCGTTGGGTAATGAGATCGCCAACCTGTCGCTTCATCCCACTCTTGAAGCTGCCCTCCATATCTTGAACCTGGACTTACCTTCCGCCCATTTCCTGCTCCGTCATATGCAATGTGCGCCCGCGTGGGAGGGTATGTTTCTGCACGGAATCTTGCATCGCATAGAGGGAGATTACGATAATGCGAGAGCTTGGTATGGGAATGTGAAGGACAGTGAGGTGTTTGCTTATGCATGGGGGAGATCTTGTGACTCCCAATCAAATCCCAGGGTGCCGACGAGTGGTATAGACGCCGCGCTGGCTTTCATTACTGAGATTAAATCTTTGAAAGAGACGGGCACGGGTGACACAGACGAGCTGGGGAGCAGGAGTCTTGATGAGATTCAGGCGGTGGTGGCATTTTGTGCGAAAAAGTTTGGAGTGCAGAGGGTGGACGACGCGAGAGACGCCTGGACGAAGAACGAAGGGAAGATCAGGGAGAAGGGACAAGCGATGGTTGTCGGTGGAGAGGGCTGGAGGCAGTTCTGAGACAGGCATGGTTCGGCATCAGAAGTCGCAGGTGTCATGTCGACAGCATCCAAGCAGGACCTCGAGCCAACATGGGGTATCACCAAGAATACACATCGAGACGAGTACGACGCGTGGCAAGGCCGAGTGAAGCACACATCGTGCACTGCATTTCAGAGCGCATGACGTGACCTTTCCCTCCTCGTCTTGGCCACAAAATGCTGCTTGGCTGTTGGATTCTCCCACAAGGAAGAGCGAGTGCCACCGACGCATTTCCTTGCAAAGCTATGTCACCGTACGGCAAACCGATGCAACGATCTCGCAACCCACAATACTCAAAAAGACGACGTCGCCTCCCTCGTTGATCCTCTTGCCACCTCTGAGGCACTTGATCTGCAGGACGATTTGTTTCGCAGTCGGCAGCCTTCTAGCAATGCTAATACGCCAGGGCTTGGGTCGTTGCCCTGGTCGTGACTGGGATCCTCGACCAAGGTCTCATCACCCCAGAGGACGGGGAAAGGTTGGTAGACGCGAGTTCGTAGAAGCTCGGCAGAACAGGGACAAAAACCACAACATCCGGCGTAGTCTCTATCGTTCAGGGCGAAGGAGCCTGGATTCCAAGCTTTGGCTCGAAGCCAGCGAGGAGAAATACGGTCCACTTGACCAAGCACGGCGGCAGACAGCTGTTTTCTTATGCGATGGAAAAGCAACAGCAATGATGGAGCACAAGGGAAATGTTTCGGTTACAGGTCCACGATCGGCAATGAGAAACGTTTAATACCCTGTGAAGCCACTGCTTCTCTCCATGCTTTTAACATGAATCCTCTCTCTATCTTGCGTCCACATCTCAACATCTTTCAGAACCTTGTTTTTCACACGAACCTTCGGATTTCACTTCAATCACCTAGTGTGGCCGGGCACCGAATTTTGAAGGAATTTGGATCACAGAAATGCCATTCCTGCGGACTTTCTTTCGGGGGCTCAGCCTCAGACGTCAGGAAGGACGAAGTGATCGAGCTATCGCGACTGGCATTCCAAAATCTGTGGCCTCGTACGATACTGCGTCAATGAAGTCGACCCCTTCACTTGAGAAGGACATCCTATTCGATCCAGATCGCATTCTCTCGGCGTCGCAGATCCATTCTTACAAGTGGGGAGAATATGCACTTGTATGCTATGGTATTCCTACCATCGCCTGGGCTGTGTTTCTACTGGTTGACGACCCGGAAGCAGCTGCGCAGGTGCTACTCGATGGTCGTTTTAATGGTATTTCTTGATTTCATGAAGCCCTGGGACTCGCCGTATTGCCGACTTCTCCTGCAAGCTCAGAGAACCTCACTGGGCCCGTTGGAAGAAAGCAATTTACTAAATGCGGACGATCGAAGGAACCCAGCATGGTTCCTCTAACATGCTTGTCAATGCAGGCAGATCCCATGTACCGCCTCTCTCCACATTCCTCAATTATCTGATATCTACCTGTACGGAGATATTCGACATCGATCTCCGCTCCCACATCTCGTGTCATATCTCATACTTTTACTCCTACGTACAGGAGGTCAAGACAGATGAGTTCAGCGAGAAAATCATGCAGGAAAATCGCCAATTCCATGTCAATCGTTTGACACTGAGCCACGAGAGACACCACATTATCTTCGGAAAAGTCCTCGTCGCAAACAGAGATATCAGACAGAAATTCGGAGAGGAGAACGTGAGCCCTCCAAAGATGGGATTGAGGAGGTTCATGAGTGAACCTCACCTGCCTTCTAGTGTCACTCTTCGTATTCTACGTCAGTCGCCCAACGTTCTCCAGGCTGGCATGCTTCTCAGTGTGACATGTCCCCTGTGAGGTCTTGGCATGCCAGTCGCAGGTCTGTGAGATTGGGCCGCGAAGTCTCTGCGGCTTGGCTATGATCTTCTAGATCCAGCCGCCCTCACAAATTGTTCTTACTGCGCACCTTCCACGACCCTAGACGCCCCTAGCTCTCTTTGGAGCCCATGGATCCGGTCACACTAGAAGAAGCAGCTGGCGTAGTGGCAAGAGAGGCAGAAAGCCTTCGATGTGCTATTACTGGTGGCTCTGCGATGGGGCTTCTCGGGTGCCGTCGCGGCCCAAAAGACCTGGATCTGCTCGTCCCCAGCAGTGGAAAAAGCAGTGACTCGCGGAAACATGCGGAGCAGTGCTCATTCCTGGGTCGAAGGTGCTCAGGACCGACGTCAACTGTTCAGATCCTCCAACAGAGAAGCTTACAATGTCGATGTCATTCAACCGGCACACATTGGTATAGTGCGCATCACGCTGAAAGGGAGACCGATTTTGATCAACGGTGCGAGAATATTGAAGCCAGCTTTGCGGCTCAACCTGAAAGTCTATTCGTGGGCAAGCCGGACCGGGATATCATTCAGAAGACTCACGATTTGAACGACATCCAGTTCCTAATCAGAAAATGCTCAAGAACGGAATACGAACCAATCCACCGGAGGCTGACCTATTTAATCTCTCTAGACATCTCGGTAGAGCTCATTGGTAACAATCGAAAATGTGCAACCTTTCGGCGGGATATAGGTTTCCCCAACTCAAGAGCAGGCTCACAGCAGTTCGGCTGGCCTTCCAAGTCACGGGAATCCGTCCCCTCTCAAGGCTCAAACTGGATCGGGTCGATCGGGTCACGCCGGGCCATCTCAGCGCCGCCGGAACCGGTCCGACTTCATCGACCACATCCCGTGTCTCCCGTCCTTCTAGCAGTACAGGTCAAGCGGCCTCATCTGAACCGGCTCAGGCCAATCAGTCAACGACACAGTCTATTCCTAGGGCTCCGCGGGCGGGAGGCCAAGCAGCTCCCCGTCGAGGTGCTCGGTGAGTGGGGAGATGGGTATTCATGTCGTCCGGCAGTAGCCTCCAGTACTTCAAATCCCGCTGCCTCGTGGTAAGATCCTCTCGCTCGAAGCGGCTGGGAAGGCGCAGGCAGAGAAGCAAACACATTAATAAAACAAGTGAATGTGCACGTCCAAAACAATGTTTTCTCCAGGGCTGGTTGGATTCCTGCAAGCGGCATTACAGCAATATACCCCAGCATATAGACTTCTTAGAATGCGATGTATTGCTCTACCGCTGCTGTTTTTCTTGAAAGCGTCCGAGTGAAGCGCAGACAATTCGCTGCGTAGGCAGACCACTTTTTGGTTTCACTGCTCTATTTCCGGTGTGATCTCGTGTCCGATATGTGGATCCGGCTGGATCTGGACAGCTTTAAAGCCGACCTTTCTTGCGAGCAGCTCCAAGGCGGAGGTATTTTACTGATGTAAGGAGTCGTGGTGGGACAGATAGAGAGAAGGTAGAGGCGGCGAGCATGGCTGGTCAGGACGTAGCAGGCTAAATTGGAGAGAGAAGGGAAATCTAAGGGGAAAAGGAATGGAAGGCCATGTGTAAGAAAGAAAGAAGAGGAGAGATTGCGGGGCGGGAGGGTGGAGGGAGGATGGTAGATGCGCTGGCGGAGGAGGATGTGGTGTCGCACAGGCTCGGTGCAGGCGTGAGCTCTTGTTGCGTGAGCTCTTGTTGCGTGAGCGAGCGCGTCAAGGGGTTTCTCCTTTTCGGTCTCTGCGGCTGTCTTTACTTCGTACACCCCCTTGCAGCCGCTGAGACGGAATCAAGTGCGACGTGATCGTCGGCTGGCTGGTTTGTATGACCGAATAGGCGAAGAAGCTAGACGCTCCACCACACGGGTGAAGAAAGGGCATGACCCCAGGGCTGGCGATGAGATCTATTGCAATGCAGACTTCCGTCTCGATGATGGGAGTGGCTTCTCGACTTCTTCCAGACGACGGCGACTGGGCCGCTGCAAGACGTTGACTTGCTGTTTCAACCACCTCTTGCCCTGGGCCGTAAAGCTGGTCACATATTTCATTATCAAGAGATGCTTTGATCGTGGGCATCACGGATACACTTTGTGAGGATCTGGTTCTGCGTCTGCTTTGAAGAGATTGCACGGCCTCTGGTCTCGGGAGACACATGTGTCAGTCATTCGGCCGTTCTTGTCCCATAGCTTCAGGTAGTTATTGGTCACTATCGTCGAGGCGTGCCTGGCTTTGCATCACCGTAGACGGTGCTGCCATTGCTTCTCCACTGCTCCGCATCGCATCTGACAAGGGATTGCCGTCTCGGAGGTACTTCATACGTCAATCGAAGGACGATTCACATATGAGTAGATGGCCTGGAACTCCACCAAGTGGGCCTAGATCAGTCTCCTCGCAGCCGGTCACTCCAAGGCAAGCAAAATTCGAGAGGAACCTGGACCCGAAACGCGTGGTTGAGGCGAGACAAGGAATACCAAATCCACTTTAACTGGCCGGCGATCCACCAGGGAGACTCGACACCCACAATTCTATCAGCTCCGGCACAACATTTCAGGTGTAACGATGCAGTGGCAAGAAGTGTTCTGTAAGCACTGTTTCTCGTCCGACACTACCTCTGTGTCTCTTCGTCCCGATTTAAAGGAGCTGTGTCCTTCGAGTCTTCTCTGGCTGGCCCATAATTGACCCTCTGCATTTGTACGTCTGCAGAGAACAAGCTGCGGTGGAATCGGAAGTCCTCTCCCCCATTCTGCACCTCGACCGCCGCATGACTATTCTTGTAACCTCGGGAATCCTTTGAATAAACAATCGAAGAGCTAAAACAATGATTGAAACTGATCGCCGCTGATCCGTTTCTTCCACATCAGGAACAAGGACACCTCAGCCCTGGCCCACTAGCCACCAAACAAACCTCAAACCAACCTCACACCGACTCACTCTGATGGCCCTCTTCCAGCCTCACCGCCCCATTCAGGGCAAGAGGATGGGCCACAATACTGGCACTGGCAGATCCCATCGGCCTCCACCATCGAGGGGACCTACACCCACCACCACTCCTACCAAGAGAAGTGCGAAACCGTCGATTTGCACGATCGCAGAACAGGAGAAGCCGGAAATGGCGGCCAGTTTCCTACAATTCTGCGCGACTTGTGAAAGGCAGATCTTTACTCCCAGTAATTCTATCCTTTACTGCAGTGAAGCGTGAGTCACCTGAGCAATCTGATAATTCTTGTACTTCTCCTCTAACCACGTTGACAGGTGCCGCCGGAAAGACTCCTGCAAACCTCTCTCCCTCTCCGCAGGCGCAACGACTCCCACAATCTCCCCACCAAGCTCTGCCCCTCCGTCCCCCCGACCAATTCTTCCCAGTTGCATCCCGACCGGAGCCTCGTACACATCTGCATCCTCTTCCTCCTCAAGAATACCCACAGACCTCCACAACTCCACCTCGGATCTCGACCCAACCGAATGGAAGCCAAAATTACACCGTCGCGGCATCTCCGCCAATTCCGAGGCGTTTCGCTACCTCAGTCGCTTCCATCAGTCAGCCACTAATGGCAATGGAGATGAAATGGCAATCGAGCGCATCCAGCGACCAGCTCTCAACAACCGCCATCGTAGCTCAGCCAGCATCACCAGCCTTACCGGGACTAACACCCCAAGTTTGGCCCAAACACCCACGACAGCTTCTTCAAGCCTAAGCACAAGCGCGGATTATACAAACCTTGCCTACGACTTCCAGACGCGCCCTCTCCCGCCGCGGCATGATCCGTCATACTCCAGCAGTGCGGGCGCAGCCAAAGGCATCGAGCTCGTCATGCCACATGTAGCTCCGCCTCCGACTCCTGTTATGGCTGGATCGGCGCCCGATCATATCCATTTCCATGGTGGTGTTTGGGAGAAGCAGACTATTCGGAAGGTACCTAAGAACGTGGGCGGTGATGCGAAAGAAGGGCTCGGTGCGCTGTTCGGAGGTTTAGAGAAGAGCGGAGAGAAGTGATTGTTCTTGGTTTTGTTTCAGAGCAGCTTTTTCACGAGCAGCGATCGGGCCATCACCTCGCCCAGCTTACGATGTTGGTTGTCATTTTGCTGTGGCACTTTTGGCCCCGCCTTCGGAGCTGGACACTCGCTCCTGGGTAGAACCTTTTGATTCTCTTGCTTTTTTGGCTTCGTGGTTGCTTCATTCACGCCCTGAGGTCGTTTGCCCACAAGAGACAATTTTGACGCCTGTGCGTGAGAGAGAGAGAGAGAGAGAGAGAGAGAGCGGAGCCTTGGATATTGTATTTCACCAGAAGAACGCCTTGCTGATGGTGTCGTTCTTACCAGCCAAACCTATAAGAGCAGCTCTCCGGAAAGTGTACAAGTACCATCTTCTTCTTTGCTCGTAGAAATATGACCTCACCTTTCGCACGGGAAGTGCATCAATCCTTTATCTCCCTCCCCAAATTTTCCCATCTGCTTTTCCGTCTGAACACCAGATCTCCCGCTCCAGCCCTGTGATCCGAGACTCGGGCTTCTTCTCTCTGCCAGCGCTAGCTCACCGCATCGTGAAAGCTATACCGGGACGTCGTGAGAAGACGACTGGCTGGCAGAGCCATACCCACCACCAGCCAGTACGAGTTCTTCTTTGCTATGAGGACGACCGCATCTTTTCTTTCTTTCTCCTTGCTAACTAGTCGGCCCACCGATATGTCCTACTTAGTATTCTCGCTCTGTCCCATCGGGCCGGACATTTTTTCTTTCTTTCTTTCTTTCTTTCTTTCTTTCTTTCTTTCTTTCTTTCTTTCTTTCTTTCCTCAGCTAAGTTTCAAGCACCAAATCTCCCACCACAGCCCTGTGATCCGAGATGTATGTCCCATCGTCGAAGATGTTGGGTAGGACGGCGTAGCCTTTGGTATGCCATGGTGGTTTCGGTCTCTTCTCCTTCTCCTTCTCATTTTCATCTTGGCCCTGCTCAGTCAATGTTGGACTTGCCTTCTTCCGCTGGAGGGGGTTTGTATCGTGGTCTCGTTCTGCTAGGTGTTGTTGTTGTTGTTGCTCTCCCATGTCTTCTCCTCCACCCGCTCCGGATTTGGCTGGTATTTCCGTTTCGCCTATGCTGACTTCAACCTCACCCTCACCCTCACCCTCGGCATCTCCATCACGCTCATGCACCACATCATCCCGATCATAGCCACTGCTACCGCAACGGCCCGTCCCGTTCAGGACCCCAGCATTGATGTGAATGAAATCAATCCTCGTGCACCTCCCCTCCCCGTCCCCACGTCCATTAAATCCCGTAAACGTCATTTCATGCCCATATCTCTCTTCTGCGGGGACGAAAGAGCGGAGATCCCTTAGACCGCTGGACGGGGCGTTGAGAATGCTCCACGCATCTTCTTGCTCCTCATCGGTAGCAGCAGCAGCAGCAGCATTGTCCTCCTCGGTCTCCGAGTGGTTGAGGTGGCTTGTGGCCCCTGACGCTTCGCTGCGGGTGGTGGAGGATACATGGATGTTGTCGGTTTTGCTGTCCTTCTCATTCCCGGTCCTGCTGCTGCTGCCCCTGACAGACGCCTCACTATTCAGATCCCCAGCCAACACCACCCCCTCCACCGCCGGCCATTCCCTCCTCAGCTCTCGAATCTCCCTCAGAATCAACTTCGCGCCCTCCACTCGGCTCCGCCGTCCCTGATCATCCAGATGCGTGTTGAGCACCAATACCACCCTCCTCGCCCCTTCTCCCCCTCCGCCCCGCCTTCCCCGCATCCCTGTCGCACCCATCTGCCTTGGAGTGGCACCCCCACACCAGCCACCCCGGCACTCCAAAACCACAGCCCCACAGATCCTCACACTCGCCGCATCCCAGCCCTTCGACCCCGGAACCTCAGGCGTAGGACTCAACCACATCGTCTTGGTCAGAATCGCTTTCCAGACCGAGGCTCGGAAGAGGATGGGACTGTATTCACCCTGTCTCCGGCCGTCGTCGCGGGCGAGGCCGTAGTGGGTCCACTCTGGGTTGGGGTCAGAGTCGGGCCCACGCTCCGTGGCTTCGGGAGACGGGGCTGGGTGAGGGGGAGACCAGGAGCGATGGCTTTGATTGCTGCGAATGTTGTTCAGCCCGTGCAGGATGTCTCGGAGTTGCGGATCCAACACCTCCTGTAAGCAGACGATAGCCGTGGGGTTATGGCGGGTGTGGTATTCAAGCTCGGCGAGCAGACCGGGGAGGCGGGTCGGCCAGGGGAGTTCACCGGGGAAGGGGGAGGTGGTGGCGTAGCGGATGTTGTGGGTCAGGATTCTTATGGGTATGGGGTTGGGGTTGGGGACTGGTGTTGGCTTCGGGAGGGGGGGGTGGAGGGCGGACTGGGTTTGAGGGAGATTTGAATACGATGAGGAAGGAGATGGACGGAGAGCAGGGGGGTTCAAGTACGGACCACGCATGGTGTTATTGTTGGGGTTTGTTGGATACGTCCGGATTGGAGGGGTTGTCGGACGAGGAAGCGAGAGAGAGAGAGAGTAGAGTGCATTGGAAGCAGTCACTTGGAATGGGGGGATAGGTACCAAAGGAGCGCGATCCGATTTGGTGTGGGGGATTGGTCTCGCTGGGGCTGCGCTGGTCGTGGATGTTCGATCCCAGACTGGCGTGGTGTGGTGAAGGACGTCCACGGAAAGGTAGACAAGGACCAGCGAAGCAGGGACGCTGATCACGAGAATGCTGGACCTGTTCGATACGCAATCAGAGTACACCCGTAGGTGAGTGTGATTGCAGTCTTGCTGTCCTGGTAGCCAGCGAGGAAGATGGTGCAAGAAATCCCGGGAATCCTTGGCAGCGCAAAACAGTCCTTTTCTGCCCCGGCCTCACCTGGTGCTCGCCTGTTGGGTTCCACTTTCTTGGTCACTCTTCTTGGTCACGCTTCTTTCCTGGCGGCCTTGCATCGGTCTGCGCACTCCGTACTCAATTGGTTCATAAAACGGACATGCAAATTCGCAGAACGTTGATCGACGCCGCACTGAATGCAGATTGTATGTGCCGCCCACGGGTGTACTTGATATGGTCAGCAAACAGGAAAGAACATCAGATTCTGCTTCGGCCCAAAATTCAAGCCTTCCCCGTTCATCACACCATGAACGTCCGCGGGCCGCATCAAGCGGTATAAGGCCCCAGTACTACGTAGGACGAACGGCATATCAGCCCCGAAGAACAGGACGACCATATCATCTCTCTGCCGCTGGTGAGGACCCAATCCAATACGGCCGTTGCGAGTCACGAAGACTCTCTGGTCCCCTAGCTGCATGCTCAGAACAAACCGTTTGACGTCCTCCTTTGTCCTTTCCGGAGAGGGTAAGTCAGGTCAGAAATTCTCTGGGACTTGCTTGCGATCTCGGAAGACTTCAAACATATGACCAAACGAGGCTGGTGGGGTTTTATCTCCAATCAGACGGTTTGTTTTGGCTGAAGGTTCTGTTAGTGACCAGAGTCCGCCAGAATGCGTCTGAATTGTTGGGGTGAAGACAACTGGACACGGCTAATGGATCCTCTTTGGTCGCGTTTTCTAGCGTGTTTTCAATGCTGTCAACTGCTTGCGACTCTGTTGAATCGAGAGTTCCGAGTTGGGACCCGTCAATGCGACTTGCCGCGTCAAAGTGACTGATGTCGTCTAGGAGAATGTCGGAAACGTTGAGGAGTCTAGAATCGGGAGAAATGACTATCACCGTAGGCGTCCTTCCGGTAGCGCTGTATTGAATTGGCATTCAGGGAGGCCGTGCTACTCCCTCTTCAGTGGGCGAAACCTCTCTTCGGGTGTCGCATCGTCTCGCTGGCCGTTGCATCGGGAATGATATCGTTCTGCACCTGTTCCGATGTAGCTCATATGCCCTAGGCTGCCAACGCGTAACTTCCCAGCATAGCGTATACGGACCAGGGATCGGTTTCATCCGCTCTTTCCAGGATATTTGCAACGACGCCTGCGTTCCGAATACCGATCTCAGTGCACATGAATCGCAATTGCTTGATGATCCACGGCCTGATCCTGGTTGTATGACTAGCATGCAATCCTGCTACGTAGAGTGGGAAGAGGAGAGTGTAGCATCCTAATCTTTGGGTTGCAGAATACTTCTTGTTCTTCCGAGTGTGTACTTCGTACCCCGTGTATTGCGGTGCAGTGGCACAAATTTCTCTTGCCATAGCATCGATAGTGTTGGTTGCGATGTGCTGGTGGTAAGAATTGAAGGTCTCCTTACATGACCCAGATCTTCCTGCTACGCAGGGCGAGGATATAATGCCGTTCAATAGTATTCTCATAATTCGGATAACATTCCATGTCTGAGCCGTGAAGTGGTCTTGATTCGTATCGAAATGATATTCGAATACTCTTTCCGAGGCTTCTTGTAGGTAGGTCGTATTGTAGAGCCACGAAGAAGGCATATTCATTGTAAGTGACAGAAATTCTTCATCCAGTTCCACTGTGCGTCTGACAATGTCAGAGGTGGAAAGGTGATGATCTTGAGTGGCCCCTTGTAGGTTGGCATATTTGACCACCAGTCCTGAGACCTACCATTTTGGATCGTTCTTGTTCAAGAAGGGTTCAAGGTCAGAACGGAGCTTGGTCAACGCAGCCGGCACAGGAGGATTTGCGGCAACGCAGCTGATTACAGCGTTAATGCTCAGGCGTACGGATAACCGCAGACCGATGTAGTCGCGAAATTGAGTAACGTCGCGCAACCTGACCAGGGCAAGAGCACCTTTCACGTGACTCATCCATAAGTCACTCGATCTAGGGTTGCTGTTGGTGATCTTTTCATACAGGTCCAGTAAAAGCACCGCCAACAGGGTCGAGTCGCTCGTTGCAGATTCAGGCGTCTTGAGTGCCATGTTGAGCAGTGGGAGAGCAGACAGGTACTTTTGTCTAGCGACATCGTTCAAAGCCTGAGGGCAATGAAATTGGAAAGAGAAGAACGCCAAGCTAACGGCATCGACACTCGCGGCCAGAGGTCTGTCCAATGACCGGGATTGAGCATAGAGCGGTTCGAGTACATCATACGTTTTTGATAAGCCGGAGACGTAATGAAAGAAAAAGGCATTCCTTGCCTGGTCATCGATCGGAATGGTCAAAGTCTGCGGTGCAAGTTTGGAGCTAGTACGGAGCAACGCTGTCTGCTTGGTCGTCTGGGTTTCATCTCGGATCCTCAGCTGCTGTGGATCGCGATAACCGGAGCATGTGAGGGCGGCTCTGATACATTGACTACAGGAGTCTCTTCGGAGATCGCACTATTGCTTTGTCCGCGGAGAAGCTCGGTCGCGGCGCAATTCAGGCCTGACACGAAGCTTTCTCCTCCTGCATTGGAGGCAAGCCTTGGAAAGTTTGCCGCGGTATACCATGATGTTGCTGTCTTTCAGCGCTGCTTATTTCCGGAAGTGACAATCCCCTCCTATCATGCCTTCAACGGCGATATAGATCTCGGCTGGTACGGCGTGCTGAGGTCCGAGACGGCACGCTGAGCTTCAGAGCTATCAGCAATGAAAGGCGAGATTCCAGCATCGAGATCTGCTCCGGGCAGTTCGGGTGTACACATCGGAGGGACACAGACGTCGAGGTGTCCGGACTTAGTCGGCGACACGGAGCGTGGTCGGGGCCTGGACTATGCCCAAAAGCGTAAGTGTTCCGCTGATGTCATCTGGCGATCCACTTAGTCAGCGCCATGCTCCAAACGTATGCACATTGTTGCTGGGGCAACAGGGCTCACCGTCTGCGTCAGCTCCTATTGGGAGAGCGGCTGGAAGTCACGTATCCGCCCCGAGGCCATGCTGCGTTGGATCCATCATGATGGCTTACCGCACTCGAGACGGTTTCCTGCCTTGCACGTCTCCAGGCATCAGCAAAGTAGATGCTGGTTGATGAACACACCTTGGCGTCACAAGTGACTATATCATAAGGGACAGCTCCCCCCAGAAGGCTTGACCACAAATCACCATCTTCCCGTGCTGTGAATCCACTCAAGTTACGAGATACTCTACCTGCACCAAGATGCCTTTCCAATACACCCACGTCCTCATGATCGGTGCGACATCTGGCAAAGGAGCTGCCATGGCTGACCGCCTCGTCCAAGAAGGCTCCAAAGTCATCGCCGTCGGCCGCAGACAAGACCGACCCGACGACTTCGTCGGCAAACACGGTAAAGACAAGGCTAGCGCGGTAAAGTTCGACATCAGCGACAGAGAGAACATGGACAACTTCGTGGAGAAGTCAGTCTTGTCCCTTTCCATTACAAAGGAGCGAGAGGATCCTGACATATCTTTTCCTTTCCACAGCATCACAACCACCTACCCAGACCTAGATTGTGTCTCATGAACTCCGGCATCCAAAACCCCCACAAATTGGCCCAGCCCACGACCGTCAATCTATCTACTTCCACGCCGAACTCGCCACCAATTTCGCTGGCTTTGTCGACCTAACCATGAAGTTCCTTCCCTTCCTTATGAACAAGAAGACCGAGACGAGCTTGATCTAGTGAAGAAACACCCCCTGGCCCCTTCCAACAACACCATTCTTTTGTCTTCGGTGGAAATGCAACGAATTCTAAACAAATAATATAGCACAACGTCCAACCTCGCCATCGTTCCCTGCAGTGGCCTCTCCGCCTACTGCGCCTCGAAAGCTGCACTGAACGCATTCATCCTCCGTCTCCGCGATGAGCTACGCTCCTCCCCCGTCAAGGTCATCGAGTTGTTGCCCCCTGTTGTCCAGAGTACGTTCCTTCCCCTTCATCCACAGAACGACCCAAGTCCCTAAACTCAAAACCCAATACCCCAATCCCAAACTCAAAGACCCAACACCCGGGAACCTCGACATCTCCCTCTACGAATCCCAGAGAACTAACATGTCATCGGTTCTTTTTAGCGGAACTCCACGACTACATGAGCCCCACCACGGGCCGGCAGCTCGGCATGACTTTGCAGGACTTCACAGATCAGGCCTACAAAGACCTCGCATCTGGAAGCGACCAAGTCGGTATCGGAGCGATCGGTCCTGCTGACACGTTCAACGAGATTGTTAACAAACGGAGGACGGCCTCTGAGAACTTGGCGAAGATGTTCAGGGGAGAGAAATAGAGGTCAATGAAGATACACCGGGAGTGGATTTTGGTATCGATACTCGTACCGGTGTCTTCGTTGTCTTCTTGTTCTTGTTCTTTCTACTCCTCCCCACAGAAGCCAATCCTTGTGCCCTCCTCAAATCTCTTCATTCCGGGCAAAGTATAGCATGTGTGCCTATCCTCGCCTACCTTGTCAAGCACGATTCCATCCTCCACGAACCCCAGCTTCACAGCCGTACTGACACAAGGCATATTCGTCTCTTTTAGCCATGCGATTATCTCACTGATCCTGCATTCATCTCGCCAGTTTTTCAGCGCCTCCTTCCCAGCCTCGGTCGCGAAACCATCGTTTGCGTATTCCTGGCCAAGACCCCATCCTATGTCCGGCGAAAGAGAAGCGAAGCGCTGTGCCAGCGTGACGATGCCGATCGTCTTTCCGGATGGGGGGTTTGAACCCCGCTGCGGGATCAGAACCTGCAGTAGACATGGTCTTTACATTTTCGTATTCCGGTTTCAGACACATGATGTCGCCCGCAGCCGAGGACTTGTCGGTGGTCTAATGAGCGTTGAGGTCCAGAGGCGATGTACATCATCTTGTGTAGTGAGGCCGTAGTCACCGATGTACACTCAGAAGGCTGGGTCATATAACATATGGAGATTGAGCTCGAGGTGGATTGGATCGGCAATATCGAACGGCAGCAGGTTTAGGCGGGTCGTTTCTGGGGTGGGTGCGAAGCCGGATCTGGCTGCCATTGTCCTGGGCTCCAATCGATATACCCACCACACCTGGCTGCTGAGAGCACAACCACATAGACAGTCCATCGAGGGTTTTCAGGATTTGTAGAGAGCTATCGTGAGATGCCTGAGATGGGACCGAAAACGGCAGCTTGTTTGGATATGATGTCAGCCGGACTTGAAGAACGTTCATATCCCGATTTCCCTCCCATCAACAACGGCGTTATCCACGGAATTTATGCTTTTGAAAATACAGCCTCACATGCTCATCTCTTCGAGTCAACTGAATCAGCTAAAGCTGGACCTCATCACAATGGCTTACCCGTAACGAACAATTGGAGATACCCAGGTCTCCGCCCAAGGCCTGGGTATGTCCCTTCGGCTATACCTCATTTGGCGGCTACGATGACGCCGCTTCTAGCGAAGTCCTCACGCGTGCTGCGGACCTGGGCATTAATTTTGGGGTACTAGCGACGTCTATGGTCCACATACCAACGAGAAGCTGGTCGGAAAGTGGTTCAAAGATACTGGGAGGAGAAATGAGATCTTCCTCGCAACCAAGTTTGCCAACATGATGGAGGATGGGAAGATGGTCGTCAGAGGCGATGCCGCATACGTCAAGGAAGCCTGCGCTACTTCGTCGGAAAGACTCGGCGTGGATTGCGTTGACCTGCATTACCAGCGCAGAGTTGACACTGATACCCCTATCGAAGAGACGGTCACTGCGATGGTTGAGTTGCAGAAGGAGGG
>JAABUK010002605.1_pt1 | contig 32120 bp, 46 predicted proteins | sample 5559141 | NCBI WGS metagenome assembly JAABUK01 (sample SAMN10711869, study PRJNA513367) | rock metagenome | isolation source: Antarctica rocks | place: Antarctica: Victoria Land, Pudding Butte nord | collected 2016-01-03 | reverse complement strand
ACCCTAAACCCTAAACCCTAAACCCTAAACCCTAAACCTAAACCCTAAACCCTAAACCCTAAACCCTAAACCCTAAACCCTAAACCCTGGATCTCTTCAGCCATGAAATCGGTTTCCATGGCGACAACCACCGGGATGACGGTGCTTCGTGCAATCTTAGGAAACTGGGAGACGCTGTGAACGAAATCGGCATATCTCGGGTGTAAATCCATCCGATCCATCCGACCCATCCGCTTCTAGCTCTCTTGCTACTTTGAAGCATGTGCTAGCAGGCTATGAGTGTAGCGTTCTTCTGTCTGCATTGCGACAGGAAGTTTGAGCGTTGGACTAACGTGCAACGGCATAACAAAGATGCGCACTGTCGCAGCCCTGACTACGTGGATCTCAGTGATAGGCAAGTAGTTCCGGCCAAAAGGCTTGCTCGTTGCTTTATCTACCAAGAGACGCCTGCCACAGCGCTGTCCAAACACATTGTCACTAAAGTGAGACCTGCTACATCGGAGGAACTGCACGCATTTGACAAATCCCAGTCTTCAAAACAAGTACACTACTTGATCACAACAGCTGCAGCCGCAAGGAGTCCACACTCGATCCGTGTCAAGTGAGACAGTCTTCGCCACTCACTTCGGATTACTTTTGCTGCAGACTGCCGGCCAGGCACCCGCAGCCAAGAAACAAAAGAAGCAAAAAGCAGTTGCAGCTACATTTCCCATCTTTGAGGCCCAGCACCTGGCCACTGCTTTTGTGCAGTACATATTGCCTGAGGGAGCTTACAACGATCCCAGGCAGGCTGCAATCGACTTGCTACAAGAGCTTGCAGCTTTGCCAGAACCTGAGGCAGATGTAGAGGCCAAAGTGGCACAATGTGCGCGCTGTGCTCAAACACTCATGGGGCAAGCTTGGGAGGTGATACACCAGCTTACTTTCCTAAGGTGCTGGCTTACACATGCATCACAAGGGTGCAAACGTCCATGCTGGGGCCAGCCAGAAAAGCTGTAGAGACTAATATGTTCTGCATGGCATGCAAGCAGCCTGGGATGCTGTGGCAAAACTTGTTTCGCAATGATAAGCATTTCAACGAGCTAGAGGTTTGCACGCGATTCCTGCAAGCAACACCCATCCGTGGCTTTTGTGGCAATCGTGACGAGGTAAATGCCAGTCTGCTTGAATCTGTGCTTTGCTTAAGGGTCTCACATGTTCACTTGCATATTCAAAATTGCATTTCAAGGCATGCTGCTGATTTGGTCGGTGTCTCACAGGCAATTTCCGAGCTTGACAAGGATGCACCTTATGTCAGACAGAGCTCAGGTGGCATCAAAGCCATGGCACTTGAGGAGCTGCTGCCTCATGTCATTGGGCAAATGCTACAGTAAGCCGTACAATGCATGTTGTTGTCAATTACCTGCACTTGCATACTTGATGGCACACCTTGTGGGTTTGCATATTGCAATGAATTAGCGAGACTGTGCAAATTGCAGCAGCTGCCAAGCATTGTGGGATGCGCTGTGTAGTTAGACCACCCTGCAAAAGGTCCATTGTTTATGATGATGACAAGGACTTATTGACACGTTGCCTGCATCATGTGCAGGGAAGTTGAAAGAGGCTCCGGTGAGTGGAGCAGAGCTGGCATTGAAGCAAATGCAGACACAATAGCAGCATCTGTTGCACAAGCAGTGAGGAAGGGGCATTACCTACAGTTCAATCTGAAGTTTGATGAGGTTGTTGAGCTGCCTCCAGCTCTGCAAGCCTTGCGATGCATCAGACAGGCACATGAAAAAAGGGAATGGGGCTGGTGCTACGCTACAGGAATCAACTTGCAAGATCCCAGGCGTGGCACCTTGGTGTTGCTGGGCATTGAAGGCACAGGCACTGACCTACATGTGGATTGGTCAGAAGCAGAAAATGTGGCTTTTGCTTTTGAGGAGGTAAGCATTACATGCAAGACATGCATAAAAGTCTGATGGAACATATCACAACAAGCTAAGTCTTGCACGCTAGAAAAGTGGTGCTCATGTTGCCATCACACCGTCATTCAGTGTACAAAGTTGCTGTAGTTATTGAAACGTCTGTCAATGCTTGTAGCTGACACTGAATTGAGTTAGCTTTGTACATCTGTTCAGGTGGAGCCAGGCACCATTTTGGCTGTGTGGACCTTCTTTCATCCAGCCATACTGCATCGACGCCTGTGTCCAAGGTCTGCAGAAGGCAACAGGCAAGAAGCGCCTAGCTGGAGACCCAACTGCCATTGCCACTGGCACAGACGGCCTTGGATACTCAGGCAAGGGCCACATCAGGCTGAGCAAGCGCAAAGTGCAACACCTGCGTGCTTATCTTGCTGATCATGGGTTGTTGTATGATGAGATGGGCATAGACATGGTGCCCATTATTGAGCAACGTCATGGAGATATTGTGTTTTTTCTGTTTCAACAGTACCCATTGTCACATTGAGTACAGTACAGCTAGGCAGTCATCTATTGTAGCAACGACACAATGATGCATGTAAATTCTGTGAGTACTGCAGGCTCAATGAAATTCTTGTTACGTGTACACATGTACATGTGCGTGCCTAATTGACTGCTGACTTAAGGATCACTTCACGCACAGGATTGATAGTTTGCTGTAAGCAGATTTGACGTTTAAGCTGACGTGTCGTGACCGTTTAATTTGAAATATCGGGAATTCCTACACAGCCACCTTTGACCAGGTTCAGCCACTTTGACTCACAACTCTTCACCACGTGACCGCTGCTCCGTGCCGGTGGTGCACCGTGACGGAGGTTCCACGGAAAGTCGGGGAGTGCACCGGACAAGACAATAAGCTTTCTTTCAGGCTGCCTTTTTCGTTGTGGGTGACGATATTTGCGCGGGGCGTCTTCAGTGCATCTGATGTGACTGCTGAGGTGTCATGCCAACTGTACGCGCTCTGGTAGACAGTCTTGACGTTCAGCAGGACCGCAAACAGCTTGTGGCAGATACCCTTCAAGAGCTTGGTTACCTACTTGATGAACAAGCTGGAGAGGCGCTGGGTGCTCTCACCGAGGCGCAGCTTCAAAAGGTCAGAGTCAAAGGAGCAGGACTGAACGTGAGGGAAATTAATGCTCTTCTCGTAAAGTTCAATCCTCAAGGTGAATTCTTCTTTCACTGGCTCGACGGACCGTAGTGACTGCAGTGCTTACCATACAGTCACACATTTGCAATGCAGTTGACTTCAACCTAACAGGCTTTTCTGTGACTTGACAGATTGCTGTTGACCCCTGTACATACTCAGCCTGCCTGCATCTTTATAAAGCACCACATTTGTCCGCATCTTGACCGTGCGTCTGAGAAGAGTCAATGCAAATTCTCAGCCTCCTCTGTGGCTTGAGGGTTTGCTGTTGACCTCACAGCATACCTAAGAGGCATTGTCACACAGCAGCAGAGCAGAATCAACACAGCCTTTTAGCCTCGTCTGTGGCTCGAGGCCTATTGAACTTGTCTGCCCCTGCACAAAGCTTGACAGAGTCCATATAGCCTCTCAACCTCTTCTGCGACTTGACTGGTTTGCTTTTGATTTCTGGACGTTTTGAGCTTTCCTTCATCTTCACAAAGTTTTGAGCGCATGCAAAGCAGATCTCTTCTGTGGCTTAGGGTCTGATGCATAACAGCAACAGCCGAACCGGCATAACACGTTAACAATGGTGCAAAGTTGGACATTGCATGCAGGGGCAGCGAACCTGTCCCGAGCATCTTTCACAGAGATGCTGAGAAGTGGCACCATAAGCCGCCCAGATGCAGAAGTTCTGGATACTGTTGAGCGTAAATACACTCATCGCATGCTGGCTTGCAGCAGCCTCCGGATGGCAGAGGAGATCTACAGAGCAGCACAGTCAATGCCTGGGGCATCGACCACCAAGTACTTTCTGGCACAGCATGGCCTGCAGGTTCACATATTGCCAAATTGTTGTTGGCCCAATCTGTGGTAAATGTCTGCTGTCACAGAGGCACAGCTGGTCCTTTGCGGCATACAGCAGCATGTTGCTATGCTTTACTGTGTGTTCTGTGTCATATACCTTTTGTTGTGGTATTGCTTGATGGGTCAAGCAGTAACACATCGGCACTAGGCAGACCGTTCATTTCCGTTGAATGCCTTCTTGACTGCGGCCCATGTTTGCAGATCAATGGGCCCTTCTTCCGTGCTCCAGACACTGGTCCAGTCACGCTGCTCAAGGCACGCAATGCAAACTATGAGCTAAAGATGATCAAGATGCTGCCCAATTTGCCCTCCAACATTCAGCTAGGAGGGTCTGAAGCCATAGCTTGCAGAGCTATACTGCCCTCAGCAGAAAGACAGAATATCCCTATCATTCGGGGAACAGTCATTGAAGTGACTGTGCCACGAGAACATCACACCTTGACAGGACACTACCCTGGAGTGTATGCAGCTGTATTGATGCCCCAATACCTTGGATCAATAGAGATGCAAATGGCAGCAGCAGAGCCAGAGCTACTCAAGGGCATAAATCAGATGATTCAAGCTGTTGAGCATGTTCATGCTGAGGGCTTTGTGCACATGGATGTGAAGGTATGAACAGTGCATGCTTCCCTTGCTTCATCTGATTATATCGTTGATGTGCTTGTTTTGGTATACTGAAGTGTTGATCAGTTGCTTGTGCTCCTGTAGGCAGACAATTTTTTTGTTGGCAGTGATGGGAATTGGTGGTTGGGAGACTTTGGCTCAGCAGTAAAAACTTCTGAACCAATCTTAAGCACAACCGAGCTGTTCAACCCTCAAAAATTCTTGCTGGGTACACCTGCATTGCCTAAATATGACTGGTACATGCTTGCAGCTGCCTTGATCAAAGAGGTTCTCAAGCACAAAGGAGAAGATGCTTGGAAAGATGCCTTGATTGAAAATGAGTGCACCCCTCAACATAAGCTTTTAGCGGCTTCTGGCCATATCAAGCACCCACAGTTACGGTTAGCATTGCAAAAAATGTTGCGCCGTTCTGAGTGCATTTAGGGTTTTTGCTTCCTATTTTGATGTGTCACAATCTTAAAAATGTGACCAAGCAGCTGTGTACAAGGCACTCAAGCTGGATGTTGGGCTTACACATATTGACGCCGTCAGATTGTGAACTTACAGTCAGTTTTGGAGCACTGCAATTCAGCCTCAGACAGATCACACCCATCATGTTGGCATGCAGTTCCTGCATTATCAGACATGTGTTTCATGCCAAGATGTAATTTGTGGATGACGCTTGAAGTTCTGACTTGCATTCGCCCTCACGTGACCTTCCGTAGCGGGTATAGCTATACATTGTGCATTTGGCAACTCAAGTTAGCTTATCTGTGTTTGATGCTGACTTTTCACATACACTTTTGGTTGTAAGGATGTACAATACTTTTCAACACGGATGTACAATAGTTTTCAACACGCCTAGGCAGGATTCACTTTCGTATTGTACATGTGTGCATACATGCTATGAAGCGCACCGGACGTCACATATTTAGAGTTTTGACTACAAAATTTGGACCTTTTAAGGCCCAGAGTTGTCTGTCTTAGAACAGCATTGAATGAACTGTATCGTTTAAATTTGACATTCTCAGGATTCTCTAAGTTACTGTCCACAAGACAAAAAATGTAATGTATGTATATTTGTATGTGTGCCGTGGTGTGGCCCGGAACAGCATTGAATCTCAGAACTCACTGAGCTGATTTTTTGCCTGTTGGGTCCCCCAGCTAATAAGCAGAGCACATGGTCCCCAGACAGCAACCATATCGAATCGAATTCTATACCAGGTACCGGAGCTCTGCACGGACCGGCAACACTGTGCTGATTCTGCTGACGCATTTCACAGGGACGGTGACTGGCGCAACGCTGTTTCAGCTTTCAGATACGTACGTGACGTCGGCAATGCTTCCGGTCCGCTTATGAACCAGATAGTACAGCCTTTGTTCCCGGTTAAAACACAGGTCAGACCCGTGTTACAATGTTTGCCGACGGCATGACAGTACATAATACATACGCCTTGCGCGGTGTGCATATCCAGCTTTCAAGAATGCAAGCTTTCCGTTCTTGAGTGCAGATGAAGGATTCTTACAAGGACCCGAATAAGGCACTGCTGGTTAGAACAAAAGCGATACTTCTGTTGTCTAAACATCATTCATTTTTCTTGCTACAGTATTGAACGTTGCAGCTTGTAGAAGTCGCTCATAGGCTTCATTAAAGGCCTTGACTGTTGCATCTGGGTCCTTTGTACTCAGCTTCTGTGCACCCTTCTTTGCAGGCTCAACACCCTTTTTGGGGCTTTTCATCTGCTGTCTCCATAAGAAGGCATCAAATTTGGCACGGATCGTTGTTATGCCAAACTTCAGCAACAGCTCATCAACCTGCGTCACAGCCTCTTGCTCTGGCAACCCTTGCTTGATGAGAGCATGGATTGCTTGTGGCAAGTGCTGCTTCTTGGATAATTCTGACCTTTCTGACTGCTTGGCTGGTCCTTTCCCACTGCCACGCCATGTCAATTTGCCACTGCTGTTACTCTCATGCAGCAAGCTTTTGACACTGGCATACTCACCACCATATTGCCACTCTCTCCATATTGTAGCAACACTATCTCCTCTGAACAACTTTCTTCCACCTGTATCAAGCCCTTGCCTTTGTTGTGCACCCAATTTAGCGCAAGTGTCATGATTACGCACGGCTTCAGCAGCAGGCAGTGTTGACATTGCCGAGATTGACTGCAGATTCAGCATGCATGGTATGGGTGTGGTTGCTGTTGCTGTTGCTGTTGCTGTTTGGGTGGGCTGAACAGCTCTGTTGTCCGCAGCAATGGCAGCTTCTGCTTCAGCTTGCTCTCTTGCCAGTCTTGCTCGCTCTTGTGCCATCACCATGTCCAACCTGGCACACTCTGCAGACTCCATAAGTGCAGCATACTCCTTATGCTTTGCTGCCAATGCTGATCCAGGCTCGGCAATTTCCTTACGCAGCTCTACTCTTTGGCGTTTAGCGGCAGGCTCAGCAACTAAAGCCCAGCCCTCAGCGACGCGCTTGGAAGCTGCTTGCTTGTCTGCTCTATCAGGCAGGTAGGGCACTTGCAAGCCGAGTTTGTTCATACTGTCAAGCTCTGCTTGTCCAATCTCTGTTGCAAAAACTGCATAAGCGTCGGTGTCCATGACATCCTGTACTGCTGTGAGTTGCTTCAATTGAAAATCTGGACCATACTTCAGCATTCTGATTGGCAGGGCTTGCCAGAAGGCTTCAAGAAACAGCTCAATGCACTGCAGAGTCTCAGCAACACCACATGGCAGGCTGGACATGGCGTCCAGAAGGGGTGTCAGGCCTGGCAACAGTGCGTTGTGCCAGGCCTTGGGCACAGCAACCTCTGCTCTTCCCAGGTAGTGATGCTCTCGAAAGTCTTTGGTAAATCCAGCTGCTTTCGTTATCACGTCCATGGTTGCTTGTAAGCTTGCTCTGGCAGAATTCCTGTCTTGAGTGCCATTAATCCAGCCACCGTGGAGGTCAACCTGAGAACTGCTTGCCCCTGCTGCCCTTGTCTCTGCTACACATGTCTTCCGCATCAAGCCAGTCACCTTGTCTTTGTCCCAGCCCTCTATTTGACTTGTCATGCGATTCATCAGGTTGCTGATTTGTTTTGTTTGAGCTTCGTCACTTTTGCCAGCACAGCCTGGGAAAAGGATTTTGACTTCGACCCACTCTTTTTCTGCGCTCCTGATCTGTTCTAGCAGCCTCAGACCGTGATGCACTTCAAAGGCAAGGAGCTCGCCCAGTGCAGCCAGTGCGTCCCTGTCTGCCATTGCATGCCTTGTGAGGCCTGTGTAAATCACTTTGCCTGTGCTGTATGTCTTGTGCCTTTTGATGCCAATCCCCACCAGATCGAGCTGCTGAGGATGCGATGTGTTGAACTGATTGGGTACATCTTTGATCAAGTTGAACCAAGTCTGATGTATCATACCGCAGGCTCTGAAGCCAGTTGCACACCCCACCAGGAGGATGACCCGAAAACGTGCTGCGGCTAATCTGTCACTGTTCTGTGCGCATACCCTCAAGAGCTCATCACTGTCTGCATCGGTAAGGACATCCCTGTTTGCTTTTGTCCGGCCCAGATCTGGCCCTGCCCCGAGCTGTTGTTGCTCGCTGTCATGTTTAGCTCTGCCCACAGCAGACTTCATGAGGTCTACTTCTATTTGTGTAAATGCTGGACAGCCTTGAAGCCTGCTCAGCTTGTCAAGTTCAGTGTGGGCATTTGCAATGTTGAGCCCAGGCTGAGTACCTTGCTGTAGGTGTCTCAGGCGTTCAGAGTCTAGGAAAGCTTCAATTGTGTCAGCAGGGTAGGCCAAGAACTTGTTAGCACCTTGTATTCGGGGCTGTGATGCACACCAGCCCACATATCTGCGGCATACTCCTTCAAAACTTGCCTTGGTTGCTGGCTTTGTGTCCTTGTAAAGTGCTCTGACGAGCTTTGCGTGACACGCCTCAGCAGTGTTGAAGGTGTTGGCAGTTGCACAGCTGGTGTTTGGACCACTGTACCTGTTCGAGTAGTCAAGCAAGCTCTCAATCACCCAGATATCCTGTTTGATGCGCATTGTAGGTGACTGTGATCTAGTGGCAGTGGACTTGTTGAAACCCTGCTGACTGTAGCCACAGATCTCTCTGAATCAGGCTCAGGTCGATAAACATGCTCTGTACTCAGTGACTTGGTTGTGATCAGAGCAAATTACTCAATGACTGCTTGTGCAGAAAGAAGACCCGAAGGTCCGGGTAGATCAGATTCAGCTCCAGAGGTTGGGCAAGGACTTTGGCTTTGTGAGGATGGTTAATCAGGCCAAGGGCATGGCAAGGGACTGTGCCTTGTTGACTCGTGGTAAGCTCTGTTCCACGCTACAAAAGCAGTTCTCTATATGCTTTATCTTTATATGGAACAAACTATGAAATGCTACTGCCGATCTCGAGTAGCTTCCCATCCCAAGCTGTGTTGATTCCAAAACCAGACTTGTTCATTCTGGCTGCGCAGTGCACAAGACTTTGCTGGACTCTTGAGAACTTTTTTAGGTGAATTTCAAAATGCAGCTGTTGATGAGAGTTGTTCATCCTCCCACAAAATATTGCCTTGCCTTGAGTTCTCGAAAGGTCTTGAGTGATGACTGATCATGTCTCATTTGAATGGGCTTTTACAAGTTAACCAGGTGTTCAGCTGCAAGCAGTTTGGTGACTTTTTTCTTGACAAATGAGAGACATTCGTCAACACGACATCCCGACAGCTGTCAAGCAATTTCTGTATTTTACTGATTGATCATGGCCCGTTTGAATAAGGTGGTACAAGTTGCAGCCAGGTCTTTCAGCTGTGAGCAACTCGGTGACTCTTTTCTCGACAGATGAGAAATGTTGTGCATCCCTTCATTAAAAAAAAGTTCTGACTGTTGTCAAGCTGATTTGAAGTTTATTGAGTGATGACTGATCATGTTTCAGTTGAATGTGATTGTATGAGTTGCAGCCAGATCTTTTAGCTGCCAGCAGCTCGGTGACTTTTTCTCGACAGATGAGAGGTGTCTCTTTTTTCATCTTTCCACAAAATCGTTGTCATGACAGCTATCAAGCTCTTTTGAATTTTATTGACTGATGACGGAGCGTGTCTCATTTGAATGAGATTTTACATTCAGGTCTTCAGTTGTAAGCAGTTCGGTGAATTTTTGTCGACAGATAGAGGTGTGTTTGTTCTTCATCCTTCACATAACATCCTGACAGCTGGCAAGCACTTCTGAAGGTATTGATTGATGACTAATGATATTGTGTCTGGATGAGGTCACACAGGCTGCAACCAGGTCTTGGCTGCAAGCAATTTGGTGACATTGACTAATTGACAAGCTATGCTTGCCAAGCTGCAAAAGTAGTCCTCAAGTAGTCAAGGTAGTCAGGCTCAAGTAGTCGGGGTAGTCAGGCTCAAGTAGTCAAGGTAGTCGGGCTCAGAAGTCAGGGTGGTCAGGCTCAAGTAGTCAGGGTAGCCAGGCTCAAGTAGTCAGGGTAGTCAGGCTCAGAAGCCAGGGTAGTCAGGCTCAAGTAGTCAGGGTAGTCAGGCTCAAGTAGTCAGGGTAGCCAGGCTCAGTAGTCAGGGTAGTCAGGCTCAAAGAGTTTGGCTCAGTGCTGGTGATCAGAGCAAACTACTTAATGACTGCTTGTGCAGAAAGAAGGTCTAAAGGTCCTGGTAGATCAGACTCATCTCCAAAGGTTGGGCAAGGAGTTTTGCTTGGTGAGGATGGCCAATCAGGCCATGGTCCAGGCAGGGGACTTTGCCTTTTTGGCTAGTGGTAAGCTCTGTTCCACACTACAAAAGCAGTTCTCTATATGCATTGACTTTACATGGAACAAATGATGAAATTTTATTACCGATCTCGAGCAGCTTGCCATGCCAAGCAAGCAAGCTGTGTTAATTCCAAACCCACAATGGTTCATGCTGGCCACGCAATGCGCAAGACTTTGTTGGAGTCTTCAGACTTTTTTTCTTGTGATTTCAAATTCAACTGTTGATGAGGGATGTTCATCCTTCTACAAAAATTTGCCGAACCTTGAATTTTCGAAAGGTCTTGAGTGATGACTGATCATGTCTTCATTTGAATGAGCTTTTACAAGTTACAACCAGGTGTTCAGTTGCAAGCAGTACGGTGAATTTTTCTCTTGACAGATGAGGGATGTTTGTTCCTCATCAACACGACAGCTGTCAAGCAATTTTGAATTACTGATGACTGACTTTGATTTTTGTTGACACCTGATTATGTTTTAAGTGAATGTGGGTTGTACGAGTTGCAGCCAGGTCTTTTTAGCTGCAAGCAACTCGGTGACTTTTTCTCGACAGATGAGAGATCTTCTTCACCACAAAAAGTTCTGACAATCAAGCTAATTTGAGTTGTATTACGTGATGATCATGTTCCAGTTGAATAAGGTTTTACAAGTTACAACCAGCAATTTCGTGACTTTTTTTCGACAGAGGTTGATTTCACAATGTTGACTTCAAGTCCCAATCATGGACAAACTGACTTCAAGCCTGTTGGTGCCTTCAAATTGCTGTCATCAAGGTGAAATGAATTGGTACTGGGCTTGTGTCTCAACTGAATGACACATGTCTTGGGCAAGCTCCTCCTTGTCCTTGATGCTGAGCTTGCCATAGGCAAGCATGTGTGAGATGTATGAATGCCTCAACAACGTGAGCGTACATGGCTTGCCAAACAGTGTTTTCAAGGTCCTAGAGGCATATTGCTGAAATCCCCCGTGTGTGTATGGGCTGATGCTTCTTGCTTCTGTGAACAAATAGTCTCTTGGATGCTGTTGCAAGCTAGCTCGAATCTCGTCCGATAATTCCAAGCCAAGTCGCCGGTTGTACAATTTTGGGTTGGCTCTGTCTTGAGTTTTGAACTCTCTGAGTATCAAAGCACCTTCTTTTCTTGTGTCATAGGGCAACAGAATGCAATTCGGAGTAATGCTCGTTATAACTGCATTCCTTGCCTCGCCTTCTTTGCACTTCAACATGTGAATGAAAGCTGAGTGCAAGTCATTTCTTACAGGTGGAATACAGCCGCCATAGAAGCTCAGAAGCAAGCGCTCCTTGGATCCAACTGGAAGCTTCTCCCTGACAAGCTGGAGCTCTGCATGAGTGATGAAGCCTGCTGCCTGGCGCTTGCTCGGAAGATTGGTTTTGCTCCTGTCTCTCAGTACAGCATCAAGCTTGTCAAAGAAGGCCAGGTATAAGTCATAGCTGCTTTTGGCCTTGACCTTGATGTTCAACAGCCTGTACACAGCCATTATGCTGACTAGCATTGTCTTCTGGCTTGCAATTTCCGTATAGCTTCTTGTGATGTGTTGAATGACCTTGTTAGGGTAGTGACTAAGGACCTTCAAGAGGGCCTGGTTGCATGCAGCTTTTGCGATGATTCCAAGTTTGCTGCTGTAGACACGTCTTGTTTCTTGGCTGAGGTGCTCTGCTTTTTCGACTGCCTCAATTGCTGGATCAAGGCCAGGCATTGCTATGTTGGCTTGTGAAAAAAGGTTTGAGCGGTATCTGCGTGATACCCCTCACAAGTTGGTCATTGGAAAAGAGCCAAACTTGCATCAGCATGCAAATTTGACTTTTGAATTCAAATACCATAATGCAAATTTGTTTAAACAAATCTGTACAAAATGAGGTGACATGCATTTCTGTGACAAGTTCTGCAATTTTCATTTGAGATTGTGCCAAGATTTTGATTTCTAAATTTGAATTTGAGCTTGTGTCAAATTTGTTAAGTCAAGACCTTGTTGGAATGCGTTGCAAGAATTGATCAATCAAACAAGCCTGTGTATTGGAACAGGCTGTTGGCAATATGACTATCCGGCATATGCAATTTTTTGCTTTGTAAATTTTAGATAACGTTATCAGTGTGACATACTGTGTGCATGCAGAAACAATCATGAACACTACTTGCATGCCAAGAATAGCTGCAATCAATCAACTATATATAATTATATAACGTGCATGCTCAATTCCTACTTGTAACAGCATCCAAAGCCATGGCCAGCCCTAAGAAGGTGAGCTGCACGATGGCTTTGGCTTAAGGTGCGACAGCCCTTTGAAAAGAGAGGTCAAGCAGATTTACATGATATCATAGGATTCGGTGGGCTGTGATCATAGGTCAGATTTGACAACGTCCTGTGGCATCAATGACTTCACCCTCATTGGTAATGATCATTGGCAAAGCAGCTGCAAGTTGTACTGTTACAGTAATTGTCAAAGGTACACCAAGTGTCACAAATTGTCTGACTCACTTTATTACACTCCAAACAAAAGCTACTGGGCATATTGAATTGCCCCAAATTTGATATGGCCCGTCTCAGCAATCCCAACCCTTCATTGAGGGTTCGGCATGAGCTGCAACATCTCTTTCAGCTTTCTTCTTGACTTCTTACTCCTGAGCAGGAAATGATCATGCGCAATTGCAGCAGCGAACTCTGCAAACCATGCGTTAGGATGGCCATCATAACATGGGCACCCTTGCGGCTTCCACACAGCTCTTTGGTAGCCTTGATTGCCGTTATTTATCATCCGAACAAGGATTCAGGGTTTGCGGTCAGGGTTCAGGATCTTTCCATCAAATCTCGCTGCTCAACACACATATGTTTCATTCAGCAGATCTTGTTCTGCTGCCGGCTTCCCTTCCTAAGGGATTTAGTAAACAACTGATCATAACTTTATGGTACAGTCCATCCCTGATATATTGTCAGTGACTGTCGTCTAATTATTCTTTTTATTTCACAGATTATCATACCACGGTATATACTACGGTGAAAAGGCTGTGTTATTGAGTAACATCAACAGAACTAAAGTAGCTATCAAGTACCGTAACATAAAGCATTGAACTCTGCATAGAATATATGCCAATTTCGTCATGAAGGAAAGATCATATCAAAAAACGGTGCCAGTTCCCTAAATAGTACAAACTGTTCACAGACAGCAGGCTCACAATCACACCAGCAGAAACATTGAAATCTACTTGCAGTAAACTCAAGACTTGGATCTCACTACTACAACTGTACTGTAATAGTCATATATCATGAAACGGCCGTGCTTCAAAATTCGAATTGCAGTGGTAGAAGATGCTATTGCACTACTCTGCCCCAATCAGACAACAAAAGAGTAAATATTTGCAACAAGGCTTCTGGGCGCTCTATATGCACCGCATGGCCACAGTCACCTACCTCAAAAAAGCTTGCTGTGCAAGCATGGGCAGTGTTGCCAACAAAAGTAGTCTTGACAGAAGACTGGCACAGCTTGTGCATATCTGATTCTGATGTACCGACACTTCGTGCATCCAAAACATTCAAGTTGACACAGTCTGCCAAGTGTTTGGCAAGCCTGACAAATTTGACGTCCTCTGATCCCGCAATAAGAGCAAGGTGGGGGGTTGCCTTGGACAATAGGTCTCTCACAAACGGTTGAGAGCCACTGGACATGCCCCTCAGCGCTTGGGCCTCTCCACCAGAGTTATTTTGCCCACCTTGCCTTTGTCCAAGCAGAAACTGGAACCTGTAGCACAAGCTCGTTCATCAGCAATGAGCCGAACACAGGTGTTTCAGCCAACACTGGCCAGAGACAAGTTGGTTGCCTAATGACACAAGGCTATCTGACATTGACCAAAAGTGGCATCAGCCCAAGTGCAAACAATCTTTGCTCAACAATGTATGGGTGAGGTTTGGATTGAACAATGTTGACAAGGCTTTCAGATGCATAATCGGTTGTAGCTTACCTAGGGTGCCTACACAAGGTGCTCCACATGGGCTGTGAATACCATGAGTTCACAAAAGATGCCAAGCCTTCAGCATCGATTGTGGCAGCTAGAGCCGTGTCCCTGTTCAGTCTGCGGGAAGCCTCCTTAATGCCTGCTCAATGCAAAGCCTTTGTTCAAACACTACTTATTGCATTTGCTGCATTGCATAGCTATGCAATACTATAGTTTATACTTGACATACATTGGTCTACTTTGAACCCATGAGGTATGTATCTATATTTATTTAGCCCCCTGGCTGGCTTTGTTGACAGATGAGTGCAGGTCTAGTAAACCTACCCATGCATGCAGAATAACTAAAACCTCAAGCACCGCATTCTGAGTTCTGCCACAGTGTGTTGCATGCAAAAGCAGGCGTTGAACCTTACCTGCAATGCCTGGACTTCCTGAGATGCTGACAACCATCTGAAACCTATCCCCAAAGTGAGATGAGAGATACAGAGCAAGGCGGGCACCCAGGGAGTATCCAACCAGCACAATTTCTGTGGAGCTGCCTGGTAGAATAGCATTGACTGCTGCCATTACTGCTGCAGCAGCTGCTTCAAACTCAAATGTCTCAGACCCTAGAGCAAAAAGAACAAATGTAATAAAACACAATCTTGCACAGATCATCCTGACAGTAGCATCTGGTTGTAAGTTTTGTCTTCTACCCTGAACATGGCTACTCAGCAAGCATAAGCAGCGATAGTTTGCAAGAAAGAAAGACATGCATGGGTTTCAGCGTGCATATGCATACCACTATGCATGTTGCAAAGCCTGAAGTGAGCCAAGCATGCATATGCTTTTATTGCGATAGCGACTGTCACAGTCACTGCTGCTTCTTGCATGCTCATACCTTGTGAGTCCACCATGCTTCTGCCATGACCCGGCAGATCCAGGGCAAAACACTGGTGTGTCATGGCCAGAGACTGCATGATAGGCAGCCAGTCATCACCACTCCCCAGGAAGCCATGCAAGAAGACACACACTGGCTTCTCCACACTACTCTTTGGCTGACCAAACTGCTGTTGCTGCTGCCCATCATTTGCCGAGGATGTTGCATGAGCACTTCTGTCCCCTGATGACAACTGGCTGTCTATTGTTTCAGTTTGAAAAGAACAGTCTGCTGGATGCATCTCATGGAAATGAAAGTTGTACTGTCCAGAAGAAGTCTTCACCACACAGTTTCTTGAGTGGTGGCACGGCATACTTGCGGGCTGGAACACAATGGCTGGCAGGCGCAGCTGCCCATCATCAAGCTTATGGCTGTACACTGACACGTTCTCTGGTTGTGCAGTGTATATGGAGCAAGCCATGCTGATGACGCTGTGGGCTGCTTCAAGACTGATTGCAAGTCGTTCCGCCCCATGCAGTCTTACTAGGTCACTCTCTGGGCTATGCTTGAACCAAGACTCAGTGGCCAGACCATGGGCAGTTGAGGTTGGCAAGCAGTGCATGGAGACAGGGCTGGTGTTGGCCTGTGACCTTGTAACCGAGCTGGTGCTGGGTGGAGTTGGTTGAAGGTGCAGCTCATTGACAGCATGCGACAAGCATGCGTACTGAGCGAGTCCAAGACTGCTCTCAAAAGCTGAGCTGATGATGACCTGCAGGCAGAAGTGGGCAAGGTGAGACGTGGCAGGGGCATTTTGCAGCCTCACACCATGGCCATATCAATGCTTAGACAATGATCAATCAATGATTGCTGTCTGCCTCATGAAATACACAGGTATGCTGTGTATCTGATTGCCTGCACGCGTAAACATGTATTCAACAATGCAAAACGATCAAGACTCCAGACATGCGCATCTTTGAAGCTGTGCTTGGGCCTAACACCATGCTGCTTGTGAATGCATGTGGTTTTGTAACTGCCTAATTCAAATGCAATATTCTAAATGCGGCAACACAGCCATTGAGCAAGTACCTTGATTCCTTGACTGGCTGCCCAGTGACTCAAGGACATGGCTCTCTCAAAGCCTCCGATCATGCCTGGTTTTGCTACCAAGGCTACAACGGCGCCATGGCCTAGCTTTGCCATTTGCTGCTGCAACCTTTGTTCAGGACCCAAAGCTGAGCTGTGCCTAAAGAGACCTTGCCCTGAAAAGGCTTCATCCAGCGTCTCATCAAGGGCCATGGGAATGCGTGTCTGGCCAAAGAACGCTGCTAGATCCCGTGTGTCTTGCACAGGTTCCTCTATGTACTGCAGGTCATCAATCATTACCGGAGAAGCCTGGTGGCATGCCAACTGCTGCTAGCATTTGATCTGTTTTTGATGATCAAAATGTAGCCACATGCAGCCCTATTTGGCGGCAAACAGTCTACCTTGACACTCACAGTAGCACAAAGCTTGTCTGACGTATTGCAGCTTATCACACAAAGAATGAATGTGACTCACCTGCAGGCCTGCTGCTTTCACAGCATGCCCAAACGCAACAGCCTGGTTCAGGCTCCACTTCCTGTTGGCATCCGCTCTCAAAGCAATTCCAGGCCCTACAGCCTGTCTGACTGCCACAAGAACTGCGGCATCATGCAGTGGATCCTGTTGTCTTCCCACCTGCAATCACAAGCAACTTGCACAAATGCACTTCAGGCACATGCTGATGCAGCAGGCAGGCAAGCGCATCAAATTGCTGCTGTTGTTTGCATGAGCTACTGCCGCAAGCCAGTGCAAGATGTGCAGTGCTGAAGACCATATGCTGCAACGTGTGCTTTGCGTGCACACATGTGACGCCGGCAAGATGCTACACCAGCTTGTTTGCTTGAGTGGTGCAGTGATGAGCAACATGTAAGGCAGCATACCTTGATCTTGAGAGCAGAGTAGCCCTGCGCCACCATGTCAAGGGCTTCCTCTGTACACGCTTCTATGGTACCGCAACAGTCCAGCAAGCCATTCACCAGGACAGCCTCAGGGGGGTCTGCCAGGTCAGCAGATGTTGCTGGCAGAGGTGCATCCTGTCTATGCAGCAAATTGGCAAGAGGGATGTTGTGAGCTTGAGCCAGAGCTGTCAACAGCGCTCCTTCCAAGCCACACCTCACTGAAGGGTACAGGTTAGCTGGGTCCAGTCCAAGCTCAAGCTTGATCCAGCTGCCGATTCTGCCCTGCAGCAAAGTAGTCTAACTTGATTCATACGCCTAGAAAGGCTGACTCTAGAGGGGCCTGCCGTGCCAGCTGCAAGGCCTTGCCAATCACCTACCTTGCATGTCTAGCCAACTTACTGCAATAGGACCAAGCCCGGCAAGCTCCACTAAATTGGTCTCAGTCCGCAACCACAATCGGGGACCAGCATTGACAGTGCACAGACTGTATTCATGATAGCTGTCACGTTATTGGTCTCAGTCCGCAACCACAATCGGGGACCAGCATTGACAGTGCACAGACTGTATTCATGATAGCTGTCACGTTATAGCGCAGGTGCAAATGTATCTTGCAAAAAACAAAGAAGAGTACCTGCATCATGGACAGCGCAAAGGGCACCTCCACGCCCTTGACTGCGTGGCATACCAGGGACAGCTGCTGCTCTGCCTGCTCAATGCTCTCAATGTGCAGACCTGCATGCATCACTTGGAAACTGACACCATTTCCCATGCATAGTATGCACCCAAGCTCTTCTACCACAAGCACTGCCCAGCAATGCAGGTTTGCACATGCAGGCCATGCTCGGCAGAAAGATGCAGCAGACAATTACACTGCAACAAAAGAGGGATGACAAGGCAAGAGTGAAAGGTCCTTGCCGGGTACAGGAGCCACTTCACCCAAGCCATGAAAGTAATGGTTGCCTTGTTTCAGCACAAGCTGGAGCATGAGCCCATGACGCCCATCCGCTGTGGCTCCTGTTGTCAGGGGCTTTTGCAGCGGCAGAGTATACCTCTGCCAAGTAGCAGATGATACAGACGCAGGCCAAGAAAAATTGGTGATCCCAAGAGAGCCTGCATTGAGACCAAAACGCTGTTGGAAAACAAACCCTTGATTGATGTTCATGACACTGCTGACTGGTTGCTTGATCTATGCTGTGTAGCCAGACCAGTACTGAATTCACAGCTGCAAGGTGCACTCCTGGCATACAGTGCAAATTTTGAGGACCAAGCAGTCAACACTGGCGTACATGTTGTCCGCTTAAAACTCATGGCCATGCCGCACCGCTAGTCATGAAGGCAACATGTGTCACAGTTGGGCGGCTCACCCAGAGTTGGAACAGTCAGCAAGCGCATTGCATGGCGCACAGCTTGCTGTACAGCGGCTTGTAGCTGCCTGTGCTGGTCTACATTGCTGTCCCTGCCAGTCACCACCTCCACCACTGAGTGCCTATGAAGCGCCCAGGCTGATTGCAAGGCAGGTGACAGCTCCCCCAGGCTGCCCACCCTCTGATGAGCAATGCCTTGGGCTCGGCACATGCCTGCAACCACATGCAGCATTTAAGCCAAGCAGCAACTTTGTGGGCTGCACTTTTATGTTCTGCTGGACTCTGCAATCCGCTGTTGGTCAGCTCATTTCAGGCAAATCAAGCAAGGCTTGCAAGACTCTTGTGTGGCTTTGACTGGTGACGCAGTTTGCACAGGGCTGATAGAGAGATCCTACCTGCTAGGTCCACGTTCTGTGGTGTGGCCCAGAGGGGGGTGAAGATGTCTGGCGGCAGGGAGTCTGCGATGGGCAGGAAGCTGAAGATGCCACCGCCCCCATTGTTGACCAACACCACTGTTAAGGCTGCCTGCAAATCCCCTGCACACAGCCGCATGCTAAAAACCTTTTGACAATTAGCATGGGTAAGATGACAGGACTAATTTGGACTCAAAGGTCAACACCGTGACAATGTATTACAGACTTGGCATGCCAACAGTTCTTGATACTGCATCACCCTTGCAAGTAGCCCATGCATGCAGCACTTGAGAGCTATGCTAGTTTGATGCACTGATCTGAAAGAACCTGATGTGGAATGAGATAGATAGCTGACCTGTTCTGAGCATGTTGAGGCCATTGATGTCATGCAGGAAGGAAACATCTCCCACGACCAGAGTGGTGGGTCTCTTCAGGCCGGCAGCAAAGCCAGCAGCTGTGCTCAGTACTCCGTCAATGCCACTGGCCCCTCTGTTGGACCCCACAGAAACCCCCACACCCACATCCAAAACGCCCTGGCATGGCTTGGAACCAGAGTTGTGGACCCTTGCTGGGGTGTATGAGGTGCTAGCTTGGGCATTTGAGCATTGCCGCTGCCAGGTGGCATACATGTCCATATCGCGAACTGGCATGCTGTTGCCAATGAACAGTCCATTGCCTGCAAAACGAATGAAGCAGTTTGGAAATAACCCTGAGAAATTAATATGTCATGGTCCTGCGCAACTGCATAGCTACAAGCATGTACGTGTAGTTGCTATATCCCAAACAGGTGTCGGGACATGGCAGTTGAGTGCTCACCTGATGGCAGCTGCTCTGAAATGGTTCTGGCCACAAAAGGCTCGCTCAGATGCTGGTCACGGCTGAGCCAGGCCTCAATCTCATGATGAGCTACATCGTTCAAAGCATCCAAAAGCTGCTTGTATTGCTTGGCCTGTTGCTCAGACTCACCCTTGCTCACGTCCTGCAGCAAGGCAGCATTGTCGACCACTCATCTGACTTGACTAGCATTCCTGCCACAAGTTTGTTTGCAGCATGTCTTCTGTTGCAACTAAAGTTGGCAAGCTTTTACATGATACCAAAGTAAACACACAGCAGCACACGTGTGTTCAAGCTACATGTCTACAGGTTGAAGGCAGCTAAGCAAGGTATACCTGAGACAGAAGGTGTGCAAGGTGTGGAAGGGGCATCTGCACGCGCTGGCTGACCAAATATTTCTCATCCAAGCGCTTGCTACTGGCATCAGCATGTATCCAAGCCATTGGCGCCCTGCAATCCCGCACTCAGTTACATATGTTAGGGTTGGCATTGACCCCTGCCTTAAATTGTGCACTTGCGTTCAGCATAAGGTGCCCATGTATGTGAATTCAACCTAATATTGTCAGAGAAGTCTGGGATGTACATGTGTGGTGGTCACATGACCTTTGTTGTCATGAACAGCAGCCCCAAGCTAAAAGTGACTTACACGTCTTCTTCATCGAGAGCCGACCACTCTAGGAACTGCAGTACTCTTTTGGAGACAAGGTGGTTGCCCAGCTGCAGCACCACATCTGGCTTCAAGGCTGGCCAGGCTGCCTTTTCCAGCAGCACTTGGTCAAAGTGATGCAAGATGACATGGTCCCTGGAGGCAGCCTCTGTCATGCCCACCCTCAGCCCTGCATACAAAGACCATGTTTGGCCCACGCACTCTTTGTCAAGTCACAACATTGCTGGCTTCTGAGAGTACCTGCTACAAATGAGTAGGTGCTGCAGCAATGGTCAACAAACAAATGCATTTGCACAGGTGATGTGGACTTGAGCCAGCACCTGCTGTGCGTGTCACTTGACGCACAAGCTTGACATTCAAGATGGCAGTCATCCCAACAGTAAGCAGTATGCAGGCATGCAGCACATCAGCACCAGCAAGACACCTGAGAGGGCATCAGCAGCAACAGGCCAGCCCAGGGCTTTGCTGATGTTTAGGGCTGCCATGACATCTTCAGGTGATGTCAACTCTGCCACAACCAGCAGTCCCCTTTCAGCAGAGCGCAGAGTGGCTATGAGGTCAGTCAAGCCTGGGGAGCCCGCCAGCATGCCGCTGGGGCTTGCTTGCTTGATGGGACTGGAGAAAGGGGCATTGGAGCTGAGCCACTGCTTCATGCCCTGCATACATGGTTTGACACGTTGAACATGCCTGACCTGACACAACAATATACTCCTTGTGTTTGCACAGTCGCGCTTATGCTTCGCACAAGGCCTCAAAGAATGAAACTAAAGACAGTCATGCACTAAAGCAAGGAATGACCAAGCGATGTATGTTGAGGTTAAATTACCTTGAGCAGTGAGTGAGGCCAATCAGCAGCAGCAGGTGCCAGGGGCTCCCTGAACTGGCAATTGATGTGCACAGGCCCTGCTGGTGTGCCAGTGGCAAAGCGCACAGCTGCATCAGCACTGGTCAACAAGCCTCTGACAGGGACCACATGGTCAGGCGGAGGCACATCAATGGCCCAGCGCGTGTATCCCCCAAAGATCTTGACTTGATCAATGGTCTGGTTTGCGCCGGTGTCCCGCATCTCAGATGGTCTGTCAGCTGTGATGAGCAGCATGGGGATATTGCTTTGTGAAGCCTCTACCACTGCTGGCAGCAGATTGGCCACCGCAGTGCCAGAGCTGGTGATGACTGCTGCAGGCAACCTGCGTGCCACACACAATGTCACATAGCTTTGCTGCAAAAGGTGCCTGCAAGTATCTTGGCCAGAAGCTTTCGGCAACGGAGCATGCAATGCACAAAATCAGAAGCCAGCATGCATCATGTCTTGGTGACTATAGCATGCAATCAGTAAAGAACATGCCCAGTGCACAAACAATAGTTGCATCCCAGGCTGCCGTATGTACAAGCTGCTTTGTAAAGGGCTCACCCTGTGGCGCGCGCATGGCCCACAGCCCAGAAGCCCAGTGAGCGCTCATCAATACAAGTCATGACACGAGCTCGTGGGTGCATGGCCACAGCCAGGGTCAGAGCTGACGAGCGAGAGCCTGCACCAACAGGATCAGCAATGAAAGTAGCAATAGGACCAGGGGTACTTCCATGAAGCATCAAATACTCGTGTACAGAGCCATAAACTCATGAAAGATGACATTTTGCATACACTCTGCTCTGCTTACAGACACTTGACAGGTGGCTTTGAAGCAATAGGGAAATGCATGGTGACTGCAAAATTTGTGGCAGAGGCTACAATACAAAGAGACCAATACACTCTGTTGTCACCGACCCAATTGCCCAGATACTATGTGCTCTGCAATGGCAGTTTGAGATCAGTCACGTGAGCGTCGCACGGTGGTGTACCTGGTGCTACAGCAAAGGTGTTGACTCCCAAGCGGCACAGCTCCTCCACCAGGGCTCTGGCAGACAGCAAGTTGACATTGGGGGAGGCCGGCAGAGGTGGTATGGGCTGCAGCAGTACTTGGAACTGGCGAGCCTTCAGCTCCAGCTCCTGTCACCATCCAGGAAGCTGTCAGCACACATCAAAGCAGATGACTGAGCAGACAAGACAGCACGACACCAATGCTTGCACTAGATGTGCGTGCACAACGGGGCTGCAGCCTTAGTCATTGCTTCATGCAGCATCAGGCATTGAGAAACAGCACAAGGTGACTGACCTGCCATTCAGCCTCTGGAGTAGAGCCTTTGACAATGCCAACACCAGCATACAATGAGATGGTGTGCATAGCTGCTGCTGTAGCACTGCCATTGCCCTCCACACTGCCACCACTGCTCCCATTGTTGCTGCCATTGCCATTGGCTTGGCTGTATTCACTGTGTCCTGTTTGCAGGCTGCCCAAAGGCATCTGAGGATCAGCATGTATGAGCGCAGACCTGATGGCCACTACAAATTCAGCTGCAGAGCCGGAGAGCCAGCCAAAGGGTCCAGAGTAGAAACCCCTGTCAAATTTCTCTTGACTAGCCAGAATGTCTTTAGCTGCACCTCTTGGGCGGCCACATACTGCTGGTGTGGGGTGCAGGGCAGCCTGCACACACACAAAGCAGAAGCGGCTGCTGACACATAGGATGTGTACCTCTTGTGACACAGCCGAGTTCTAGACAGGCACAGCACATGTTCTTGACTTGAAGTATGAGGATATGCTCACGGCATTCAATTTTTGCCTGATCTGTGGGTGTACATACTGCTGGTATGCCAGAGACAAGCCATGCAGATTCCTTTGATTCCCAGTCTAGAACTTTGCAGTCTGGGGTCAGAACTTCTGGTACATCTGACTCACCAGCAGCTGAGCATCGTTAGCAGAGGACTTGAGAGTGCCAGAGAGCCGGCCATACAGGTGTTGTACAGCTGCTTGCTTCAGCACAGACTTTTCTGTATCCAGCTTAACCTGGCTGCACACCTCCAAAAGGGCATCCCTCACAAAGTCCCTGACCAAAGTGAACTCCACATGATCCTTTGGGCTGCGCAGCAGATCCAGAGCATACCAAAAGTCTTTCTCAACATCACCTGCATTCACAGAGCTGCTCAAGCTTGCAGCAGCAACCATTTTAGAAGTTTGAATGCGCTTTGCAGCAAATGCAGATGCGCATTGCAGCGACATTCGTTGGCTTTTGTGCTGCACCTCACAGCTGTCTGCATGATTTGAGAAGAACATATGTGTTTCTGCGATCTGATGATCTGAGCAGGCAAGCAGGAGTGACAGGTTCACTGGCAAGCCTACCTGCAGGCCCTCTTGGTCTTGTAGCAGCCACTGCTTCTGAGGCGACATGTGAGCCTGACCTGATATACAGCTGCTCAGGTGTGCTGCCTAGAAAGCAAGTCCCATCAGGCAGCTGCAGGTAGATCTGGTATGATCTAGGATCTCTCTCCTGCACTTGCACTCAACAGCTGACAAGCAAGGGGTGGTATTTTTGTTGTTGACAGCAACAGAGCTGCTTCCTCACAAAGATGAAAAAAGAACAGCTTCCTTGCAACTTGCCTGAGACACGTTAACCTTCTACATTGCTTGCCATGCAGTTTATGAGACAAGGATGGCAGGAATGACAACAGGACAAACCTGCAGGGCATGCAGCAGAGCCAGTGGGTCTAATTTGCTGCTGAACTTGACATCCGAGCGGCGCGCCAGCACCACTTTGGTTAGGGCTGAGGGCTCTTCCAAAAGGGCTGTTCCAGCCCCTTCAAAGCCCCCATCCAAGGCTGCCAGCAGTTGGTCTAGGCCTTCTTGCCCATTCACTTCATACTCTGCCTTTGCTATGTCAGGCTCCACCTATGCCAGGCACAACTGGATCATTTCAGAGGCCATGGATGAGGCCATGCATGAGCATGAATTTACCTCACATGCAAGATAGTTCTGCCCTGTGACCTCCTTCAGCCATTGATGTCACAAGAAAGTGTTTGCAGAGTACTTCACACATGCATGGAATCACAGCCTGTATGACAGCGTCAAGGTGCAACTTTTAGCTGACAAGGGTGCATACCTGATTGAGCTGTGGGAGTCGGTCTGTGCGGATGGCAGATGTGGCCAAGGCATCATGCAGAGGCTGCATCAGATGACTCCACCCTTCCTGATCTGGAACATGCGCCACAGAGTGCCTGTTCACCTGCATGAAACATGCAGGCTCCAGCCAAGCTCAATGTTAGTCTGGGAGCATGTCAAGCAGTCTGCACCACACTGTGCAGATCAAATAGGTCACAAACATATGTGCTTGAACCTGTATCTTGGCTTGTAACTTACAGCAGGGAAGGCAGGCAAAGGGTTGTTTCCTTGGATATGTCTGAACAAGCAGTGTACCTGTAAGGCAGGGGCAGCAGGCACAGCTGGTGCCTTCACACCATCCAGAGCTGCTACTGCATGAGCCACTGCATCCTGTACACTGATGAATCCTTTGCTACTGTCAGAGTCGTCCTGAGACTCAGCGACATGTGCCTGCCAGCTACCATGTTGGGGGTTGATGTGAGCTGCTTGTGCATGCCAAGCAACGTTGCAGGAAAGCACAGTGCAGCCGGAAACCTCAAGCATCTCCAGCCTGAAACACACAATCAGGCAGTCAATCTGACGAACAAAGATTTGAGCCAAGTAAAGCACATACAAGTGATGACGGTCTGCATTGCTAAGGAGCTGTGCAGCTTGAGATGACATGAGCACAGACAACGCTCCTCATGACTGCGGTTGCTGTAGAGAGCAGCAGTACCTTGGCAGCATGAAGCAGTACGACCCAAAGTCAGCCCATTCAGGGTGTGGAGGCTGACTGGTATTGAAGCGGGTGCCGCCAAGCACTCTGAGGCGGGGGTGATTAGGTGAAAGGAAGCTGGACATCTCCTGTACTGTCTCTGAACTCAATGGTTGGCCTGACTTGCCTTGCCATAGCCAAGCTGCTCCTGCCCCTGTACATGCACCCTGGCACTGTCATCACCTAGTATCTTTGCAATATATGCATTGGTGCTTTAGCTTGTACGCATGGTGTCAAATGCAATTGCGTCAACTCGTTGTGAAGGACATTGTGCGCCTTAAAAAGCCAAGAGTTTGGTATGGTGCAGGGGCAATGGCATACCTGCAACAGCACCTACTCCTGCAGTGGCAGCCTCAGCAGCTGCAGCGCCAGCAGTCCCTGGAGCTGATGACTGACGGGGGGAGAAGTACACCTGTGGCTGCAGCAATGATTGCTTGTCGCTTTGAGGCTTTGGCTGCCCTCGCAGCCACTGCAGGGCTGTCAAGCCTCTTGGCAAGGGTACCTGTTGCACATTGCAAGCTCTATGTCACAATCGATAAGCCGTGTACGTCACGTAAAGAGCAACATATTGCAAAAGCAAACACAGTCATTCCTGATCAAACTCTGACAAGAAACAGGCATAGCAACAGGTGCCAAGGATACGCTGTTCTAGCTGGCCACCAGCACAATACATGGGAGACGCTACTAGTCCCTCTGTTTCTGCTGCTGTTGGCATGCAGCTACGCTGTTGACACTGTGAAATGCAGTCAATGCTGGTGAAGTACTTGAGGCTGACCTCCAGGCGCACAACACCACTACTGTAGTGCTGGTATCTGATCGCCAAGTCTTTGGCAGCTGCTTTTAGACTTTCCACACCAGCTGCATAGTTTGTCTGCATAGCATACTGATACGGTAAGTAGCCAATGCCACAGCGGTTGTAACAGCCACAGGCGACAACTTGCAGAACGCTTTCAAGACAAGACTGCTTGTGCAGGCTGACTCAGCAGATGCAATGTCATCATTGCTCAACAGCAAAAGAACTGCATACACACCTCAGCCGCCAATGTGGTTGACATGCAGATTAGAGGTTGTCCCAAAGTGATTTGCTCTGAGCAAATATTTTCTGCTCCAACAGAGGTTGGATCAGCTGTCAGCAAGTCTGCCTGTGAATGCTTGACAGCTGCAGCGATCAGAAGAGGCCCAGCTGCGCTCTGCTTTGCTGCAAACGTGTGCAACCGTCTGGAGGCAACTGCAGAGTTGCTTGCAGGAGTTGTGACAGCTCTGCAAAAGCCTTTTGTGTATCTGACATCTGGCCTGAGAACGTGGCAGACACGCCGCCTGCAGGATACATGAGCAGTGTCGGAGTACATCCTGTGCGTTGCAACAGTGTCTCGTGTTGTTTTCCGCTGTGAAAGCCAGGTCTGAGCTGTTTGCCGCACCTTGGACACCCGTGCACGGTGCCCGAATGACGTGCCTCTGCGTTCGATAGCGGCATGACCCAGCACGACTGACTACATATGAATCATGAACAGCATTGAAGCTGCGATCAAGTGAAACTGCGGTCAAGTGAAACACCTGTATTCGTTCACACAAGCCGCTTGTGTGCTGCGCAAAACGAAAACATGCGGCTCGTGAAGACAGACAACTGTTTGGAGTGTCTCAACAAAGTAGTAACTCAGCTGCTCTAAAAGCTTGTGCGGAGTTGACCACCAAGCGCGATTTGGACGTCGACGTTCGCGCAAGCGCTTGCTACGAGGAGACGAACCGGTAGGCAACGTTTGCATATCACGATCCTGATCTTTATGGCGCATAATGACTAATGGATGTCATCACCTGTCATTACCTGGTTCTGTTCTGCTCAACTGGAAGAGCAAAACTTGCTGGGCATGAACGCCGTTTCATCGATGCAGAACATAGTCAGCTTCGTCAATGACCCACTGATCAGCCAACAATGATTGCTTATGAGACCCTATATATGGGGCATCAATGGCAAAGAGGTTTGACTGCAGATGCCAGCTGATCTGCAGAATCGTCATGAGATGCTTTGCCCTAGAGGCCTCAGATTGCTCCTGAAGCACTCTTGATAGCTTTCAACCAGCAAAGACTGCAGCAAGATCAGTCATAGTAAGTATTACATTTACAACAAAACACCGCATGTCATAGACCTGCGTGTCAGAATCATCTTTGCAGCTGGCCATACTAATCTAGACAGTTGAATGGCTCTGCTGGAGCTCTTCCATTTCCAGAAATTCTACTTGTTGTGATAATATCGACCGATGTCTTCCAGCCTTGTTTCTCACAGACGAGATCTAGCAGCAACCAAATGTTTGGATGTCACATGTGTTGATCGCTGTGTGACCAACAAATGCCACATGCTTGTTTTGATTGTAACGCATGCTCCAGCATACTGTTGAGTGCTTGAGCAAGAGTCTTGTATCCTGTTGCATCATGATCATTGGTTGGTGTAGAAATGATTGAACGCTTCTTCACTGCAGTGACCAGCTGGTCACAGATGGCAGACGCATGATCATGAGCAGATGACGGCAAATGCACAAGCAAGCGTGCTGTACTTGTGGTACACGTATTACAGTCGGATTTTGACTCCAGGATCTGCTGTATCAGCTGACAAATGGGCCATACTCCTTACTGAGTGCATGTTGACAGCTCGTGTCTTGGACAGGGCCTTTGCCATAGACAGCACAGCCTTTGTAAGCCTGCAGGCAATACAAAAGGTCACAAGTCCTCAAACGCGCAAACCTGAAGATTTTCATCTCACAGCATTCACAGCATTAACAACAGCATTGGCAAGGGGCTGTGCTCATATGGAATGCCTGGATATAGGCAAGGCAAGGCATACAGCATTTGAGGGTACTGCAATTGTGCTGCAAGGTGTGTGGTTATTCAACGGCCTGACAGCAGAGGCGTTCACCAAAGACAATCATCTTTTCTCAGCCAGCGTTATACCTTTCACTCTCTGCAACAGCCAGAGAGCCTGTTCTGGAGCCATTCAAAACATCTGCATGCTGGCTGTGTACTATGCATCTGCCTTGTGGCTGCCATCCCAGCCATGGCAGGGGCCTGGCATGGTGACTCTGTCTGACAGCATCAACACCTGCCTGTATGTCATTAGGCACAGCTTGCCCAGAACCACATGTGCCTGCAGCAATGCAGAGTTCCTGGTGTTGCCTCTCTGGCTGCTGATGCTGAGGAAATTTGCACTGCAAGGCAAGGTGTGTCTTCTTGCACCCTTAACATCAGCAAAAGGCGCACAATGCTGCAATTGCAAGTGCTGAGATTTGTGGCCAGATATGTAAGTGAAGCCATGAAAGTTGTGTGGAGTTGCATACATGTAATGACAAACAGCCACAGCGCTCTTAGTTACTCATGGACAGTGTCTGTTCAACCAGCTTGCCTTGATGATGAAGGTACCTGGAGACAGCTCTGCTGGTGCTGACATGATGCTTTGTTGCAGAGCATGCAGACGTGGAGTCTCACATACTTCTTGGATCCTGCTCACACCTGACACAGGTGTATGGTATGCCTGCTGCATTGCACCTTGCAGTTTGGGCTGAAGCTGTCTGCAAGTGACTTCTAACTGATGCTGTGTAGCACCAGCTGTTTCACACATTGCGTCAGCATCATTCTGTATGACAACAAATATCACAGGTCACAATACTTAATGGCTGATAAGTAAATGCTGTGGGACTGTTTATTTCTCCTGCTCAACTGTTTCTCAGCAGGCTTAGGACAAGCCTGAATTGTCTGCAGGTCCAAACTTTGTAGTTTTGCTTTCAGTGCTACTGACTTCTTTACCATGGCAGTTGACACACCTTGAATGGACAATAACAACATACTTGCTTTCAGACCAACACATGATTGCAAAGTTTTCATGTTCTCACCTCAGCGCTCTGTGACTCAGAAGCCATCAGCTGATCTTCCTCATAAGCACCGCCTAGCCAATGGAAGAAGATATCTATGTGATGCTGAGCCTCCCGGCACTGAGCAACCATGCATGCTCCCTGCTTCAGGCTGTCACTGTGGTGCATAAGCTTATTGCCGTTCCTCAGGAGGTCAAGCTCATCAGGGCTCAGAGCATGATTAGATTGTTGCTGTAGGTGGCATTGTAGGCTAGCTACATTATGGCACAGCTTGTGACGGCTCTGGTGAAGGGACTGCAGGCTTCTTAACTTGGCTTGACATTTTTTCAGCAGCATCAATGCATGATCTGATGCACATTGTGCCTGCACAGCAATGTTCATGGCTGATGAATCAATCAGCTTCTTATGTCTTGCAAGACACAGAAGCCCCTTCAGCACTTCTGCTATAGGCAACAAGGCGTGTTATACTGTGTGCAGTGCCAAGATGCTGTCTGGGACATGCAGAAACAAATGATGCATGTGTGATACATCATGTGCCTCACCCAAGCCCAGCCATCTGTGGTGGCACAAAGGTGCCGTACTTGCTGCAGATACTGCATTGCCAGCAAGCCGCTCTGCTTGGCACAACGATCAGCTTGCTGACTTTGTTGCCCATCCTGCAGTAAATTCTAGATATACATACCTGTATCGTGGCAAGGATGTACATAATGGCAACGGTACTAGTGGGTTTGTCTGGTAAGCGACGCCAGCAGGCCCCAGCATGTGAGCTTGCTTTGGCATGATGTGTGCCCCACCTATCAGCAAATCACCTGTGGGTATGGTGGCAGGGCTGCAGTGATGTGACGCTGGCACAATGTGTGCTTGAGGACATGCTGAAAAGCTCCGGTGTGCACCAAGACCCAAGCAAAAGCGAGCAACAGCTCTCTGCATGTCTCAGCCACTTGACACCACTTGCTTTACACAAGGCAGATGTGCTTGTGGTGTTTGTCAAACAGGAAGCAAGCGTTGGCACACAGCATGATCGCGATGTAGTCGTCACAAGCACATTCATACATTTGGCGCTGTTTGAGGCAACAAGCAAGCATCACCTGCTGTCAGAATGTGCGTCAGCTAAGTAAAAGCTGGCACGTGCATACCCATGCTGCTGCAAGTAAACACTGACCAGCTGCTGACCTGCACACATTCTCACAGTCATAGGAAGTGACAAGAGGTACAGGGCAACTTTTCAAATGTGTTCTGAGTGCAATGCACCTTCAGCTGGCAATCTGAGCCCCTGAGGCACGTAATCAACTTGACTCCAGAAGTCTTGCAGCAAAGTGTGCGCAGAGTCCGGAAAGCCAGCCAAGCTTAAGACCACCAGGTCATGCAGAGCCCTGCCCAAAATTTCCTCCTTCATACCACAAAACGCCAAGTCTTTGGACTGCGCCCGGCAAAGAGTTGTGATCATAACGATCGGCAAGCGTACCACAGGGCCTCCGGACTTGGCTTGTCTGATTGATTCCGGGGTAAGACAAGTCACACCAAGTACGTGTACCGAGGAGCAGACAAAGTTTAACGCATGTCGTAGGTGCTGGCGCGACGTTGTTGCCATACACAGGTGGACACTGTAACATCCCGTTTAACAGTACAAGCAAGTGAGTTAGAGCGAGGATCGCTTAATCAAAAGCAGTGCTGCAGAGCTGGGGAAACAGGACATCATAGGCATGGAACGAGGGCGCCATGGCGGAACACACTCTGCTGGGGTTGGGTACAGCCTTTCACACACACACTGTGATGAGTCATAGATGACTGTACGCATGCCGTTTGTCACGTCACCCGTCAACCCAGTATTCAAAGACTGCTCGTTGATCAGCAAACCTTCTGTACCGGCGGGACTGCCAATTAATTGCATCAATTAATACGGATAGCTGTGGGATAGACTCCTTGCGACTGCAACTTTGGCCTGCCTTGCCTGACCAGATTCTGTAGGTCTAAAGCACACTGTGATTCGTGGGCTTTTTTGGCACAATGAGTCTTGGCTCAGAGGCTGCACAAGAGATAGTATGGCCAGAAGATTTGCTTGATGCGGACAGCAGCGTATCTGTAGAGGACCGCGTTGTTTCTCAGAGTCCAGATGATCGGAAAGGCTTACACAGCGGTTCAGAACAAAACATACCAAAGAACGAATCCCAAACAGCCAGCGATTCTGTAGATTTGTCGTCCACAAATGAACACTGGGATCATGACGACCGCAATACCGATGGGAGCAACCTGAGGTATGTTTCCAGTTCTGTTCTTTCTTGTGTTTTATGCAAGGAGTCAAGCACCTTCCCCAGGCAAAGCCTTCATCATTCTGTTTGCTCCAGATCATTCTCACCTGCAAGTTATGTCAGGTCTGAGGAAGATACAGACAAGTGGATGCACGACAAGTTTGATCTGTTAAAGGTATACTTAGCTACCATTTCAGGTCGCTATGCTGTGTTGTATTGTATCTGGCAGACCAGTTCTATTGCCATTCCCAGATCGGGCCTCCTCCTGGTCTTGGCATCAAGCGAACGCCAGCTGCTGATGCCCACAGCAGTGGTTATCCAGGTCAGCTATGCCTGCTTTGCTTTACCAGCACATCTGCTCTGGTGCACGACAGTAAACTTTGCTCATACTTTGATGCACGACTGTAGGCCAGCAGTATCAAAGCAGTCGCCGAGGCCAGTTTAAAGTTCTGGAGGTTCCAAGGCCTGCATCGCTTCAAGCAGCGCTTCAAGGCCTCCATAGGCACCTTGCTGAACCTGAGAATGAGAGCTTTAGCCGATTCCCAAATGATGAGCTGAGGCCAGCCACCAAGACACCATGGCCAGAAGATGTTCGTGGGGATGACATTGAGAAATGGGGCTGGCCTGAAGACGCAGAGCCCCATGCTGACTGGGGCTGGCCAGATGCAGCAGTCGCAAATGAATCGCAAACCCAAATCCGACCATCTGCCAGCACAGCTGATGCTGCAGTGCCATCACAGCGAGCTCCAAAGCTGACACTTACAGAGCAGCAGAACCTGCGCCAGGTCAATCAACGCAACGAGGAACTGGCTTCCATTTTTGCTGAGCTCAAACTGCAAGAGCAGATACAGTATGCTAATCGGTCTAGGGCTGAAGGTGTGCGTCAGCAGGCGCTTGCACCTGGAGCA